>Ga0156172_1122_pt3 | contig 42010 bp, 38 predicted proteins | sample RifCSPlowO2_12_FD_107825 | JGI IMG/M metagenome (GOLD analysis project Ga0156172, IMG submission 107825) | Acidobacteria bacterium RIFCSPLOWO2_12_FULL_67_14 | reverse complement strand
GCCGGTTACGCCGGGTGCAACCTGCCCTGCTCCAGCCGCAGCACGCGATCGCAGGCGCCCGCGAGCCGCGGGTTGTGCGTGGCCATGACCGACGTGAGGCCGTGCTCGGCGTGCATCTCGCGTAGCAGGTGATGCAGGGCGTCGGCCGTGTTCTCGTCCAGGTCGCCGGTCGGCTCGTCGGCCAGCAGCAATGATGGCTTCATCACGAGGGCGCGTGCGACCGCGACGCGCTGCTGTTCTCCCCCCGAGAGCATCCCCGGCCGGTGCTTCAGCCGCTCGCCCAGGCCGACGCGCTCCAGCAGCTCGACGGCACGCGCGCGTGCCGCATCGCGCGGCAGCCGGGCGATGCGCATCGGCATCGCGACGTTCTCGGCCGCGTCGAACTCCGGCAGCAGGTGATGGAACTGGAACACGAACCCGACGTGCCGGTTGCGGAACTCGACCAGCTGCTGATCGGGCAGCGTCGCCAGATCGGCATCCGCAATCCGCACCGCGCCGGAATCGGACCGATCGAGCCCCCCGAGCAAGTGCAGCAGCGTGCTCTTGCCGACCCCGGACGCGCCGACAATCGCCACCATCTCCCCTGCCGCCACGTCGAGATCGAGATCGCGCAGCACGTGAATGCGCTGCGCGCCGACCTTGTAGGACTTGTTCAGCGCGCGGGCAGTGACGAGCGGCATGTCAATTCGGGTCGATCACTCGAATCGAAGCGCCTGCACGGGATCCAGGCGCGACGCCTGGCGGGAGGGATAGATCGTGGCCAGGAAGCAGATGACGATCGCCGAGATGACGACGACGGCGAAGTCGAGCGGCTGCACGACGAACGGGACGTAGGCGATCTGATAGACGTCCATCGGGATCTGAATCAACCGGTATCGATCGAGCACCCAGCAGAGCGCGAGGCCGGCGGAGGCCCCGGCCGTCGTGCCGACCACGCCGATGACGAGGCCCTGCAGCATGAAGATCGTCATGACGCGTCTCGGCGAGGTGCCCATGGTCTTCAGGATGGCAATGTCGCGGCTCTTCTCCATGACGAGCAGGACCAGGGAGGCAATGATGTTGAGCGCAGCCACCATCACGATGAGGCCGATCGTGATGGAGATCGCCATCTTCTCGAGCCAGAGCGCCGAAAAGAGCGCCTCGTTCATGTCGGCCCAGTCCTGGCTCACGTAGTCGCCGCCGAGCTCGCGCGGCACCCGGCTCGAGATCGACGGGGCGTCTTCGATGTCGGCCACGCGCAGCTCGATCAGATCGGGTGCGGCTTTGCCGAGCAGCCGCTGGGCGAACTCGAGCGAGACGAACCCGTACGCCGCGTCGAATTCATACAGCCCGAGCGTATAGATCCCCGCTACGCGTACCCGCCGGCTGCGTGGAATCATGCCCATCGGCGACAGCGTCCCCTGCGGGGTCAGCAGGGTCACCGTGTCACCGACGGCGACACCGAGCTGCTCGGCGAGATTGCGGCCCAGCAGAATGCCGGGCAGGTCGTCGTCGGTTGCCGGCGCCAGCGCCCCGAGACTGCCGCGCTGCATCGCGCGCTCGATGTCGGTGACATTCGGCTCGAGCGCCGGGTCGATCCCTTTGAGGCTGATGAAGGCGTCGCCCCGATCGGTCGAGATCAGCGCCTTGCCGAGAATCGCGGGGCCGGCGCCGATGACGCCGTCGATCCGGGAGAGGCGCGCCACCTCCGCCCGGTAGTCCTCGATGCCGCCCGACTTCCAGACATAGACGTGCGCCGTCGATCCGAGGATGCGATCGCGCAGCTCGCCCTGAAGACCCGTCATGAGCGCCAGCGCGATGACGAGCGCCATGACTCCGACCGCGACGCCGATCGTCGAGATCAGCGAGATCAGCGAGATGAACGCCTGCTTGCGGCGCGCAAGGAGGTAGCGGAGGGCGATGAAGAGCTCGAAAGACATGTGGTCAGCCAGTAGCCGGTAGCCGGTAGCCACGTACGGCTACCAGCTACCACCTACCACCTATTTTGGCCTCATCAGCGGGAACAGGATCACGTCCCGGATCGAGTGGCTGTTGGTCAGCAGCATGATCAGGCGGTCGATGCCGATGCCCTCACCGGCGGCCGGCGGCATGCCGTACTCGAGCGCGCGCACGTAATCCTCGTCCATCGCGTGCGCTTCGTCGTCGCCGCCCGCGCGCTGCCGCAGCTGCTCCTCGAACCGTCGCTGCTGCTCTGCCGGATCGTTGAGCTCGCTGAAGGCGTTGGCGAGCTCGAACCCGGCCACATACAGCTCGAACCGCTCGACCGTCTCGGGGTCGTCGGCCTTCTGCTTCGAGAGCGGCGACACCTCGGTCGGAAAGTCGTAGACGAAGGTCGGCTGCACGAGGTCGCCCTCGCACAGATGCTCGAACAGCTTCATCGTCACGGCGCCGGCCCCCATCGCCGGCGTGACGGCCACATCCAGCTCCGAGGCAAGCCCCGCCGCGCGGTCCCGTGAGCGCAGCTCGCCAGGATCGACCACCCGGTTCAACCGTGCCGACGCGGCCGCCCGAACCGCCTCGCGGAGCGACACACGGCGGAACGGGGGCGTCAATGACACCGTGTGGTCGCCGTACGGCACCACCTCGGCGCCGGCGGCCTGACGGGCGACATCGCCCAGCAGCTCTTCGGTCAACCCCATTAGGTCCAAATAGTCGGCGTACGCCCAGTAGAACTCGAGCATCGTGAACTCGGGATTGTGCTGCGCCGACATCCCCTCATTGCGGAAATTCCGGTTGATCTCGAACACACGCTCGATCCCGCCGACGGTCAGCCGCTTGAGGTACAGCTCGGGGGCCACGCGCATGTACAAGGGGATGTCGAGCGCGTTGTGATGCGTCACGAACGGGCGCGCGAGCGCGCCGCCGGGAATCGACTGCATCATCGGCGTCTCGACCTCGAGAAACCCCCGCCGGGTGAGGAACTCGCGCACGGCCGCAACGACGCGGCTGCGGATCTCGAAGACACGGCGGACGTCGGGATTGACGATGAGGTCGAGGTAGCGCTGCCGGTAGCGCGTTTCGATATCGGTGAGGCCGTGCCACTTCTCGGGAAGCGGCAGCAGGCACTTGGCCAGAAACTCGATCTGCGAGGCCCAGATGGTCAACTCGTTGGTCTTGGTCCGGAACAGCCGGCCTTCGACGCCGATCCAGTCGCCGAAGTCGAGCAGTTTGTAGATCCGGAAGTCCCGGGGCGACAGCGAATCCTCCCGGATGTAGACCTGGATGCGCGACCGGCCGTCGGAGAGCACGAGAAAGTTGGCCTTGCCGAACCCGCGAATCGCCAGCACGCGGCCGGCCGTGCGCGTCGTGATCTGCGCCGCCTCCAGCACGTCGGCGCCCTTGTCGCCATGCGCCTGGACGAGGTCGGCGGCGGCGGCCTGCGGATCGAACCGGTGCGGGTACACGGGCACCCCGAGCTTGCGGAGCTCCTCGAGATTGGCCCGCCGCTGCAGAATCTGATCGGATTCCTGAGTCGTGGTCATTCGCGTTGAAGGCGGCGGCGGACGGCATCCAGCACGCCGTTGATGAAGCGCACGGCATCGTCGCCGCTGAAGGTGCGGGCCAGCTCGAGCGCCTCGTTGATGACCACGCGCGACGGGGTGTCCGCCTGGTGGACGAACTCGTAGACCGCCAGCCGCAGGATGAGGCGATCCAGCACGTTCATGCGTTCGAGACGCCAGTGCTCGGCGGCCTCGGCAATGATCGGGTCGAGGTCTCCGACGGCCGCGGCGGCGCCATCGGCAAGCTGTTCCGCAAAGGCGCGCAGCTCCTCGGAGAGGGCGCCCGCCCCCTCGGGGTCGTGCAGCCAGAACGTCCGCCGGACGTCCGGCATCGAGGCTCGCCCCACCTCCCACTGATAGAGCATCTGCAGCGCCACCTCACGGCCGCGATGCCGCGATTCCCGGGGCAGCCGCGGCGTCGTCCGGCGCTCCGTTCGCGTCGTCACTCGGCCCGTTCCTTCTGCATCCGGCGAAAGAGCGTGGCCATCTCGATGGCCGCGAGCGCCGCTTCACGGCCCTTGTTACCCGGACCGTCCGCAGCACGCTCCCGCGCCTGCTCCTCGGTCAGCGCCGTCAGCACGCCAAGCGCGATCGGCACGCCGGTCGACAGCGCTGCCTCCGCGATTCCGCTGCACGCCGCCGTGGCGATGTACTCGAAGTGCATCGTGTCGCCCTTGATGAGGCAGCCGATGCAGATGACCGCATCGAAATTCCGCGTTCGCGCCGCCTGCAGCGCCGCCACCGGAATCTCGAAGGCGCCGGGGACGTGCAGGACGGTGATGTCGCCGTCGGACACCTGTGCGTCCGAGAGCGCCTGCCGCGCCCCCCTGAGCAGCCCCTCCCCAATCTCCTCGTGGAAGTGCGACACGACAATCGCGAAGCGACACCCGGGCGCGGTTCGAGATCCCTGCAGCTCCATGCGGCGCCGGCCTACCGGCCCTTGAACTCCGGCTTGCGCTTCTCGAGAAACGCCGACGTCCCTTCCCGCATGTCCTCCGTCGACGCCACCAGCCCGAACAGCGTCGCCTCGAGGAACTGCGCCTTGTCGAATGACATCTCGAGCCCGCGGTTCACCGCTTCGATGATGTACTGCGCGGCGACGGGCGCCTTGGACGCCAGCTCGCCGGCAAGCCTGCGCGCGGCCGTCATCAGCTCCGCAGCGGGCACCACGGCGTTGACGAGGCCGAGCTGCAGCGCCTCGGAAGCCGTCACCTGGCGTCCCGAGAGCAGCAACTCCAGGGCGGCCCCCTTGCCGATGAGGCGCGACAGCCGCTGTGTCCCGCCGTAGCCGGGGATGATGCCGAGATTGATCTCGGGCTGCCCGATCCGCGCCGTGTCGGCCGCCAGGCGAAGCGTACACGCGAGCGCGAGTTCGCACCCGCCGCCGAGCGCAAAGCCGTTGATGGCCGCAATCACCGGCGTGCCCATGTTCTCGATCAGGTCGAACACATGCTGGCCGCGAAGCGCGTGCTCCTTGCCTTGCGCCGGGCTCTGGCGCGCGAGTTCGTTGATGTCGGCGCCGGCGACAAACGACTTCTCCCCTGCCCCCGTGATGACGACAGCGCGCACGCCGCGGTCGTGCTTCAGCTCGAGCACGGCTCGGCGAAGTTGATCGATGGTGGAGGTATCGAGGGCGTTGAGGACCTGCGGGCGGCTGATCGTCAGTACGGCAACCGCGCCGTCTCGCTCGAGAAGGAGATTGTCAAAGCTCATCGCGCGAGGCTGGCGAAATTATACCCCACGCCCAGCACGCCGCCGTGCCGGCAAACACGCCGACGGTGTCGGCCACCAGGTCGCGCACGTCGGCCGTGCGGCCCCGTACGAACGACTGATGGATTTCATCGCTGACGGCGTACGCGATCCCGATCAGGATCGACCAGGCCGCCGTCCTCGGCGCGATCCGGCGAGGCAGCCCCGCGGCCACGGCGCGCACGACGAGGACGGCGAGCCCCATGTACGCCATCAGGTGCCACGGCTTGTCCCCTCCGGGCGGCATCGGCGGCCGCGACAGGGAGGAGGCGTAGAAGATCCCCGCCATGTAGAGCACGACGGGCGCCCAGAGGCTCAGAAGGGCAGCGGGTACAGCAGCCATCCGGCCGCAATCCCTCCGCCGACGAGCCCGGCCAGCAGGCGAATGCCGAGCCGGAGCTGGTCCGCGGGCTCGTCGCGCATCAGCGTCGCAAACACGACCGACACGAACAGCGCGAATACGGCCATGATGCCGAGGTGCGACATCACTTGCGTCCTTGTGCGACGTCGAACGCGTCGAGCACCACGAGCATGTTCAGCAGTCCCGCCACGATCAGAAAGGCGTTGCCGTACTCGAAGCCCTGATCGGTGACGCGTCCGGCGCCGGCCCCGGCGGCCCTGGCGACGGCATACGGAGCGCCCACGCCGACGTCGGCGAACGCCGCGAGCGCCACGAGCGGCTGCGACGGCTCGAATGGAAAGAGGCGGCCTCCGAGCCAGAGCCCGATCGCAAACATCAGCGGCAGCGCGATCAGAAAGACGAGGCCCTTCTGCCGGCGTCCGAGCCACAGATGCCCGGCGCCGGGCAGCGCCCAGGCGGCCGCGCAGATCGCATAGGTCTCGCCCGATGAACGGGTGGAGTCAGCGGTCACGAATGCGTGGCTAGTGTACTAGAACGGCGGGTCCGCCGGTCGATGCGAACCAGTCTCCGACGGAACCCGCCCTACGTTCCGTGCTATCGCCGAGCGATCGGCGCCGGCGGCGTCGCGATGTAGCCGGCCCGCGTCCGGGCGCGTGCCTCCGGACGCTCGATGCGCACGGTCACGCGCCGGTAGGCGCCCGCCGGCTGCGGATTCTTCGACACGTAGCCGACCGAGTACTGCGTCGCCAGCTCGCCCGCGATCGTTCCGTAGACGCCGGCCAGCTCCTCGATCTTCGCCGGAAAGAAGGCCCGGGCGCCGGTCTCCTGTGCCAGGGCCTTCATCGCAAACTCGATCGCCGTCCGCGACTCGGTATCGACCAGCGCGTCGCTCTGCACCGGCAGCGGGGTCTGCAACGTGATGGTGTAGATGCCGATCCCCGACTGCTTCGCCAGGTCCATCACGTCGTCGAAGCCGATCAGGCTGGAGGTGTCGTCGCCGTCGCTGAGCACCACGAGGGCCTGGCGCCGCACGTCGCCGGCGCTGCGGCGCTGCTTCATCATCTCCTTCAGCGTCATGTAGAGACCGTTATAGAGCGACGTGCTGCCGCGCGGCACCATCGAGCGGATGGCGGCGTGCGCCCCGGCTACGTTCTCGTCGAGCGGGTGCACCACGCGCACGCTCTCCTTGACGTCGACCACGCTGATGCGATCGCCGGGACGGACCACCTCGGTGAACCCGACGGCCGCCTTCTGCACGGTTGCGATCTTGTCGGTCATGCTGGCCGACGTGTCGAGCAGCAGGGCCAGGTCAACCGGGACGGGCGTCCCGGCGAAGCACGCAATGTCCTGCGGGATGCCGTCCTCGAGCACCGCGAAATCCCGGCTCGAGAGTCCGGAGATGAGTTTGCCGCGGCCGTCGGTGACCACCACGTTCAGGGCGACGATGTCGACGCCGCCGTGAAAGCGAGCGGCGTCCTGCGGCGCGGCACCCGCCGCGGCGCCGAAAACGCACAAAAGCGCGATGCTGGCGACCCGACGCATGTGGCCCCCGCCGTTCAGTTGCGTGCCACGACTCGGCGGCACGGCTAGCCCCAGGGGTTTGCAAGCCATGTTCCCTCGAGGTAGGGAATCCACGACTTTTCAGCTATTTAACGACAATAGAAAACTGAACACTGTTTAGATTATGATTGATGTTCATGGGAATCAAGGAACGCCAGCAGCGCGAGCGTGACCGGATCCGCGAAGCGATCCTCACCGCGGCCCGCGAGCTGTTCGTGAGCGACGGCTACCGCAATGTCTCGATGCGGAAGATCGCCGATCGCATCGAATACAGCCCGGCTGCGATCTACAGCTACTTTCGAAGCAAGGACGATATCTTCTTCGAACTGGCCGAGGAGGGGTTCCGGAAGCTCGCCGAGCACATCGTCGGCGCCGTGGAGCGCGTTCCGGACCCGCTGAACCGGCTGCGACAGGGCCTGCTCGCCTTCTACGGGTTTTCCAAGATCCATCCCGAGTACTTCGAGCTGATGTTCGTGGATCGCTCCGTTCCACAGATCAGCCAGGACTTCCAGCGGTTCGAGTTCTTCCAGGCCACCACCGCGCGCGCGGCGGCCGACATCCGCGCCTGCATCGAGCGGACGGAGTTCTCGGCCGGCCTCGATCCCGCCGCGGCGCTTCACATCCTCTGGGTCGGCATGCTCGGCGTGGCCATCATCGGACTCGCCAAGCGGCTGGCGCCCGGAGAGGACCCCGACGCGCTGGCCCACGACCTGCTCGAATTGATGCTGGCCGGATTTTCGACGAGTGTCACGACGACATTCGTCGCGTCCGAATGTGCGTTTCACGCCGCGGACGCTCTCGTCGCAAAGGATGCACACGACCATGCGTGATCGCGGCTCTGCTCTCATGTCCCGCAGCGGTGGCCGGGGCCGATTCGCGATGCCGGCTCTTCTTGCCGCCGTCATGACCGCGGCGAGCGTCGCCGGCTGCCGCAGCACCGAACCCGCGGCCGCCGCCTCGGCGGCTCCAATCGACGACCGGATCGACGTGGCTGCCGTCAGGGTGACGCCGGCCGACGTGGAATCGACGCTCGAGATCTCCGGCAACCTCGTTCCCGAGACACGCGTGGCCGTCATGGCGAAGCTGCCCGGCACGCTCTCGCAGGTGACCGTCGAGATCGGCGACCGCGTCCGGGCCGACCAGGTCGTGGCCGCTCTGGACCGGCGGGAGGTTGACGCTCAGGTTGACGCCGCCGCCGCGGCGGTCGGCGTGGCCGAGGCCGGTGTCGAAGCGGCCGACGCCGGGCTGGCACACGCGAGCCTGGAGCACGAGCGCGCCAGCAACCTCTTTACGCGAGGAGCGGTGCCGCGTCAGCGGCTCGACGCCGCCGAGACGGCCCGGCGCGCTGCGGCGGCGCAGCGCGACCTGGCGACCGCCAGCCTCGCACAGGCTGAGGCGGCGCTTCGACGGGCGCGCGAGGTGCAACGCGATACGACGCTGACCGCGCCCGTCAGCGGGGTCATCGTCGAGCGCAACTACGACCCGGGCAGCCTCGTCGGGCCGGGCGACAAGCCGGTCGTGGTGGTCGCCGACCTGCGCGTGATGAAGCTGATCGCCGGCGTGTCCGAGCTCGAAGCCGGCCGGCTGCGCGTCGGCATGCCGGCGCGCGTGGCGGCGCAGGCACGGCCTGGCGAGGTGCTCGAAGGCCGTCTGGCCGCCATCGCCCCCGAAGTGGACGCCCGCAACCGGCACTTCAGGATTGAGGTCCGCATCCCGAACCCCGGCGGCGTCCTGCTGTCGGGCATGTACGGCACGGCAACGATCCCGCTCCAGCGCGCCGCACGGGCGCTGGCGGTCCCGCGTGAGGCGGTGACCACACGCGGCGGCAGCCGCGTCGCGCTGCGCATCGACGGCGACACGGTCCGCGAGGTGCCGGTGAAGGAAGGTCTCAGCGACGGCCGCCTCATCGAGATCGCCAGCGGCCTTCGGGCGGGCGACGTGATCGTGTCCGACGCACGGCAGGACGTGTCGGCGGGCAGCAAGGTCAACCCGATTCTCAAGTAGGCCTCGCCATGTGGATTTCTGACGTCTCCATCCGCCGGCCGGTCTTCGCGACGATGGTCATCCTGAGCTTCATGGTGCTCGGCGTGACGTCGCTCGGCCGGCTCGGCATCGACCTCTTTCCCGAGGTCAACTTCCCGTTCGTCAACGTCAGCGTCGTCTATCCGGGCGCCTCGCCCGAGGAAGTCGAAACGCTGGTCACGAAGCCGATTGAGGACGCGGTCGCCGGGATCAACGGCGTCAAGCGCGTGATCTCGAGCTCGACGGAGTCGTTCTCGCGGGTGGGGCTCGAGCTACGGCTCGAAGCGGATCCCCAGGCGGCCGCCGCGGAGGTGCGCGAGAAGGTCGCGGCCATCCGCAGCCGGCTGCCCGCCGAGATCGAAGACCCGACGATCGTGCGATTCGACGTCGCCGCGCTGCCGATCATGACGTTTGCGGTCGGCTCGTCCCAGCGCTCGGACGTCACGCGGCGGCAGGTCGAAGACGACCTAAAACCGCTGCTCGAGCAGATCGACGGCGTCGCCGCGGTGGAGGTCAACGGCGGACAGGTCCGCGAAATCCAGGTGGAGCTGGATCCCGGCCGCCTCGAAGCGCTGAACCTGCCCGTCGCCGCCGTCGCGGACCGGCTGGCGGCGGAGAATCTCGACGTGCCCGGCGGGCAGATGCAGCAACCCGGCCGCACCATCTCGCTCCGCACGAAGGGCGAGTTCGAGAGCGTCGATGAGATCGAGAACGTCATCCTGCGCTCCGTCGGCGGCTCGACGGTCCGCCTCCGCGACGTCGGCCGCGTCGTCGACGGCTTCGAGGACCGGACGTCGACCACGCGTCTCGACGGCGCCGACGCGGTCTCGTTCTCGGTGAAGAAGCAGTCCGGCGCGAACACGGCGGCCATCGCCGACCGGGTGCACGCCGCGCTCGACCGGATCCGCGCCAGCTTTCCGCACCTGCAGATCCGGGCGGTCCATGACGACTCCGAGTTCATCAAGGAGAACGTCGCCGACGTCCGCGAGTCGATCGTCTTCGGAGCGCTCATGGCGGTGGCGGTCATCTTCGTGTTCATGCGCGACTGGCGCTCGACGCTCATCAGCGCCCTGGCGCTGCCGACGTCTGTCATCTCGACCTTCTTCTTCATGTGGATGGCCGGCTTCACGATCAACATGATGACGCTGATGGCGCTGTCGCTCGTCATCGGCATCCTCATCGACGACGCGGTGGTCGTGCGCGAGAACATCTACCGGCACATGGAGCACGGCGCGGATGCCGTGACCGCCGCGCGGCGCGGCACGGCCGAGATCGGGCTGGCGGTGATGGCCACCACGCTCACGATTCTGGCCGTGTTCCTTCCGGTGGGGTTCATGACCGGCATCGTCGGTCAGTTCTTCAAGTCGTTCGCGCTCACCATCGCGTTTGCGGTGGCGATGTCGCTGCTCGTCGCGTTCACGCTCGACCCGATGCTCTCGTCGCGCTTCGTCCGCTACATCCCGCCCGAGGAGCGGATGCGGACGCGGGCGGGCCGCCTCTTCGAGCGGTTCGGCCGGGTGTACGACCGCCTCGATGCGCGCTACCACCGCGTCCTGGCGGTCGCGCTGAACAACCCCTGGAAGACGCTGGGCGTGGCCACAGCAGTCTTCCTGGCGAGCCTGAGCACGCTCACCGTGATGGGCACCGAGTTCGTCCCCGCCGAGGATCGGGGCGAGTTCCAGGCGATCGTGGAGCTGCCGCCCGGCACCTCGTTCGATGAAAGCGTGGCGACGGTGGCGCGCGTCGAGCAGGCGGTCATGACCATCCCGGAGGTCCGGCAGGTCTTCAGCATCGTCGGCGTGGACGGCCAGGTGCGGACATCGACCCTGCGTGTGCGGCTGACGAAGAAGATCGACCGCGAGCGCGGCATCGGCGCGATCAAGGAAGAGGTCCGCCGCCTGATGGCGGCGATGCCGTTTGTCGACGGCAAGGTGGCCGATCCGGAGTTCATGCAAGGAGCGCCCTACGAGCCGCCGATCAACGTCTTCGTGCGCGGCGACGATCTGGCCGCGCTGCAGCGGATCACCAGCGAGATCCAGTCGAAGGTGCGGGCCATTCCGGGCGCCGTCGACATCAGCAGCAACCTGGAGACCGGTCAGCCCGAGGTCGTGGCGCGGATCAACCGGTCGCTCGCCGCCGACCTCGGGTTCAGCGTCGGCAGCGTCGCGTCGCAGCTCCGCGGCATGGTCGAAGGGATCGTGCCGACGCGGTTCCGCGAGGGCGATCGCGAGTACGACATCCGCGTGCGGCTCGCCGAGCCGGCCCGGAACGATCCGGCGGCAGTCCTCCGCACCCCGCTCTACTCGCCCGCCGGCGCCGCCGTCCGGACCGGTGATGTCGTCGAGTTCGCTCCCGCCGTCGGCCCGAGCAATATCGACCGCGAGCAGCGGCGGCGGCAGGCCAAGATCGGCATCGACCTGGCGCCGGGCTATGCGCTCGGCGACGTCACGGCGGGCGTGCAGCAGGCGGTGGAGTCCGTCGCCATGCCTCCCACCTTCGAGTGGGGGTTTGCCGGCGATGTCGAGCTGATGCAGGAGTCGGCGGCGGCCATGGCGCTGGCGCTCGTCCTGGCGGTCGCGTTCATCTACATCGTGCTCGCGTCGCAGTTCGAGTCGTTCCTGCAGCCGGCCATCATCATGCTGGCGCTGCCGCTGGCGCTCGTCGGCGCGCTGCTGCTGCTCTTCGTCACCGGCAAGAACCTCGGCATGCCGGCCATGATTGGCGTCGTCATGCTGATGGGGCTCGTCACCAAGAACGCGATCCTGCTGGTCGACTACAGCAACCAGCTCCGGCGTGAGGGGCGGCCGTTGAAGGAGGCGCTGCTGGCCGCGGGGCCGGTGCGGCTGCGGCCCATCGTGATGACGACGACGGCCATGATTCTGGGCATGCTGCCGTCGGCGCTCAAGAGCGGCGACGGCAGCGAGTTCCGCTCGCCCATCGCGATTGCGACGATTGGAGGGCTGATCACCTCGACGCTGCTGACACTCGTCGTCGTACCGGTCTCGTACCTGATCCTCGAACGGACCGTCGAGCGCGTGAGAGCCCGGCTGCGGCGGCCGCTGCCCGCCGGACTGCAGGCGGCCGCCCGCGTGGCCGGCGCGCTCATCCTGCTGGCGATGGTCGGGGCGTTTCTGAGCGTCGCGTCGGCGTGGGCTCAGTCACCGGCGCCGGCTCAGGTGCTCACGATCGATCGGGCGCTCGAGCTCGCCGCGGTCCGCAACGAAGGCCTGAAGGTCACGCGGGAGCGGCTGCGGGAGAGCCAGGCGAACGTCCTCGCCGCGCGCGCCGCCTTCCTCCCGTCGCTCGACCTCAACTATCTGTACACCCCGTCGCAGGAATCGCCCCTGCTGCGCATTCCCGGCGGCGTGTTCGGCCCATCGGAGCAGACGTTTCGCGCCAATCTCATCCGCGAGAACGTTGTCCGGCTCGATGTCGCGCAGCCGCTCTATACCGGCGGCCGGCTCACGCAGGCGTATGCGGCGGAGGCGGCCTCGCAGGAAGCGAGCCGCCTGGACGTGGAACGCGCGCAGCAGGCGTTGAGGCTGCGCGTCTACGAGACGTTCTACGCCGCGCTGATGGCCGATCAGGGCGTGCGCACCACCGAAGAAGGCGTGCAGATCGCCGAGCGGCACCTCGAGCTGTCGCGGGCCCGGTTCGACGCGGGGACGGCGGCGCGGCTCGACGTGCTGCGCGCCGAAGTCGAGCTCGCCAACGCGCGCGCCCGGTTGATCCGGGCCCGCAGCAGCGCCGAGACGTCCTATGAGGCGCTCCGGACGGTGCTCGCGCTGCCGCCGGGCGAGCGTCTGCAGCTGGGGGGCACGCTCGATGAAGTGCCGACGCTGCCCCCCGTCGGCGAGCTGCGGCAGGCGATGACGGCACGGCCGGACATCCGCGCCATCGGCCAGCAGCGCGAGGCGGCCGAACGGACCGTCGCGCTGGCCGGCGCCGAGCTCAAGCCGTCGGTGGCGCTGACGGGCAACTTCCAGTACCAGGAGGACGGGGTCGATCGGCTCTTCGACGGCTCGAACCGCAGCTATCAGTTCGGGCTGGCCGTCCGCGTTCCGCTGTTCAACGCGCCGGCCGTGGCCGCCCGGCGCGCGGCCGCCTCCGCCCGCGTGCGGCAGGCGGAGCACAGCGCGAACTCCGCGCTCGACGGCGCGCGGCTCGAGCTCGCGTCGGCGTCGAACGAGCTCGAGGCCGCGCGGGAGATCGTGATCACCCAACGGAAGGCGGTTGACCTGGCGCGTGAGGGGCTGACGATTGCCGAGGTGTCGTACGAGAACGGCGTGATCACGGCTGCCGAGCTGAACGATGCGCGGCTGTCGCTGCTCGAAACCGAATGGGAGCTGACCCAGGCGCAATACGCCCAGATCGTGGCGGCGGCCCGGACGCGCTTTGCCGCGGGACTCTAGCTGTTTACGGGCCACAGAGGCACAGAGACACAGAGAGCCGAAATGAGTTACTTATTCTCTGTGACTCTGTGCCTCTGTGGCCCGTCTCATGAGTGACCTCCTCGCACTCGTCCGCGGCTGCACCTTCGACGACTTCCTCTTCACCCCGCAATACAGCGTCGTCGAGCGCCGCGACCCGTCGGCCATCGACCTGACGTCGCGCGTCTCGCGGCGCCTGTCGATCAGGCGCCCGATCGTGTCGGCCAATATGGATACGGTGACGCGGTCGGAGATGGCGATCGCCGTGGCCGAAGAGGGAGGCCTCGGGATCATCGACCGCGGCTTTCGAAGCGGCGAGATCGACCCGCAGGTCCGCGAGGTGCAGATCGTCAAGCGGAAGCAGCATGGCATCATCGGCGATCCGTACACGATCGGCCCCGAGGCACGCCTCACCGAGGCCGCGGGGCGGATGCGCCAGACCGGTGTCGGGACGCTCGTCGTCGTCGATGGTGCCCACCGCGTGCAGGGGCTGCTGACCAGCCGCGACCTCCGGTTTGCCGATGACAGCGGCACCGTCGCATCGCGCATGACGCCGCGCGAGCGGCTCATCGTGCACACCGGCGCGCTGGACCCGGCGAGAGCCGAGGCGCTGATGCGGACGCACAAGATCAAGAAGCTGCCGCTCGTCGAGGCCGACGGCACGCTTCGCGGCCTCATCACCGCCAAGGACCTGGTCGTGCAGCGCCAGCTGCCGTTTGCCACCCGCGACGCGCAGGGGCGGCTCCGCGTGGGCGCGGCGATCGGCGCCACGGGCGACTACCTGGAGCGCGCGGCCGAGCTCCTGCGCGCCGAAGTGGACCTCATCGTCATCGACATCGCACACGGCCACTCGGCGGTGATGGCGCGCGCCGTTGAGGCCTTTCGCACGCGCTTCGGCGACGCCGAGCTCGTGGCGGGCAATGTCGCCACCGGCGACGGGGTCCGCTTCCTGCTCGACCTCGGCGTCGACGGGGTGAAGGTCGGCATCGGGCCGGGCGGCGGCTGCACGACCCGCCTGAACACCAACTACGGAGTGCCCCAGGTGCAGGCGCTCGCCGAATGCCGCGCGGCGGCCGACGGCCGCGTCCCGCTCGTGGCCGACGGCGGGGTCCGCCGGCACGGCGCCTTCGTCCAGGCGCTCACCTTCGGCGGCGACACGGTGATGCTCGGCGGCATGCTGGCCGGGACGACGGAAACTCCGGGCGATGTTGTCCAGAAACCGGTCGTCGTGCCGGATTCGAACAAGACCGTGCACGTTCCCTTCAAAGTGTTCCGCGGCATGGCGTCCCTGCAGGCGATCGTCGACCGTCTCGATGTGGAAGACGCCGAGGCGGCTGACGTCGAGGCGCTCGGCGCAGAAGGGATGGAAGTCAGCGTGCCCGCGCGCGGCTCGGTGCGCCCGCTGCTGCGCGACCTGGTCAAGCACCTGTGCTCGGCCGTCAGCTACAGCGGCGCACGCAGCCTCAACGAGATGCAGGAGCTGTTCCGCAAGAATCCGGAACGGTTCGTCATCCGGCTGACCGAGTCGAGCCGGCGCGAGTCGTTCGACCGCTGAGGACTCGGGCCGCAATCGACTTCACGTCGGCTTCCGGCCGCGCGCCATAGTGGCCGATCACCTCGGCGGCCATCGCACATCCGAGCCGTCCGCACGTCGCCAGGTCGCAGTCTCTCGTGTAGGCGTACAGAAACCCGGCCGCGTAGGCGTCGCCCGCGCCGGTCGTATCGACGACCCGGACCGCCGGCACCGCATCGATGACGTGGACCTCGCCGCCGCCCAGCACCACGGCGCCCTTCTCGCTGCGCGTCAGTACCGCCACGTGACAATGCGGGCGCACGCATTGCAGCGCTTCGTCAAACGTCCGCACCTGGTAGAGCGACAGAATCTCCCCCTCGTTGGCGAACAGCACGTCGACGTGATGCTCCACCAGATCCAGGAACTCGTCGCGAAACCGATCCACGCAGAACGCGTCCGACAGCGTGAGCGCCACCGTCACGCCGGACGCCTGCGCCCGCAGCGCCGCGTCGCGCATCGCCTGCTTGGCACGCGGCTGATCCCAGAGATACCCCTCGAGGTAGACGACCCTCGACGAGGTGATGTACTCCATGTTGACGTCTTCAGGGCCGAGCTGCGTCGTGGCGCCCAGAAACGTCTGCATCGTCCGGGCCGCGTCGGGCGTCACGAAGATGAGCGACCGCGCGGTGGAGAGCCCCTCGGTGAGCGCCGGCGTGTCGTAGGTCACGCCGATCGCGCGAATGTCGTGCGTGAAGACGTCCCCGAGCTGGTCGTCGGCGACCTTGCCGATGTAGGCGGCGCGGCCGCCCAGCGCCGCGATGCCGGCGACCGTATTGGCGGCCGACCCGCCGGACACTTCGCGCCCGGGACCCATCACCCGGTACAGCCGCTCGGCATCGGCGGCGTCGATCAGCGACATCGCCCCTTTGACGAGCTTGTGCTCGACCAGCAGCGCCTCGTCCGCCGCCGCGATCACATCGACGATCGCGTTGCCGATGGCGGTGACGTCGAACCGGCGGCCGCTCACGACGCAGACCCGGCAGGCAGGTACTTGCCGACGATCGGCGCCAGCTCGCGCTTGAGGCCGGCAGGCACCGCTTCAGGCCGGGTCACGAGCGCATATTTCAGCGCCGACGCGCATTCGCAGGAGCGCTCGAACGGCAGCCGCTCGACGGCGCCCGCGATGATGGCACGCGCCGTCTTCGCGTTCTGGACCAGGTTCGCTATGACCATCTCGACCGTCACCGAGTCGTGATCGGGATGCCAGCAGTCGTAATCGGTCACGAGCGCAATTGTCGCGTAGCAGATCTCCGCCTCCCGCGCCAGCTTCGCCTCCTGCAGATTGGTCATGCCGATGACGTCCATGCCCCACGACCGGTACAACGTCGATTCGGCCAGCGTGGAGAACTGCGGCCCCTCCATGCAGACGTACGTGCCGCCCCGGTGCACGGTGGCGCCCGCGCTCCGGCCCGACTCGTACGCCAGAGCGCTCAGAATGCGGCAGAACGGGTGGGCAAAACCGACATGGGCCGCCAGGCCTCGACCGAAGAACGTGCTGAGGCGGCCCTTGGTTCTGTCGAAGAACTGGTCCGGGATCACGATGTCGAGCGGCCGGTACTCCTCCTTCAGGCTCCCGACGGCGCTCGCCGACAGGAGGTACTCGACGCCGAGCATCTTCATGCCGAAGATGTTCGCCCGGAAGTTGATCTCCGACGGAAGAATCCTGTGCCCGGCGCCATGGCGCGCCAGAAACGCGACGCGGCGGCCGCGCAGCGTACCGACCACGTAGGGGCCCGACGGGTCGCCGAACGGGGTGCTGAGGGTCACGTCTTCGCGAGCAGTCAGATCCTCCATGTCGTACAGGCCGCTGCCGCCGATGATGCCGATCTGCGCATGCTGCATAGTGGATAGCCGGTAGTCTACAGCACCTGTTCGACGAGGCGCCGTCCGTTCCGCTCGCGGATGTATCCCGCGGCAACGAGCGGGTCGTGTTCGAAGAAGATCAGATACTCGCGCTCGATCGCCTCGCGGATGAACTGCTTCTTGAACGCGAGCGTCTCCATCGGAAACAGGTCGTACCCCATGATCCAGGCATCGCGGACGTGCGCGGTCGTCGGGATCAGATCTGCCGTGAACACGGCCGTCCTGCCGTCCGATTCGATGAAGACGATCTGGTGCTGCCCGGTGTGCCCTCCGGTGCGCACCACCCGCACTCCGGGGACGATCGCTCCATCCTCCTCATAGAAATCGACGACGCCGGCATCCTGCAACGGGACGAAATCCTCTGGCAGATAGCTCGCGCGATTGCGCTCGTGCGGGTGCGTCGCATCGTGCCACTCCGCCCGGCGGATGCGATAGCGGGCGTGCGCGAACCGCGGGGCGAGGCGGCCATCGTCGACCCGCCGGGTGGCGCCGCCGAAATGATCGAAATGCAGGTGCGTCGCCAGGACGATGTCGATGGCGTCCGCGCTCAGCTGCGCGTCGGCCAGCGCGTGACCCAGGTGCCTGGTGCGATCGAGCGCGTAGATCTCGCGTCGTTTCGCCGGCATCTTGTCACCCGCGCCGCAGTCGATCATCAGCCGGCCCCATCCGCCTTCCACCACGAGCGGCCGCATCGCCAATGGAATACGGTTGCGATCGTCCGGTGGCGACTCAGCCGCCCAGAGCGTCCGCGGCACGACGCCGAACATCGCGCCGCCATCGAGCCGGAACAGGCCGTCGTGCAGGGTCACGAGCGTCAGCTGTCCCCACGGCAGACGAGCGGGAGTGAGCGCCGACCGCGGTGGACGCGCCTGCTTCAGCTCGACGAGCACGCCGTGGGCCGCGGAGGGGTGGATGAAGGCCACGAGCGACCCTTCGGCGCCGGGCCGCGGCTCCTCGTCCACGAGGCGAATGCCGCGCGACCGGAGATGGTCCAGGGCAGCGCGGATGTCGTCCACGCGGAGCGTGATGTGATGGAGGCCCGGGCCTCGTCTGGCGACGAAACGGGCGATCGGCGACGTCGCGTCAGTGGCCTGAAGGAGCTCGAGCGACGCGTCGCCCACATCGATCGGGTGCGCACGCACGCGCTGCGAAGGCACCTCCTCGGCGGGCTCAATCTCGAGGCCGAGCACGTCGCGATAGAACGCGAGCGCCTGATCGAGGTTGTCGACCGCGATGCCGACGTGGTCGAGGATGGCTCTCATGGACGTCCGGCGGGGCCACGGCTCGATGGTTCGGTGTCTCGCCGCGGCACCCGCCCCACGTACTCATCGATGAGCTGCGAGGCGGCGGAGTACGGGTCCACCTCGTGCCGAGCCACACGCTCCACGGTCCGATCGAACGCTCCAGGAGCCAGCATGCCTTCGAGGCGACGGAGGAGTTCCTGGCCGAGCAGCTCCCGCAGATGGTGTTCATGCCGCGTCCGGCGCCGGGTTTCGCCGGTGGCCGCCCGCGAGCGAAAGTCTCCAATCGCCGCCCAGAGCTCCGGCAGCCCTTCGCCGGTCGTGGCGACCGTCTTCACGATCGGCGGCCGCCAGCCCTCCGGCCCGAATGCCTGCAGCGACAGGTTGGCGGAGATCGATTGAACGAGCCGCTCGGCTCCGTCGCGATCCGCCTTGTTCACCACGAAGATATCGGCAATCTCCATGATGCCGGCCTTGAGCGCCTGCACCTCGTCTCCCGTGCCGGGCACCAGGACGACGACGGTGACGTCGGCGGTTCGAGCAATCTCGACTTCGTCCTGCCCGACGCCGACCGTCTCGATGAAGATCAGGTCCTTGCCGGACGCGTCGAGGATCACCGCCGCATCGGCGGTCGCGCGCGCCACGCCGCCCAGATGTCCTCGTGTGGCCATGCTGCGAATGAACACCTCCTGATCGGAGGCGTGGCGACCCATTCGCACGCGGTCGCCGAGCACGGCGCCGCCCGTGAACGGGCTGGTCGGATCCACGGCGATCACTCCGACGTGGCGGTCCTCGCGCCGCGCTTCGATGGTGAGGTGGTCGACGAGCGTGCTCTTGCCCGCCCCCGGCGGACCGGTGATGCCCACGAGGTAGGCGCGTCCCGTGCGGTTGAAAACGCGCCGGACGAGATCGACGCCCGCCTCGCGGCCGTCCTCGACCAGCGAGATGGCGCGCGCGACGGCCCGGGCGTCCCCAACGAGCACACCCTCACAAATGGGGTCGGAGGTCATCTATGCGGCAAGGAGCTGGCGGGCGATGACCAGGCGCTGAATCTCGCTGGTGCCTTCGCCGATGGTGGTGAGCTTGACGTCGCGGAAATACTTCTCGGCGGGGTAATCCTTCACGAATCCGTAGCCGCCGTGAATCTGCACGCCGTCCTCGGCCGCCCTCACGGCAATCTCGCTGGAATAGAGCTTCGCCATCGCCGCCTCCAGCGTCGTCCGCCGGCCCTGGTCGCGCATCGACGCCGCGCGGAACGTCAGCAGCCGGGCGGCCTCGATGCGGCCGGCGTTGTCCACGAGCTTGGCGCGGATGCCCTGAAACATGCCGATCGGCTGGCCGAACTGCCGCCGTTCGAACGCGTACTGACAGGCCGCGTCGTGGGCGCCCTGGGCGAGCCCGACCGCCAGGGCTGCAATCCCGATGCGCCCGGCGTCGAGCACGTGCATGGCGTTGATGAAGCCCTGCCCTTCGAGCCCGAGGAGCTGCGCGCCCGGAACGCGGCACTGCTCGAACATCACCTCGCTCGTCTCGCTCGCGCGCATGCCGAGCTTGTCCTCCTTCTTCCCTGCCCGGAACCCCGGAGTGCCTCGCTCGACAATGAACGCGGAGATGCCTCGGCTCCCCTTGCCGCGCGCGGTCACCGCCATCACGACCATGATGTCGCCGGTGCGCCCGTGCGTGATGAACTGCTTGGTGCCGTTGATGACCCACCCGTCGCCATCCCGCGCCGCGGTCGTGCGGATGGCCGCCGCATCGCTTCCCGCGGACGACTCCGTCAGGCCCCAGGCGGCCAGCTTCTCTCCCCGGGCGAGCGGGACGAGGTACTGGCGCTTCTGTTCTTCGGTGCCGAAGGCGGCAATGTGCGCCGCGCCCAGGCCGTTATGCGCGGCCACCGACAGGCAGATCGAGGGGTCGACGCGCGCCAGCTCTTCGATGCAGATGCAGTAGTCGACGGCATTCATCGCCGCGCCGCCGTACACCTCCGGAAACTGAATCCCCATGAGGCCGAGCGCCGCCAGCCTGGGCATGAGCTCGGGCGGATACGACTGCGCCTCGTCCCACTCACGGACGTGCGGGCGGATCTCCGCCTCCGCAAACTCGCGGATGCTCCGGCGCAGCAGTTGCTGATCGTCGCTGAACCGCAGGTCCACGAACTGATCGTATCATTCGGTATGCTGCGCCTTCGACCGCTGCTCGCCGCGCTGGCCCTCCTCGTCTGCTCGACCCCGGCGTTTGCCGACGCGACGCTCTTTCTCGGCAGCACCACGACGCCGGCGAACCGGACCGCCAAAGGCATCGCGCTTGGCGCCGGCCTGCTCGTCGTCGGATTCGAGTTCGAGTTCGCCGACACGAGCGAAGCGCCGGAGGATGCCGCTCCCTCGCTGCGCACGGGCATGGGCAACGTCCTGTTGCAGACGCCCATTCCGGTGGCCGGCATGCAGTTCTACGTGACGACGGGGACGGGGCTGTACCGGGAACGGCTGGGGGAGCGGCAGGAAACCAACCTCGGCTTCAATACCGGTGGCGGTGCGAAAATCTCACTGCTCGGCCCGATCCGCGTCCGGCTCGACTATCGCGTATTCAAGCTCCGCGGCGATCCGCTGCACTCGACCGTGCACCGGATCTACGCCGGACTGAATCTTGCGTTTTGAATTGACGAATTTACGGATTTGCGAATTGCAACACTCACGAACCAATCCGTCAATTCGTAGATTCGTAGATTTGTAGATTCGTAAATGATTAGGGGATCGCCGGCGTTGTCGCGGGCGGTGGTCCTGGGACGACGCCGCCGGCTGGCGGCGCGGGCCTCGTCACCGGCGTCGACACCGGCGGGACGCCGGGCGGCGGCAGCGGCGGCGGGTCGACCGGCGTGAGGTTGAGCAACGTCTGGCTCCCCGCGCCGGCGAGCGCGCCCTGATAGAGCTTCCAGATCTGCTCGATCTGATCCGGGTAGGCGTCGCTCAGGATCGGGCCGAGCGCATAGTCGGTGCCGGTCACGGCCGGATCGAAGAAGAAGACGTACAGCACGGTGCCGTTGGGCCCCGGCTCGGTGGCCTTGAACATGCGCCACCCCTGCGCCTGCGCGCGCACCTGCGAACTGGCCGACTTCTCGAGCGCGGCCTGCACGTATCCGATCACCAGCTCGAAGTCGATCACTCGTTCGGGACGCACCGCGTTGAAGATGATGCCCGTCGGCGCGGTAAACGTCCTGCCGGGGAGCGGCGCGACCGGAACGACGGGCGGCGGGACCACCGGGGCGACGCCGCCTGGCGCCACCGGCTCCTGGGGCGCGGCGGGCGCTGCCGGCTGAGGCGCCGGCGGGGGGGGCGCGATCTGCGCCGACACGGTTGCGGCCGTCAGCAGCATGGCAAGCGCCATGCCCGGTCCGCCAAAGCACACCATTCGCATGAAAGCTACTCTATACAAAAAGAGCCACGAGCGGCGCTCAGCCACTCGTGGCTCCTTTTGAGGGCACTCGCAGGGTGCCGACTACTTCGACAGGTCGGCGGCGGTGGTGAACCCCCCACCGCCCAGAGCCGCGGCAAACGCATTGCGGTACTGGTCGTACAGCTTCCGCTGCTCACCCGGATCGGGATTCCCTTCGTACAGGATGGCGAGGATGCCGTAGTCGGCGCCCTTGACGACCGGGTCGAGCAGATGCATGTACACGATGTTGCCGTCGGGCATCGGCGTGGCGCCTTTGACGACCTTCCACCCCGCTGCCTGCTGCTTGCGCTCCGGCTTCTCGGACTTCATGAGCGCCTCGCGGACCTTCCCCATGAGCTCTTCAAACGCTGCCGTCTGGTCCGGCTTGATCGCGATCGTCAGAATGCCCACATCGCCATTGAACGTCAGCGCCTGCGGTTCCTGGGCGCGCGCGCCACCGTCACCCTGCGAGAACGCCGGCAGCAACAGAATCGCGCCAGCCAGTAGTAACCCGGACAGTCGTCGCATCTCAAGCCTCCTGGGACGGAAAGCGGACAGCAAAGGCGGATAGCCTACCGTACAGTTGAACGGATGAAAACAGCCATCACTTCGTTGGCGAGAAGCATTCCCGGCCTCGTCATCCGAAGCGACCGGCCATCATAAATCAGAAGCCCCGCCTCCACGAAAGGCTGGAGCTCGCCGCCGTGCCGGTCCCACACGTCGACTCCATAGCGGCTTTTCAACGCCGGGACGTCCAGGCCGGCATTCAGGCGAAGGCCCATGAAGAGCGCCTCCTCCAGCCGGTCCTCGCCTTCCAGCCGCCGATACTCGATCGCCGTCTGTCCCCCGGACGCCACAGCCGAGATGTACTCGTCGGTTGCCGATCGGTTCTTCCAGCGGACGCCGCCCCGCGTGGAGTGGGCGCCGCAGCCGAATCCGAGCCACTCGCCGTCGGTCCAGTATTTCAGGTTATGACGCGACGCGCGCCCCGGGCGCGCGACGTTGCAGATCTCGTACTGCATATATCCGGCCCTGTCCATCCTGTCGAGACCTGACAGATACATCTCCGCCGCGTCCTCGTCGGCCGCCACGGACCATCGGGCGCGAGCCATCTCGTCCCGAAGCGGCGCGTTTGGATAGATTTCGAGCAGGTAGAGCGAGGCGTGGTCCGGACCGAGCGCCGTCAACGCCTCCACCGAATCAAGCCAGTCGGCCACGGTCTGCTGAGGCAGCCACATCATCAGATCGAGCGAGATGTTCTGGAACCCTTCCGCGCGCGCGTCCTGAAAGGCCTCTTCCGCCCTCGCCGCCGAGTGCAGGCGGCCCAGGCGCCGAAGCTCGGTGTCGTGAAACGACTGGACGCCCAGGCTGAGGCGGTTGACCCCGGCGGCGCGGAACCCGGCGAGCCGTTCGCGTGTGATGGTCTCGGGGTTCACCTCCAGGGTGATCTCGGCGTCGGGCGCCAGCGCCCATCCCCGCGCGCAGGCCTCGATAACGGCGGCGACCTCCGCCGGCTCGAGCAGCGAGGGCGTCCCGCCGCCGAAGTAGATGGTGTCGGCCGCCGATCCGTCACCTGCCCGGGCGATCTCGGCACGCAGGGCCGGGACGTACCGCTCCTTCTGCGCCGCGTCGAACAACCCGCGGTTGAAGTTGCAGTAGTTGCAGATGGCCGAGCAGAACGGGATGTGGACGTAGAGCCCGAGGGACATCAATGCTCAATGCACAATGCTGAATGCACAATGCTGAACCTCATTGTCGCATTGGGCATTGGGCATTGGGCATTGGGCATTGGACATTGGCTCAAGACCCAGCCCTGCCGCCCGGCCACTTCAGATCGGTCTTCCCTTCACGCTCGCGGCCAATCCGGAGCTGCGCGCGCGCCTGCCCGGTGGCCTTGGCCGGCAGGCCCCCGCGCCCGCGGTTGCGCGGCGAGGCCGGCGACCGCTGCTCCCAGTCGACGATGTCGGTGGCGGTCGGGTGCGGTCCGACCTCGCGCGTGTCGACACCCTCGACCTTGACCCAGTCGCACATCTCCTTCAGCCGCGAGCGGATGCGGAGCCCGAGCTGGAAGGCAAAGGAGGTCGGCTCGGTGTTCTCCAGATCCGCCAGATTCGACGTGAAGACGGTCAGGCGCCGCTCGCTGTAGCGGGTGTTCACGACCAGCCCCAGCGTCTCTTCGACCCATGCCGACTTGTTCTCGCGCCCGAGGTCGTCGAGCACGAGCAGGTCCGCCTCGAGCACCGGCCGCAGCACGTCGAGCTCGGTGGTCTCCACCTGCTTGTTGTAGGTGTCGCGCACGACCTTGAGCAGCTCCGGCGTCTCGTAGAACACGGCGCGCGCGCCCTTGCGCCGGATCAGCTCGCGCATCAGCGCGATGGCGAGGTGCGTCTTGCCCACGCCGTGGTCGCCGAAGAGCAGCAGGCCGCGATCGACCGTGGGAAACTCCTCCACGATGCGCGCGGCCTTCCGCTGCGCGTTGCGCTGGCTGTCGGTGTGCGTCTCGAAGTTGGCGAACTCGCAGTGCGCGTAGCGGCGCGGCACGCGCGCGTTCTTCAGGAGGGATTCCGACAGCCGCTCGCGCCAGCAGTCGCAGCGCACCACCCGCGCGACACCGTCAAGTTCAACCGGCTTCCATCCGGTGTCTTCGCAGATTGCGCAGGGCACGCGTAATCGTAACTCACTTTTGATTCTTGACTTTTGACTTTTGACTTTCCGCGTCGGCGTCTTTGGGCGTGTGCCTTACGAGATCGGTCGGCGCGGACTTCACGAGCGCCGTGCTCAGGCGCTGCTCCCAGTCGTCGATGCCGCGCGCGAGCTCGCGCTTCACGTAATCCATGAACTCGTTGACCTCGTGCTGCATCTGCTCGATCCTGCGCCGCATGTTCAGGATGATCTCGACGCCCGCGAGGTTCACGCCGAGGTCGCGCGTCAGCGCCAGGATGGTCTCGAGCTGCTCGAGGTCCTCCTCCGAATACAGGCGGGTGTTGCCCTCGGTGCGCGACGGCTTGAGCAGCCCCTCGCGCTCGTACAGGCGCAGCGTCTGCGGGTGAATGTTGTACTTCTGCGACACCGCGCTGATCATGTAGTAGGCTTTGCCGCGCTCAGCACGTTTCGCCATATGCATTCACCGAAGGCGGGGCTGACGATCCGCCACTACGACCGCAGAGGCGGACCTTCAGGTCCGCCTTCCACCTGATTGCGCACGCTTTCGCCATTGAGCCGGCCGAACTCGCGCAGCAGCTCCTTCGATCGTTCGTCGAGCACGCTGGGCAGCATCAGCCGCGCTTCGATGATCAGATCGCCGCGCTGCCCGCTACGCGCCGACACCGCCCCGCGGTCTCGAAGCCGGAAGCGCTGCCCCGACTGCGTTCCCGGCGGCACGCGCAGCCGGGCGGCGCCGCCGTCGGGGGTCGGCACGTCAATCCGGGCGCCGAGCGCCGCCTCGTGGATCGCAATCGGCAGCACGAGGTGAAGGTCGTCTCCTTCACGCCGGAAGAGCGGATGGGGCGCCACCTGCACCGTGATGTACAGGTCGCCCCATGGACCTCCCCGGAGACCGGCGTTCCCCTTGCCGGGGACACGAACGCGGTCGCCGTCGCTCACCCCGGCCGGAATGCGGACCTGCACCGTCTCGCTGCGCGTCTCCTGCCCCGTGCCCCCGCATGGCTCGCAGAGCCGCGGCCGCTGCTGGCCGGCGCCGCCGCAGCCCGGACAGCTGCGTGAGAACACCATGTGGCCGCGGACGGACCGCACGGCGCCCGATCCGTGGCAGATGAGGCACAGGCCAGGGCCGACCCTCGTCCGACCGGTCCCCGCACACGCCCGGCAGGTCTCGCGGCGCGTCACCGCGGTCGTCCACGTCGCGCCCCCCAGCGCCTGCTCGAAGGTAAGCTCGGTCGTCTGATGCAGATCCGCGCCCCGCTCAGGTGCCGGCGCCCTGGCGCCGCGGTCCGCCAGGGCTTCGGCAAACAGATCCCCGAACGTGGCGCCGGGGTCGCCGCTGCCGACCGAGAAGTCGAACCCCTCGAAGCCGCTCGTGCGGCGGTCATCGGCGTCGACCGCCGTCCCCGCGTCATACCGCGACCGCCGATCCGGGTCGATCAACGTCTCGTACGCCTGCACGATCTGACGGAACCGCATGGCGGCGGCGCGGTCACCCGGGTTGATGTCGGGATGAAAGCGCCTCGCCAGGCGCCGGTACGCCCGCTTGATCTCGGCGTCGGTCGCGCCATGCGAAAGGCCCAGGACGACGTACAGGTCCATAGCGTCACGTCAACTCCCAACCTCCAACTCCCAACGCCCAAATGTTCGTCGGGATTGGGAGTTGGGAGTTGTCTATTTCTTCTCCTCATCCACCACTTCGGCGTCGATGACGTCGCCCTGCGATCCGCCCTCGCCGGGCGCCGTCGACGCGCCGCCGCCGGGCGCCGCCCCGCCGCCGGCCGCCGCGCCGGCGCCGGCCTGCTTGTACAGCGCCTCGGCGGCGCGATGCTGCGCCTGCATCAGCTGCTCCATCGACCGGCCGATCGCGGCGGTGTCGTTGGCCGACAGCGCGCTCTTCACCGCTTCGATGGCGGACTCGACGGCCGACTTGTCTCCCGCCGCCAGCTTCGGCCCCATGTCCTGGAGCATCTTCTCGGCGGCATAGACGGCCTGGTCGGCGCGGTTCCGCGTCTCGATCTCCTCGCGCCGCTTCCGGTCCTCCTCGGCGTGCGACTCGGCATCCTTCATCATCCGCTCGACCTCGTCCTTGGCGAGGCCGCTCGACGCGGTAATCGTGATCTTCTGCTCCTTGCCGGTGCCCATGTCCTTCGCCGACACGTTGACGATGCCGTTGGCGTCGATGTCGAACGTGACCTCGATCTGCGGCACGCCGCGCGGCGCGGGCGGCAGGCCGACCAGCTGGAACCGGCCGAGCGTACGGTTGTCGCGCGCCAGCTGCCGCTCGCCCTGCAGCACGTGCACTTCCACGCTCGTCTGGTTGTCGGCCGCGGTCGAGAAGATCTCGCTCTTTCTTGTCGGGATCGTGGTGTTGCGCGGGATGAGCGCGGTCATCACGCCGCCGAGCGTCTCGATGCCGAGCGATAGCGGCGTCACGTCGAGCAGCAGCAGGTCCTTCACCTCGCCGGCCAGCACGCCGGCCTGGATGGCCGCGCCGATCGCCACGACCTCGTCGGGGTTGACGCCCTTGTGCGGCTCCTTGTTGAACAGCTCGCGGACGATCTGCTGCACGCGCGGAATCCGCGTCGAGCCGCCGACCAGGACCACCTCGTCGATCTTGCTCGCGTCGACGCCGGAGTCGCTGATGGCCTGCCGGCTGGGCCCGACGGTCTTCTGCAGCAGATCCTCGACGAGCTGCTCGAACTTCGCGCGCGTCAGCCGCATCTGCAGGTGCTTCGGCCCCGTCTGATCGGCGGTGATGAAGGGCAGGTTGATGTCGGTCTCCATCACCGTGGAGAGCTCCATCTTGGCCTTCTCGGCCGCCTCCTTCAGGCGCTGCAGCGCCATGCGGTCCTTGCTCAGATCGATGCCGTCGCTCTTCTTGAACTCCGAGGCGATCCACTCGATGACGCGCTGATCGAGGTTGTCACCCCCCAGGTGCGTATCGCCGTTGGTCGCCTTCACCTCGACGACACCCTCCCCGACCTCCAGGATCGAGATGTCGAACGTGCCGCCGCCGAAGTCGTAGACGGCAATCGTCTCGTCCTTCTTCTTGTCCAGTCCGTAGGCGAGCGCGGCCGCGGTCGGCTCGTTGACGATGCGCATGACCTCGAGGCCGGCAATCTGGCCGGCCTCCTTGGTGGCCTGCCGCTGCGCGTCGTTGAAATAGGCGGGGACGGTGATGACCGCTTTGGTCACGGGCTGCCCGAGATACTCTTCCGCGGCCTGCTTGAGCTTCTGCAGCACCATCGCGGAAATCTGCGGCGGCGCGTACTGCTCGTTCAGGATCTTCACCCGCACGTCGCCGTTCGGCGCCGACGCGACCGAGTACGGCACCATCTTCATTTCCTCGGTGACCTCGTCGAAGCGGCGCCCCATGAAGCGCTTGATCGAGAACACCGTGTTTTCGGAGTTGGTGACCGCCTGCCGCTTGGCCACCTGGCCGACCAGCCGCTCGCCGGTCTTGGTGAACGCCACGACCGACGGCGTCAGCCGGCTCCCTTCCGGATTGGTGATCACCACCGGTTCGCCGCCCTCCATGACCGCCACCACGGAGTTGGTCGTCCCGAGATCGATGCCGATGATTTTGCTCATGTCGCGTCCTTCGCTCTGTCGTCGCCAGAATCTGTGAGGGGTGTTAGCTGATTTCCACTATTAAATCTGAGTGTATTATAGTCAAGGCGTGACCCGTCCACCTGAGGCTCAGCGCCCCCGCCGCGAGCGTCGCGTCGTCATTCGTGTCGCCCGGCAGGCCGCCCTCGTGGCGCTTTTCCTCCTGGCCGCGGTCGCGGGAACCCTGACCGGCGTGCTCTTCGCCTACGCCGAAGACCTCCCGCAAATCAGCGCACTCGACAGCTACCAGCCGCACACCATTACCCGGCTGCTCGCCCGCGACGGTCAGGTCATCAGCGAGTTCGCGACGGAGCGGCGCGTGGTCGTCGACTATGACGGCATCGCCCCCGTCCTGCGCCAGGCCATCATGGCCAGCGAAGATGCCGACTTCGAACAGCACTTCGGGCTCAGCGTCTCCCGCATCGTGATCACGGCGGTCCGGGACGTCGTCTACGGCCAGCGCTACGGGGCGAGCACGATCACGCAGCAGGTCGCGCGGATGCTCTTTCTGCAGGACTACATGCAGGGCGGCATCTTCCAGCGGTCCGGCGTCCGCGGGTTCGAGCGGAAGATCAAGGAGATGATCGTCGCGATCCAGCTCGAGAAGCGGTACACCAAGCGCGAGATCTTCACCTTCTACGCCAATCACGTCACGATGGGGCACGGCGCCTACGGCGTCGAGGCCGGCGCACGCCTGTACTTCGACACGTCCGCGAAGGACGTGACGCTCGAGGAGGCGGCCACGCTCGCCGCGATCGTGCAGACGCCGGCGCGTCTCAGCCCGTTCGTCAATCCGGACCAGGCGCTGGCGCGGCGCAACAACTACGTGCTGGCACGCATGGCCGACGAAGCGTTCATCTCCCGCGAAGAGGCCGAGGCGGCCGCCGCGCGGCCTCTCGACGTGCGCGGGCAGCCGCTGCCCGAGCGGCCGGTCGCGCCCTATTTCGTTGAAGACATCCGGAAGATGCTCGAGCAGAAGTACGGCGCCGACGACCTGTATCAGGCCGGCCTCAGGGTGCAGACGACGCTCGACATCGAGCTGCAGCGGGCGGCCAACGTGGCGGTCGACCGCGGGCTGCGCCGGGTGGACAAGCGGCGCAGCGGCTACCGCCGCCCGGCGCGCAACATCGTGGCCGAGGGGCGCCCGCTCGATCGCGTCACGCTGCCGCGGTGGTCTCAGCCGCTTGCCGCCGGGGACATCGTTCCCGCCCTCGTGGTCGCGGCGCCGGCGGGCGCCGGCGGGACCGCGCGGATCCGGATCGGCCCGCACACGCTGGATCTGCCGCCGGCGGCGTACGCCTGGACGCGCCGGACCGCCGCCAGCCTGTTCCGAGTGGGCGATCTGATCGAGGTCGAGGTGCGGCAGCTGCGCGACGGCGCGCCGCAGACGGTCCTGCTGGAGCAGCCGCCGGAGCTCGAGGCCGCGCTCGTTGCCATCGACAACCACACGGGCGAGGTGCGCGCGATGGTCGGCGGCTTCAGCTTCGAGCGCAGCAAGTTCAACCGCGCGACGCAGGCGCGCCGCCAGCTCGGCTCGGTGTTCAAGCCAATCGTATATACGACGGCGATCGATCGCGGGTTCACACCGGTCTCGGTCTTCGTCGACGAGCCGGTGTCGCTCGAGGCCGGCCCGTTTCAGCCGCCGTACGAGCCGCTGAACTACGACCGCCGCTTCGAGGGACCTGTCACGCTCCGCCGCGCGCTCGAGCAGTCGCGCAACATCCCCGCCGTGAAGGCAATGCTCGAAGTCGGCCCGCAGCAGGTGGTGACCTACGCGGCGCGGTTCGGGTTCGGCGGCACGCTCTCGCCGTACCTCTCGCTCGCGCTCGGCGCGGCGGAGGCGACGCTGCTCGAGACGACGGCCGCGTATTCGGTGTTTCCCAACCAGGGCGTGCGGATGACGCCCTACTCGGTCATCAGCATTGCCGATCGCGAGGGCAATCTGCTGGAAGAGCACCGGCCCGAGGCGCGCGAGGCCATCCGCGCGGACACCGCCTTCGTCATGACGAATCTGCTGCGCGGCGTCGTTCAACGCGGCACCGGCGCGGCCGCCTCGTCGCTCGAATGGCCGGTGGCCGGCAAGACCGGCACCGTCGACGACTATACCGACACGTGGTTCCTCGGGTTCGACCCGAACATCACGGTCGGCGTCTGGCTCGGCCATGACGAGAAGAAGCCGATCGGCGGAAGCAGCCAAGGCGAGACCGGCGCGTCGGCGGCGCTGCCGATCTGGATCGACTTCATGCGCGCGTACATCGAGCTGCGGGGGGATCGCGACAATCCTCCGGCGTTCGAGCCGCCCGGCAACATTGTCTACGTGACGCTCGACTCCGGCATGGTCGAGGCGTTCATCAACGGCACGCAGCCGCAGGGGCTGGCCGCGGTGCCCGTGTCGGAGTAGCCGGCGGGCCCGCGGCGAGGCTCAGGTCAGCGACCTTCGTAGGTGGGGCGGGTGCCGCGGCGAGGCTCAGGTCAGCGAGCCGCGGACCCGCCGCGTACAGCCCGCCGGAGCACCAGCGCCCCCAACGTGAGCACCGCCGCAACGCCCACCCCGATCAGTACCGTCGCGGGAAAGAAGAACACCGCGAAGATCGCCGGGATCAGGAAGACGGCGTCGAGCGCCAGAATCCACCAGGCCCCGTCGGCGCTGATGTGGTCGTCCCAGAACCGGAAGATCCCGCCCACCATCTCGCGGACACTGAGCACGCCATGGCTCTCCATCTCCAGCCCTCCTGTCCGGAGTATAGCGCGCCGCCTGTCGGGCGTCAGTCCTGGTCGTCTGCGGCGGGCGCCCCCAGCGTGCCGTCCGCCTTGCGCATCAGATACGCCTTGATGAAGGGATCGATATCGCCGTCGAGCACGCGGTTGACGTCGCCGACCTCCAGCTTCGTGCGGTGGTCCTTGATCATCTGGTAGGGCTGCAGCACGTAGCTGCGGATCTGGCTGCCGAACCCGATCTCTTTCTTCGCGCCGGCAATCTGGTCGAGCTTCGCCTGCTGCTCCTTGAGCTTCAGGTCGAAGAGCCGCGCCTTCAGCACGCGCATCGCCTGCGAGCGGTTCTTGTGCTGCGACCGCTCGTTCTGGCAAGAGACGACGATGCCGGTGGGCAGATGCGTGATGCGCACGGCCGAGTCGGTGACGTTGACGTGCTGCCCGCCGGCGCCGCTCGACCGGTACGTATCGATTCGCAGATCCTTCTCGTCGATCTCGATGTCGACATCCTCCGGCAGCTCCGGCCAGACGAACACGGACGCGAAGGAGGTGTGGCGCCGCGCGGCCTGGTCGAACGGCGAGATGCGGACGAGCCGGTGTACGCCGGCCTCAGCCGCCATCAGGCCAAAGGCGTAGTCGCCCGTCAGCGTGAACGTCGCGCTCTTGATGCCGGCGTCCTCGGCGGGCTGATAGTCGATGACTTCGCGTCCGAAACCGCGGCGCTCCGCCCATTTGAGATACATGCGGAGGAGCATTTCGGCCCAGTCCTGCGACTCGGTGCCGCCCGCGCCGGGATGAATCGTGACGATCGCGTTCGCGCGGTCGTGCTCGCCGCCGAGCATCTTGCGGGTTTCGGCCGCCTCGACCTCCGCCTGAAGCTCGTCGAGGCCGCGCGCGAGATCCGCCCCGACATCCTCGCCGGCATTCCCCCACTCGACCAGAACGCCGAGATCGTCCGCCCGCCGCCTGAGCGAGAGCCGCAGCGCCTGGTCTTCCTCCAGGCGGCGCCGCCGCTGCATCACTTTCTGGGCTTCGGCCTGGTTGTTCCAGAAGCCCGGCTCACCGATCCGCTTTTCGATGTCGGCCAGCTGCGTGTCTACGCGAGCCCCCTCAAAGATGCCTCCGCAGTTCGTCGGCACGGCCGCTGAGATTCTCGTACCGCCGTACCAGGTCTTCCAGTTCAACTGCCAAATCGATCTCCTCTCATGTCGCCGGGTCCGCGACTCGATGAGTCGACACTCGTCGCGGCACCCGGCCCACGTACAGAAGGACGTGGGGCGGGTTCCACGGCGAGGCGCTAGTGCTTCGAGCCGTGGACCCGCCGTACTGCCACCAGCGCCAGCAGCGTCAGCGCAATGGAGGCGTAGGCCGCCACGTCGCCGATCTGCGCGTATATCGTACGTCGGGTCAGGACCCGCACCTCCTCGACCAGCCCGACCTGCTCGAAGATTGGCGACTGGCGCACCACGCGTCCGTACGGGTCGACCACGCCGCTGATGCCGGTATTGGCGGCCCGCGCCAGATACCGTCCCTGCTCGATGGCCCGCATCGACGCCAGCGCGAAGTGCTGATAGGGCGCCGACGAGTCGCCATACCACGCGTCGTTGGTGATGGTCGTCAGGAGCTGGCTGCCGCCGAGCACGGCGCTCCGAATCAGCGACGGGTACACGACCTCGTAGCAGATCGCCGTGTTCACGAGGTGCGGCCCGACGGGAAGCATCACCATGGACGTCCCGGGCGCAAACTCCGCGAGCCGTTCGACCAGCGGCGAGACGAAATACAGCCACCGCTTGAACGGGATGTACTCGCCGAATGGCACCAGGTGCATCTTGCGATACACGGCCCCGATCGCGCCGTCGGGCGTCAGCAGGAACGCCGAGTTGAAGAGCTGGACCACCGGCCCGCTCCGATCGACCTGATCGCTGCCGAACAGGATCGGGACGTTCACCTCCCCGGCGAGTGCCCGCAGCGCGGCTGCGCCGGCCTCGTCTTCCTCGAACATGAACGGCGTGGACGACTCGGGCCAGACGACGAACTCGGCGCCGCGGCGGACGACGTCGCGCGTCATGGCGATGTAGGTCGTGAAGATGCGGCGCGCCTCATTCGGGTTCCACTTGTCTTCCTGCGCGATGTTGCCCTGGACGAGCCCGATCCGGATCGGCGCCCCGTCGCGTGTCAGCGACCCGTCCGCGACGCGCCGGGCGCCCCAGCCGCCGACGCCGATGAGAACGATCGCGGCCGCCGATACGGCGGCGATACGCCGGCGGCCGGCCGCCACCGCCGCGAGGGCCAGGGCCGCATTGACAAAGGCCACCAGCGCCGACAGCCCGTACACGCCGAGCACGCTTGCCAGCTGCGCCACCGGCAGCACCGTGACCTGACTGTTGCCGAGCGGCACCCACGGAAAACCGCCGAAGAGATATCCGCGGGCGAACTCGGTGCCCACCCACACGGCAGGCGCCAGGAACACCGCGCGCGCACCCATTCGGCCGGTGAGATGGGAAATGATGAGCGCACAGAGTGCCGGAAAGAGCGCCAGATAGAACGCGAGCAGGAGCATCGCCAGTACGGCCAGCGGCGCGGCAAGCCCCCCGAAGGTCTGGAGCACCGCTCCCGTCCAGTAGATCGTTCCGACGAAATAGACCAGACCCGACACCAGCCCGAGCCCGAAGGCACGAGACGCCCGCGGGCGGCCGCGCAGCGCGACGAGCAGCGGGACGAGCGCAATCCAGGCGAACGCTGGATGGCCGTAGCGCGGAAAACTCAGCGCGAGCAGCGCACCCGAAAGGAGGGCCAGGACGTAGGGCAACCGGATCAGCGTACAACAGGTGTGCGCTTCGGACTCAGTCGCACACGCCGCGCACACGTGTCGTATTTGACCAGCTGCCTGAACCGCCGATACGCGTTATCGTTGAGGGCGAGCGATGTCTCCCGATCCGGCGGCTCCAGCCGCAACGCTCGTTGCGGTCACCGTGGAAGCGAAGCGCGCGCTCGGCGGCGCGTCGGCGGCGCGCATCACGCGCTTCCCCTTCAAGGTCGGACGAGAGAGCCGGCTGTCGGCGGCTGCCGAGGCCCGCGCGCGCGAATCGCGTCTCGGCCTGCTGCCCGAGCTGAACGACCTGTATCTCCTCGAGCCGCAATGGTCCGACCTGATGCGGATCTCACGCGAGCACTTCACCATTGAGTACGACGGCAGGCAGTTCTGGCTGGTCGATCGGCACAGCGCCTGCGGGACGATTGTCGGCAGCCAGCAGGTGGGCGGCAACCGGAGGGGAGGCCGCGTCCTCCTGCGTCCCGGCGACACCATTGCCGTGGGACCACCCTATTCCGAGTACGTCTTCCGGTTCGAAGTGGCCGCCGCCCGGTAGGCTTGTGCCGGCCACTCCTCATGCTTCATACTCCGGCCATCGTGGAGGAGGACCGACATCATGAGAAACAAGGTGCTGACCCTGGGGATGGCGGCGGTGGCACTCGGCGTCTTCTGGAGCGCCGCTCTGACCGGGGCCGGCCGTGCCCAGGTCGCGGCTGAAGCCGTCCGCGTCGACAACGACGATCTCGGGGGCGTGGTCACCGGGCCGAAAGGGCCCGAAGCGGGCGTCTGGGTCATCGCGGAAACGACAGACCTGCCGACCCGGTTCAGCAGGACGGTCGTCACCGACGATCAGGGCCGCTATCTCATCCCCGATCTTCCCAAGGCGAACTACAGCGTGTGGGTCCGCGGGTACGGACTGGTGGACTCGCCGAAGACCCAGACCGCGCCGGGCCGGAACCTGAACCTGACCGCGGTGATCGCGCCGACGCCGCGCGCCGCGGCCGAGTACTACCCTGCCGGGCACTGGTATTCCCTCGTGCAGGTGCCAGCCAAGAGCGAGTTCCCGGGCACCGGACCCGAGGGCAACGGCATTTCCCCCAACATGAAGAGCCAGGCGGACTGGATCCGGATGATGAAGAGCGGCAGTTGCACGATCTGTCATCAGGTCGGCACGAAGGGCACCCGCACCATACCCGCCTCGCTGGGCACGTTCGATTCGTCGGTGGCCGCCTGGGACCGCCGCATCCAGTCGGGACAGGCCGGCGGCCAGATGAACAACGCGATCAACCAGATGGGCCGCAAGCGGGTCCTGGCGATGTTTGCCGACTGGACCGATCGTATTGCCGCCGGTGAAGTCCCGCCCGCACCCGCGCGCCCGCAGGGCGTGGAGCGCAACGTCGTCATCACGCAGTGGGACTGGGCGGATCCGAAGGCGTACCTGCACGACATCGTTTCGACCGACCGGCGGAATCCGCGCGTGAATGCCAACGGCCTGACGTACGGCACGCTCGAGCTCAGCGCGGACTACCTCCCCGTGCTGGATCCGGTGCGCAACGTGATCAGCCGGGTGCCGCTCACCGTTCGCGACCCGAAGACGCCGCCGGCCTCGGCCCCGACGATGCTGCAGCCCTCGCCGTACTGGGGCGAGGAAGTGGTCTGGACGAGCAAGAACAACGTCCACAACCCGATGATGGACGAGCGCGGGCGCGTGTGGATCACGTCAGCGGTGCGCCCGCCCGAGAACCCGGCGTTCTGCAAGGAAGGCTCGAGTCATCCCTCGGCCAAGCTGTTCCCGATCGCCAGCGCGGGGCGTCACCTTGCCGTCTGGGATCCGAAGACGCAGGAGCTCACGCACATCAGCACCTGCTTCGGCACGCACCACCTGATGTTTGCCGAGGATGCCAACCACACGCTGTGGACGAGCGGCGGCGGCCAGGTGGTCGGCTGGCTGAACCGGAAGATGTTCGACGAGACGCGCGACGAGGTGAAGTCGCAAGGGTGGACCGCGCTCATCCTCGACACCAACGGCAACGGCAGGCGCGATGCGTACGTCGAACCGGATCAACCGGTCGATCCCACGAAGGACAAGCGGCTCGGCGGCGCGTTCTACGGCGTGTCACCGGCGCCTGACGGCTCGGTCTGGGGATCCCAGCTGGGTCTGCCTGGCGCCGTCGTCCGGCTGAATCCCGGCGCCAACCCGCCCGAAACGGCGATCGCGGAAGTGTACGAACTGCCGCTCGACAACCCGCGCGCGAAGGTGCAGGGCTTCACGCCGCGCGGGTTCGACATCGATCGCAACGGCGTCGCCTGGGTGGCGCTCGCCAGCGGTCACCTGGCGAGCTTCGATCGCCGCAAGTGTCAGGCACCGCTCAACGGGCCGAAAGCGACCGGGCAGCACTGCCCCGAGGGCTGGGCGTTTTATCCCGAGCCGGTGCCGCAGTTCAAGGGCGTGACCGACTCGGGCAGCGCCGAGGCGAGCTACTTCACCTGGGTCGACCAGTTCGACACACTCGGGCTCGGGCGGAACGTGCCGATCAACACGGGCAACGCCGCCGAAGGCCTGCTGGTGCTGAAGGACGGCAAGTGGGTCGTGCTGCGCGTCCCCTATCCGACGGGCTATTACACGAAGTGGCTCGACGGCCGGATCGACGATCCCAACGCCGGATGGAAGGGCCGCGGGCTCTGGACCACGGTGAGCACGCGGGCGCCGTTCCACATGGAGACGGGCCGCGGCACCACGAGCAAGGTGGTGAAGTTCCAGCTCCGGCCCGACCCGCTGGCCCGGTAGTTTGACTGCGTGGGAGGGCGAACGGCTGCCCGCCTGATCGCCAGCCTGATCGTCTTTGCAGTCTCTGCCGAGATCGTCGGGCTGGCCGCCTACTATATCGACACCGGCGCGCTGTTCTACACGCATCGCCGCGCGTACGAGGAGCCGCTGCCCGCACCGGAGGATCGACTGGTGCTCAGTGAAGCCGTACATCCGTACTTCGGCTTCACACATCGGCCGGGCGCGCCGTTTGACATCCCGGAATCGCTGCGCAGCGATCCGGCGGCCTCGTTGCGCCGGCGCACGAACAACTTCGGGTTCGTCTCCACACACGATTACCCGTTTGCGAGGACCGGCACCAACCAGCTGCTGCTCGGCATCTTTGGCGGCTCGGTCGGCGTGTGGTTCTGCGAAGTGGGGGCGCCGCGCCTGGTCGAGAGCCTCAAGCGCCACCCGTACTTCGCGGCCAGGGAGGTCGTGCCGCTCTGCTTCAGCCACGAGGGCTACAAGCAGCCGCAGCAGTCCATCGTGCTCGATTACTTCCTCGCGCGGGGACAATCGCTCGATCTGGCTGTGAACATCGACGGCTTCAACGACGTCGCGCTGGCCGTCCTGAACAACCGGCGTGCGATCGACTTCTCCATGCCGAGCGTGCAGCATCTCGACCCGCTGCTCGGCGTCGTGAACCAGTCGGCGCTGACGCCAGACAAGCTGCAGTCGCTCGCCGCCATCTGGCAGGATCGGCGGCTGATGCTCGATTTGATCGCGCGGATCCGCGCCACCCGATCCGCCTCGGTGGCCGTGGTCATCGATCGGTACTACCGCGCGGTTCGCAGCCGATATGTGCGTGAGCTCGGGCGCTTCAGCAATCTGCCGTCGAACCCGGTGGACAACGCGTTCGTCCAGGTGGCCCCACCGCTGCGACCCCTGGAGGGCAGCGCGCTCTTCGAGGACATCGCCGGCGTCTGGGTGCGATCCTCCGCCATCATGCACGAGCTGCTCACCGAACGCGGTGCGGGCTACTTCCACTTTCTGCAGCCGAATCAGTACTACACCGAGCGGACGTTTACGCCTGCGGAGGCGGAGGTGGCGCTCAACGATGCGTCTCCGTACAAGGCGAGCGTAGCCGAGGGCTACCCGATTCTCGTGCGGGCGGCCGGCACGCTCGGGCGGCAAGGCGTTCGGTTCTTCGACGCCACGCACGTCTTCGACCACGAGCGGAAGCCGGTCTACATGGACAACTGCTGTCACTACACGCTGGTGGGCAACCAGGTGCTCGCTGACTTCATCGCGGCGTCCATTCTCGGAACACCTGGCCCCTGGCGGAACTGACATGCCTCACTCGGTGGGGCAGGTTCCGCCGGAGACTCGGTCTCAACGACCGGCGGAACGTGGGGCGGGTTCCGCGGCGAGCCTAATTGCTTCGAGCCGCAGACCCGCCGGCGTGCCGCTGCTCCAGCCGAATCTGCGCGGCCCGCGCGCAGCTTTCCAGCACCTTGAAGTAGCGCTGCACTGATTCGGCGCCGATCTCATAGGGATGCGGACCGTTGCCCCACCCCGCCAGCACCCGGTTCTTCTTGACGGCGCTGTCGAACTCCGAATGGTTCGACAGCAGCACCGTGGCGCCGGCGGCGGCCGCGCGTGCGGCGAGCTTCCGCTGCGAGTCGATGTAGGTCTGGAAATTCCTGATGCCCGGGTCGGGCGCGTTGTTGACGAAATTGAACGCCGTACCGCCCGAGTACACGACCGTCACACGACGCCCGCGATCCTCCACGGGAAAGATGTACGAGATCGTCCCAGGCGTATGACCAGGCGTCGTCCAGACTGTCACCGTGGTGCCGCCAAGCGTGACGGGCATGCCGTCTGTGGCCACGAGGTCCCGTCCCGGCGCCATGGTCTTGAAGCGGTTCGGGAATCTCTCGACGCTCTCCCAGTCGGCTCCGCCCATCACCACTCGTGCACGGTATCGCTTCTGCAGCAGCTCGGCGCCGCCGATGTGGTCTCCATGTGCGTGTGAGATGAACACGTGCCTGATGCGCGCCGGATCGAGCCCGAGCTTCTGCAGGCCGCCCACAATCAGCGGCTCGGAGTTGTAGGGATAGACGGTATCGAAGAGCAGGATGCCTTCGCTTGTCGTCAGTGCCCAGGACGAGTGGATCTTTCCCCCGACGAAGTACAGATTGTCGAACACCCTGGCCGGCTCGGCATCCCAGCTCTCGCGCGCGGGCGCCTTCGACGGATCGGCTACGTAGGCCGGCACGTTGTCCGTGGTGTTTTCGCCGCCGCTCTGTGGCAGCAGACAGGTGCGCACGAGGGCGCCCAGGTGCTCGACGCCCGCCGCCTCCTTCGCGGCCTGTACCGCGGTGCGGTACTCGGCGTCGAAGTCGCGGCGCGCGGTGGGCGACGATTGCCCGAGGACTACCGGCCCGCACACAATCGCAAGCGCGACCAGGACCTGCCCGCTCCGGCTGCTCATCGATGCTCCTTGTCCCGGCTGACCGACGAGATCAGCGGCGCGCCGGATACTGGCGGGCCAGGTGCCCCAGGAGCGCCTCCGTATCCGACGTCGTCAGGACCGCGCCCCATCCGATCATCTTCTCCAGCTCGCGCCGCCAGCCTGCGGCATCGAGCCGCTGCTGCTCGACCAGATCCAGGCCGTGGCAGCCCGTGCACCGGGTCGTGAGGATCGCGGTCGCGGCGCCGTCGGCGGCAGCGCTGACATGCTGACGCGGGGTGATGCCGAATTCCACAGCGAGATAGGCGAGCAGGGGTTCACGGTCCGTCGTGTCAATCACCGCGCCCCATCCTGCCATCTTGTCCAGCTCACGGGACCAGCCGTCGCGAGACAGCCGCTGCTGACGGATCACGTCGGGGCCGTGACACCCGAGGCATCTGGAGCGGAGGGCGTCGGCCCCGCCGCCCGGTGGCAGATCCTGCGCGGCCACGGCGGCGCACGAAAGCGCCGCCACCAGAACGCCGGGCGCCAGCCTACGCGCCCACATCGATGCGCACCCGATCGATCGCATTCCACGCATACCCCGCCGGGTTCCACTCGCCGATGATGGGCTGGCTCTCGCCGCGGCGGTCAGTGGCGCGTGAGAGGACGAGGTAGGACCCAGAGCCGGCAGGACGCCAGACATGTTCGAACTGGCGCCATGCATACCGCGCCCGATCGCGCCCGAGACGAGCCGGCGACCACGTACGACCGCCGTCGGTCGACACGTCCACGCGGGCAACGTCCTCTTCGCCGGCCCAGGCGAAGCCGCTGATCCGGACAGTCGCGCCGTCCACTGATGCATTATTCGCGGGCGACGTGATCAGCGATTTCACAGGCAGCGCGCGAAGCGGCACCGTCTCCGATGCCGGAACGAGAGTACCGGGCGGAATGGGACGCCGGGGGTACCGGTAGCCTGCCTGCACGAATGGACCGTCGTGATCCTGCGCGCTGGCCTGGATGTGCGTGAGCCACTTCACGGAATAGGCGCCCTCCCACCCCGGGACCATGGCGCGGAGCGGAAATCCGTGCGCCATGGGGAGCACCTCGCCGTTCATCTCGTACGCCAGCACCGTGTCGGTCTGCATCGCCTTGTCGATCGGAAGGCTGCGGACAAAATCCGGAGCGCGGCCCATTCCGCGATCCGCCCCATCGAGCCAGAGATATCGCGCCGATGCTCGCACGCCCGCCCTGCGAAGGACGTCCGCCAGGCGAACCCCTGTCCATGCAGCTGTCCCCACCGCGCCGCGTTCCCACTGGACGCCCGCCACCGGCGGGTCGAACAATGCCCGGCCGTTGCCGGCGCACTCCAGCGTGACAACCCGCGTGGTCGAGGGGAGGCGGCGAATGTCGCCGAGGGTCAGCTCGATGGGATGATCCACGTCGCCGTCGATCCGCAGCGTCCATGCGCCAGGCTCGATCGAGGGGGTATAGAAATGCGAGCGGACGTAGAAGAGATCGTTCGGGGTGATCCACGAGGTCAGCAGGTGCACCGGCGTCTCGAGGTCCTCCGGCCGGGCGGACCGGGCGATGAGACGCGCTTTGGACAGGGCCTGCCCGGCGTCCGCGATCGACGGCAGCAGGATCGCCGCCGAGGCACCAGGAACCGCGCGGCCGACTGCTGCGAGGAATGTACGTCTGAGCACTTTCCGCGTCTGTCAGGTGGAGTATCTCACACTCGAAGAAATGGTATCGTTCGCGCGCTGAGCGCCGAATGAGCACCATCGTCGACCTTCGCTCGGATACGGTCACCCGTCCGCCCGCCGGCATGCGCCGCGTGATGGCGGAGGCAGAGGTCGGTGACGACGTGTTCGGCGACGACCCGACCGTCAACCGGCTGCAGTCACAGGCGGCGGACCTGTTCGGGCTCGAGGCCGGACTCTTCTTTCCGTCGGGCACGCAGTCGAACCTCGCCGCGCTGATGGCGCACTGCGGGCGCGGCGACGAAGTCCTGCTTGGCCAGGAAGCGCACACGTACGTCCACGAGGCCGGCGGGGCCGCGGTGCTCGGCTCGATCCATATGCACACGCTGGCCAACCGTGCGGATGGCACGCTCGATCTGGACGAGGTGGCCGCCGCGATCAAGCCCGACGACCCGCATCTCGCGCGTACGCGGCTGCTGACGCTCGAAAACACGATCGGGGGCCGCGTCCTGAGCAGGACGTATCTGGAGCAGGCGGTCGGGCTGGCCCGGCAGCACGGACTGGCCGCACACCTCGATGGGGCGCGCATCTTCAACGCGGCCGCGGCGCTCCGGACGGACGTGAAGACGCTCTGTGCCGGGTTCGACTCGGTATCCGTCTGCCTGTCGAAGGGGCTCGGCGCGCCGGTGGGCACGCTGCTGCTGGGCAGCGCGGGGTTCATCGCGTCGGCGGTCCGCATCCGGAAGATGCTCGGCGGCGGCATGCGGCAGGTCGGCGTGCTCGCCGCCGCGGGTCTCTATGCCCTGGAGCACAACGTGGGGCGGCTGCACCTCGATCACGCGAGCGCTGCGCGGCTGGCCGAGGGGCTGTCGGCACTGGGCCTGCCGGCCGAGTGCCATACGAACATGGTGTTCGTCCGCCTCACCGGCGATCCGCAGGCGCTCGCCGCGCACCTCGGGCGGCACGGCATCCTCGTGCTGCCGGAGCGGCGCATGCGTCTCGTCACGCACCTCGACGTCGATGCCGCCGGCGTCGAGCGTGCGGTCGCCGCATTCGGAACCTACAGATAACCTCGAAGACACCCGTGCACGTGAGCCGGTTCCGTCTGGTCCCGCGCGCAGGCATCGCTGTTGCCTGTTCCGACGATGTCAAGCTGGCCGGCGCACGGCGTCAGATGTCCGCACGCCGCACGAGCCGGCCCGAAATCGACTCGGAGGACAGCCGGTAGATGTTCTGGAGATGGAATCGCTTCTCAAAAACGTCGATCGAAGGCTGCAGCGGGTTGAACAGATTCTGCCAACCCTGGCGACCAAGGACGATCTTCAAGGGTTTGCGACCAAGGACGACCTTCAGCGGTTTGCGACCAAGGACGATCTTGTGCAGTCCGCCGAGCACACCCGACGGTACTTCGATATCGTGGCCGAGCGGCTTCGAGACGACATCCGACTCATCGCCGAGGGGCAGGCCCACCTCGCGCGGCGCGTTGAGGAGTTTCGCACTGAGCTCACGACGGACATCGCGGGCCTGGACCGCCGCGTCATGCGGCTCGAGGCGGCCGTAACTCTCCGGTCGGCGAAAGGG
>Ga0156172_1098_pt1 | contig 42202 bp, 51 predicted proteins | sample RifCSPlowO2_12_FD_107825 | JGI IMG/M metagenome (GOLD analysis project Ga0156172, IMG submission 107825) | Acidobacteria bacterium RIFCSPLOWO2_12_FULL_67_14 | reverse complement strand
CACCACCCCCGCCCCCGCCCCCGCCGCCCGTCGCGGCGCCCAAGCCGCTGACGGAGGAGGAGATCTTCGCGCGCAAGACGCTGGCGGAGCTGAACGCGGAGATGCCGCTCGGCGACGCGTTCTTTGATTACGACATGTCGGCGATACGGACCGACGCGCAGGCGACGCTGCAGAAGAACGCCGAGCACTTGCGCCGGTGGTCCTCGACCCGCGCCACGATCGAAGGCCACGCCGACTCCAGGGGCACCAACGAGTACAACCTCGCGCTGGGCGATCGTCGCGCCAACGCGGTGCGGGACTATCTCGTGAACCTGGGGATTTCCGGCGACCGTCTGCTGGCGGTCACCCGGGGCGAAGAAAGCCCGCAGTGCACGGAAGAGAACGAAGACTGCTGGCAGCGGAACCGCCGCGGCCACTTCGTCTTCACCGCGAAGTAGGGAACGACCGAGGCGGACCTGAAGGTCCGCCTCTACGATCGTAGAGGCGGGGCTTTAGCCCCGCCTGTTCAACGCCTCCAGCTCCTCCAGAATCGCAGCCGCGGCAGCCCTGGGGTCGGGCGCCATGACGATCGGCCGACCCACGACGATGTAGTCCGCCCCCGCGCGGATCGCCTCTGCCGGTCCCATCGTCCGTGTCTGATCGTGCTGCTCGCCGCCGGCCGCCGCGCCGCGGATGCCGGGCGTCACGATCATGAAATCGCTGCCGCACGCCTGGCGGATCGGCGCGGTCTCCAGGGGCGAGGCGACGACGCCCTGCAGCCCGGCGGCGCGGGCCAGCCGCGCCAGCGCCACCACCTGGTCGAGGAGCGGCCGCGATACCCCGGTGTCGCGCAGCGTCGGCTCATCCATGCTGGTGAGCACGGTGACCCCGATGACGAGCGGCGGGCGGCGGCCCAGCCGCGCTGCGGCGTCCCGGGCGGAGCGGTTCGCCGCCTCCATCATCGGCATCCCGCCCGAGGCGTGAACGTTGACCATCCAGGCGCCGGTCTGCACGGCTGCGTCCACGGCCTGCGCCACGGTATTGGGAATGTCGTGGAACTTGAGATCCAGAAAGACCCTGGCCCCTCGCGCGACGAGCGTGCGGACGAGCGACGGCCCTTCGAGGGTGAACAGGCGGCTGCCGATCTTCAATCCGCCCGCCAGGTCGCCGAGCGTCTCGGCGAGACCGAGCGCCTGCTGACCCGATTCCACGTCGAGCGCCACGAGCAGCCTATTTGACATCCGCTCCAATCGCTTCGCTGACGCTGGAGAACCCGTCCCGCGCCAGGCACTCGCTCACCCCGCGGACGATGCGCGGGACGACCCCGGGGCCTTCGTAGACCAACGCGGTGTACAGCTGCACCAGCGAGGCGCCCGCACGGATGCGTTGGCAGGCGTCGGCGGCCGTGAAAATGCCGCCGACACCGACGATCGGCACGCGGCGTCCGACGTGCGCGTACAGGATTGTGCACGTTTCGGTGGCGCGCGTCTTCAGCGGCGCACCGCTCAGGCCTCCGGCCTGGCCGGTCAGCGCCGGCGGCGACGCCAGGCCCTCGCGGGCAACGGTCGTGTTGGTGGCGACAAGTCCGGAGGCGCCCCCCTCGATCGCGGCATCGACTGACGCCAGCAGCTCGGCCGCCGGCATATCGGGCGAGACCTTGACGAGTACGGGAAGGGGTCCCGCGGCGTTCTGTCCGGCGTGGCGGACCACCTGCTCCACGAGAGCCCGCAGCGCGCGGGCCTCCTGCAGCGCGCGCAGCCCGGCCGTGTTCGGCGAGCTCACGTTGACGACAATGTAGTCGGCGAACGAACGCAGCTCGTCGAGGGCCGCCAGATAGTCCGCGGCCGCCGCCTCGTTTGGCGTGTCCCTGTTCCTGCCCAGATTGATCCCGAGCGGGATGCCGACGTTGCCTGCTGCGGCAAGATTCCTCGCGACGGCGGAACTGCCGATGCTGTTGAACCCGAAGCGATTCACGATGGCGCGGTCCGCCGGCAAACGGAAGAGCCGCGGTGGCGGATTGCCGGGCTGCGGCCGCGGCGTCACGGTCCCGATCTCGACAAAGGCGAACCCGAGCGCGGCCCACGCCGCCGGCACGGTGCCGTGCTTGTCCAGCCCCGCCGCCAGGCCCACCGGATGCTGAAAGTCCCGGCCGAACAGCCGCTGGCGCAGGCGTGGATCGCGCGGTGATGGCGCCGTCAGTGCGCGCACCACGAACGGTCGCCGGAGAGCGGCCAGCGTCAGATTGTGTGCACGCTCGGGGTCGAGCGCAAAGAGCACCGGGCGAACGGCCCATCTGTACAAAGACAATCTGGGCAGCAAGTGTATAATCGTACGACTCTTTAACGGCGGCCCAGCGAGGCCGCGAAGAGGTGTACATGCCTGTCGTCATGGATGCGGACCGGATCGGCCGCACCCTCACCCGCATCGCCCACGAGATCGTCGAGCGCAACCGCGGCATGGATGATGTCGCCCTGGTCGGCGTGCGGACCCGCGGCGACCACCTGGCGCGCCGCCTGGGGCGCATCCTGCGCGACATCACCGGCCGCGACGTGCCGACCGGCGTCCTCGACATCACGCTGTATCGCGACGACCTCATGCGCCATGCCGTGGGCCCGCAGCCGCTGGTCCGCCGCACCGACATTCCGTTTTCGATCGACGACCGCCGGATCCTGCTCGTCGACGACGTGCTCTACACGGGACGGACGACGCGGGCGGCGCTCGATGCGCTGATTGACTTCGGGCGCCCGCGGGCGATCCAGCTGATCGTGCTCGTCGATCGAGGCCACCGGGAGCTGCCGATCAAGGCCGACTACGTCGGCAAGAATCTGCCGACCGCGCCGGACGAGAGCGTGCAGGTGTATCTGCAGGAGAGCGACGGGCACGACGAAGTCGTGCTGCAGGCCAGCGTCGAGCAGGGAGGTGGGGCATGAGCGCTCCGGTGACGACGGCGGTGGATGAAGCCCGGGCGGCGACGGCCTTGCGGCGCAAGGACCTGCTCGGCATCGCGGATCTGGCGCCTGATGAGATCGCGCTCGTGCTCGACACGGCCGAGGCGATGAAGGAAGTGGGCGAGCGGCCGATCAAGAAGGTTCCGGCGCTGCGCGGCAAGACGGTCGTCAATCTGTTCTTCGAGCCGAGCACCAGAACGCGCACGTCGTTCGAAATTGCCGAGAAGCGTCTGAGCGCCGACACGCTGAACATCGCCGTCGCCTCGTCGAGCGTGGTGAAGGGAGAGACGCTGGCCGACACCGCGCTCAACCTGGAGGCGATGCACCCCGACACGATCGTCCTGCGCCACTCGTCGTCGGGCGCCTGCCACCTGCTGTCGCGGATCTGCCGGTCGGCCATCATCAACGCCGGCGACGGCATGCACGAGCACCCGACGCAGGCGCTGCTCGACGCCTTCACCATCCGCGAGCGGAAGAAGCGGCTGGCCGGCCTGAAGGTGGCGATTGTCGGCGACCTGCTGCACAGCCGCGTGCTGCGGTCGAACATCCATCTGCTGACGAAGATGGGGAGCGACGTCTGGGTGTGCGGCCCGCCGACGCTCATCCCGGCCGACATCGCGCGCTTCGGCGTCCGCGCCACCAGCCGGATTGACGAGGCGGTGGCCGATGCCGACGTCATCATGCTGCTGCGCGTCCAGCTCGAGCGGATGGAGGGCGCGTTCTTTCCCTCGCTGCGGGAGTACTTCAACGTGTTTGGCATGACCGAGGCCCGGCTGCGCCTCGCGCACCCGGACGTCATCATCATGCACCCCGGCCCGATGAACCGGGGGGTCGAGATTGCGTCGGAGGTTGCGGACGGCCCGTATTCCGTGATCCTCGAGCAGGTCGCCAACGGGGTGGCCGTCCGCATGGCCGTGCTGTACCTGCTGTCGGGTGGAGCTGGTGATGAAGCGGCTGCTTAAGGGCGGGCGCGTCGTCGATCCGGTGAACGGCATCGACGGCGTGCAGGACGTGCTGATCGACGGCGACCGGATCGCGCGCGTCGGCCGCGATCTCCCGGCCGACGGCGCCGAGATCGTCGAGCTCCGGCCCGAGCTCGTGGTGTGCCCGGGCTTCATCGACATGCACGTGCACCTGCGCGAGCCCGGCCAGGAGCACAAGGAGACGGTGGCGACCGGAGCCGCCGCGGCGGTGGCCGGCGGGTTCACGGCGGTGGCGTGCATGCCGAACACCAGCCCGGTCAACGACAACGCGAACGTCACCGCGTACATCCTGGGGAAGGCGGCCGAGGCCGGCCTCGCGCGCGTCTACCCGATCGGCGCCGTGTCGCGCGGCTCGAAGGGGGAGCTGATGGCCGACATCGCCGAGCTGCGCCAGGCCGGGTGCGTGGCCATCACCGATGACGGCCGTCCCGTCTCGACGGCGCTGCTCCTCCGTCGTGCCATGGAGTACGCCGGCATGTTCGGCATGCCCGTGATCGAGCACTGCGAGGACCCGTCGCTCAAGGGCGACGCGGTCGCGCACGAGGGCTATCAGGCGGCGGCGCTCGGCCTGCGCGGCATGCCGGGCGCCTGTGAGGCGCTCGGCGTGGAGCGTGGCGTGCTGCTGTCGGAGCTGACCGGGTCGGCCTTTCACGTGGCCCATATGAGCGCGCGTGCGTCGCTGCGGGCGGTCCGGAAGGGGAAGGAGGCCGGCATCGCGGTGACGTGCGAGGTGGCGCCGCACCATTTCACGTTGACGGACGAGGCGCTGGCGGCGCCGGTGGCGTACGACACGAACACCAAGATGAACCCGCCGCTGCGCGAGGCCGCCGACCGCGACGCCATGCTGGCGGGCATTGCCGACGGCACGGTGGACGTCATCGCCACCGACCACGCGCCGCACCACTACGACGAAAAGCAGGTGGAGTTCGACCGCGCGCCGTTCGGCATCATCGGCCTCGAGACCGCGGTGTCACTGTCGCTCGATCGCCTGGTCCACGCCGGCCGCATCCGGCTGCCGCGGCTCGTCGAGCTGCTGTCGGTGAACCCGGCGCGCATCCTGCGGTTGCCGGGAGGCACCCTGGCGGCCGGCGCGCCGGCCGATCTGACCGTGCTGGCGCCGGAGCTGAAGGTCCGCGTCGAGGCGGCGGCGATGCGCTCGCGTTCGAAGAACACCCCGTTTGACGGCTGGGAGCTGCGCGGCGGCGTGGCGGCGACCATCGTCGGGGGCCGGACACTCTATGTGAACAGCGCCGTTGCAGGTCTGAAGCTGTGATCAACTCCCAACTCCCAAAGAACCCAACGCCCAGGCCATGGCGCAATGTTGGGAGTTGCGGAGTTGGGTATTGGGAGCTGTGAGATGCCTCGCCGCAACGAGATTCGCGAGAAGGCGCTGAAGGATCTGCAGCAGTACGAAGTGCTGATGCTGGACGGCCATTTCGATTTCGGCAACGGGTTTCACGGCACCGTGTACCTGAACCCCCATCAACTCTTCCGGTATCCGTCCACCATCTGGCGGTTCGCGCAGGATCTGCTCGATGTTCTCCCGGCGTCGATTCTGGAGACGACGGAGATCGTGGCGGGCCCGGTGACGGGAGGGGCGCTCCTCGCCCACACCGTTGCGGGCCTGCTCGACAGCCGACGTGCCATCACGCGCCCGCCGACGCTGTTTGCCCCCTTCACGCTCGACGCCGACTGCGGCCACACACTGACGCGCTTCTACCAGCGGCTCGTCGCCGGCAGAAAGGCGCTGGTTGTCGACGACGTACGGAATACCGGCCAGACGCAGGCGCGCTGCGTGGAGCTCGTCCGCAAGGCTGGGGGGACCGTCATTGCAACGGCGGAGATCTATGACCGGATGGAAGCCATTGTCGAAGCGGGCGTGCCGAACGTCGCGCTGGCCGAGTACAAGGCGCCCGACAACATTCCGGCGGACCGCTGCCCGATGTGCCGTTCGGGCGTGCCGGTGACCGCGTTCTAGCCGCGGGCCAGCATCACGCCATGATTGCCGACCTTCGGATCGTGCCGGCAACAGCCGCCGACGCTCCGCTGCTTCTGCGGCTCATCAGGGATCTCGCCGAGTACGAGCGGCTCTCGCAGGACGTGGTGGCAACCGAAGCAAGCCTTCGCGAATCGCTGTTTGGCGCCGAGCCGGGCGCGCAGGCGGTGATTGCCTATGTCGGCGAGGAGCCGGCGGGCGTGGCGGTCTGGTTCTACAACTTCTCGACTTTCCTGGGACGTCCCGGTCTGTATCTCGAGGATCTGTTCGTCCGGCCCGAGTGGCGGGGGCGCGGCCTCGGCCGTGCGCTGCTGCAGTACCTGGCGCGCGAGGCGGTGGCCCGCCGGTGCGGCCGGATGGAATGGGCGGTGCTCGACTGGAACGCGCCGGCGATTGGCTTCTATCGCAGCCTCGGCGCGGTACCGATGGACGAATGGACGGTCTATCGGCTGACCGGTGAAGCTCTGCGGCGGCTTGCGGACGAGGAGCGGTCGTAGTGCCCGGTTTTAGGAGTGGTCGTAGTGCCCGGCTTTAGCCGGGCTGAAGCCCGGCACTACGTACGAAGTCTGGACACCCTGCGGGGTCGTCTTGACATGGTCTACCGATCCTTCGATCACGCCGACTCGGCGAGCGATCCCGTGCACCTCGTCAGACGGTATCCGGCGCCGGAAGATCGCGAAATCGTCGCGTTCTGCGCGGCAGGGCTCGCGTTCGGCCGGGTGGCGAGCGTGCTGGCCTCCATCGAGGCGCTGCTGGCCGTGCTCGGCCCGGCGCCCGCGCGCTTCGTCCGCGCCTTCGACGCGGCGATCCATGGGCCGCGTCTTGCGCCGCTCGGCCACCGCTGGGTTCGCGGAAAGGACCTCGCGGCGCTCGTGCTGATTCTGCAGCGGATGCTGCGCGAGTCGGGTTCGCTCGAACGGTTCTTTCTCGCCGGTGACGATCCGGCGGCGGCCGACATCGGCCCGGCGCTCGACGCGTTTTCCACCAGGGCGCTCGAGACCGACCTGCGTCCCGCGTACGGTCCTCGAGTTCGGGCCGTCCGTGCCGGCGTCTGTTACTTCTTCCCGCGCCCGTCGGCCGGCAGCGCCTGCAAGCGGCTGAACCTGTTTCTCCGCTGGATGGTGCGGAAGGATGCGGTCGATCTCGGCGTCTGGTCGTCGGTCGCCCCGTCCCGGCTCATCGTGCCGCTCGATACGCACGTCATTCGACTGGGGCGCTGCCTGCGTCTCACGCGCCGCTCGAGCCCGGGATGGAAGATGGCCGCGGAGATCACCGCGGCGCTGCGCGGGATCGATCCCGCCGACCCGGTCCGGTTCGACTTCTCACTCTGCCACGTCGGCATGATGGGCGCCTGCGGCTACGGCCGCGCGCCGCGGGACTCGCAATGCCCGCTGCGCGGGTTCTGCCGCCCGCGGCCAACGTCGCGTTCATCTCGTCGTAGCGGCGGGCCTTCAGGCCCGCCGAGGCCGGGCTGAAGCCCGGCCTCTACGTCTCAGATTGGGACTGCGGCGCGGACTCAGCCACCCTCGTCCGCTGCAGCTCCCACAACTTCGCGAACTTGAGGAAGACGGCATAGGCGGCCATCGCTGAAATCGTCAGGCCGACCGTGCCGTCCATGAACCCGCGGCGGAGCACGTAGTTGCGAAGAAACGCCGCGGGCGGGTGGACGATGAGATCCAGCGGACCGGCGCGCCGTCCCGCCTCGTGCATCTGGCGCGCGGCCAGCGTGGTGTAGTGATTGAGCCGTTCGACCTGATCCCGGAGGTCGCGGAACGAGTAGTGCTCCAGTTCGTGCCGGAGCCTGCCGACCGGGCCGTCGACGGCGACCGACTCGTGCACGTAGCGGCCGTTCCACCGCGCGGCGCGGCGGTCGTACAGGCGCGTCTGAAAGTCGGGGTAGAAATCGGTCGTGCGGACCCAGCGGCCCAGGTGAAACGTCACCCGCGGCAGCCGATATCCGCGCCGGGGCGGCTCGGTCGCGAGGAGGGCGCGGATTTCCGCGGCCAGGGGAGGGGGAATGCGCTCGTCGGCGTCGAGCGAGAAGATCCAGTCGTGCGACGCGCGGGCGGCGGCAAAATTCTTCTGGTCCACGTATCCGGACCACTCGCGCGAGAGCACCGTGGCGCCCCTGGCGCACGCAATCTCCAGCGTCGCGTCCGTGCTTCCGCAGTCGACGACGAGCACTTCGTCGGCCCAGGCTGCGCTGTCGATCGCGGCGGCGATGTGCTCGGCCTCGTTGCGGGTGATGATCGTGACCGACAGCTTCGGCACCGAAGGAAGTCTATAGAAAATGGGGGCGGAGGTCATTTGAAGAGGACGCTTCGCGTGGGACATGGGGAGCAGGTCCCCTTAAAATGACCTCCGATCCCATTCATGGTCATGAGTGACGTGGACGTCATCGATCGGTTTCGTCGGGCCGGGGCGCTGCTCGAAGGGCACTTCCGGCTCACGTCGGGGCTGCACAGTTCCGGCTACCTGCAGTCCGCCCTCGTGCTGCAGCACCCGCGCGAGGCCGAGGCGCTCGGGGCGGCGCTTGCCGCGCGGTTCCAGGGCCTGGGGGTGCAGGCCGTGCTGTCGCCGGCGCTCGGCGGCATCGTGATCGGGCAGGAGGTCGGGCGCGCGCTGGGCGTGCGCGCGCTGTTTGCCGAGCGGCAGGACGGGAAGCTGACCCTCCGGCGCGGATTTGCGCTCGAGCCCGGCGAGCGGGTCGTGGTCGTGGAGGACGTGGTGACGACCGGTGGATCGACGCGCGAAACGATCGAGGTGGCGCGCGCGGCCGGCGCGCGCGTGGTCGCCGCGGGCGCGATCATCGACCGCAGCGGCGGAGGGCAGCCGCTCGACGTACCGTTTCACGTGCTCGCGGCGGTGTCGCTCCCGACATACGAGCCCGAGCGGTGCCCCCTGTGCCTGGCCGGCGAGCCGGTCGTGAAGCCAGGGTCGAGAGCGACCTGACGCAGACCCGCGGTACCGCAAGTGCCCCGCACCCTGAAACTGACGGTCAGCTACGCCGGCACCCGCTATGTCGGCTGGCAGCGGCAGGCGGAGGGCACGTCCATCCAGGGCCTGCTCGAGGAGGCCCTGGCGCGATTCGAGGGTGCGCCGGTCACGGTGCACGGCGCCGGCAGGACCGATGCGGGCGTCCACGCAATCGGCCAGATCGCCACCGCGGTCGTGTCGTGCGCTCACGCCGTCTCGTCCCTGCAGCGCGGCCTGAATGCCATGTTGCCGCCTGATGTGCGGGTCACGGCCGTCGAGGAGGCCCCGGTCGACTTCCATGCCCGCTTCAGCGCACGGTCGAAGACGTACTGTTATGCGATTCGCAACGCGCCGCTCGCCGGCCCGTTCGAGTGGCCGTTTGTGTGGCACGTTCCAGAGGCGCTCGATCTGCCGGCCATGCAGCAGGCGGCTGCCGCGCTGATCGGAACGTACGACTTCGCGGCGTTCGGGAGCGCGGGAAGCGGGACGCACACCACCACTCGGACCATCACGCGGTCGGAGATCTTCATCACTGACGACGTGGGGCGAGCCTTGTCAGGCTGGCCCGGCGGACCCGACAGGGTCCGCCCCACGATCGTTGGGACCTCGGGTCTCCTGCTCTATGAAGTGACCGGCACCGGCTTTCTGCGCCACATGGTCCGCGCGATCGTCGGCACACTCGTGGAGACCGGGCGCGGGCAGCGCGCATCCGGCACGATCGAGGCGCTGTTGCACGGCGGCGTCCGCGCGGATGCCGGTGCGACGGCTCCGCCACAGGGGCTCTTTCTGGTCCGGGTGGACTATCATTAAGCCTTTCCCGGGATGTCCCTTGAACAACTGCTCGCGTGGATTCCAGCCGGGCATCCGGATGCCGCGCTCGCCCGGCAGATCAACTTCGATCGGCTCCCCGCGCATGTGGCGGTCATCATGGACGGCAACGGCCGCTGGGCGGCGCAGCGGCACCTGCCGCGCGTGGAGGGGCATCGCGCCGGCATCGCGGCCGTGCGCGACACGGTTGAGACGGGCGCGCGGCTCGGCCTCGGCGTGCTCACGCTCTATGCATTCTCGATAGAGAACTGGAAGCGGCCCCCCTCGGAGATCAGCACGCTCATGATGCTGCTCAAGCGGTACCTGCGCTCCGAGCTGAAGACGCTGCTGAGCAACAACATCCGCCTCCGCGTGATCGGCCGGATCGGCGAGCTCGCCGCCGACGTGCAGGACGAGCTGCGGGATGCCGTGGAGCGGACGGCGGGGAGCGACGGCATGCTGTTCAACATCGCGCTCAACTACGGCGGGCGCGCCGAGATTGTCGACGCGGCACGCCGGGCCATCGAGTCGGGGATACGCGCGGATGACCTCGATGAGGAACGGTTCGCGCAGTTCCTGTACACCGCGGGGCAGCCCGATCCGGATCTGCTCGTGCGGACGAGCGGCGAGATGCGGGTCAGCAACTACCTGCTCTGGCAGATTGCGTACGCTGAGATTTACGTCACCGAAACGCTCTGGCCCGACTTCCGGCGCTCTCATATGCTCGAGGCCATCCTCGCCTACCAGAAGCGCGAGCGGCGGTACGGCGGCATTACGCCGGCGCGCGCGGTCATCGGCGCGAAATGACCCTTCGATTCACCCTCAGGGTCATCCTGAGCGGAGTCGAAGGATGACCCGGCTGCTCAGCGGGGTTGCGCTCGGCGCGGCCGCGCTCGGGGCGATCCTGTTCCTTCCGCCCGCAGCGCTGCGGGCCCTCGCGTGCGCCGTGGCCGCGCTGGCCGCTCACGAGTATCTCCGTGTGCTCCACCACGACGAGCGCGCGCCGGCCGCCCTGCCGGTGCTGCTGCTGGTCGTGCTCACCTGCTGGGTGCTGGCCGCCCCCGCGCGTGACGGCGTGCTGGGACTGCTGCTCCTCGGTCTCGGCTGGCTTGCCGTCGAAGTCGTCTTCCTGGGCGTGACCGTCGACCGCGCGGCCGCCCGGATCCTCGCGCTCTGGTACATCGGCATGCCGCTCGGCATGCTGGCCGCCGTGCACGCTCTTGGCGGACCGTCCGCGGCGCTCCTGCTCATCTCCACCATCGTCGTCAGTGATTCCGCGCAGTTCTATACGGGGCGGCTGTTCGGGCGCCGGCCGCTGGCGCCCGCAATCAGTCCGAAGAAGACGATTGAAGGGGCGATCGGCGGCGCGGTGATCGCGACCGGGGTGATCGTGGCCCTCGGCCCGCTGTGGGTGCCTGGCGCGCAGCGCGGGCCGCTCGCACTGCTCGGGTTGGCCCTCGTCGGCCTCGGGATCTGCGGAGACCTGTTCGAGTCGCGTCTCAAGCGCATCGCCGGCGTCAAGGACAGCGCCGCGATCATTCCGGGGCACGGCGGCGTGCTGGACCGCATCGATGCCCTCCTGTTTGCGACGCCGGCGTTCTACCTGTATCTGGCGGGCTGAAGGTGAAGCGCGTCGCCATCCTCGGCTCCACGGGCTCGATTGGCCGCAGCGCCCTGGCGGTCATCGACAGCCACCCCGGCCGTCTGCGGGCGGTGGCGCTCGCGGCCGGCGACAATGCCGCGCTGCTGGCCGAGCAGGCCGCACGATACCGCCCTGCCGTGGTCGCGATGGCCACGCCCGAAGGCGCCGACCGCGTGCGCGCGCTCTGCGGCAGTGCCGCGCCTGCGACGATCGAGGCGGGAGTGGCCGGCCTCATTGCCGTCGCCACCCATCCGTCCGCCGACATCGTCATCTGCGCTTCGTCCGGCACGGCGGCGCTCGACGCCGTCCTGGCCGCGATCGACGCGGGCAAGACGATCGCGCTGGCCAACAAGGAAGTGCTCGTGATGGCCGGCCGGCTGGTCACGGAGGCGGCGCGGCGGCGGGGCGTGTCGATCCTGCCGGTGGACAGCGAGCACAACGCGATCCATCAATGCCTCCACGGCCGGGCCCGCCAGGAGGTGCGGCGGCTCATTCTCACCGCATCGGGCGGGCCGTTCCGCGACTACGCGGCCTCGGCGCTCGAGGCGGTGGCGCCGGAGGCGGCGCTGCGGCATCCAACGTGGCAGATGGGACGGAAGATCACGATCGACTCGGCCACGTTGATGAACAAGGGGCTCGAAGTGATCGAGGCGCACTGGCTGTTCGGGGCGTCCGCCGATCAGATCGACGTCGTCATCCATCCGCAGTCGATCGTGCATTCGATGGTGGAGCTGGTCGACGGGTCGATCATCGCGCAGCTCGGTGTCACGGACATGCGGCTGCCGATTCAGTACGCGTGCTCGTATCCCGAGCGATGGGAGGCCCCGCTCCCGGCGCTCGATCTCACCCGGATCGGGCGGCTCGACTTCCAGTCGCCGCCGCTCGACCGGTTTCCCTGCCTGGAGCTCGCGTACCGCGCGCTGCGCGCCGAGGGCACGATGCCCGTGGTGCTCAACGCCGCCAACGAGGTGGCGGTCGACGCCTTCCTGGCCCGGCAGCTCGGCTTTACGGCCGTCCCGCGCGTCATCGAGCAGACGCTGGATGCGCACGTCCGCGAGGAGGTCACCGGGCTGGAGGCCGTGCGGCGCGCCGACGCCTGGGCGCGCGAATACGCCCGGGACGCAGCGCGAGGGTTAGAATTGACACCGTGAACACGCTGCTGGCTTTTCTGTTCGTGCTCGGGGTGCTCGTCTTCGTGCACGAGCTGGGGCACTTCCTGGCGGCGCGGCGCCTCGGCGTCCGCGTGCTCACGTTCTCGCTCGGGTTCGGGCCCAAGCTCCTGAAGATCCGCCGGGGCGACACGGAGTACTGCGTCAGCGCCATCCCGCTCGGCGGCTACGTGAAGATGGCCGGCGAGAATCCGGACGATCCCCGAACCGGCCGCCCCGACGAGTTCCTGTCGCGGACGAAGTGGGAGCGGTTCCAGATCCTCATCATGGGACCGGTCATGAACGTGGTGCTCGCGGTCGTGGTCATGGCCGTGGTGCTCGCCCAGGGCGCCGAAGTTCCCGTCTACCAGGATCAGCCGCCGGTGATCGGCGCGGTCGCGGCCGGGTCGCCGGCCGAGCGCGCCGGCATCCAGCGGGGCGACCGCATCGTCTCGGTGGCGGGCGACCAGGTCGAGACGTGGGACGACCTGTTCATCGCGATCGGCACCCGCGCGGACCGCGACGTGGCGGTGGGGCTCGTGCGCAACGGCCAGATGCAGACGGTCAGCGTGCGCCCCCAGCCGGAGACGCGATACGAGATCGGCAACATCGGCGTGCTGCCCGACATCAATCCGATCGTGGCGTCGGTGATTGCCGGCGAGCCCGCCGAGCGCGCCGGCCTCAAGGCCGGCGATGTGGTGCTGGCGGTCAACGGCGAGCGGATGGTCACGCGCACCCAGCTCATCGAGGCCATCTCCCGGAACGGCGGGCAGGAAATCGAGCTGACGGTCCGGCGTGAAGGCCAGGACGTGCGGATCGGCGCCACGCCGGAGCAGCGGGGCGACCGCGGCATGCTCGGCCTGTACGTGACGGAGCCGACGCGGCGGTTCGATCCGAATGCGTTCGAGGCCATTCAGCTGAGCATCGAGCGGAATATCGAGTTCAGCGGCCTGATCTTCAAGACGCTCGGCGGTCTCTTCGTCGGCGACACCTCCCCGCGGCAGCTGATGGGCCCGGTCGCCATCGCGCAGCTCTCCGGAGAGTCGGCACAGGCCGGCTGGATCGCCCTGTTCACGCTCATGGCGTCGATCAGCCTGAACCTCGGCCTGCTCAATCTGCTGCCGATTCCCGTGCTCGACGGCGGGCACATCCTCATCATGGCGGTCGAAGGGATCGCGCGCCGAGATTTCAGCATGGCGGTGAAAGAGAAGATGCTCCTTGCCGGTTTTGTCCTGCTGATGATGCTGATGGTCACCGTCATCTACAACGACCTCACGCGAATCAGCTGGATCGAGCGGCTGATGCCCTGGCGTAATTAATGCAAGGAGGGCTCCTCATGCCTCAACTGATTCGAGCGATGCTGACGGTCGGTGTGCTGGCCGCACTGGCGGCGCCTGCCAGCGCGCAGAGCGTGACGCAGGCCGATATCCAGCGGCTTCAGGACAACGTCTATCAGGCGACCACCGACCTGTCGCAGCTGCGGAGCCGCGACGCGGCTCGCGCGGGCCAGCTCCAGACGGAGCTCGACGACCTGCGCGAGGAAGTGATTTACCTGAAAGTGAAGCTTCGCAGGGAAGGCTCGCTCGTGCGGACCGAGTACGCCGACGTTCGCGACCGCATTGAGAATTTCCGGACCCGTGCCCGCGGGGAGACGGTCAACGCCTCCGCGCCGCCGGCACCCGTCCCCTCGACGGCCGGCCGTGCGGCTGCGCCCGCGCCGGGCACGACGGCCGCCCCGCGCACGGGGGAGATTCCGGCCGGAACGGAAGTGGACGTCAGGCTCTCGGGCCGTCTGAGCTCGGGCACCGCCGCCGTCGAAGATCGATTCGAGGCGACGACGCTCGTCGACTTCAACGCCGGCGGCCGTTCGCTCGTGCCCGCCGGATCGGTGATGCGCGGGGTCGTGACGAGCGTGGAGCCGGCGACCCGCACCAACCGCACCGCCAAATTGACGCTCAGCTTCGATCAGCTCACGGTCAACGGCCGCGCGTATCCCATCCGCGGCACGGTGACGCAGGCGATCGAGGGCGAGGGGATTCGCGGCGAGGCCGGACGCATCGGCACCGGGGCCGGCGCAGGCGCGATCATCGGCGGCATTCTCGGTGGGTTTCGGGGTGCGCTGCTCGGCGTGCTGATCGGGGCCGGTGGGACGATCGCTGCGACCGAGGGGAAGGAAGTCGAGCTGCCGCAGGGCTCGGTCCTGCGGGTCCGCATCGACTCACCCGTGCAGATCACGACCGCGCGGTAGTCAAACCACGAAGCTCACGAAGAGCTCGAAGATCACGAACCCGAATGAAGGAATTCGTGGCCTTCGCGATCTTCGTGCCTTCGTGGTCATGTCTTACGCGCGACTTCTTTCATTGCCGCCCTGGCCGCCTTGATCGTCTGCTGTACATGGCGGTCCGTGTGCGCTGCCGACAGGAACCACGCCTCGAACTGGGACGGCGGGGGATAGATCCCGCGTGCCAGCATCCCTCTGAAGAACGTCGCATAGGCGTCCGTGTCGGCGCCGAGCGCGGAGTCGTAGTCCCTGACCGGTGACGCCGTGAAGAAGGGCGTCACGAGCGAGCCGAACGCATTCACCTGCAGCGGCACGCGGGCGGCCCGCGCCGCGTCGGCCAGGCCCGCGGCGAGCATCGATCCGCGGCGCGCCAGCTCCTTGTAGAGGCGCGGCGTGAGGCGCTCGAGCGCCCACAATCCCGCCGTCATCGCCAGCGGGTTGCCCGACAGCGTGCCCGCCTGGTACACCGGGCCTTCCGGCGCCACCAGCGCCATGACGTCGGCGCGCCCCCCGTAGGCGCCGACCGGCAGGCCGCCTCCGATGATCTTGCCGAGGCAGGTCAGATCGGGGTTGATGCCGAAGATCGCCTGGGCGCCGCCAGGCGACGCGCGGAACCCCGAGATCACTTCGTCGAAGATGAGCAGAATGCCCTGGCGGACCGCCAGGCCGTGCACGCCGCGCAGAAACCCTTCGCTCGGCGGCACCACTCCCATGTTGCCGGCGATCGGCTCAATGATGATGGCGGCAATCCGGCCCTGATGAGCGTCGCAGAGCGATGCGACCGACGACAGGTCGTTGTAGCGCGCCAGCAGCGTGTCGGCTGCGACCGCCGGGGTCACCCCGGGACTCGTCGGCACGCCAAGTGTCGTGGCACCCGATCCCGCCTTGACGAGGAACGCGTCGGCGTGGCCGTGATAGCAGCCTTCGAACTTGATGATCCTGTCGCGCCGCGTGAACGCGCGGGCGACGCGCACCGCGCTCATCGTCGCCTCGGTGCCGGAGCTGACGAACCGCACCCGTTCCATCGACGGGACGAGCGTCCGGACCCGTTCGCCGAGCTCGTGCTCGAGCGGGCTCGGCGCGCCGAAGCTCGTGCCGAGCCGCGCCGCCGCGGCGAGCGCCCGGACGAGCCCGCGCGGGGCGTGGCCGTGGATGAGCGGCCCCCACGACATCACGTAGTCGACGAAGCGGTTGCCGTCGACGTCTTCGAGGATCGCGCCCGACGCGCGGCGGATGAACAGCGGTGAGGCCCCCACGGCTCGAAACGCGCGCACCGGGCTGTTGACGCCGCCGGGAAGGACCTTGCTGGCCTGTTCGAAGAGCTTTCGGCTGCGGACCGGCGTCTTCATGATCGCCGGAGCGCCCGTGCGGCTTCCCTGGCGTAGTAGGTGATGATGATGTCCGCGCCGGCGCGGTGGATCGCGGTGAGCGTTTCCATCATGGCGCGCGGTTCGTCGAGCCAGCCGTTCTTCGCCGCCGCCTTCAGCATCGCGTACTCGCCGCTCACGTGATAGGCGGCCGTCGGCTGGTTGAAGCGCTGCTTCACCTTCGCGATCACGTCCAGGTAGTGCAGCGCGGGCTTCACCATGACGATATCGGCGCCTTCGGCAAGGTCGATCTCGACCTCGCGCAGCGCCTCGTCCACGTTGGCCGGGTCCATCTGATGGCTGCGGCGGTCGCCGAACTGCGGAGCCGAGTCGGCCGCGTCGCGAAACGGTCCATAGAACGCCGAGCAGTACTTGGCGGCGTACGCGACGATCCCGACCCCCTCGAAGCCCCCCTCGTCGAGCCCCTGCCGGATCGCGGCGACCCGGCCGTCCATCATGTCCGAGGGCGCGACGAAGTCGGCGCCCGCGGCCGCGTGCGAGAGCGCCACCTGGACGAGACGGGCCACGGTCACGTCGTTCACGATCTCCTCGCCGTCGAGCACGCCGCAGTGCCCGTGCGACGTGTACTCACAGAGACAGACGTCGGTCATCACGACGAGATCGGGCACCTCGCGCTTCATCCCGCGGACCGCCATCTGCACCGGCCCTTCGGGGTCGGCGGCCAGCGTGCCGGCGGCATCCTTTCCGGCCGGGATACCGAAGAGCAGCACGCCCGGCACACCGTCGCGGCTCGTGCCCGCCGCTTCCTTGACCGCCTCGTCGACCGAGAGCTGGAAGACGCCTGGCATCGATGCGACCTCGCGTCTGACCCCGCGCCCCTCGCACACGAACAGCGGAGAGATGAAACAGTCGGGCCGCAGGTGCGTCTCGCGCACCAGGCTGCGGATGGCCTCGGTTCGACGAAGCCGCCGCGGCCTGCGCGCCATCGTCAGGCGGGAGGCGGTCTTGACGGTCATATCTGCTGATCTTGCCAGATTTGAACCGTCATCGGGCACGTGCCGCGGAGTAGTAGTCCACGATGGCATCGACGAGCGCGGGAATCGTCGAAGCCTGCGGCTGCACGGTGACCGGGATGCCGAGCTGGCGTGCGGCATCGGCGGTCGAGGGCCCGATCACGGCCACCACGGTCTGCTTCAGCAGGTCGGCTGCCTGTTCGGGGCCGTAGATGCGTGCAAAGCTGCGCACCGCGGAGGAGCTGGCAAAGGTGACCACGTCGATCCGGCCCTGGAGGAGCAGCCCGTAGACGTCCGGGTCGGATTCCGGCAGGGCGTCTTCGCTCACGGTCCGGTACGCCACGACGTCGGTGATCGCGGCGCCGGCGCGCCGCAGCTCCTCGGCGATCACCTCCCGTCCGATGTCGGCGCGGGGGAGCAGCACCCGGCGCCCCTGGAGCGGCCCGCTCGCCTGGATGGCCCGGATGACCCCTTCCGCGCGGAACTCGTCCGGCACGAGATCGACCTTGATGCCGTAGCGCGAGAGCCTGTCGGCCGTTCCGGGCCCGACGGTACAGAGCTTCGGGCCTTTGAGCATCCGGACGTCGCGGTCGCCCTCGAGCAGCGCGGTCATGAAGGCGTCGACCGCGTTCACGCTGGTGAACACGATCCAGTCGAACACCGACGGGTCCGCGGCGGCCTGCAGCAGCGGCGTGCGGTCCTCGGGCGGCGCGATGCGGATGACGGGCGCTTCGATGGCGTCCGCCCCGAGCGCCGCGAGCCGGTCGACGAGTTCGGCCGCCTGTTCGCGCGGTCGCGTGACCAGGACCCGCCGGCCCGAGAGCGGCCGGGCGTCGTACCAGCGCAGGTGCGGGCGCAGGCTTGCCACCTGGCCGACGACCAGCATGGCCGGCGTGCGGCGGTGGCGCTCGCGCAGCCTGTCCAGCAGCTCGGCGATCGTGCCGGCGAGCGTCTCCTGCCCTGGCAGCGTGCCGTCGTACACGACGACGGCCTGCGTGTCGCCCGGACAGCCGTGCTGGCGCAGCGCCTCCAGGACGCGCGGCAGCTGGTGCGCGCCCGCGTAGCACAGGATCGTCCCGCCCAGCCGCGCCAGGCTCGTCCAGTCAACCTCGGGCAGGCTGCGGCTTTCATCCTCGTAGCCGCGGATCAGCGTGACGGTGTCGCCGCTGCCCGGATAGGTGACCGGGACACCGGCGTAGGCCGGAACGGCGATCGCCGCCGGAATCCCAGGCACGATTTCAAAAGGCACGTGCTGCTCGTGCAGGAATAGCGCTTCCTGCCCGCCGCGATCGAAGACAAACGGGTCGCCCCACTTCAACCGCGCCACCCGCCGCCCTTCGCGCGCCTTTTCCACGAGCAGGTAGCTGATCGCCTCCTGCTCGAGCGGTTGCGGCGAGGCCGTGCCGACGTCGATCAGCTCGGCATCGGCGCGCGCGTGCTTCAGGAGCCCTCGAGGGACCAGATGGTCGTAGACGACAACGTCGGCGGCGCGCAGGCAGTCGAGGCCGCGCACGGTGATCAGCTGCGGATCTCCGGGGCCGGCGCCGATCAGATACACGGCCGGCCGCTTCACGGCTGCAGCCCCTCGACGGCCGCCCGGGTGCGTTCGACGTCTGCGAGGATGTCGGCCGCGCCTCCGGCCAGCAGCCGTTCCGCCGCCCTGGCGCCGACGGCTGCGGCCTCCATGAGATCGCCGGCGGCCGCGGCGCGGACCTCGCGGCGGCCGTCGATCGACACGACGATGGCGGTGAGCGTCAGGCTCGTCCCGGCGATCGAGGCATACGCGCCGATCGGCATCTGGCATCCACCGCCAAGCGCCGTGACGACCGCGCGTTCGGCCGTCAGCGCGGCCGCCGCGGCCGGGTCATCGATGCGCGCCGCCAGTTGCCGCATGGCGCGGCCGGCGGCCCGAACTTCGACGGCAATGATCCCCTGTCCCGGAGCGGGCACGCAGGCCTCTGGCGGCAGCACGGCCGAGATCCGGGACTCGAAGCCCAGACGTTTGAGGCCCGCGGCGGCCAGGACGATCGCCTCGCAGGCGCCCGCATCCAGCTTTCGGAGGCGCGTGTCGAGGTTGCCCCGGATTGGCTCGAAGCGGGCCCCCGGGACGAGCCGCCGCAGCTGCGCGCTCCTGCGGATGCTGCTCGTGCCGATTCGCGGCGCATGACCCAGCCGCCCGATCACCTCGTCATGGCTGAGGCCTGAGGCCTGGGCGCCCGACCCTGTGTGTGGAAGGATGACCGCATCGCGGGCGTCCTCGCGCGGCAGCACGGCGCCGACCACGAGGCCGTCTGGCAGGAGCGCCGGCATGTCCTTGCTGCTGTGGACGGCGAGATCGATCGCTCCCTCCAGCAGCGCGTCCTCGATTTCCTTGACGAACAGGCGTTTGCCGCCGATCTGCGCGAGGCTGGCGTCGGCCAGCCGATCGCCGGATGTCCTGATCACGACGATCTCGGACGCCTCGCCCGCGCGCTCGCGCAGCAGCGCGGCCACCGCGTTGGCCTGGAAGAGGGCCAACTGGCTCCCTCGGGTGCCGATTCTGACGGTTGTCATGAATCTACGATTGAAGGTGGAATTGCTATTTCCTGCGACGCCGCTCGTCCATCGGCGACGCGTCCGGCTCGTCGCTGCCGTCGCCGAGACGGAACAGGCGGCTGACCGCTTCGGTGTAGACGGCCTGTGTCTCTTCGTCCGGCAGCGCCTTGAGCTGTTCGGTCGGCTCGAGCAGCAGCTTCTCGACGATGAGGCGGGTGACCTCGTCGACCCGGGCCCGGGCGTCGGGTGGCAGCCCCCCCAGTTTCGTCTCGAGCCGTTCGAGCTCTGACCGGCGGATGTCGTCGAATCGCTGGCGCAGCGCGATCACCGTAGGAATGGCGCGCCGCGATCGTTGCCAGGCCGTGAACCGCGACAGCTCCTCCGCGACGATCGCCTCCGCGCGGGCGATCTCGCCGCCTCGCCGGGCCAGGTTCTCCTGGACGATCCCCTGCAGGTCGTCGATGTTGTAGAGAAACACCTGCTCGATCTCGCCGACGGCCGGGTCGACGTCGCGCGGCACCGCGATGTCGATGATGAACAGCGGGTCGGGCCGTCGGCGGCCGGTCACGGCCTCCACCTCGGCGCGCGTGATGATCGGCCGTTGCGATCCGGTCGCGGTGACGACAATATCGGCGCGGCCCATGGCCCGCGGCATGTCGCTCCACGGGACGGCGCGCCCGCCGGTCTCCGCGGCGAGCGCCTCGGCATGCGCGGCGGTGCGGCTCGTGATGACGATCTCCGCGACGCCATGGCTCCGCAGATGGTGCGCGGTCAGCGCGCCGATCTCGCCCGCCCCGACGACGAGGACGCGGCGCCCCTGCAGGCGGCCGAAGATCTTCCGCGCGAGCGCGACGGCGGCGAAGCTGACCGAGACCGCGCCCTCGCCCAGGCCCGTTTCGCTGCGAACGCGCTTGCCGACGCCGAACGCCCAGTGGAACGTTTTGTTGAGCAGCGGGCCCGTGCAGTGGCGGTCGGCCGCCGCCTGATAGGCGTCTTTCACCTGTCCGAGGATCTGGGGCTCGCCGATCACCAGCGAGTCGAGGCCGGCCGACACGCTAAAAAGATGGTGGGCCGCCGCCGTGTCGTCATACGTGAAGAGATGCGGCAGAAAGGCGTCGCGCGGAAGCTGGTGGTACTCGCTGAGAAACGCGATCAGCTCCTCGCGCGCGCGGGACGGCTCGGAGCTGGCCACGTAGATCTCGGACCGGTTGCAGGTCGACAGCACGACCGATTCGGCGGCGGAGGCGCGGGCCGCCAGCGTCTCCACCGCCGCGCCGACATCGCGGCTCGAGAAGTCGAGGCGCTCGCGCAGATCGACGGGCGCGGTGCGGTGACTGACGCCCAGGAGGAACAGATGCATGTCAAGTCCCAACGCCCAACTTCACAACTCCCAATTGGGAGTTGGTGTCTTGTGAGTTGGGAGTTGGGTCATTCGTGCGCCCATCAGAAGGTGTGGCTGGTTCTCACGAAGTAGCTGATCGGCAGGAAGTTCAGGAGCACGATCGTGAAGCCGACAGCCGAGAGCCATGCGGCCCGCCGGCCGCTCCAGCCCATCATGCGGCGGGCCAGCACCGCGAAGGAGTACAGGCCCCAGGTCAGGACGGCGACGAAGATCTTCGGGTCGTCGAGCGACATCGCCCGCAGATTCGGGTCGTCCGGGGCCGCGGCCCGCGCCTGCGTAACCCAGATGACCCCCACGACGACGCCGACGGTCAGGAAGAGCCAGCCCACTGCCACAGCCCGCGCGTTCATGATGTCGAGCGTCTGCAGCGACGGCAGCCGCGTGTAGAAGAAGCCGAGGTGCTTCTTCTTGATCTCCGTGAACTGGACCACGTAGGTGAGGCCGAGGACGGCGGCCAGCGCGAAGCTCGCGTACGCGAAGAGCAGCGAGGACACGTGCATCCAGAACGACGGGCTGTCCAGCATCGGGTCGATCCGCTCGATCCCGGGCGACCACGCCGGAATCGTCTGCAGCCCGGCGAGCATCGGCGCGATGAAGACGCCCATCGACCGCTCGTCGCTCGTCATCTCCAGGTACAGATAGGAGAGCGCCAGCAGCCAGACGAAGGTGGAGATCGCGCTCGAGGCGTTCGCAAAGGGCACGTGCCGCACTTCCATGGTCTGCATGCCGATGACGAACGTGTGGGCGAAGGCGGCAAACACGAGAACCGTCGTCGCGAGGCGGCCGGCCTGCGGCCGTCTCGTCGCAAAATGCACGGCATACGCGACGCCGGCGGCGGCGTACAGAATCAGAGGGAGGACGTTCAACGGCCGGGGGCGTAATAGCCCCTCTTGGTTCGCGCCGTCGCGTTCGCCCGCGCCACTTGCACCACGAGGCGGCGGAAGGCGCCGTCGTTGCGCGGGTTCTTCGACGTGTAGCCGATCGTGTACTGGCTCGCCAGCTCGTCGGCGATCTGGCCGTACCCCCCGTTCAGATCCTCGATCTTGGCGGGAAAGGACGCCCGGCCGCCGGTCTCCTGCGCGAGCTGGCGCATCACGAACTCGGCTTCCCGGAACCCCCGTGAGCTCGAGTCGGCGCCGCGCAGCGCGATCGTGAAGATCGCGGTCTCGGAGCGCTTCGCGAGATCCAGCACCTCCTCGAACGACACGAGGCTGGAGGTGTCCTCGCCGTCGGAGAAGACAATCAGCGCCTGGCGCCGCACGTCCTCGTCGTTCTGCGCCTTGATCTTCCCGAGCTCCTTCAGCGACACGTAGATCGCGTTGTGCAGCGATGTCGAGCCGCCCGACACGGTCTGCCCGATCGCACTCTCGAGCAGCGCATGGTCCGATGTGAACGCCTGCCGGATGGACACGCGGCTGTCGAAGTCGATGACCTGCGCCAGATCGCTCGGCTTCAGCCGCCGCACGAAGTTCGCGGCGGCCACCTGCAGCGTCTTCAGCTTGTCTTCCATGCTGGCGCTGCTGTCGAGCAGCAGCGACAGCGCGATCGGCTGCGGGCGGCGCGTGAAGAACGTGATCTCCTGCTTGACGCCGTCTTCGAAGACGGCGAAGTCGCCCTCTTCGAGATCGATGATGTACCGGCTCGACCCGTCGACGACGGTGACGTTGAGCGAGACGATGTCGATCGTGCTGCGGAACTGCGGCCGCTGCGCGGACGCCGGCACAGCGGCGGCGACCGCGACGCCAATCAGGAGTCCGAGGATCAGCCGCTTCACGCTCATACCCCCGACGGCCCGCGGGCCGGCGTCCCGCGCATCGTGATACCCCGACGCGTCGACGTCACCTCGGTCCGGTCTGGCGGGATCAACGACTCGGGCCGGCCGTAGACGACCTTGTACTGCGACGACAGCTCGCGGGCCAGCTTGCGCAGCGCCTGTTCGACCGCGCTCTCCGTGAGCAGCGTGACGTGCTGTCCCCCGGTCGCCCGCGTTCCCTCCGCAATGGCCAGCGCGCGCTCGCGCTCTTCCGTCGTCCCGGCGGGCAGGTGGCCGATCACGATGGCATGCAGGCCCGCACCGGCGTCGCGCACGGCGGCCACCACCTCCCGCGCTCCCTTGTTCGAGTACTCCACGCCGGCCGTCATGACGGGGACGATGACCGCGCGGGGCGCGTCGCGGCGCTCGAGGCCGGCCGAGATTTCGACGAGCGCGTCGAGGAGCGTCATCCCGCTCCCGTTCATGGCAAAGAGGCGGCCGATGCCGCGCTCGAGCAGCTCCGGGCTGGACGTGTAGTCGACGAGAATCGTCGGCCGGTCGGCCAGGCCGACGAGGGCAATCTGATTGCCGACCGACAGCTGCGTGACGAAGCTCCGGAGCCCGCTCCGCAGCGGCGGAATCGCCGCGTCAGCCGCGCCGCTGTTGTCGATGAGCAGGGCGATGTCGATCGGTTCGGTGGCCGGCGAGACGCGAAGGATCTCGCGGCGGCGTCCGTCCTCGGTGATGGTGAAGTCGCCGAGGCCGAGGCCGTCGACCGGCTCGCCTTTCGCGTCGACGGCGCTCACGAAGATCGTCCGCTCGCGGAGGCCGGCCTGGGCGTGGACCGCGCGAGCCCCCAGGGCGGCCACGATACAGCCGGCGGCCGCGACCGCGACGAGCGCCGGGCGGAGTGCGAAAGCGGCGCGCATGAGGCTCTCTGAAAGCGAGTATAGTCCCCCGCGCATTGCCACTGTCAATCCGCCTCTGATACGATTGAGTGTTTGTTTCGCCCCAGGAAAGAGCCGCGTGCGGCCCGTGGCAAAACGGTGTCCCGTAGTCTCATTTCAGCCCGCGGTGTGAAGGCGCTGCAGTCGACGATCAGCCGCTCGGGACCTGCGGCAATGGTCGGCTATACGATGATCGGCGCCATCATCCTGCTGGGCGGGATCGGCTACGCGCTGGACGAGTGGCGCGGCACGTCTCCCTGGTTTCTGCTCGGCGGCCTGTCGCTCGGTCTCATCGTCGGCTTCTACGAGCTGGCGAAAACGCTGTGGCGGCCGTGACGCCGTTGTGGTGGATGATCGGCGTGAGCGTCGGCTCCGCGGGCGCGGTGGCGGCGCTGCCCGGCATGGAGAGCAGCCGCGAAGTCGTGCTCGGCATGCTCGCGCCGCTTGCAGGCGCGGCGGCCACCTGGATCCTGGTGGTCCGGACGTATGCGTCGCGGCCCGCCGCCCTGACGCCGCTCATGGTGGCGGCGTTCGGCGGCAAGCTGGTGTTCTTCGGGGCGTACGTGACGGTGATGCTCGCGGTGCTGGAGCTTCGGCCGGTCCCGTTCGTGGTCAGCTTTACGACGTACTTCATCGCGTTGCACGTGTTCGAGGCGCTGCGCCTGCAGCGGCTGTTCGCCCGCCGCGCGCCGGCGGCATAAAGAGAGCGTAGGTACGGTGCAGATCGAATCGCAGGTTCCGGAACAGGCCGCCGAGGCGGCCGCTGAAGGCTTCAATGCGGGCGAGATGATCATCGAGCACGTCGCCAACAGCGGCCTCGATCACCCGCTCATCCATCTCCCGACCGTTGCCGGCATCGACTTCTCCGTGACCAAGCACGTGTTCATGCTGTGGGTGGTCGCGGCGCTGGTCTTTCTGATCGTCACGACGGCGGTGCGGCGGTACCTCCGGCAGGATCGGCTGATCCCGTCGGGCTTCGTCAACGCGCTCGAGACGGTGGTCGAGTTCATCCGCGACTCGGTCGTGCGTCCGAGCGTGGGCGACAAGTGGGTCGGCACGTGGACGCCGATGCTCCTGACGCTGTTCGTCTTCATCCTGGCGGCCAACGCCATCGGCATGATCCCGGTGTTCGAGCTCCTCGGGCTCCTGAACCACTGGGTCTTCCACGCCGCCGACGAGTCGTTCCTCGGCCGCCTGCTGCACGGCGGCGCGACCGCGACGTCGAACTTCAATGTCACGGCCGCGCTGGCCGTGGTCAGCTTCTTCGCCATCATCGTGGCCGGCTCGAAGGCTCACGGCGCGGTTCAGCACTGGAAGAACATGGTCCCGCACGGCGTGTCGCCGTTTCTCGCCGTCGCGCTGATCCCGATCGAGATCCTGGGCATGTTCGTGCGGCCGTTCGCGCTCACGATGCGACTTGCTGCGAACATGACCGGCGGCCACATTGCGATTCTCGCGATCCTGTCCTTCGTGTTCATCTTTACGGAGATGGCCGGCCAGGTCGTCGGCATGGGGGTCGGCCTCGCGTTCTCGGTGCCGCTCGCCGTCGGGATCTCGGCGCTCGAAATCATCGTCATTCTCGTTCAGGCATACGTATTCACGCTGTTGACGGCCGTATTCATCGGCATGGCCATACACGCTCATCACTAACGGGGGGTCCGGAAGGACCCGCCCTACACCGGACGGAGGACACGACGAATGGAAGGTTTTGCGCTTGCGTACATGGGTGCCGGAATCGGTCTCGGGCTGGCCGTGATCGGCGCGGGCCTGGGCATCGGGAAGCTGGCGGCCGGGCTCGCGGAAGGGATCGCGCGCCAGCCGAGCGCCGTCGCTCAGATCACGGGCGCGGTGAACCTGCCGCTCTTCCTGCTTGAAGGCGTCGCGATTCTCGCAGAGGTCTTCGCGCTCCTGATCGTGCTGTTGAAGTAGTCATGAATCCTCTGGTCCAGCCCGATCCCGGCCTCTTCATCTGGACGATCCTGACGTTTCTCGTCCTGGTGGCGCTGCTCGCGCGTTTTGCGTGGCGGCCCCTGCTGGACGCGCTGGAGCGCCGGCAGGAGACGATCGCCCGCGCGCTCGAGGACGCGCAGCGCGCGCGCCAGGAGCTGGAGCGCCTCCAGCGGGAGTCGGCCCAGATGCTGGCGGCCGCGCGGGCCGAGTCGGACGCGATCGTGGCCAGGAGCCGCTCGGATGCGGACGCGCTCCGGGAAGAGCTCCGCCACAAGGCGCGCGCCGAGGCGGAGGCCATCGTCAAGAACGCCGAGCGGCAGATCCAGCTCGAGACGGCGCGTGCGGTGCAGCAGATCCGCCACGAAGCCGTGGAACTGTCGGTGGCGATCGCCTCGAAGATCCTCCGCCGGCACGTCTCCAAGGAAGACAACGAAGCCCTCATCGAAGAGACCCTCAAGCAGGTCGAGACCCGTCCCAACGTGTGAGTGAAGGCCGCCGCCCCTCGACTGCACGCTCGGGGCGGCCTGAGCCTGTCGAAGGCCGCCGACTGCTGACCGCCGCGTACGCCGCCGCGGGCGCGGCGCTGTTCGTGTACGTCGTGCGGCGCGCCGGCGTCGCCGAGATCGTCGCGGGCATCCGCGAGGTGGGCTGGGGGCTGGCGGCGATCCTGGCGCTCGCCGGCGCGCGCTTCATCCTGCGGGCGGCGTGCTGGAGGCTGTGCATGCCGCCGCACGCGCGGCTGCCGTTCGACGGCACCCTGGCCGCCTTCCTCGCCGGCGACGCGGTCGGCAACGTCACCCCCCTCGGGCTGCTGGCCAGCGAGCCCACGAAGATCTTCCTCGTCCGCCATCATCTGGCGACGCGCGACTCGGTGGCGTCGCTGGCGCTCGAGAACCTGATCTACGCGGTGTCGGTCGGTCTCGTGGTCATGGCGGGGCTCCTCGTGGTGCTCGCGACGGTCCCGATGCCCGGCGTGTGGCAGGCGGCATTCGTGGCGGCGCTCGTGGCGACGGCGGGCGGCGGCGTGTTCGCGGTGCGCCTGCTGCGGGGGACCTGGGACGACCGGCAGGGGCGCCGCCCGCGGTGGCGCGAGCGGCTGGCCGGCGTGCGGCTCGCGGTGATGGGGTTCTCGGCCGAGCACATGCCGCGCCTCTGGCGGGCGCTGGCGCTCGACGGCCTGTTTCACACGCTCGCCATCCTCGAGATCTTTCTCACGCTGTGGTGGCTGTCAGGCCGTATGCCGACGCTGGCGCAGGCCATCATCTTCGAGTCGCTCAACCGGCTGGTGACGATTGCGTTCAAGTTCGTGCCGTTCCGGATCGGCGTGGACGAAGCGCTCTCAGGCGCGGCTGCGCCGCTGCTGGCGCTGAACCCGGCGGCCGGCGTGACGCTCGCCGTGGTTCGAAAGGTGAGAAATCTGTTCTGGACCGGGATCGGTCTCGCGATTATCGCCGCGCACCCGGTTCGAGCCGGGCGACCGACGGGCCCTGGCGGAAACGCTCCCGCGCCGCAGCCTTGACCGCCGCCGCGCGAGCCGGCTGCCCGACCGCCGTCCACAGGCGCGCCGCCGTCCGGTATCCCTCCGGGGTCGGCACGGCGTCGACGAGCGCCTCCAGCACTTCCTGAACGGCCCCGGCACGCTGCGCTTCGTGCAGCAACACGGCGAGGCTCTCGTAGGCGCACAGGTTCCTTGGAAAGAGACGCCGCTCGGCGCGGAAGTGCGCCTCGGCCTCGTCCGGCCGCCCGAGATGCATCAGCGTTTCGCCGAGCAGGAAGTGAAGCCCCTCGATCGGGCGCCGGTCCTCGTTGGGCGCCGCCGCCTCGAACGCCGCCAGCGCTTCCTCGTGCTTGCCACCCGCCAGCAAGGCGCCGCCGCGGATGAACTCGACGAGCGGTAGCCGCGGGTCGGCCCGTTCGGCCGCCTCCGCCTGCATGAGGGCGCCTTCCTCGTCATCGAGGGCGAATGCGACGCGGGCGGCGATCTCGCCGGCGACGGCCACGGCGCGGCCATCGTCGTGCTCCGCGAGCGCCACCGCCAGCGCTGCGTGCGGTTCCGCCTCCTGCGGCCGTCCGGCGCGGAGCAGCAGGTCGGCCACTGCGGCTCGTATGTACGGATTGTCCGGCTCGACGCGTGCCGCGGCCTGCAGGGCGCGCTCCGCGTCCTCGACCCGCCCGACGCGTCCGAGCAGCATCCCAAGCTGGTACTGCACGGCCGGCAGCCGCGGGTGCGTCCGCGTGATCTCCTGCAGCTGCCCGACGGCCGCCACGTAGTCCTTCTGGCTGATCAGCACCGCAGCGGCCCGATGCCGTTCGAGCACCCAGGCCTCCTGATCGGCGCCGAGCGGCTCCGGCGCGGGCCCGAACAGCGGGCTGCCGAGATACCCGAGCGCGGCGAACTGGTCTTCGTCGGCCGGATCGATCGCCTGCGGCCGTGAGAGCCGCTGCTCGTGGAGCAGGCGATCGAGCTCGTTCCGCAGCTCGATCGCTTCCGGAATCTCGCCCGACACGGCGATCACGGCATCGATCGCCCCTTCGTGCGTGCCGCGGAGGTACCGGTAGGTGGGCGTCGCCAGCAGGAACTGGCCCGGCCCGCCGAAACGGAAGAGCGCCGCGAGCGTTTCGGCGTAGATGGGTCGATCGTCGAGCGCGTCCTCGTCGCCGTCGAGCACGGGGCGCAGCGATCGGCCGCGAAGGCCCGACGGAATGGGCGCCCGGACGAGGTCGAGCACCGTGGGCAGCAGATCGATGTGCTGCACCGTCATGGCGACGCGCCGCCCCCCGCCTTCCGCATCGGGTTGCTTGACGAGGAGGGGCACGTGCAGCGCCGACTCGTCCAGCGACATGTTCGCGTCGGGGTCCGCCCGGTCGGCGGTCAGCACGATGGTGGCCCGGTCGTACAGGTCGCGGCTCTTGAGCCCCTCGACCAGGCGCGCCACCGTGGATTCCGCGTCGCGTTCGTCGACCTGGACGAACAGGAAGAACCGGTGTCCCCGCCGGCCGCGCAGCCACCGCTCGGCCGCCTCGGTGGTGTACGTGCCGTCGCGCGCGACGATCGGCAGCGCACCGCCCGGCTCGTCCGGCAGATCGGCATCGAAGTAGGAGAAGCCCTGCGACAGGCCCGACTCGGGGCGCAGCAGGAACGACGACACGGCGGCGCCGGTCTCGAACCCCCGGTTCTGCAGCAGCGCGGGCAGCGATCGCGCCTCCTCCCTAAGCGCGAACCCGGCCTCGTCGCGCACGCCGTGCTCGAAGGGCAGCTGGCCGGTCATGATCGAGGCGTGGGCCGGGAGCGTCAGCGGCGAGTGGGCGTACGCGCGCTCGAAGACCACGGCGTCCGCCGAGAGCGCGTCAATGGCGGGCGCGCGGCTCGTCGTGCCGCCGTAGGTCTGCAGCTCGCCAGGGCGCAGGCCGTCGACCGAGATGAGGATCAGCGGCCCCTGGTGCGGCGTCGACTCGCGCGCGTACCACCACCCGGCGAGCGCAGAGGCGGTCACCGCGACGCCGAATAACGTCAGGATGATGGTGACCTGCACCGGGCGGGCGGCAGGAGGGGCCGGTCGAGGCATGTGTCTGGTCTCATCTTATCGCCGGCCGGGCCCGGCCACGCGCGCTCAGACGCGCGGGTCGGCCCCTTTGTCGGCGTACATGCGGCTGTCGGCCTGCCGGATGGCCTCCGCGAGCGTCTGAGCCTCGGTGGATACGGACGCCACCCCGGTGCTGAGACCGATGCCGCCCGGCAGCGCCGTGCGGGCCCGCTCGCGTTCGAAGGCCACTTTCAGCTCCGCCGCCTTTCCCTGCGCCTCGGAGTGGCCGCAGGTCAGCAGAAGGAGAAACTCGTCGCCGCCCCAGCGGATGACGTAGTCCGACTCGCGGACCATCCTCCGCAGGAGCGCCCCGATCGTCTTCAGGACCCGGTCGCCGGTAGGTGTCGTTCAGGCGCTTGAAGTCATCGACGTCCACGAACACCACCGAGAGCGGCGATCCGTATCGGCGCTGGCGGCGGCAAAACGAAGCGGCGCGTCCCATCGCAGCGGTCCCGTCGGAAACGCTCCGGCCGACAGCAGCGCGAGTCCGGCCGACCAGACCGCCAGCAGCTGCGCCAGCCCGACCATCACGCTGCCGAGGCGCACGTCGGCGTATCCACGGGCGAGCAGCAGAAACGAACCGGCGAGCAGCAGCCAGCTTCCAATCCAGTACACGATGAAGGCCCGGCCGCGGTACACGTACAGCGTGGTCAGCGTGCCGGCGGTGACGAGTGCGCCGTACGCGGCAAAGAGCCGCGGCCGGATCAGCATCGGCGGGGGCGGGGCGATGCCGCGCAGCGGATCGAGCGTGCCGAAGACGTCGGGACCGGGCTGCGCGGCCGCCGCCGCGAGCGGCGCGATCGCCAGCAGGACGATCAACCGCCAGTCGTCGCGGCAGTCGAAGCGCTGCATGGCCGTCAGTACAGCTGGTAGAGCATCAGGTAGATCACCACGCCCGTCACCGACACGTACAGCCATACCGGCAGCGTCCATCGCGCGATCCGGACGTGCCGGTCGTACTGCGCGGTCAGCCCGCGCCTCGCGGTGACGAGCGCCAGCGGCGGAATGAGCGCCGCCAGGATGACGTGGGAGATCAGGATCGCGAAATACAGCGCCCTGATCGGCCCCTCCCCGCTGAACGGGCGCGAGCCGGCGTTGGCGTGATAGACGACATAGGAAATCAGAAAGACTGCCGAGGTGGCCAGCGCCGCCAGCATGCAGCGCCGGTGCAACGCGATCTGTCGCCGGCGGATGAACACGTAGCCGGCCGAGAGAAACGCCGCGGCCGTCCCGTTCAGTACGGCGTTCAGGGCGGGGAGGTCTGCAATCGTGATCAGATCCAGATCCGATCCGCGACCAGCGCGCCCCAGAGGAGCGGCAGGTAGATGATCGAGAAGAGAAACAGCTGGCGCGCCGCCTCGGTGGAGCGCTCGAGCGCGAAGCGGGCGCTCAGCCCGATCAGCATGCCGCCAAGCAGCGTGGCGATCGCGATGTAAAACCCTCCCGCCAGCCCGACGAGCGTCGGCATCAGGCTCACCGGCCAGAGCGCCGCGGAGTACAGCAGCGCCTGCCGGCCGGTCCGGCCGCCGTCGGGCTCCAGCACCGGCAGCAGCGGCACGCCGGCGGCGGCATACTCGTCGCGATAGAGCCACGCAATCGCGAGAAAGTGCGGCATCTGCCACAGGAAGCCGATGCCGAAGAGCACCGCGGCCGCCAGCGTCAGCTCCCCGCCGGCCGCCGTCCAGCCGATGACCGGCGGGAGCGCACCGGGCACCGCGCCAACCAGCGTGGCCAGCGACGTGCGGCGCTTGAGCGGCGTGTAGATGAGCACGTAGCTCGTCAGGGTGAGCGCCGCGACCGCGGCCGGCAGCAGGCCGACGGCGAACGCCAGGTCTGCGACCCCGGCGGCCGACAGGACGAGCGCGAACCACGCAGCATCCGCCGGCCGGAGGCGGCCCGCCGGCACCGGCCTCGTGCGCGTCCGCTCCATCAATGCATCGGTACGGTGTTCCCAGACCTGGTTGAACGCCGCGGCGCCGCCTGCAACGAGGGCCGTGCCGACAAGCGTGTGTACGAGCAGGGCGGCGTCCACGCCAGCAGGCTCGGCCAGATAGACGCCCGCCGCGGTCGTGATGAGCACCAGCAGATTGAGGCGCGGCCTGGTCAGCGCGACGAAGTCGAGCGGGCGCGACAGAGGGCGGGTGGCGAAGGAGGTCCACCCGGCCGCCGGCGGCACCGGCGTGGCCGCAGCGGCATGCGGCTTCATGCGGCCACCCTCACCGTCTCGACGTCGGCGGCAAAGCGGGACCGGTGTGCCCGGAGCGCCAGCACGAGCGACGTGACGAGCAGGAGCGCGCCCGTGACCACGTGCAGCGAGTTGATGATGTACTCCTTGCCCGACAGCACGGTCAGCGCGCCCAGCGTGATCTGCACGACGAGCCCGGCGGCGAGCAGCAGCGCCGGACGCTTCAGCTCGGGCCGGCCGCGGTGGTGGGAGAGCACGTGCGCCACCGTGGCGAGCACGAAGACGGCCACGACCAGCGCGCCGACGCGATGCGCGAAGTGAATGGCGATCGGCCCGGTCCAGACCGGCGGGACGAGCTGCCCGAACGCGAGCGGGAAGTCCGGAATCGCAAGCCCGGCGCCGGTGTGCCTCATCGTCGCACCCAGCAGAATCTGAACGTAGATCAGGGCTGTCGTGGCCACCGAGACCGTGCGCAGCGGCCCATCGTCCAGCGTCGATCCGCGCTTCCAGCCGCGAGACGTGACGAGCGCGATGGCGACCGTGAGGCAGAAGACGAGCTGTGCGAGGCCTGCGTGCGCGATCGAGATCGGGTCGGGCAGGAACCACAGCACCGTGATCCCGCCGAGGATGCCCTGCGTGACGACCGCCGCCAGCGCCGCATAGCCGAGGCGTCGCACCCATCGGCGCGGCTCGGCGCGCCAGAGCCATGCCGCGAGCACGAGGATGAGCACCCCGACGCCGCTGGCAATCAGACGGTGGCTGTGCTCGTAGTAGATGCCCCCGACCCACTTGTCGATCGGAAACGTGAACATGTTCCAGCCGTACGTGGTGGGCCAGTCGGGCACCGAGAGGCCAGAGCCCGTGCTGGTGACGAGCCCGCCGGCGAAGATGAGGACCGCGGTGGAGGCCGCAACGACGACGCCAAACCGGTGGAGCATCTGGTGCCTATGAAGCCGGCGCGAACGAGAACATTACGTCGGCGGTCTCCTTCGCCGCAACGGTGACCGTTTGTGTCTGCCTGCCGAGCGTCTCGTGCCAGGCCTCGATCGTATAGGTCCCGGGGGGCAGACCGCTGAGCGTGAAGCTCCCGTCGGGCCCGGTCACGGCGAAGAACGGATGATCGAGGACGCCGACATACGCACGCATCCACGGGTGGACGTCGCATTTGAACGGCACCATCACCTCGCTCACGCTGAACCGGTGGGTGTGCTTCATGCCCGGGAGCGGCTGACCGGTGTTGAACTCGTCGTTGGACCCGGGGACCGCGTGCACGTTGTGCAGCGTCGGGTCGCTGTTCAGGACCTCGACCGTCTGTCCCACCTGCGCGCCGAGCACGTGCGGAATGTAGCGGCAGCCTTTCTGATCGAGAAGGACCGGTGTGGAGGGAATCGGAAAGCGCAGGCTGCCGAGCCCGTCCTTCACGTAGACGAACACGTTCCGCAGCGCTCCACCGTCGCCCACCACGACCGACTCCTCGGTGGCGCTGCCGCCCTCCCCGGCGCAGTTCGGGTCCGAGTCCATCCGCAGGAGCGCTGGTTTCGGCGGCGTACCGGCAAATGCCACCCGTCCGGTCACGTTGCCGGCGGTGGCAGGATCGACGGGATTCTCGGTCGGCGCCGGCGGCGGAGGCGCTGCCGATTCCTGCGACCCGCCGCCGCAGGCTACCGTCAACACGCTGGCAACGAACACCGCTGACAACAGCGGTCCCAGACGGGTCACAGAGCCACAGAGCCACAGAGAAGAACCATCAAATTGTCCTCTGTGTCTCTGCGTCTCTGTGGCTTCTAGTCGTGAATCTCGTGCCATCAACGTCTCCAACTGCTGATTATCCCACGGGCCCGGCGGCCTCGCGGATCTTGCGCAGCACGCGATCCTCCATCCATTTCGGGTCCCACCACTCGACCGCGTTGACCGGCTGGCCGCTCACGAGCATGGTGAAGTGCAGATGATCGCCCGCGGCGAGGCCCGTCATGCCGCTGCGTCCGATCTGCCGCCCTTTCTCGACCCGATCGCCTTCCCGCACCTCGATGGACGAGAGGTGCGCGTACAGCGACTGCACGCCGAGCCCGTGGTCCACGATGATGCAGTTGCCGTAGATGCCGAGGTCGCCCGCAAAGACGACGACCCCGTTCTGGGCGGCGCGGACGGGCACGTGCTGGGTGACCGCGAGATCGAAGCCGAGATGCACCTGGCGGTCGACTTCGTTGCCGTCATGCACGTACGTGCGGTTGTCGGCGAATCGCGCCTCGACCGCGGCGTTCCCGAGCGGCTGGAACGCGTCGGTCCACAGCATCTGCGGCGCCGTCTTTCGCGCCTGCTCGGCAACCGTCTGATTGTTGCGGCGGCGGAGGTCGCCGTTGATCTTCAGGAACGACCCGAGCAGGTCGCCAGGCGTCGTCGACAGCGACATGTCGGGCGTGGTCGCGGCGATCGAGGGGACCACCTGCTGGAGGAACCGGTCGTCCAGCTGGATCCGGTTGCGCGCGAACGGCTTGGGAAATGCGCGGTGGTCGAGCGTTGCCGTCGCCTCGTTGCCGGCCGCATCGCGCGCGTACAGGGCAATGGGGGTGTTCAGGTCCTGGTCGTGCAGCAGCGCGAAGAATGCGACCTTGAGCGACGCGTCCGAGCCGATCCCCGCGCCCGACGCGGGAAAGCCGGGGTAGACACGGTCGCCGACGCGGACGCCGGACTCGACGTCGGCGGGCGTGGCGCGATAGACGACGAACTCGGCGCCGCCGTGGTTGATGTAGTGGAGCGTCGAGAGCGCCCCAATCCGCGGCGGCTCGAGCCGGACCTCCACGTCGCGCGAGGCTTCCGACGCCGCCTCGCGCAGGCCGAACAGCACCGGCCGCGCCGCCCGGACGACGATCCGGGCGGGGCCGGGCTGCAGATCCGGGAGGTCGCGCTTGCCGATGGTGCGCATGATGTAGAGCCGCTCGGCGCTCTCCTGGCGCACGTCGGCCTCGGTCGGCTGCGACAGCGCGAAGACGGGGAACGAGCGCCCCTGCTGCTCGAGCGTCACGTCGACGCGCGCAAAGCGTCCGCCGGGCGATTCGACGACGAGGTCGAGGGGAGTGGCCTGGCCGACGAACTGGGAGGGCTGGCGGATTTCGATGCGGGGGCCGTCCTCGCGGCCGGACCAGAACCAGGCGCCTGCCGCGACGAGGCCGGCCAGCAGGAGGACGACGAGAAGCTTCGGCAGTGCGCGCATCTCGCGATCATACAGACACTCCAGCCGGGGGTTTACGGGGCCGTGGTCATCCGATAACATGACACGAGCTGGTAGCCGGTAGCCGGTAGCCGGTGGGAGTCCTGTTCCTCTGCTACCAGCTACCGGCTACCGGCTACCACCTTCCTGAAGGGCCGGTATCGTCTAGGGGTCAGGACACGTGGTTCTCAGCCACGGGACCGGGGTTCGAATCCCCGTACCGGTACCAAACTTCAAGTTCAAAGTAGAAAGTGGAAAAGTAAGTAGAAAAGTAGTGCCCGGCTTCAGCCGGGCCCCGCGTCGCGGCGCACGAAACATGCGACCAACCTTCACTATTCACGCGGGTGAGTATCTCGTCGGGACAAAGATAGACGCGTCCTTTCCAGGCCTTCGCGTTTGGGTTCCGTCGAGCGACACCGGCATCGATCTACTCGTCACCGATGCTCAGCAAGAGAAGGTCGCCTCACTTCAGGTCAAGTTCTCGAAGGACTATCTCGGTACCTCAAAGTCGTCGGCGCCAATCCCCTCAATCGTGTCCGGCGGTTGGTGGAAGCTGAACCGGTCGAAGCTGGCCGCGTCGATCGCCGATTACTGGGTCCTCGTTCTTTACCAATTTCAAACGAGGCAATTTGACTTCGTGGTCATTCCGCCCGGTGAGTTGCTGGCTCGCTACGACCACCGTGGCGTTCGAACCGACATCATTCAAAGCTACTTTGGTGTTAGCGGCGGCCGGTGCTGGGAAACTCGAGGTCTGGGCAAGGCCGACCTGCAGAAGATCTCCGAAGGTACGCACGTGAATCGCCACCGAGAGTTCACGCGGGACCTAAATGCCTGGCCGTTTCCCGTCGGCGGCGCCAACCAGCGGCTGCACTTGACGGCGGCCGCTGTAACATCGAGGCAAGTTGAAACGCTGCCGTGCGGCCGCCGCAAGTGAGCCGCGAGCGTTGCCACACAAGATTCGCCGGGGCGTATACTCGAAAAGGAAGATAGGCCAGATGTCCGATAAGCTACCGGTGGTTCATAGCGACCCTGAGATCTTGGGCGGTACGCCGGTGTTTGTGGGGACGCGGGTGCCCGTCAAGAATTTCTATGACTACCTCGAAGGCGGAGACTCGCTCGACGACTTCCTGGAAGATTTTCCTTCCGTAACCCGTGAGCAAGCGGTTGCGGCGCTCGAGTTGGCCCGCGAAATGACCGAGGCTCATGCGGCTGTTGCTCGATGAGTGTGTCCCCAAGCGGTTGAAGAGCGATCTGCCAGGCCACGAGGTCCGGCATGTCGTTGAGATGGGGTGGTCGTCGAAGCGTAACGGCGAGCTGCTCAAACTCATGGTTGCCCAGCGCTTCGAGGCCTTGCTGACGGTCGATCAGCATCTCGAGTTCCAATAGAATGTTCAGGCGTCAGGGATCGGCGTGGTCGTGGTGCAGGTGCGAAGGAATCGGTTGCAGGAACTTCGGCCGCTGACACCTCTGATTCTCGAGGCTTTGTCCAGAGTCAGAGCGGGGGAGCTTATTCGAGTTGGTGGCTGACAGGTGCTGGGCGTGAACCCGTCCCGAAGGGTCAGGTGGCAACCAGGCTCACGCCTTCCAGGGATCGACCACCGGCACGTCGAGCCCTGCGAAATGCCGTGTGTTGCGAGTCGCGATCGTCGCCCGCCGGGCCAGTGCGATGCCAGCGATGAGCGTGTCGCGCAGGTCGGCAACACGGCCGCTTCGCTGGCGCTCGGCGGCGATGTGCGCGGCCGCCGCGGCTGCTGCCTGGTCGAAGTCCAGGACGCGGTTCGAGAGATCCTCCTCCAGGACCCGGTCGAAAGCTCGTTCGAGCGAGGTGCGTCGGCGCCCCTTCGGCAGTAACCCCAGACCGAAGCGGGCTTCGAACACGGTGATGCTGGTCAGCCAGATCGAATCGGCCGGCTGACGATCCAGCCAGGTGACGACCACCGCTTCGGGCGCCGTGCGCATGAGCGCCGACATGACGTTCGTGTCGAGGATGATCACCGCTCGAACTCGGCGGCACGAACCGCCGCGCCGCGCAGTTCCGGCAGATCCTCGCTCAACCCCGACCGCTGGAAGCGCCGGGCGATGCGGGTTCCCAGCGTGTGGCCGCCAGCCGAAGGTTCCTGTACGGCGGCTCGCAGAATGTGCCGCACCTCGTCCTCCGTGCTCCTCGCGTGCCTCCTGGCCCGCTTCTTCAGCTTCTCGGCGACGTCATCCTCGAGGTTCCGCACGACAAACTGCGCCACATCGCTCTCCTTCCTCGACGACGATATCATGATATCAGTCAAGCAGCTGGGCGTGAATCCGTGTCGGGACGTCAGGCGGCAATTCCCTCGAACTTCACGTTCCAACCTTCCGCATAACCCCGCACCGGCACCAAACTTCAAATCCCAAATCCCAAATCCCAGATTCCAAGTCCCCCATCCTCATCGCCCCCCGAACCGGCGCGCCAGCTCGGCGGCGTGGCGCTCCGGAGACTGCCGGTTCGGGTCCAGGTTGTAGCGATCGGATTCCCCCTTCGGGATCGACAGGCTCTGCCACGCAGGGCCGCAGATCGATTTGGCGACGTAGACGATCTGGCCGACGTGGTAGCTCGTGTGCGCCAGCGAGCGGTGCAGCGCTTCATGCAGCGCCACCCGCTCGCCCCGGATGGTGATCGTCTGCTGCAGATGGTCATCGGTGAGCTCATCGAGCGCGGCGAGCAGAACGGACCAGCCCGACGCCCACTTCGCGAGCAGCTCCTCCCGGCTCACCGCCCGGGCCTCGAACTCCTCTTCGCGTTTCCGCCAGGGCTTCTCGCCGTCACTGGTTCGCAGGTCCGTGAACCGGGACTTCAGATTCCCCGCGATGTGCCAGACGATCGCCGCGATCGAATTACTGTCCTTCGACGGCGCATGACTGAGGTCGGAGTCATCCACCTGGGCGATGGCGGCCTCGCCCAGCGCCTTGTAGCGGCGATATTCGGCGGCGATGGAGGAGACGAGCCGGATCACAGGTGAAGTAGGATGCCACAACCATGCGACCAACCAAACCTCGGAGCTGGTTTACGCGGCTGACGAAGTCCAGCGCCCACGCGACGGGTCGTCCCGTCACTTTCCTCGTGGCGGCATCGTCCATCGTCGTCTGGGCGGCGACCGGGCCGGTCTTCGCCTTCAGCGACACCTGGCAGCTCGTGGTCAACACCGGCACGACGCTCGTGACGTTTCTGATGGTGTTCCTGATTCAGAGCACCCAGAACCGCGATTCGGAGGCCATGCAGGTGAAGCTGGACGAGATCATCCGGGCGATCGGCAATGCCAAGAATGAGCTGCTCGACCTCGAGGAGCTCGAAGAGGAGGATCTCGAGGAAATCCGCGCGCAGTACCGCGAGCTTGCCACGAAAGCGAGACGCGTCCGCCGCAAGTGACCCTGCGCGGCGAGGGCTGATTCAGTACAATCCTGCGCGTGGGGCGATCCGGTGTCCTGATTCTGATCGGCGGTGCCCTGTTCGCGGGCGCCCTCTCGGCGGCGTCCTGTACGACCGACTCGCCGCGCCCGCAGCCGGTGGCGGCGGCCGCCCGGACCTTTGTCGGGTCCGGGACGTGCCGTGAGTGCCACCAGGAGATCTACGACCGCTGGAAGGGGACGCTCATGGCCAACGTCCTCCAGGACGTGAAGGCGCGCCCTGCGGCGATTCTGGCGGATTTCTCCACACCCGACCCGCTGGTCACGTTCAGCAGGGACGAGATCACCCATACGTATGGCAGCAAGTGGAAGCAGCGCTATTTCAAGCGTGTCGGCGACGATTTCGTGGTGCTGCCGGCCCAGTGGGACGTGCAGAACAAGCAGTGGCGGCCGTATTACGTGAAGCCAGGAACCGAATGGTGGACCGCCTTCTACCCGGCCGGGCAGGAGCAGCGGCCTACCGGCGCGCTCTGCGACGGGTGCCATTCGGTGAACTACGACATCGCGACCAAGCAGGTCACCGAGTGGAACGTCGGGTGCGAGAAGTGCCACGGCGCCGGCAGCGCGCACCTGGAGGAGCCGGTGAACGAGACGATCGTCAACCCGGCAAAGCTCGATCACGTCCGCGCCGACGACATCTGCATCCAGTGCCACTCGCAGGGGCGGCCGCGGCAGCTGCCGATCGGCGGGCACTATTACGACTGGCCGGTCGGCTTTCAACCGGGGGACCGCCTGGCCAACGTCTGGCAGCTCGAGGAGCACCACCTCGGCGCCGAGACGTTCACCCACTGGCCCGACGGCACCGCCCACAAGAACCGGATGCAGGGCAACGACTACGTGAACAGCCTGATGTACGCGAAAGGCGTCACCTGCTACGGATGCCACGACGTCCACGGCACCGAGCACGATGCCGACATCCGCCTCGCAGGCAACGCCGTGTGCACCCAGTGCCATGCCGAGACGCTGCAGCCGGGGCCGCGTGGCTCGCTCGAGTACCATACGCAGCACAAAGCGGACAGCGAGGGCAGCCGGTGCATCGCCTGCCACATGCCGGCAATCCAGCAGACGATCGGCACCGTCATGGTGCGCAGCCACACCTTCAGGTTCGTCTCGCCGGCGAAGAGCGAGGCCGACAAGATCCCGAATGCGTGCACGATGTGCCACAAGGACAGGACGAACGAATGGGCGATCGAGGAGATGCGGAACTGGCCCGGCGTCTCGCCGTGGCGGGTGTCGCACTGATGCCTCGCTGCGGCGCCAGGCGATGACGCCGTACGCACGCGCCGGCATCGTACTCGCGGCGTTCGGCCTGGCGGCGTTGGCGGCGCCTGCGCGGGCGGCGGCACAACAGGCGGACCGGTGCCGCGTGCTGTGCATGCCCGAGCTGAAGATCGAGCCGACGCTCACCGTCGAGAACCTGTGGTCGCGGCCGGTCATCGAGACGCTCGACGGCAGCGGACGCGTGGTCGAGTCGGCCCGCGCCGGCCGCGACCGGGTGTTCGAGCTCATTCTTGCGCTGGACGTGCCGACCGAGATCCCGCGCCTCGGCCTGACGCTGGAGGCCATCTTCGTCCCCTTCGGCGAGACCGATGAGCACCCGTTCACCGGCGTGCCGGCATCGGCGCTCCGCAGCGGCTCGATCCGGGACAACGGCGTCGAGATCGAGTCGGAGCTCAACTTCGAGCTGTTCGACACGGATCAGACCGGTGGCTGGGTCTCCTCGCACGTCGACATCGTCGACAAGTTCAGCCCCGCTGAAGAGCCTCGCGCGGAGAGCGTCTACACGCACAAGCTGAACTTCGAGTGGGACACCGCGTTTCACGTGTTCAACCGGCTGCCGGACGGCAGCTGGCTGCGCAACGTCGAGGCCGAGGTGTCGCTCGACTATGTGGCCACGGGCCTGCCGAACGCAGGAGACGTGCTCGGGTCCGAGCGGTTCGTCACCCGGGCGAGCCCCTGGTCGATTTCGTTCGTGCTCGTGATGCCGCTCGCGCCGCTCGTGCCGTAGCCGCGGGTCGCGAAGGAAATGACGCTCGTTCCCGAGTGGGCCCCGAACGTGCACCCGATCCTGGTGCACTTTCCGATTGCGTGGCTGATTGCCGCCATCCTGCTGGACTTCGTCTCATTCGTGCTGTCGCGGACGAGGTGGCCCGAGATCCTCGCGACCATCCTCTATACGGTCGGTGCCATCTCGGCGCTCGTCACCTACCTGACCGGCCGGCAGGCGGCAGCCACCGTGCTCGTGCCGGGCCTGGCCCATGCCGTCGTGCAGCAGCACTGGAACTGGGCGATGGCCACGACAATCTTCTTTGCGGCGTTTTCGGCCGTGCGGCTGACGCTCTTCGTCGCGAGGCGTCCGCCGTCTCGCGTGGGACGGCTCGTCCTGGCATGCTGCGCGCTTGGGGGGCTGATGCTGCTGTTCTATACCGGCGAGCTCGGCGCCCGGCTGGTGTATCAGTACGGCGTCGGGGTCCGATCGCCTCGGTAGCCGGTGCGGCCGCGCCGCTCCGGCGCTAGCGGGTGCCGGCGCGATAGCCGTCCTCGTACCCCTGCCGGAAGCCCGCCCGGTAATTGCTCCTGTAGGCGTCCTTCGAGCCGTACGAGTTGGCGTAGCCCTGGTCGCCGTTCCGGTAGTCGCGGTTGTCCACCGGGCTGTACCGGGCGCGCCGCCGGCCGTCGGCCAGACCGCGGTCGTACCCGGTCGAGTACCCGCGGGCGAAAGCGGGCTCCTGGTACGCGCGCGGAAGCTGACGGACCGCGTTGCCACCGCGCCCGCGCGCGCGTCCCTGATCCGCGGCTGCGTCCCGGGCCCACGGCGCCGACACACAGACGGCAAGAACGGCGGTGAGAAGCAAATGCCGAAGCCGAAGGCGCATACCTGGTGAGGCGGGTGGTTCGCCTCACGGGGAAGTGCAAACGCTGAGCCACGGCGCGTGGCGCGTCAGTTGGTGCCCGTCAGCCGATCCGGTGAGGCGATGTAGCTTTTCCGCGCGCGCGCGGTCGTCCCGGGCTCCCTCATCCGCACCGCGAGCTTGTGCTCGCGGCCGTCGAGGACCGCCGGCGTGAACCCGAGCGTGTACTGGCTGTGCAGTTCCTGCGCGACGCGCGTGAAGGTGGGCGCCAGCTCGTCGCTCTTCTTGAGCTCGAAGTAGCCCCCACCGGTCTCGTCGGCCAGACGGCGCAGGCCCCGGTCGGGCCGCGTCCGCACGCGCCGCTGGCCGTTGAAGTACTCCGACTCGAGGCCGATCGCGTAGATCATCACTTCTTCGTCCTTCGCCCGGTCGAGGACGTCGCCCATGCCGACGCGGCTCGCGGTGTCGTCGCCGTCGGTGAACACCAGCACCACCTTCCGGCTCTCGACGCCTCGCAGCATGGCGATGCTCTCGTTGACGGCGTCGTACAGCCGCGTCGGGTTGCCGAACTGGAGGTCTTTCAACGCGAAAATCAGGTCGTCGCGGTCGCTGGTAAACGTCCCGCTGAACTGGATCTTGTCGCTGAAGGAGCCGACCTGCCCTCTGTCCTCGGGCAGCATACGGAGGAGGAACTGTTCCGCCGCGGCCTGCAGCCGGTCCAGATTGGCCGTCATGCTCGCGCTGTAGTCGAGCATGACGACGACGGTGAACGGCTGGACGTCGTTCTGAAAGAAGGTGATCTCCTGCGGCGCGCCGTTGTCCAGCACCGTGAATTCGTGCTGCTCCAGGCCCGGCACGAACCGGCCCTGCGCGTCGATGACGGTCGTCACCACGGGCACGATCCGCGTGCTCGAACGGAACGTGGGCTCCTGCCCGTTGACCAGCGTTGCGGCGGCGACGAGCACGAGACCGGCGGCATACGCTCGCATGGCATCGAGCTTAGCAACGATCGTTCCGTCGAGTAAACCCGGCCTGCGGCGGGCTCCCCGAAGAATACGGGCGGAGGGACACGGCTTGGCGGTAAGATTTCCAGTTATGCGGACAGTGCTGATGGTCCTTGTGTCTTGTCTGGTGGCCGGGCCGGCGTACGCGGCCAGGGTGGCCGGAGTGATTCTCGACGCGTCCGGCGCGCCGGTGGCGGGTGCCACGGTGTCGGCCGGAGGCGCTTCGGCGACGACCGCCGATGA
>Ga0156172_1062_pt2 | contig 42994 bp, 38 predicted proteins | sample RifCSPlowO2_12_FD_107825 | JGI IMG/M metagenome (GOLD analysis project Ga0156172, IMG submission 107825) | Acidobacteria bacterium RIFCSPLOWO2_12_FULL_67_14 | reverse complement strand
TTCTCCATCGACGATACGGATGCCAGCCTGCGAACGTGGACGGCGCTCCTCGAGGCGGCGCGCCGCGGAGACGTCGAGCAGCCCGAGCTGGCCGCCGCGAGCGCGCGGCTCGGGATCGCCTCTCAGCTGCAGCAGCTCTCGCAGGGCGAGGCGGCGCTCGAACATCTGCACGCCGTCATCGCCGCCAAACCCGCAGCGCCGTTTGCCGCGGTGGCCCGCGCGCAGCTTCAGCTCGGACAGGTCCTGCAGTCGCTCGGCCGCCGCGCCGACGCGATCGCGGCGTACGAGGCGGCGTCGGCCGCGGCGCGCCCGCCCGATCCGCTCCGCATCCGCGCGTCAGCGCGCGCAGCGCTTCGTACGCTGCGCTGATCCCGCATCACGACGGTCGCCGCGCACCTCCTGAAGTTTCGCGCGCGTGCATCCGACACGTGCATCCGACACCGTGCATCCGACACTCTTGACAGCGCACCGCCGGATGGACGTGGGTGAGACGCGGCGTTTTTTGACAACGCGTGCGCTTTTGTGCTTGACATCAAGAAAATCTCACCCATAATCTACATCTGGTATGAGGGTGGATGGCTCAGCCCACCCATTGCGACGGTCACACTGACTGTCCGAGGCTGAGGCAGGACCACCTGAGGAGAAAACCCAATGGCGAAGAAGGCTAAGGGCGGAAAGAAAAAGGCCGCGAAGAAGCGGTAATTCTTCCAACCCATATGGGGTGCCCGCAGGGGGCACCCCTTTTTCTTTACGCTGTTTCATCGCACGTTCCTGAGTTGCTGCTCTTCTGAGCCTTCACGCGTCAGGAGGGCCCGCGAAGCGAGACCGCCGAACGCCTGGGCCGACGTGCCAGGCGGCAGAGTGCGCCGGGTGGTCGGGCGGATGGCTCGCAATCACACCACCGAAAGGGGGGATTAGAGCGATGGCGAAGAAGGCTAAAGGCGGGAAGAAGAAGGCGGCGAAAAAGAGATAGTCCCCGCTCGCCATTCGAAAGGGGGTGTGCCGGATGCGCGCCCCCTTTTTTTGTGTACACGCGCAACAAATCCCAAATCCCAACTCGGAGTTGTTCGACTTTTCGCTTTGGGATTTGGGATTTAGCGTGACTCCGTCACCCCATCCCGGACGCGCACGCGCCGGATGACGTCGCCCGGCGCAATCCTGTCCACCACCTCCATCCCCGCGACCACGTGTCCGAAGACGGTGTACCGGCCGTCGAGATGCGGCTGCGGCGAGTGGGTGATGAAGAACTGGCTGCCGCCCGTATCGGCCCAGTCGAGGGCCATCCCGACGGTTCCGCGCAGGTACGGGCGCATGTTGACCTCGTCCCGCAGCGTCTGGCCGGGGCCGCCTTCGCCGTCACCGCGAGGGTCGCCGTCCTGCACGACGAAATCCGCCACGACACGATGGACGGCGATGCCGTCGAAGAAGCCGCGCCGCGCCAGCGCGACGAAGTTGGCCACCGTCAGCGGTGCGTCCAGAATCGCCAGCTCGAGCTCGATGGTCCCGCGGTCTGTCTCGATGAACGCATGCGGCGAAAACGGCGGGGCGAGCAGCCACTGCCACTCCTCATCGGTCACGCGCCGACCCGCCGGCGCGGGCCGCATCGCCGCCGCGATCGCGCTCCGATCGCCGCCGCGTTCGACGAGCAGCTCGGCCGCCCGCACCCGAACCGCCCAGTCCCGGTCCCGAAGCGCTTCGTCCAGGAGCGGCTGCGCGGCCGCAGGGTCGATCCGGTGCAGCGCGACGAGAATCGCCGCACGGGCGACGTACGTACTGTCTCCCGCGGCGGCTCCATACGCCGCCGTCAGCGCCGCGACCGCAGCCGTGGCTTTCAGCTCGGCCAGCCCGTTCGCCGCAGCCGCGCGGACGGCGAAGTCGTCCGCCTTCAGCCGCTCGATCAGAATCCCGGCAGCGTCGGGCGCCTTTGACGCCACCAATGCGTTCAGCACGGACGGGACGACCCGTGGGTCACGGTCCTGCAGCATCGCCGTCAGACCGGGAACGCCGCGACCGTCCGGCAGCGATCCCAGCGCGGCCGCCTGGGCCGTCCGCACCGTCCAGTCCCGATCCGTGTCGAGCCCCGACAGCGTGAGGAGGAGCGCGTCCGGATCGATCCGGGCCAGCGCCCGGATGGCCAGGCCGCGGATTGCCGGCTCGGTATCGGACAGGAGCTCGAGGAGCAGGTCGAGGCTTTCGGTGCCCGCAAGCATCGACACCGCGCTCATGGCTTCCATCCGCAGCGCCGCGTCGGCCTCGGCGTCGGCAACGAGGCGCGTGAGGGCAGGCACCGATGCAGTCTCTCCAATCGCGGCCAGTGCGCGGATCGCCTGCACGATGACGGCGGGCGGCGCGGTACGGCTTTCGACCATCTGTCGCAAGGGTGCCGCCGCGGCCTGCGCCTTCACCGACCCGAGCCCGCGGGCGGCAAACGCGGCCGTGTATCGGCCCGGCGTCTTGAGCAGCGACAGCAGTGCCGGCGTACTGCGAGCGTCCGGGAGCCGCTGCAGTGCATAGGCGAACGGCCACCAGGCCGAGACCGGCTGGCCTGCGGCGTCGAGCGCCGCAGCGGCGAGCGCCTCGTAGGAGCCCAGGCGCACCAGCGCCAAGAGCCCCAGCCGGACGGCCTCGACCGGCGGTGCAAGCGGATACGTCAGGTCGTCGACCGCAACCGCCCCCACCGCGCCGGCGGCGGCGTGCCCGCGCACCATCCCGCTGATGGCGTCGGCATCGGCGCGATCTCCCAGCCTGCCGAGCCCCTCCGCCGCACGTCCCTGCACCACGGGGTCGGCGTCGCTCAGAGCGGCGGTCAGCGCCGGACGCGCGGACCCGTCGCCAATCAGGCCGAGCGCGAACGCGGCCATCCGCCGCACTTCGGACTCCTCGTCGCCGAGAAGGGGCGTCAGCGGCGCCACGGCCTCCGACAGACCGACACGTCCGAGCGCAAGGGCGGCACGGCGCCGCACGCGGCCTTCACCGTCGCGAAGCAGCCGGATCAGATCTGACGGCGGAGGAGGCGAGACGACGGCCGGCCGATTGCGCGTGGCGGGCGCGAGCACGACCGGCGGCGGCGGATTCGGATCGCGGAGGAGACGCTGGTCTTCCAGCCGCATCATCCACCCGAGCTTCTCTTCCCAGGTGACCACCGGCGGCACGGGCGCGGCGGGAGGAACGGTGGCACACCCGGCAACCGCGAGCAGGCCAATGCCCAATGCCCAACGCATTGCGCGGATGATAGCATTCCCCCACCGGTGCTTCCGGCTCAGCACTGCGCATGTCATTCCAGTACATCGCCGTCGAAGGCCCCATGGGTGCGGGCAAGACGCCGCTGGCCCAGAAGCTGGCCGCACGCCTCGACGCCGCGCTCGTGGTCGAGGAGACGGAGAACCCGTTCCTCGCCGACTTCTACGGCGGCCGGCCGGGCGCGGCCCTGCAGGCGCAGCTCTTCTATCTGCTCAACCGGCATCGCCAGCAGCTCTCTCTGAGGCAGGGCGACCTCTTCGCGCAGGCGACCATTGCCGACTATCTGTTCGACAAGGACAAGATCTTCGCGTATCTGAACCTCGACGATAACGAGCTGTTCATCTACCAGCGGCTCTACGATCTGCTCGCGCGCGACGTGCCGGCGCCCGACCTCGTGATCTACCTGCAGGCGCCGACCGACGTGATCCTCCGCCGGCTCCGCGAGCAGGCGAAAGCGTCGGACGAGGGGTTCACGCCCGAGGATGCGTACGTCCGGGAGCTGAACGAGGCGTACCAGCATTTCTTCTTTCACTACACGGCGACACCGCTGCTCGTGGTCGAGACCTCGCACGTCGATCTACTGGCGAGTGATGCGGCGGTCGACGACCTGCTCCGTCAGGTGCGCTCGATGAACCGCGGCACCCGCTATTACGTGCCGCGAACGTAGGTGGCATAATCTCCTCTGATGGCCTGGTTCAAGAAGGCTCGGAAGCCGATGGGCTCCGCCACGGCTGAGAAACCAAGCCGCGTGCCCGAAGGGCTCTGGGTCAAGTGTCCCGGGTGCTCGCAGATCCTTTACAACAAGGATCTGGAGAAGAACCTGAGCGTCTGTCCGAAGTGCGCCCATCACTTCCGCATCAGCGCGGCCGAGCGGCTCCGCGTGCTGCTCGACGACGGCCACTGGACGGAGCACGACCCGAACCTCGTCTCGAACGACCCACTGCGGTTCACCGACACCAAGCGCTATCGCGATCGTCTGCGGGCGATGGAAGACAGCACGGGGATGAAGGACGCCGTCGTGGTGGCGGCCGGGCGGCTCGACGGGATCGACGTGGTCGTCGCAGCGATGGAGTACGCCTTCATTGGCGGCAGCATGGGCGTGGTCGTCGGCGAAAAGATCGCCCGGGCGGTCGAGCTCGCGCTCGAGCGCCGCCAGCCGGTCATCATCGTCTCCTGTTCGGGGGGCGCGCGGATGATGGAGGGCGTCCTGTCGCTCATGCAGATGGCGAAGATTTCGGCCGCCCTCGCCCGCCTGGACCGCGCCGGCGTACCGTTCATCTCGGTACTGACCGACCCCACCACCGGGGGCGTGACCGCCAGCTTCGCCATGCTCGGCGACCTGAACGTGGCGGAGCCCCGCGCGTTGATCGGGTTTGCGGGGCCGCGGGTCATCGAGCAGACCATCCGGCAGAAGCTGCCCGAAGGATTCCAGCGCAGCGAGTTCCTGCTGGAGCACGGCATGCTGGATCTCGTCGTCGATCGGCGCGAGCTGAAGGGGACGCTCGCGCGCGCGCTGCGGTTCATGGGCTCCGGCGCGGCGGCCGTCGAGCCGCCGGTCGCCGCAGCCGCCGTCACCTTGCCCGCCGACGACGCACGCTGAATTGCTCGATCGCCTTTTCGCTCTCGAAACGTTCGGGATCAAGCTCGGCCTCGACAACATCGCCCGGCTGACGGCGGCGCTCGGGCATCCCGAACGGACCTTCACCTCGCTCCACGTGGCGGGGACCAACGGCAAGGGGTCCGTCACGGCCATGGTGCACGCGGCGCTCGTGGCCGGTGGCGTGCGGGCCGCGCGGTACGTCTCGCCGCACCTCGTCGATCTCACCGAGCGTTTTGTCATCGGGCGGACACCCGTGTCGAGAAAGGAACTGGCCGACGCGGCCGCCGACGTGCTCGACTGCGCCGATGCCCTGCACGCCGCCGGCGACCTCCCCGTCTTTCCGACGTTCTTTGAGGCCACCACCGCCATCGCGTTCGAGCTGTTTCGGCGCGCGCGGGTGGAGGCGGCGGTGATCGAGGTCGGTCTCGGCGGACGCTTCGATTCGACCAGTGTCGTGCCGGCCCCGGTCGGCGCCATTACGTCGATCGGGCTCGATCATCAGGAGCTGCTGGGAGAGACGATCGAGGCGATTGCGTTCGAGAAGGCCGGCATCATCAAGCCCGGGATGACGGTGGTGACGGGCTGGCTTCCCGAGCCGGCGCGGGCCGTGGTGTGCGCCGTCGCCGACGAGCGGGGCGCGCGCATCGTCGATGCGTCGCAGACCGTCGTCGAGCAGACCACGGAGGAGGGCCGCGCGACCCTCGTCGTCCGAACGGACGAGGATCGCTACGGACCGCTGCGCCTGGCGCTCCGGGGCGAGCATCAGGTGGGCAATGCGGTGGTGGCGATCCGGCTTCTTGAGGCGGCGCGCGCGCGCGGCCTGCGCATCGACCGCGAGGCGATCGTCGGCGGCCTGACCGATGTCGAGTGGCCGGGCCGTCTCGAACTGATTCCGCTGCCCGGAGGCGCGACGGTGCTCCTCGACGCCGCGCACAATCCCGACGGCGCCCGCGCGCTGGCGGCGTATCTGGCCCGATGGCATCCCGAGCGGCCCACGCTGGTGATCGGCACGATGCGCGACAAGGACATCGCCGGGATCGTGGCCGCACTGCTGCCGGTCGTGTCGCACATCATCGCCACGGCCGCCGACACGCCGCGCGCGCTTCCGGCGCACGAGCTCGCGGGCCGCATCGCCGCCTGCGGGGGCGCCGACGTGCGTGCCGAACCGAGCCCGGACGCGGCCGTCGAGATGGCGCTCTCGACGGATCGCAGCGTCTGCGTGAGCGGCTCGATCTTCCTCGTCGGCGCCGTTCGCGACCGTCTGCGGGCCCGTGCTATCCTGCGGTAATTCCTTCCAACTTCATGAGATTTTCGCGTGTTGTTCTCTGCTTGGCCGTGTGCGCATGCGTGATCGGCGCGCGCCCCGCATCGGCGCAGACGATCCCCCCGACGGCGGCGGAGGGCGGCGACCCGTTCTTCGGTACATGTACGCGGACCACCCAGTGGCAGTTCGAGCAGGTCTCGGCGACGCATCTCAAGCTGACCGGCCAGGTCCAGGTCGAGTGCCCGCAGATGAGCTTCTTCGCCGATGGCATCGACCTCTACACCGATCCCGAGCTGCGGCTGGTCGCGAGCGGCAACGTCGTCTTCGCCAGTCCTGAAGGCCGCATTGCAGCCGAGCAGGTCGAGTTCAACGTCGCGAAGGGCACCGGCACGTTCCACATGGCGTCGGGCATCATGACGCTCGGCGCCAACGTCGACCGCGCGCAGTTCGGCAATCAGGAGCCCGAGGTCTACTTCTACGGAGAGACGATCGAGAAGCTGGAGGGACGCCGGTACCGGCTCACGCGCGGGGGGTTCACCACGTGCGTTCAGCCGACGCCGCGCTGGGAGGTCACGAGCGCATCGGTGGTCATCACGCTGGACGATTACGCCGTCGCCAGAAACACGGTGCTGCGCGTCAAGGGCGTCCCGCTGATGTATCTCCCGCTCCTCTACTACCCGATCAAGGACGACGACCGCGCGACCGGATTCCTGCTGCCGACGTACGGCGCGTCCACGCTGCGCGGCCAGACGCTCAGCAACGCCTTCTTCTGGGCCATCGGCCGCAGCCAGGACGCCACCTTCTTCCACGACTGGTTCACCAACGTCGGCCAGGGCGCGGGCGCGGAGTACCGGTACATCGCCGGGCAGAATTCGTACGGCAACTTCCGCTTTTACCGGCTCGACCAGCATCAGGCCGAGTTCCGCCTGGGCGGCAGCGTGGCGCGGCTCCCCGAGCAGTCGTCGTACCAGTTCAACGGGACGGGCAATCAGGCGCTCGGCACCGCCATCCGTCTGCACCAGAGGGTCGATTACACGACCAGCATGGTCACGCAGCAGCTCTATCAACAGAGCCTCTATCAGGCCTCCAACGCCACCCGGACGATCGAGGGGGGCATGGTCGGGACGTTTGGCGGCCTCACGGCCAGCGCGCTCTTCCAGCGCACGGAGACATTCACCGGCACCGATACGTCGCAGCTCTATGGCAGCACACCCCGGCTGGCCGCGTCGATTGCGCCCGTACGCGTCTTCGGCGCGCCCGTCTACGTCTCGGCGAACAACGATTTCAGCTTCCTGCCGTTCCGGCAGATCACCGCCGGCAGGACGACCAGCGACCGGAGCCTGGCGCGGCTCGACGTGTTTCCGAGCGTCCGTGCGGCGCTCTCGCGTCTGACGTTTCTGACGGTCAACACCAGCGCGGCGTATCGGACGACGTACTACACACGCAGCGCCGATGCCCAGGGGCGGGTCACCACCGAACCGTTGACGCGCCAGTACCTCTCGCTGCGGTCGGACGTGGTCGGTCCCGTGCTCGCCAAGATCTGGGACACGCCCGAGAGCGTCTACAGCGAGCGGATGAAGCACCTGATCGAGCCGACGTTCGCCCTGGAGTACATCCCGACGATCAGTAATTCAGCGCGGGTGCTCACGCTGGTCGATGGGAGCGACGCCATTCTGGGCGGCAGTACGCGGTTCACCTACGGCGTGAACAACCGCCTGCTCTATCGCAGCCGCACGCTCGACGGGACGCCCGGATCGACCATCCAGTTCCTCACGATCGGCATCCAGCAGACGTATTACGCGACGCGGCGAGCCAGCCTCAACGACACGCAGTACCTCAGCAACGGGTTCCGGGCGCGCTCGGTGGACCTGTCGGACGTGGCGCTCACCGTCAAGGCGACGCCGTCGCCCCGGCTCGACTCGACGACCCGGCTCGAGTACGACGTGCACGGCCAGGGGCTGCACGTCATCACGACGGGCACGACGACGCAGATTCGCGGCAGCTCGACGACCCTGAACTACAGCCGCTACCGGCGCTCGAGCACGGCGAAGCCCGAGAGCTCGATGACGTGGTCGACGTCGATGAACATGCTGCAGGGGCGGGCGCGGGGCGCCTACTCGCTCACCTGGGACATCGGACGCGCCGGCATTCTCAACCAGAGCATCGGCATGTCGTACCTCGCGCAGTGCTGCGGCATTCAGGCGGAGTTCCAGAAGTTCAAGTTCCCGCAGGCGCGCAGCGATTTCCCGATTCCCTCCGACCGGCGTTTCAACGTGTCGTTCGTGCTGGCCGGCCTGGGCACGTTCTCCAATTTCCTCGGCGCCTTCGGAGGCCTCGGGGGAGGACTCTGATGAAGGGCCTGATCCTGAGCGGCGGCAAGGGCACGCGGCTGCGGCCGCTGACCTACACCAGCGCCAAGCAGCTCGTCCCCGTGGCCAACAAGCCGGTCCTGTTCTACGGGATCGAAGCGATCGCCGCCGCCGGCATCCGCGAGATCGGCATCGTCGTCGGCGACACGCAGGCCGAGATCCGCGCCGCCGTCGGCGACGGGTCGCGATGGGGCGTGACGATCGAGTATATCGAGCAGGACGCGCCGCGCGGCCTCGCCCACGCGGTGAAGATCAGTGAGCCGTTCCTCGGCCGGGATCCGTTCGTCATGTACCTTGGCGACAACCTGCTCAACAAGGGGATCACCCATTTCGTCGAGGAGTTCGCGCGCGAGAAGCCGGCAGCGCAGATTCTGCTGGCGCACGTGCCGGATCCGCAGATGTTCGGCGTCGCCGAGCTGCGCAACGGCACGGTGGTGCGGCTGGTCGAGAAGCCGAAGGAGCCGATCGGCGATCTGGCGCTGGTCGGCGTGTACATGTTCGGTCCTGAGGTGTTCGAATCGGTGAACCGGATCACGCCCAGCTTCCGGAACGAGCTGGAGATCACCGACGCCATTCAGGACCTGATCGATCGCGGCCTCACCGTCCGGCCGCATGTCGTCGACGGCTGGTGGAAGGATACGGGCAAGCTCGAAGACATGCTGGAGGCGAACCGTCTGATTCTGGATACCCAGGAGCGGCGGATCGACGGAACCGTCGACGCGGACAGCCGCATCGACGGGAAGGTCGTGGTGGAGCCGGGCGCCGTGATCGAGCGGTCGGTGATCCGGGGGCCGGCGATCATCGGCCGCGGCGCGCGGATCGTCCACGCCTACGTCGGGCCGTTCACCTCGATCATGAACGATGTGGAGATTCGGGACTCGGAGATCGAGCACAGCATCGTCCTGGAAGGGTCGACGATTCACGACCTCGCCAACCGCGTGATCGACAGCCTGATCGGCAAGAATGTGCGCATTTACCGGGTCCCCGTGAAGCCGAGCGCCTACCGCTTCATGCTGGGAGATAATTCCGAGATTGGCATCAGATGGTGATCGTCCACGATGAGCAGCGTTAACGTCCTCGTCACCGGCGGGGCCGGGTTCATCGGCAGCAATTTCGTCAGGTCCGCGCTCGGGCGCCATCCCGACTGGCATGTCACGACCCTCGACAAGCTGACGTACGCGGGGCGGCGCGAGAACCTGCACGACGTCATGGACCATCCGCGGCACACCTTCGTCCACGGCGACATTCTGGATGGGGCGACGAGCGGCCCGCTCGTGGAGCGCGCGGAGGTCGTGGTGCACTTCGCCGCCGAGACGCACGTCGACCGTTCGATTCTGGCGGCCGGCGATTTCATCCGCACCGACGTCGAGGGCACTTTCGTGCTGCTGGAGGCGGCCCGCCGCGCGCGCAGCCTCCGGCGCTTCATTCAGATCTCGACCGACGAGGTGTACGGCAGCGTGGCGTCCGGCGCGAGCCGCGAGACCGACGAGCTCAGGCCCCGCAACCCGTACGCCGCCAGCAAAGCGGGCGCAGACCGGCTCGCGTACAGCTACTGGGCGACGTACGACGTGCCGGTGATCGTCACCCGCGCCTCGAACAACTACGGGCCGTATCAGTTTCCCGAGAAGGTCATCCCGCTGTTCGTGACCAATGCCATCGATGACATTCCCGTGCCGCTGTACGGCGACGGCCGGAACGTGCGCGACTGGCTGCACGCCGAGGACCACTGCCGGGCGCTCGACCTGCTGATCGACGCCGGGGCCAGCGGCGAGGTGTACAACATCGGCGGCGGCAACGAGGTGATGAACGTCGACCTGACGCACAGGATCCTGTCGCACCTCGGCCGGCCCGCGTCGCTCATCACACCGGTGGCGGACCGGCCGGGCCACGACCGGCGCTACTGCCTCGACACGAGCAAGCTGCGGGGGCTCGGCTGGACGCCGCAGGTCCCCTTCGAGCGAGGCCTCGGCGACATCATCGACTGGTACGCGGCCAACGAGTGGTGGTGGCGTCCGATCAAGGAGAGCGACCCCGCATTTCGCGCGTACTACCGGACCCAGTACGGAAGCCGGTGAACGTGTCGGGGCCGGTTCTCGTGACTGGCGCCGCCGGGTTTGCGGGCGGCCATCTGGTCGAGCACCTGGCGGGCCGCGGTGAGATGGCCGCATGGTCGCGCACCGAGCCACCGGCCGAGATCGCCGCGCTGGCGCGCTGGAGCCGAGTCGACCTGCTCGATCGGGACCTCGTCAGGCGGGAGATCCGGGCACTGCGGCCGGCCGCCGTCTTTCATTGCGCCGGCGTTCCGCACGTTGGCGCATCCTGGCAGAACACGTCGCACCCGCTGGCCGGCAACGTGCTCACGACCCATTACCTGCTCGACGCCCTGCGCCGTGCCGGCCGCCCCTGCCGAGTGCTCGTCGCCGGCTCCGCCCTGGTGTACCGGGCGTCGACCTCGCCACTGCACGAGTCCGACCCACTGGGGCCGGCGAGCCCCTACGGACTGAGCAAGCTCGCGCAGGAGCTCCTGGGCCGGCGGAGCTCGCAGGAGGACGGGCTCGACGTCATCCTCACGCGCCCGTTCAATCACACCGGTCCTCGCCAGCGACCGAGCTTCATGGCGCCCAGCGTGGCCCGGCAGATTGCCCTCATCGAGGCGGGGCGGCTCGACAGCCTCCTCGTGGGGAACCTCGAGGCGACCCGCGACCTCACCGACGTGCGCGACATCGTGCGCGCCTACGCCATGCTCATGGAGACCGGCACGCCGGGCGCGGTCTACAACGTCGGATCCGGGAAGGAGCGCCCCGTGCGAGCGGTGGTCGACGCGCTGGTGGCCCGGGCCCGCGTGCCGGTTCCGATCGCGCACGACCCCGAGCGCCTGCGGCCCAACGACACGCCCGTGCTCGTCGGCGACAACACGCGGCTCCGCCAGGCGACCGGATGGGAGCCGGCGATCTCCTTTGACCGCATGATCGACGATCTGCTGGACTACTGGAGGACGGTTGTCAGGCAGTAGGCAGTCAGCCGGTCTGTAGGGCGGGTCCTTTCGGACCCGCCTGACCCTGCTGAGCTCGTCACGGCACCGCTCGTGCTTCGTGTTGTTCCGTATCGAGGAGGAACGACATGAAAACGCTTCTTGCAATCGTCGTCGTGGCGGCCGCCGTCGGGACGTCCGGATGCGGCGCCACACGCACGGCATCCACATCGCGCGCGGTCAATCCCGTCTATCCGACGCTCACCTCGGCCGTGGGCACATTCGTCTCGAGGGACCACGGCAAGGACGCGGACTCGTCGCTGACGGTCGAGCTGCTGCGCAGCAACGCCGAGCTCGCGGGCACGCTCCAGGTCGTCGGCACCAAGTTCGACGACAACAGCTCGTCCGGGCCGTTCTCGTTCTCCATGTCGGGCCCGTTCACCACGAGCGACATCGACAGCGGCCAGCTGCGCGTTCGGCTCGTGCCGGATGGCGCCGACGACTGGACCTTCGACCTGCACCTGACCACACGCTACAGCGACGGGACCGCCCGGAACTTCCTGTGGCGCGACGTCCGTCTCGACAACACGAGCCCGGAACGTGTGCTGATGCTCGCGCTGGCGCGAGTGCCCTGAGAGCATCGGCGCCAGGCGTCGGGTCCCCGCTTCCTGTTCGACCTTGGCCCGATGAGGCCGACCACCCGCGAAGTGGCCGGCCTCATCAGGCAGGGCGGTAGCGCCGCGCTCACCGAGGCCGAAAAGAAGTACGAGGTGAGCGGACGCGACGAAGATGCCGACGGCCGAGGTCGAAAGTCACTGGTGAAAGGCCGGAAGGACGAGCCCGACCAGCCGATTTTTGAGTGGTGACTATCATCGGTGCAATCGCGCTGATACTGGTCGGTGCGAGGGGCTGCCGCTCCTCAGTGCGACCAGATTCCCAGGTTGGTGCAATCGAGTCGATGAATCCCGGTGTAGACGGAAACGATCCGCGAACACGTCTTTTAGTCCAGAAGCCACCCGCCACAAGAGCGGCGCACCAATCGAATGGCGAATCGCACCGGATAGGGTCAGAATCGCACCATCGTACCTGCCGATCGCACCGATTGAAATCAGGATCGCACCGCCATCAGACGGCGATGGCGTCGGGATGCGGTGCGGCGATCAGCCGAGGGCCGACCATCTCGACGACCAGTTGGCCGTCGCGGACGGTCGCACGGAAGCTGTTGGTCTCCTTCCAGTGCTGGCTCAACGGCAGCTTGATCGCGTCGTCGATCAGGCGCTTCAGGAAGCGCGCGCCGTACGCGACGCTGTAGCCGTCGATCACGAGCTTGTCGAGCGCAGCGGGCTCCACGACGAGCGTCTTGCCGGAGCGCCTCAGCGTTGCGGCCACCTCGTCGAGGTACTTGAGCGCGATCTGGCGCACTTCGTCGCTCGTGAGCGGCTGGAAGAGGACGACCTGATCGATGCGGTTCCGGAATTCCGGGGGGAACCGCCGCTCGAGCTCCCGGTTGACATCGGCCTGCACCTGATCGAGCGGCATCTGGCCCGAACGGAAACCCATCGGGCTGCTCAACTTGCGGAAGTGCTCCGACCCCGCATTCGACGTCATGATGATGACGGCATCGGACAGATACACCCGCTTGCCGCGGCCGTCGGTCAGCCAGCCTTCGTCGAATGCCTGCAGAAAGAGGTTCAGCAGGCTCGGACTCGCCTTCTCGATCTCGTCGAGCAGTACCACCGAGCACGGCGTGTCCTTCAGCTGGTTGGTGAGGAACCCCCCTCGCTCGCTGCCCACGATGCCCCGGGGCATTCCGATCAGCTTGTCGACCGACACGCCGCCGTCCTGGTACTCCGACATGTCGATCCGGATCATCTTCTTCTCGTCGCCGAACAGGAACTCCGCCACGGCCTTGGCGAGCTCGGTCTTCCCGACACCGGTCGGTCCCAGGAAGAGCAGCACGCCGTCCGGCCGGTCGAATCCGTCCTTGAGCGGTCCCTTGTTCAGGACGAGCCGCCTGGCGAGCGCCTCCACGGCCTTGCGCTGTCCGATCACCCGACGCCCGAGACGGTCTTCGATGTCCTTGAAGCGATCGGCGACGTCGCGGAACACCATGTCCTCGGGGATCTGCGCCGCCTGGGAGATCACCTCGACGACGTCCTGCGAGCGCACCTCCCACCGGCGATCGATCTCGGCGCGCACTGCGGCCGTGTCGAGCCAGCCGATGACCTTGTCGGGCAGGTGCAGGTGCCGCTGATAGCGCGGTGACATCTCGAGCGCCGTGTCGATCGCGTCGTCCAGGAGACGCACGGAATAGTTGCGCTCGAGGCGCGGCCGCAGGCTGTAGAGGATGCGGCGCGTCTCGTCGAGCGACGGCTCGCTGACGTGCACGGTACGGAACCGCCGCGCCAGCGCCTCGTCTTCCTGGATGTACTCTTTGTACTCGCTGAGCGTGGTCGCGCCGATCATGCGGACTTCCCCGCGCGCGAGCACCGACTTGAACACGCTGGCCGCGTCGGACGGCGCGCCGAGCGCGGAGCCCGCACCCACCATCGTGTGCGCCTCGTCCACGAAGAGGATGAGGCTCGGCCGCTCCTTGATCTCGCGAATGACGTTCTGGATACGGTCCTCGAACATGCCGCGCAGCATCGTGCCGGCCACCATCGTGTTCATCTGCAGGTTCACGACCTGGCAATCGCGGAGCCGCACGGGGACCGAATCGGGCTCGAATTCGATGCGGCGCGCCAGCCCCTCGACAATGGCCGTCTTGCCGACGCCCGGCTCGCCGATGAGCATCACCGAGTTGGATCGCTCGCGATGGCACAGGATCTCGAGCACCTGCTGGATCTCATGCTCGCGGCCGTACACCGGCGGAAGCCGATCCTGCCGCGCGAGCAGGTTGAGGTTGGTCGCGAAGTGCTTCAGGAACGGCGGCAGCTCGAACCGCTTGCGCAGGCGCTCTTCGCGGAGCTCGTTGTCGCGCATGCGCGTGGCGACCCGGGTGACCAGCACGTCGGGCTCGACCCCGTGCCGGCGGATGATGGTGACCGCCCCGCCCTGGCTCTCCTCGAAGATCGCTGAGAAGAGATCGGACGACTCGATCGTCTGGCGGCCGGCGCGGCTGGCCTGATGAAACGCCAGCTTGAACACGAGTTTGGTGGCGGACGCCACCCGCAGGTCCCGGCTGGCCGACGTGGGCACCACCTGCAGCTGCTCCTCGAGCGCCTGGAGGATTTCATGCGGATTGAGCTCGAGATCGCGCATGACCTGCGCGAACGTGTCCCACTCCACCTGCGCGAACGCCAGAAAGATATGTTCGTTGGTCAGCAGGGCATGGTCGCGCCGCCGCATCTCCTCGATCGCACGGTCCACCACGCGCTGCGCGGATTCGCCGATCTTGCTTTGTGCGATATCGAAGTCTTCCACGATGCCGCCGCCTCCCTCGACTCGGACTTGCCTGGCCGTAGTCTCGTGCGAAGGCGGCCCCGAGTCTCTGTCCGGGACGGAGGCAAGATGCGAGCCAGCCCCATTTCCAACACCTGCTGTTTCGCAAGGGCGACAACTTGCCAGCGTGCAGCGAGTTACGGGACAGCGCGCTTTGCGGCGCACGAGCCCACCGCGCTCGACACTGTTGCGCCGCCACACGAGCGGCCCCGGCCCTGCCTCCTATAATGGGCATATGACGCGAGAGTTCCTGCTTGCCGCCGCCTCTGCCGTGGTGGCGACGGCTGCGTTAGGTCAGACGCCGCAGCCGTTTCCGCGCCCGAACACGCCGTCCCCGCCAACGGCACCGCCGGCGCAGCCGGCGCCTGCACCCGCCCCGCAAGCATCGCCGGCACCGCAGCCGGACCCGGCCGTCCCGACCGAAGCGGCGCTGGGATTTCCGATTTATCCGACCGCCCAGTTTGTGGCTGCCTACGACGCCGGCCGGGGCCAGCGCTATTACCTGTTCGGCACGTCCGCGCCCTATGCCGAGCTCGTCACCTACTACCGAACGATGTTGAAGGAGCGCGGCGATCAGGTCTTCGAACAGCCGCCGACGCACGTGTTCGAAGTGGGCCGCTTCAGGGAAGAGACGATGGCGTTTCCGCCTGGGGTGACGGTGAAGGACTGGGCGTGGGGCGGCTCGACCGGCTATCCGAATCCGAAGCCTGGCGCACAGCCGCCGCGGTTCTCGACCATCATCATGATCGTGCCGGCACCCGCGGCGGCTGCCGCCCGGTAGCGTCCTCTACCAACCGACCGGCTACCGACTAGCTCTTGACGTAGCTCTTGACGTAGATCTCGCCGGCCTGCCGGAACTCCGTCGACTTCTCCTGCATCCCGGCCTTGAGCGCCTCCACGTCGGTGAGCTGGTGCGCCGCCGCATAATCGCGAACCTGCTGCGTCAGCTCCATCGAGCAGAACTTCGGCCCGCACATCGAGCAGAAGTGCGCGACCTTGGCGCCGTCGGCCGGCAGGGTCTCGTCGTGATACGCGCGGGCCGTCACCGGATCCAGCGCGAGGTTGAACTGATCCTCCCACCGGAACTCGAACCGCGCCTTCGAGAGCGCATCGTCCCAGGCCTGCGCGCGCGGGTGCCCCTTGGCGAGATCGGCCGCGTGCGCGGCGATCTTGTACGCGATCACGCCGGCCTTGACATCGTCCCGGTTCGGAAGCCCGAGGTGCTCCTTCGGCGTCACGTAGCAGAGCATCGCGGTGCCGTACCAGCCGATCATGGCGGCGCCGATGGCGGACGTGATGTGGTCGTACCCGGGCGCCACGTCGGTCGTGAGCGGGCCGAGCGTGTAGAACGGCGCCTCCGCGCACCATTCGAGCTGCTTCTCCATGTTCTCCTTGATGAGATGCATGGGGACGTGGCCAGGCCCCTCGTTCATCACCTGCACGTCGTACTCCCAGGCGATGCGCGTCAACTCGCCCTGCGTCCTGAGCTCCGCAAACTGCGGTTCGTCGTTCGCGTCGGCGATGCTGCCCGGGCGCAGGCCGTCGCCGAGCGAGAACGACACGTCATAGGCGCGCACGATCTCGCAGATCTCGCGGAAATGCGTGTAGAGGAAGTTCTCCTGATGGTGCGCCAGACACCATTTGGCCAGGATCGATCCACCGCGCGATACGATGCCGGTGACGCGCTTGGCGGTCAGCGGGACGTACCGGAGCAGCACGCCGGCATGGACCGTAAAGTAGTCAACGCCCTGCTCGCACTGCTCGACGAGCGTGTCGCGGTAGACCTCCCACGTGAGATCCTCCGGCCGGCCGCCGACCTTCTCGAGCGCCTGGTAGATCGGGACCGTGCCGATCGGCACCGGCGAGTTGCGGATGATCCACTCGCGCGTCTCGTGGATGTTCCTGCCGGTGGAGAGGTCCATGACCGTGTCGGCGCCCCAGAGCGTGGCCCACTGCAGCTTCTCGACCTCGTCTTCGACGGACGAGCGGACCGCGGAATTGCCGATGTTCGCGTTGATCTTCACGAGGAAGTTGCGGCCGATGATCATCGGCTCGAGCTCGAGGTGCCGGATGTTCGCGGGAATAATCGCGCGGCCCCGCGCCACTTCCGCGCGCACGAACTCGGGGGGCAGTCCCTCGCGCACGGCAACGAACTCCATCTCCGGCGTGATGTCCCCGCGCCGGGCGTAGGAGAGCTGCGTCCCTGCGGTGCCGGCCCGCTGCCGCGCCGCGATCCATTCGTCCCGCAGTCGTGGCAGGCCCGATTGCACCTCATGCCCGCGCGGACCGCTCGTGTCGTAGAGACGCACCGGCACCTCGCCGCCGCCGAGCGCAACCTCGCGCATCGGAACGCGAAGGGTCGTGGAGGGACCGTTCGGAGTCAGCGCCGCCGTGCGCAGCTCGTATACCTTTCGGGAGTTGGGGAAAGCCGTTGCGAAATCAATCATGAAACATCAACCCGATTGACGATTATACTCGCGAGATGCGCAGCGCGATCGTCATCGCGATGCTGATGGCCGCTTCGGCTGCCGTCGCGCAGACGCCGCCGGCGGCGCCGGCGCCGAAGCCGACCCAGACTCCTGCCCCCGCCCCGGCGGCTCCTCGACGGCCGGTCGCGCGCGCCACCGCGCGCGGAGGACTGGTGATTACCGTCACCGATCCGCAGGGCACGCGCCTGATGGGTGTGCATGTCGAAGTCGTCGGCGAGTCCGACCGCAGCGGCGATACCGGCGCAAACGGGCAGATGAGCTTCACCGGCATGCAGGCCGGCACCTATCGCCTCCGCCTCGGAGGGCCGTCCGTCATCACATTCGAAAAGGAAGTGGCCCTGCGCGCAGGTCAGACGGCGGACGTCGACGTGACGCTGTACCCGGCGCCGCCCCCTCCCCCACCTCCGCCGCCCGCAGAGCCGCCGCCGGCTCCCGCCCCGGCCGCGCCCGTCGTCGGCCCGGCCGGCGATCCGCTGACGCTGTCGGTGATCAATCTCGTGGAGAAGGAGCTCATCCCGAACAATCAGCCTCGCCGCGAAACGCTCGTCGCCTGCAGCGGCAATACGCGGACGATGGTGATCCAGCTGAATCAGGATCAGCCGGAGCGGCTGTACGACACGGCGGAGGCGACCTATTACGTGATTGCGGGTGAAGGGGCGGTGCGCATGGACGGCCGCGAGATGGCGCTTGCGCCTGGCACGTTCGTGTCGGTCCCGCGCGCCACCGCCCATGGCGTGATCCGGCGCGGGCGGCGGCCGCTCATCCTGCTGGCCACTCTCGGCGGCGTACCCTGCGAAGAAGCCCGATGACCACCGGCGGCGTGCGCAACCCGGGGCTGGCAGCCGTCCTCAGCGTGGTCATTCCCGGAGTCGGTCAGATCTATAACGGCGATTTTCTGCGCGGCATCTTCTGGCTGATCGTGACGCCGGGGCTGTGGATCGGCAGCGGAGGCCTGCTCGGCTGGATCTGCCACGTCATCGCAGCGTACACGGCGTATCGCCGCGCCGGGGACAAGAACAGAGGCCTCGCGTAGCTACCACCCCGGCCGCATGAGAACCGTGGTGGTCCACCCCTGGCGGCTTCCGTCGAACCGACGGGCGCCGGTCACCTCGAAGACGAACCCGCCGATGTTGATGCGCCCTCCGGCACCGGCGCTTCGAAAGCGATCGTGCTCGAGCGGCGCGTCCGGGCGGTGGGTCCACAGGAAGCCGGCGTCGACGAAGGCAATCGCTTCGACAGGCACGCGGCCGTAGCGCAGATCCCCGGCCAGCAGCCCCGCGATCGGCGCGCGCAGCTCCACGTTGACGAGCCCGAGACGGCTGCCGGCCAGCTCGTCGATCGCCGAGCAGAACGTCGCGGACGGCCCGCACTCATCGGCCGCGAAGCTGCGAAGGTCGTAGCCGCGCACCCGGGTCTGCAGCCCGACGATGAGCGGCGTCAGGCGTGGATCGGTGCCGCCGCGGCCGTAGCGGGCCACGTGCTCCGCCCGCACCGCGATGGTCACCGGACGGATCGGCATGAAGTAGCGCCGGGCGTCCAGATGCACGTCCGCGAAATTGAGGCCCCCGAGCGCCGGCTCGATCGCGAGCCTGAGCCGCTGGCCCAGCACCGGACTGGTCGGACCCGAGATGGCCGTGTCGTGGACGAATGCCGTGTCGGCTTCGGCGACGAGGATCGGCCGTCCGCCCGGCGCCTCGCCGAGCGAGCGGCTCACCGTCTTGTGCTCGGACGCGTCGATGACGCGGGTAATCGTCTGCCATTCCAGGCCGGTCCGGCGCATGCCGACGCCGAACTCGAGCCGCTGGGCGCGATTGAGGTGGTAATGGGCCGCCAGCTTTCCCCACTGATGCGTGTAGCGAAGGTGCTCGGTTTCGCGGGTGACGAGCTCCGCCACGCGCGCGATGGCGCGGCGGGCGCCGACAAAGCGCGACGGCACCAGGCCTCCGGCCACGCCCCAGTTCCACTGGCCCCGGCGGTTCATGTACGACAGCTGCAGCGCCAGATCGTCCACGTCGGTGCCGAGCCGGATGATCGCCTGCACCTGCCGATCGCGAAGCGTATCGGCAAACGACAGGCCGAAGGACGCGCGCAGCACGCCGCCGAACCCGTTGCCGCTCGCGGCGCCGACGAAGGGAGGCGCTACCGACTCGAGCCGAAGCCGATCGTCGTACGCCACCGAGGGCACCGGAGCCTCGCCGGGCAATCCGTACTGCGAGTCGGCGAGCAGCGCCGGCACGCTGCCCTCCAGGGCGGGTGCGTCGGTCGATGCCTGTGGGGCGTCGGCCTCGACCCCCTCGCGTGCGGCGCGCGCGTCGAGCAGCTCGATCTGATACTCGCCGTCGCGATACACGCTGAACGCCAGCGTCCCTGCGCGTGAGGCAACGGCCAGCGCCGGGCTGGTGGCCGTGATCCCGCTCACGCCGGTCCGGACGTCGGTCAGGCGGAGCACCGAGCCCGAGCCGAGGTCGGCGCGATAGACGTTGCTGACGCCATCCGGGTCGCCGATGAAGTAGACGGCGCCGCCGTCAGGCGCCCACTGCGGACTCACCTGCTTTCCGGGTCCCGGCCCGTCGCGGAGCGGCCGGATCGCGCCGCTCTCGAGGTCGAGGAGCCCGACGCGCAACGGCCCGAACTCCAGCCGGTCGACGTGCGTGGTGAACCGGTCGGTCGCAAGCGCGATCGTCCGGCCGTCCGGAGACCAGGCAGGATGAAGGTCGGCGAAGATGTCTGCCGTCAACTGCCGGACCGCACCGTCCGCGAGGGTCAGCAGGAAGAGATCGGACAGGCCGCCTTTGAGCACCGAGAAGACCAGGCGCGTGCCGTCCGGCGACCAGCTCGGGTTGTAGATCTCGCCGAGGTCGTCCAGCGGAATCTCGGTGCGCCGGTCGGGCTCGGCCACATCCACCAGCACGAGCACCGGCCGGCCGGCGATCAGCGCCGCGATCGCGAAGCGCCGTCCGTCGGCATCCCACGCGCCCGACGAGCGGATGTACTGAAGGCTGTCGAAGTGCGGATCGGCCGCGGTGCTCACGACTTTGCGTATGACCCTGCCCGTCGCCGCATCCGCCATGAACAGGTCGAGCGACAGCCGGTCGCGTTCCGACATGAACATGACCTGCCGCCCGTCCGGGCTGAGCGCGGGCGCGACATGCAGCCGCGCGCCGTCGGCGCTGAAGGCGGTGACCTGTGTGGGCCGCCGGAGCCGCCGGTCGCGATCCTCAGGCGCCGCGGGGATCGACGCATGCCAGTCGCGCGTCAGCTGCGCCCGGTCCATGCCGGTGACATGTTCCAGCCGGGCCGCGGCGCCGCGGACCTTCGACCGGAGCACGCGGCCGAGCACTTCATCGCCGTACCGGCCCGCGACGTACGACCAGAGCGCATGCCCGAAGCGGTACGGCGAGACGTACGGCTTCTCGAGCTCATCCATCCCCGGCAGGCGATCGTGCACCGCCGCGTCCCGAATCCACATGGCGGTGTGCGGATCGCCCGGACCGATCGACAGGTACTCCGCCATGCCTTCGATGAACCATCCGGGCAGCGAGAACGCATCGTGGCCCGCGCGCCGGACAATGTCGATCTGGAAGGCGTGGGCAATTTCGTGGCCGAGAACATGGTCGGTGGCGCCGAGCCCGGCGGCAAACGGCATCGCGATGCGTGCCTTGGCGCGTTCGGTCAGACCGCCGGTCGCCTCGCCCGGCACGGCCGGCGTGACGTTCGTCTGCGAGAAGTGCGGATGGTTCGCGTAGAGCACGAGCGGCTGCCGCCGCGCGAAGCTGTGATTGAGCACGCGCGAGAAGCGTGCGTACCAGCGCTCTGCCATCCGCGCCGCGTGGCGCGTGGCCGTCTCCTCCTCCGCGTAGTAATAGATGTCAAAGTGCGCCGTCTGGATGACTCTGAAGTCGAACTCGTTGTACCGGACCTTATTGCGGCCGAAGTACTGCGCTTCTGCGGACGTCGCGCCCGCGCACAGCGCAACAAGACACACGAAGACCGACATGCACCGAGCCATGGGCACCCCTGGAGCAGTTGTCGTGGAAGGGGGTCACTCTATCTCACAGGGGGCAAGGGGACAAGGGGCGTCAGGGTCGGTACGACACGCTCAGCGCGGTGGCGCCGTCGCGAAGCGCGCCGCCTGGCGTGGCGCATGAGATCCTTGCTGACGCGATCGTGCGTCGCGGCAAACCGTTCGCGGTAAAAAGCTGGTCTTCCCCGCGGCGGGAAGTCCGACGAGAATGACGCATTCGGGCTGCACGGAGACGCTCGCAGAGCATGCCAGAACGACCGAAACATTCGCCAGCCTTCCGCACGTGGGTCGAGGCGCTCGAAGCCCGCCACCTGGCTGACCTCCGCGTCGCGGAAGTCACGCGTGCGCTCCGGGCGCTGTCGTCCGCCTATGTCGAACGGCGGGGCACGGTGCGGGACACCCTCGATACAGCAGGCAAGCGAGCCGCCTTCGCGCTGTTTTACGCGCCGCTTCACTTTCTGACGACCCAGCTGATCGTCCGGGATCTGCAGGCGGATGCGCCGGCGCCGCGGGTGATCCTCGACGCCGGGTGCGGCACCGGGGCGGCCGGGGCCGCCTGGGCTGTCGCGTCGCACGCCCGGTCCATCTCCGGCGTCGATCGGCATCCGTGGGCGGTGGCCGAGGCGAACTGGACGTACCGCCACTTCGCCCTCGCCGGCCGTGCGCGCCAGGGCGACGTGGGCCGCCTGCGCGCGCCGGGACCCGGCACGGCGGTCATCGCTGCGTTCGTGCTGAATGAGCTCCCCGAGACCGCGCGATCCGCCGTCGAGCATCGTCTTCTCGAAGCGGCCGGCCGCGGCCACTCGGTTCTCATCATCGAGCCGATCGCCCGGCGTGTCGCGCCGTGGTGGGACGACGCCGCGGCGCGCCTGCGATCGCTGCGGGGACGGGCTGATGAGTGGCGATTCCCGGTCGATCTGCCGCCGCTACTCCGCCTGCTCGACAAGGCGGCCGGGCTCGACCATCGCGAGCTGACGGCCCGTTCGATCTATTGCCCGGGGCGCATGGCCGGCTGATTCCGCGATAGCAGTGTCTATTGGGTCGTAGAGGCCGGGCTTCAGCCCGGCCATCGGCGGGCCTGAAGGCCCGCCGCTACGACCAAAAGAAGATGACCTCAGTCACCCGGCAAGAGGTCTCCCGACGTCCCGCGCGTCCGGGTGTACCGCGTCGGCGGCGCCGACAGCACGCTCGATCGCACCCCGCTCGCCGAGGCCGATCACACCGTTCGCTAGAAGCGGTTTCATAACCGACGTAGTGCCCGGCCTTAGCCGGGCTGAAGCCCGGCACTACGTACGACCTGGTGCCGGTGACCGGGTTATGAAACCGCGTCTCGCTAGCGCATTAACGATCGGGCCACGGCGGGATCGCCGTCATTGGGCGCGGGCTCCACGTGCAGCACGCGCGCCAGCAGCTCGTAGATGTGGACGTTTTTGAAGGCCGGCACCGTCACGCCGCGCTTGAACGCCGGCCCGGCGGCAACGAAAATCCCGCGCATCGACATCAGCTCGGGATCGTAGCCGTGCTGGCCGCCATCTCCCGGAACCCCCTTCGTGCGAATGGCATCGATGGCGCCGCGTCTGAGCACCTGCCACCCTTCATCCGCCACCCCGACGATCGGAGGGATTCTGGGATGGTCGCGGTACTGCCAGTGCTCGGGCGTTGTCTCCCGCCGGTACACCTTCAACCGCGGATGCGCGGCTGCCAGCGCGCGATACACGTCATCTTCCTCACCGGTTTTCGGAAACAGGCCGAGCGTGGGATTGATGTCGACGACGTCGATATCGTCCGGGCCGACATAGTCGTCGAGCACCACGACGTCCCTCGCATTCACGGCCACCATGCCGTGGTCCGACACCACGACAATGTTGGTCGAAGCCGTGAGCCGGCGGCGCTCCAGGCCGCGCATCAGCCGCCCGAGGTAGCCGTCGGCAGTCCTGATGGCTTCGCGGGCTTCCGTCGAATCGGGCCCGCCGGCGTGCCCCGCGCTGTCGACGTTCGAGAAGTACAACGCCAGGAATGCAGGCCGTTCACCCGCAGGAAGGTCCAGCCATCGCAGTACCTGGTCGACACGGTCGTTTGGAGGATAGCGTTCGTCGTAGGCCTTCCAGAAGCGCGGCAGCATGCCATGAATGGGAGCTTCCGACCCGACCCAGAACATCGTGGCGGCCGGCCGCCCCGCCCGCTGCACCGTCACCCAGATCGGCTCGCCCCCCCACCACATCGGGTCGCGGAGCTCACGAGTCGAGGTGCGGGTAAATGTTCGTCCGCTCTCCGGATCTCTGATCGCATTGCCGACGATCCCGTGGCGGCCCGGATAGAGCCCGGTGACGATGGTGTAGTGGTTGGGGAAGGTCTTGGAGGGAAAGCTTGGAATCAGGTTCTCGGCGCTCACACCGCGATCGATCAGCCTCCGCAGATTCGGGGCCGGAGCCTTCTGTGCGTAGTCCCACCGCCACCCGTCGATGGAGACGAGAATCAGCGTGGGCGGCCGTTCGCGTGCGGTGTTCTGCAGCGCGCGACCGGCGGTCGCCCATGCGAGAACCACCACCAGAACCAGCGCCGGCACACGCACGGCAGGGAGTCTACCTTGGATTGCGGCGCAGTAGAATCACAGCATGGCGTCCCATCCGCGCCCCCTGCTGCTCGTCGCGGCGCTCCTCTCGGTCGCGGGCGCGTCCGGCCGCACGCAGGCGCCGCCGACGAGCCGGCCGCTCGCGGTCGTGGCTGAGCTCGACGGCATCATTCATCCGATCTCGGCCGAATACCTGATCGAAGCGATCGATCGGGCCGACACCGCCGGTGCGGAGGTCGTCGTGCTGACGCTGCGCACCCCGGGCGGCCTGCTCGACTCCACGCGCGCGATCGTGTCGCGCATGATCACGTCCCGGGCGCCGGTGGTCGTGTTCGTCGGGCCGTCGGGAGCGCGGGCTGCGTCTGCAGGATTCGTGATCACGCTGGCCGCCGACGTGGCGGTCATGGCGCCGGGCACGCACATCGGCGCGGCGCATCCGGTGTCGGGATCCGGCCAGCCGGTCGACGAGACGACGGCCAAGAAGGCGGCGTCGGATACGGCCGCGTACGTCCGCTCGCTCGCCGAGGCACGCGGGCGCAACGTCGCGCTGGCGGCCGATGCCGTGCTCGAAAGCCGCGCGTTCACCGACCGCGAGGCGCTGCAGGCGTCGCCCGCGCTCATCGACTTCGCTGCGCCGGATGTGGCCGACATCCTGCGGCAGCTCGACGGACGCACCGTCCGGCGGTTCGACGGCCGCGCGGTGACGCTCGAGACGAGCAACATCGAGATGGTCCAGGTCGAGATGACGCGGCGGCAGCGGTTCCTGAGCGCGATTGCGCACCCGCAGATCGCCTACCTGCTGATGACGCTCGGCGCACTGGGCCTGACGATCGAACTCTGGAACCCGGGCGCGATCGTTCCCGGAGTCGTCGGCGGCCTCTGCCTGCTGCTCGCGTTCTTTGCGCTCCAGATCCTGCCGGTGAGCACGACGGGGCTGTTGCTGGTGCTGTTCGGCCTCGCGCTGCTCATCCTCGAGCTGAAGGTCCCGAGCTTTGGCGTACTGGGGGTGGGCGGCACGATCAGTCTGCTGATCGGCTCTATCATGATGACGCGCGAGACGCCTGGGATCGCCGTCAGCCTGGGGTTCATCGTCCCCGTCGTGCTGGCGGTTGCGGCGATCGTGCTGTTTCTCGGACGGCTGGCGCTGACCGCGCAGGGACGGCCGCCCACGACCGGCGTCGAAGGGATGGTCGGTGCCGAGGGACGCGCGCGCGCGGCGCTCGCGCCCGATGCGCCGGGCCGGATTGATGTGCACGGTGAGAGCTGGCGCGCGATCAGCCGCGAAGCGGTCGCGCCGGGAGCGGCCGTGCGCGTCGTCGCGATCGACGGATTGACGCTGCTCGTTGAGCCCGCCAGCGGCGCTTCTAAACCGCAGTCATGAGCCGGAGTCTCCGGATCCGGCAAGGAGAGTACGCATGGAAGGCCTGACATTCTCGCCCACGCTGCTCCTGGTGCTCGTCCTCGTCTTCTACGTGATCAGCTCGATCCAGATCCTCGCCGAGTACGAGCGCGGCGTGATCTTCCGCCTCGGCAAGCTTCTGCCGGCGCCGAAGGGGCCCGGAGTGATCTTCGTCTTCCGGCCCATCGATCGCATCGTCCGGATCAGCCTGCGTACGATCGTGCACGACGTGCCGCCGCAGGACATCATCACGCGCGACAACGTCTCCGTGAAGGTCAATGCGGTCGTCTATTTCCGGGTCATCGATCCACGGCGGGCCGTCGTCGAGGTCGAAAATTACATGTACGCCACCTCACAGCTCGCCCAGACGACGCTGCGGAGCGTGCTCGGGCAGGCGGAGCTGGACGACCTGCTGGCCGAACGCGATCGACTGAACCAGCAGCTCCAGACGATTCTCGATCACCAGACGGACCCCTGGGGCATCAAGGTGTCGGCCGTCGAGGTGAAGCACGTCGACCTCCCGCAGGACATGCAGCGCGCCATGGCGCGCCAGGCGGAGGCCGAGCGCGAAAAGCGGGCCAAGATCATCCACGCCGAAGGCGAGTTGAGCGCCTCGGAAAAGCTGGCCCAGGCGGCCGCCGTGATCGACCGCGAGCCGGCGGCGATGACGCTCCGCTACCTGCAGACGCTCACCGAGATTGCCGCCGAGCAGAACTCGACGATCATCTTCCCGCTGCCGGTGGAGCTGATGCGGATGCTGCGCGGCGATCGGAAGACGTAGAGGGAACGGAGGGGACGGAGGGAACGGATCTCACACGGAGGAACGGAGGAGCGGAGACGAACGGAGCGGCTTGTCAGGGCCGAACCCGCCTCGCAGGCAGGTCACCGCCCGAGGATGCCATCCGCGATGCTCTCCGCTTCGGATCGCGTGTAGTCACCGGTGATCACCGCCGAGTCGCTGATTGGAGAACGGACCACCGGCGCCATGGCGATGTGACCGTCGATCAGAATGGCCATCGGCCGACCGATAGGGGAGCTGGTTGCCTGCTGCATCCGCGCCGCACCAGACGGCAGAAACTGCACGGCGACTTCAAATCGGTCGGAGCCGCTGTTCGATACCCAGCTCTGCGCGATGTCGTCGTTGGTTACGACGGTCTCCGGATACAAGTAGATCAGGCGGCCGGTGTCGGCTACCTCGGCAACGACCGGGCCGGGAATCGGTCGCTCTTCCGCGAGCCGGACCTCGAACCGGACAGCTGCCTGAAGCGGTGTAGTTCCGTGGACCCACGCGAGATAGCTGAGTGCAGCCACGCCGATGGCGACCATCATGAACGTCGCCGCGATCCGAAGGCGCACGCGCGCAGAACTTGTTGGCCGATCGATCGGGACAGCCCCGAGAATCCTCCGCCGGATTCGCTCGCGCTCGACGTCAAGGCGCGGGGCTTCGTGTCGAAGCGGGTCGGTTTCCTGTAAGAGCTTTCTGAGGCTGCTCATCGGCTTCTCCTAACTGCACTCTGAGTCGTCGGCCCAACTCGCGACGGCCCCGCGAAAGATGCCACCGGACGGTGATGGGCGAGACGCCCAGGAGCGACGCGATTGCGGCGATCGCGAGCCCTTCGATCTCATGCATCACGACGACAGCCCGGCGGCGTGGCGGCAGGTCGTCGAGTGCTCTCCAACCATCGTCCGGATCAGATACTCCCGTTCCGGGTTGTCGTACCGGCCTGGGGTGTCAGGCGGCTCGGACTGATGACGCTTGCGAACCGCTTCCTTGCGCCATTGATCTCGTCGAATGTTGACGAGCACTCGGACCGGCCAGGCCTGTTCGTCCGTTGAGCCGTGAGGAATCGATTCGGGTGAACGGGCGGCCCTCTAGACCACGACGAACACGAAGGTCGCGAAGGACACGAATACCACGATCTACTGGTTCGTGAGCTTCGTGATCGTCGTGGCCTTCGTGGTTCGCAGCGGTGCCAGCTTCGGCGGCCGCTGCCCGTGGCGGACGGCGCCCGACAGCGGCGCATACTCGAGCTCGAGGCCGGCGGCGACCGAGCGCAGCATCAGCCCGCCGCGGCTCATGTCGCCGCGCCCGACGAAATGCGGCGGGAACACGAGCTGCCGGCCGAAGATCGGCAGCAGCAGATCGACGTATTTGCCCGACGCGATGCTGCCCAGCAGGACGACGTCGCACTCAGGTCCGACGGCGCCCAGCAGGGCCCGGGCGCCGCGCTCGAGCGGCCGCCGGTAGGCCGGGTTCCGCACGTCGATCTCGGCCGCGGCAAACGCCCGCAAGGCGTCGCCGGTGATGCGGGTCTCTGCGGCCCTGAGGCCGGCGTTGGGCGTGATCACCAGCACGCCGCCGGACGTGACCGGGTCGTCCGGATCCGGAGGCGCGGCGAACCGGCGCGCATACGCGAGCTTGCCGCGAAAGTACAGGCCGCTCACAAAGCTGAACGCGTCGCCGAGCGGCGCGCCGCCGCGGCTCTGCAGCTGGCGCGCCAGCGGGAAGGCCGCGCCGGCGGCCATGACCATCTGCGCCCGCCGGCCCGCGCAGTTGGCGGGCGACAGCAGCAACACACGAGGCGCCCCCATTTATCGCAGGATGGCCGCCACCAGCCATCCAAGGACGATGAAGGGGACAACAGTGATGACGGCCACCGCGAGCGTCAGGAGCGTGACAAACAGCCAGTCACCCGACGAGGGCCCACGCGCCTCCGCGGCATGCCGCTCCAGCAGCGCGAGGTTCCTGACGTTGGCCTTCCACGCGAAATCGAATAGGTCCCCGAGCAGCGGCACCGCGCCGGCCACGGCATCGATCGCCACATTCAACACCATCCGGAGGAGCACGACGCGCGGCACGCCGAGATCGCGCGCCTGCCAGAGCACGGCCACCGCAAAGAGCGGTGAGATCAGGTCACCAATCCCGGGAATGATGCCGAGAATCGGATCGAGTCCGATGCGATAGGACGTGCCGGGAACGACGAAGGCCGCATCGAGCAGCTGGGCCAGCTTCCGCAGCGCCGCCACGCGCTGCGCCTGCGCTGATGAGAGCACCCGCGACCCCACACCTCATGATCGATCATCAGCGCCGATGATCAAATCCCGATCATCGATCATCGATGATGCTCAGCCCCACCTCAGGAGTACCGCCCCGACCGTGAACCCGGCGCCGACGGCGGCCAGCAGGACGAGGGCTCCCGGCTTGAGCCGCCCCTGTTCGAACGCCTCGTTGAGCGCCAGCGGAATCGTCCCGGCTGTAGTGTTCCCGAACCGGTCGATGTTGATCATGACCTTGTCCCTCGGCAGGCCCAGCTTCTCCGACGCCGCCAGGATGATGCGGCTGCTGGCCTGATGCGGCACGAACAGGTCGACATCGGCGCTCGTCAAATGGTTGCGCTCGAGAATCCGCCGGCACACCTCTTCCATGTTGCGGACGGCGAACTTGAACACCGTCTGGCCGTCCTGCTTCACGTAGTGCAGCCGCTGCTCCACGGTGTCGCGGCTGGCCGGCATCCGGCTGCCCCCGGCCGGCATGCACAGCGCCGGGCCGCCGCGGCCGTCGATGTAGTTCTCGAAGTCGAGAATCCCGATGGCGTCATCGGGGCTCGGCTCCACGACGACCGCCCCGGCCCCGTCGCCGAACAGCACGCACGTGGTCCGATCGGTGTAGTCGATGATGCTCGACATCACATCGGCACCGACCACGAGCGCGCGGCGGCTCGCGCCCGACGCCACCAGCTGCGAGGCCGTCGTCAGGGCGTAGGTGAAGCCCGAGCAGGCCGCGACCAGGTCATACCCCCAGGCGTGCGGCACCCCCAGCTTGGACTGCAGCACGCAGGCCGTGCTCGGAAACAGCGTGTCGGGCGTGGTGGTGGCCACGAGGATGAAGTCGATATCCGCCGGGGTCACGCCGGCCCGCGACAGCGCCAGCAATGACGCTTCCCGGGCGAGGTCCGACGTCGCCACGCCCGGATCGACGATATGCCGCTCGCGGATACCCACGCGCTGCATGATCCAGTCGTCGCTCGTCTCCACCATCTTCTCGAGCTCGGCGTTCGTCAGAACCCGCGGCGGGACGTATCCGGCAATGCTTGCGATGCGCGCGCGGGGCGGTGCGGGCGCAGTGCGGGTCGTGGTTACCACAGACGAGAGTCCCTCCCGGGAGCGGGCAGCCCGAAGTATTCGTACGCGCGCGCCGTTGCCACGCGGCCGCGCGGTGTCCGATCGAGAAACCCGGCCTGGATCAGGAACGGCTCGTAGATGTCCTCAATCGCGTCCTTCTCTTCGTGAATCGCGGCCGCCAGGCTGTTGACGCCGACCGGGCCGCCGCTGAACTTGTCGATGATCGTCCGCAGGAGCTTTCGATCGACTTCGTCGAAGCCGCGGTCGTCGACCTCCAGCAGCTCGAGCGCCGCCCGCGCGACGCCGGCCGTCACGTGGCCGTCCGCCCGCACCTGCGCGTAATCGCGGACCCGCCGCAGCAGCCGGTTGGCGATGCGCGGCGTTCCCCGCGAGCGGCGCGCCACGTCATGCCGCGCCTCCTCGTCAATCGTGACGCCGAGGATGCCGGCCGAGCGGCGCACGATCTCGTCGATGTCGCGCTCCTCGTAGAAATCGAGCCGATGGACGATCCCGAACCGGGCGCGGAGCGGGCTGGTGAGCAGCCCCGCGCGGGTCGTCGCGCCGATGAGCGTGAACTGCTGCAGCGGCACTTTCACCGACCGGGCGCCCGGCCCCTGTCCGATGACGATGTCCAGCTCGTAATCCTCCATCGCAGGGTAGAGGATCTCTTCGATCGCCGGCGGCAGCCGGTGAATCTCGTCGATGAACAGGATCTCGTGCCGCTGGAGGTTGGTGAGCATCGCCGCCAGATCGCCCGGCTTTTCAATGACCGGCCCGGCGGTCGCCCGCACCGCCACGCCCATCTCATGCCCGATCACGTACGCCAGCGTCGTCTTGCCCAGGCCGGGGGGCCCGTACAGGAGTACGTGGTCGACCGCCTCGTCGCGCCCCCGCGCCGCGGCAATCGACACGGAGAGATTGTCGCGGATGCGATCCTGGCCGATGTACTCGGCGAGGGAGCGCGGACGAAGCCCGGCTTCGTACTGGACATCGTCGTCGGCGCGGCCCCCGGTTACCAGGCGGTTCGACATGGTCCTATCGCATCAGCTCGCGCAGCGCCGCCTTGAGCACCTGCTCGAAGGTGGCGGCGTTGGTCTTCAGGCTCGCGTCGACGGCCTTCTCGGCCAGCGGCCGATGATAGCCCAGGTTCTGCAGCGCCGAGAGCACGTCGTCCCGCAGCCGATCGCCCGACGCCGGCGACGCTGCGCCCGCGGCGCCGGCCGGGATGGCCATCTGGGCGAGACGGTCCTTCAATTCCAGCACGATCCGCTCGGCCGTCTTGCGCCCGATGCCGGGGATGGCCGTCAGCCGGGCGACATCGGCGCGCTGAATCGCGGCGACGAGGTCGCGGGGCTCGATTCCGGAGAGCACCGACACGGCCAGCTTCGGCCCGATCCCGCTCGTGGCAATCAGGCGCTCGAAGAGCGTCTGCTCCAGGTCCGTGAGGAATCCGTACAACTGCAGCGCGTCCTCGCGCACGTGCGTGTGAATACGGAGCGCGATGTCGGTGCCCACGTCGCCGACGTCGTAGTAGGTCGACAGCGGCACGTGCACGTGGTACCCGACGCCCTGCACGTCGATGATGAGGAGGTTTGGCTGCTTGTCCAGGATCCGGCCGCGGAGAAATGCAATCATCCGATCGTCGGGGGCCGGTACTGCCGCCAGGAGCGCGGCTTGGTCCGGCTGAAGGCGGACACTACGTCCGTGCTCGTAGCGTCCGCCTTCAGGCGGACCTGCGGCGGGAGCGAGTGCAGATGGCAGATCGCGATTGCCAGCGCGTCGGCGGCGTCGTGGGGCGAGGGCGGCGCAGCCAGTCCCAGGAGGAGCTGCACCATCTGCTGCACCTGGTGCTTTTCCGCGCGCCCGTAGCCGACCACGGCGCGCTTCACCTCCGCGGGCGAGTACTCCACCACCGGACAGCCGGCCTCCACCGCCGCCAGCACGGCCACGCCGCGGGCGTGCCCGAGCTTCAGAGCGCTGCGGACGTTGACGGCATGGAACAGGCTCTCGATGGCCACGCAGTCGGGCGTGCAGCCGGCGAGCAGGGAGATGAGCTCGCGGTGGATACGGGCAAGCCGCTCGGGAAAGGGGTCGTCAGCCGGCGCGGTAATGGCGCCGCAGATGATCAGGCGCGGGGTGCGGCCGTCCGTCTCCACGCAGCCGTAGCCGGTCCGCTCGGAGCCCGGATCGATGCCGAAAATTCTCACGCCAGCGATGCCTCGATCTCCTTCTCCTCGACGTCGAAGTTCGCCCAGACGTGCTGGACGTCGTCGTGGTCCTCGATCGCTTCCATCAGCCTGAGCATCTGCTGCGCTTCCTTGCCGACGAGCTTCACATAGTTCTGCGGAATCATGGCGATCTGCGCGCTGGCCGGCTCGACGCCCAGCGCCTTGATCGCGTCACGCACAGCTTCGAACTGCTCGGGCGCGCTCACGACCTCCCATGCAGAGTCGTCGTCGTTCATATCGTCGGCCCCGGCGTCGAGAGCCGCCGAGAGGAGCTTGTCTTCGTCGATCTTTCCCTTTTCGACGATGATCTCGCCCTTGCGGGAGAACATCCAGGCGACGCTGTTTTCCGCCGCGAGGTTGCCGGCATGCTTGCCGAGGAGGTGCCGGATCTCACCCACGGTGCGGTTCTTGTTGTCGGTGAGCGTCTCGATCATGAGCGCGACGCCCCCTGGCCCGTACGCCTCATAGGTGACTTCGTCGTACGTGACGCCGGGCTCCTCACCCGTGCCGCGGCGGATCGCGCGCTCGATGTTCTCCCGCGGCATGTTGTTGGCCTTGGCCTCGGCCACAATCGTGCGCAGGCGAGGGTTCATGTCAGGATCGCCGCCGCCATTGCGTGCGGCGACGGTTAATTCCTTGATGAGCCGCGTGAAGACCTTGCCCCGCCTGGCGTCGGCGGCGCCCTTCTTGTGCTTGATGGTGTGCCACTTGGAATGGCCAGACATGCATGAACTCCAGAGGTAACGAGAAATTCTAGCAGTTACGCGCGAGAATCATCCAGACTTCGGCCCGTCGATCCCACGGCCCGCCGCGGTAATCGCCCAGGAGGGCCGTGACCGTAAACCCGGCCTTTTCGAGCCGCCGCGCCATCTGCGGGACGGTCAGGGTGCGGAACGTCAGCGCGAATCGGCTCGTCCTCCGGCGGCGACCCTCCCGCTCGGTGAACTCCTGGTCGAAGATCGTGAGCCGCCGGGCGCGGTCCTGCCGCACGGTCTCCACCAGCGTCACGCGCGCGCCGTCGCGCCCCTGCTTCCAGCCGCGCAGGCTGATCCGCCTGCGATATTCCTCCCAGGCGGGCAGGTCGGCCACCAGCTCCAGGCCGAAGGCGCCACCGCGCTGCAGCACCTGATGGACGGAACGGAGCGTCGCGGCCAGGTCGCGCTCGCGGAGCAGCGACTGCAGCACGCCGTAAGGCGCCATGACTGCCGCGAAGGCGCCGGATGAGAACGGGAGATGCCGGATATCGCCCCGAACCAGCCTCACGTGGCGCCGCGCGCCCGCCCGGGCGGTGCGGCGCCGTGCGCGGGCCAGCATCGCCTCGGATCGATCGATTCCGGTGAGCGGGACCCCGGCGCGGCCGAGCGGGGCGGCAACGCGGCCGGTTCCGGCCCCGAGCTCGAGCACCGGACCGCCGGCCTCCAGCGCAAATCGCCGCCAGAACGGCACATCGCGCCGGCCGAGCGTCCGCGCGTTCTCCCAGTCATAGAACGGCGCGTACTCATCCCAGCCTTCGTAACCCTCCATCTACGCGGTCTTCTGCCCCACGGTCGCAAACAGCATCGTGTTCTGGATTTCGACGAACCCGGGCCCCGCGTCGCGGGCTTCGGCGGCGTACGCCTCGAGCGCCTCGAGGTACTCGCGCCCGATCTCGCGGACCGGCGCGGCCGGCGCGGCCGCGATTGCGCGCTCGATGTCGCCGCGACGCCGCTTCCAGACCTCGTCGGGCGGAGCCCCCACATACGTCCTCGATACGGGAAACACTCTCACCTGGAGCGGTTCGATGCCGTGCTTCGTGAACCGCGTCGGCAGCGTCGGCCCCACGAGCGCCGAGACGACGTCTCCGCGCGCGCGCACGAGCGCGGTGAGAAACCGGGAGGACATCTCGAACGCCCGGTGGCCGGCGGGCGCCGACGCGTACAGGTAGCGGGCGGCATTATCGGGCTCGACCGCCAGCACGCGGCCGCCGGGCGCCGTGACACGGGCGAACTCACGCACCGCGCGATCGACATCGCCGATGTGCTGGAGCACCGCCACACAGAACGTCGAGTCGAACGCGCCGTCGCGGAAGGGAAGCGCGCACGCGTCGGCGGTCGCGAGGCCGACCCGCAGATTGTGCGCAGCCGTTTCCCGCCGCGCGACCATGACGCGCTCGATCATGAGATCGACGCCGAAGAGGCGAAGCTGCGAGACCTGCAGCCGTCCGATCCGGACCTCGGCGAGCCCCTCGCCGCACCCGACGTCGAGAATGCGGTTGCCCGGCCGGGGACGAAGCGTTTCGGCGAGGAACTCCGTGAAGTCATCGTTCCACCAGCGCTCGCGGACGTACATGAGCGTCGGCGACGTGAGCGCGTCGATGTCGTTAGTCACTGACGGCCAGCTCTCCCGGGACGATCGGCCGCGTCCGCGGCAGCACGCCGACACGCGCCAGATGACCGACACCGGCGAGGATGCCGACGAAGACGGCCAGTTTCAGCGCGTCGGCACTCCGGCCGACCGGCAGCAGCTTCCACAGGATCCATAGTACCGGCTGAGCGATGGCCACCGCCCAGACCGAGCCGTAGAAGTACCTCCGCTCGTGCCCCTCGCCCTGTGTGGACGGCTTCACGCGCGGCAGCAGGCCTGCGGCGCCCACCACCCACAGCGTTCCGGCAATCGGGAAGTAGGCAGCATCGTAGAGCTGCCTGAGCCGCCACTCGCCTGTGGCCGCCGCAAAGGCGAGACCCGCGGCGTTCAGCACCGCGAACGCGACGACCTCGCCCCAGGCGGCCGTATAGCAGACCCGACGGTACAGCGGGTTCGGGCGGTCCTCGGTAAACCGGATGATGTACGGCTTCGGCTCGCAGCCGGGCAGACGGCCGCGCAACCCGGCGATGCCGGTCGCCACCATGACCATCAGCAGCCACGCGACGGTGCGCTCGTCGAACCCGCGCTCGAAGAGGCCGAAGGTCAACGGCCCCGGCGCGATGAAGAAGACAAAGATCCAGATGGGCCAGTGCAGCAGGCGGTAGTAAGGCTTGTTGCGGTACCGGATGTGGCGATCGGTGTCGTACTCGATGTGCCGCGCATCGCTGCGCACGAGTGTCTGGAGCATGCCGGAGGTCTTCATTCTATGTGACGGCCGCCCTGCAACGGCACGGTCCGCGCCGCGCACGCCCCGGCGAAGTCGGCGTCGTGGGTTGCGACCACAATCGTGCGGCCCTCTCCCGCCAGCCGTACGACGGTTGCCGCCAGATCGCCGCGCCGCGCGGCGTCGAGCGATGCGGTCGGCTCATCCATCAACAGGACCGGCGGCTCAACCGCCAGCGCGCGGGCGATGGCCACACGCTGGGCCTCGCCCCCCGAGAGCTCGTGGGGCAGCGCGGCGGCACGGTCGCCGACGCCGAGCGCGTCGAGCAGCGCCCGCGCGCGACGCTCCGCATCGCCGCGCGGCTGCCGCAGGACGTGGACGGGCGCCAGCCACACGTTCTCGAGCGCTGTCCTGTTCGCGAAAAGATGATGGAACTGGAACACGAGGCCGACCAGCGGGCGCGAATCGGCCACTTCTCGTCCCGGTGGCCGCGCGGACGTCACGGGCACGCCGCCGACCCGGATCTCGCCCGCCGCAACCGGATCCAGGCCACCGATCGCCCTGAGGACGCTCGACTTCCCCGCCCCTGACGCTCCCACCAGCGCGACCACGTCACCGCGGGCGGCCGAGAACGTGAGCCCGCGCACGACCACCCGTTCTCCGCGCCGAATCGTGACGTCCTGGACCTGCAGCTGCATCACCCGCGGCGCCACCGCTTCTCGACCCGGCGCGCATACCTCGCGAGCGGCAGCGACAGCGCCAGGTACAACGCGGCGCACAGGGCCCCCGGCACCACCCAGCTGCCGATATTCGCCGCGAAGATCGACGTCTGCTTCGTCAATTCGACGACGGTAATCACCGATACGAGCGAGCTGTCCTTGAGCAGCGCGACGAAGTCGTTGGTCATGGGCGCCAGCGCCAGGCGGAACGCCTGGGGCGCGCGCACCAGGGTCAGCGTCTGGATCCGGGAGAACCCGAGCGTGCGCGCCGCGTCGAGCTGCCCCGCCGGGACCGCTTCGAGCGCGCCGCGGTAGATCTCGCTCTCATAGGCGGCGTAGTTCAGGCCGAGGGCGGCCAGCGCCGCAAGAAACGCCGGAAGCTGCACCACTGAGGCAAAGCCGAAGTACAGCACGAACAACTGCAGCAGCAGCGGGGTGCCCCTGATGAGCTCCACCCATGCCGTCAGGACGGCACGGAGGGGCGCCGGCCCGTAGACGCGTCCGCTCGCGATGGCCGCGCCCACCATCACCGCCAGCGCCATGGCGGCGCACGACAGCACAAGCGTGATGACCGCCGCCTGGAGCAGCGACGGAACGTATCGGCGCGTCGCCTCCCAGGTGCTGAGCGATGACGCCGTCAGCGGGGTCAGCTCCACGCCGTCGCCCGCGAGCACCCGGGCGTACAGCCGCGGCTGATCCCCGTTCCACATGTCCCAGCGGCGGAAGATCGCCTCGAGACGACCGTCGCGCATCGCTTCGCGCAGACTCCCGTTCACGCGGTCGCGCAGCCGGGCCTGCGACGGCGCCAGCACGCCAACGTAGTAGCCGACGTCAACCGCGGAGTCCTGGTTGACGAGTCCTGCGTTGCGCCGAACGCCGCGCTCGGCAAGCACCTGGTCGAGCAGCACCGCGTCGACGCGGCCGACGGCGAGATCGCTATACGGGTGCACGTCGTCCTCGTACACCACCGGCACCACGTCGTGCTGCGTCCGAGCGGCGACGAGCAGGTCGTAGGCGAGCGTCGCGCCGAGCGTCGCCACGCGCCTGCCACGCAGGTCGGCGAGCGACCGGAAGCGCCCCCGGTCTGGCTCGCGCACGGTGAGCAGTTCCCGGAACTGGTAGTACGGGACCGTCACGGCCAGCCGCGCGCGCCGGGCGGCGCTGTCTTCGATGCCGCTGAGGCCGATGTCGAAGTCACCCCGGGCTGCCGAGGCATCAAGACTCGTGAACCCAACCTGGACGAAGCGCGGCACGCGTCCGAGCCCGCGCGCGATGAGCTCGGCAATCTCGACATCGAAGCCGACGAGCCGGGCGGGGTCGCGAGGGTCAGCCTCTACGAACGGCGCGCCGCCTTCCGCATCGCCGCCCCAGCGCAGCTCGAGAGGGTCCTGCGCGCGCACACGCGCCCCCATCAGCACGGCAGCGATCACCGCGACGCAGACGACGCGCACTGACATCTGAACGGCTCACATGATACGCCGCTCGAAGGGACGGAACGATCGATCGACTAGGATGACAGCCGTGATCGTTGTCTGGGGCGCACTCGCCGGAATCGCCGTCGCGCTGCACTTCGCGTTTGTGGCCTTTGCCGCCGCCGGCGGGCTGCTCGCGCTCCGGTGGCGATGGATTCCCTGGCTGCACGTGCCGGCGGCCGGCTGGGCGGCGTACATTGAGCTGTCCGGCGGCATCTGTCCGCTGACCCCGCTCGAGAACGATCTCCGGGGCCGGGCCGGCCTCGACGATTACAGCGGCGACTTCATCGCACGGTATCTGTTCCCGCTGCTGTACCCGGCAGGGCTGACCAGCACGGCTCAGACCGCCCTCGGCCTGACGGTCATCATCCTCAATATCTCCGTGTACGCCTGGCTGGTGCGCCGGCGGACACGCGCGACGGCCTAGCGGCTACTGCCGCGTGTACCAGAAGAGGTAGTCTCGCTGGCGGGCGCTGTACGACACGGTGGTGAACCGCTCCGACAGCTTCATCCCGGCGGTCGGCGGCACCGGGGTGTTCGACAGCAGGATCCCGCCCGGGCGGAGCATCGCGGCGATGTTGGCGAGGGCGAGCGCCTGCTCGAATGCATCGTAGTAGACGAGGATGTTGGTGGCCACGATGGCGTCGAACCGCATGCCGGAGGGCGGGTCGAGGCGCTCGAGCACGATGTTCAGATCTCTGGGCACCACGGACAGCACCCGCATCGGCGGGATCGTCACGGCCCTCACCCGAATCCTGCCGGCACTCGACGGCGGCACGATCGCCTGCGACTCCCGCCCGATGCGGTCGCCCGCACGGGCCCAGTACGCAACGAGCTCCGGATTCCAGGCTTCGACCGCGTCCAGCGGCAGGTGCAGGACGTAGCCCTGGCCGGCGCGCGCCTTCCGCCGCGCGGACTCGATGTGCTGATTGACGCGATCGCTCAGATCGAGGGTCGTGATCGCGAGATCATCGGCCGACGCGAGGCCAAGGCGAATCAGGGAGTCGGCCAGCGCGAACGGCTGAATCGTCTGCACCGGATAAAAATCGTAGCCGTCGTCCTTGTTGGCGAAGTCGAGGCCGGGGCCGACAACCGCCGCCCGGCGGACGGCCCCGTCGCCGAGCACTCCGCCCGCACGGAGGTCGGACAGCGCCTGCTCGACTGCAAAGGCGGCAAGCACCGAGGTGTCGGACGAAAGCCCCCGCTCCCGGTACATCGTGGCGAAGCCTGCGAGGGCGTCCGCAGAGTCCTGCTCCTGCATCGACCGGAGCGCCTGCTGATGCTCGTCGTACTCGCGAACGACGCGCGCGCGAATCTCGCCCAGGTAACGCCGCGCCTCCGCTCGTCCTGCCGGCGTGGACGGGCTGATGCCCCTTCGCTCGACCACGCTGCGCGCGAACTGAACGCGTTCATCCGCGCCGGGTACCGACAGCGCATCGAGCAGACGGTCGAGCCGCTGCTGCAGCATGCGCTCGGCCGCCTCCGGGCCGCCAAGGCCCGGCGCGTTGCGGGCGGTGACCGGCGGCAGATTCGTGAACGACGTGCCGAAATACCAGAAGAACACGAGCGAGTCCTCGTCGCCGCGCTGAACCCTGGCGCGGATCGCCGCATCCCGGCTCGCGACCCAGTCCGGCCAGACCGACTCGATCGCGGCATCGTTCTGCCCGCGGAGCTCGCCGGGAAGGTGGCCCCGGAGTGTCTCCATGACGGGCCGCGCGTCGGCCAGCGGTATGTAGCGCCTGGCAGCGTCGGCGAGGGCGGCGCCGCCGGGGCTGACGGGCGCCACGACCGGCGTGGGAGGCGATCCCTCGCCGGCGTCGGGTCGGTCCCGGCGCGACAGGCTCCCGAGAAGGCCGGCTACGACCACGACAGCCGTGCCAGCCGCCAGCAGGTAGAGCGGAACGCGGGAACGCCTCTTCATGGGAGCGACGGGGCAGCGGATCGGGCCGGATGAAAAACAGGCCCGTCACGCGCAGAGGGAGGCGTGACGGGCCCGGAACGACAGCGACGGAGCTACCGCGCCAGCGGGTCAGGACGAACCTGGAACTTCACCAGGATCGGCTTGGCCACCGAGTAGTACTTACCGTCCTTCATGGCGATCCCGCCTTCGGAATGCCACACGGTATCGGCGCCGGTCGACGAATAGATGCCCTTGCCCTTCCAACCCGCGTTCGGGTTGTCGATGCGACCGTCGAGACCGCGGGGATGGAAGCCGGCCAGCGGATACGGCACGCGCATGAGGATCGGCTCCTTCGTCTTCGGATCGAGGGCGATCAGAGAATCCGAGCCGGTGCCCGTGGCAATCGGCGCGTTCTCACCCAGGCCGAGCGTATTAAATTGATCGACCCAGTTGTAGTAGTAGTAGTCGGTCCGCACGTTCGTGCCCTTGAACGTGGGGCTCGGCAGCGGATAGAGCGTCCACCCTTCCTTGCACTGGCGTCCCTGGTGCACGGCGGCACCCTTGGCCATCGTCGTGCACTTGCGGCGGTCGAAGCTCGCCATGTGGTTCGACCCGGACAGCCCGGTCCAGATCACGCCGTTGCGGTCGATGTCGAGGCCGCGCGGCATGAAGCCCGCGTTGCCGGAGTTGGGATCGATACCCATGCGCTCCGAGGGCACCTCGAATACTTCGGCGATGCAGGTTTCCGGCGGATTGCTGCCGAGGCTGAGCCGGACGATCTTGCCCGGGTAGGTCTCCTGCGCCCCCCACACCGATCCGTCGGATGGATTGACGATGAGACCATAGGCGCCGACTTGCACGCGGGTATCGCGCGACGGGTCGAAGTTCGGGTAGTCGACTTCCGCGATGTCCTCCTCGGCGACCTCATTACGCAACCGGACCGGTTCGTTCCACGGCTTCGTGATCCGGCCATCGCCGTTGGTATCGACGACCTGCGGGCACCATCCCTGTGCGCGCCAGCCGTCTCCGGTCTCATCGAACAGCTTGGTGTTAATCCACCCGAAGACGGCGCCCCCAGGCTGTCCCAGGAAGAGCGTCTCGTTGGCGTCGAACCCGAACTGCAGGTGATGGCTCCCGAAGCACGTATCGATCATCGTGAACCGGCGCGTGCTCGGGTCGTAGAAGCTCACGTTGCGGCCGGCGCGCGCGAGGGGATAGTACGCGGCGAATTTGTTGGTCGACCCCTCTTTGCACAGATCGGGCTGCTGGATCGCCGGGCGAAGCGTCGCCGTGTACCACACGCGGCCCTTGCTGTCCATCATCGGGTTGTGGTTGCTCGTCGGGTTGAAGCGGTCGAGGTCGGCGATACGCGACGTCTTGGTCCCGTCCTGCCCGTATGAAGCGTTCATCTTTTCGCGAGGCACGAGCGTCGGGATGCGCATCATCTCGGCGATGTTCCGGACGGGGTCGAGCACGGCGAGGTAGTCATTCGCGATTTCGGATCCGTAGACCGGACCATTCGCGTTCAGCCGCGGGTTGCGCTTGTCGGTCGAGACCTCGTCATGGATCTTGCCCATGTTGTTGGTCCACTCCCACTGGGTCAGCACGACGTTGCGCTCCACGCCTTTCGGCCGCGGAGGCGCCTGCGGCACCTCGCCTTTGGCGATCCGGTCGGTCCAGTCCGCGAACATCGTCAACCCGCGCGGCCCGAGGCGCCGCATCCAGTCGGCCATCTCTCCCGCGCGCTGACCCATCTGTACGCGCTTCATCCAGCCCTCGCGGCTCGACGCAAACTCGCCCGGCGGATGCTGGCGGGTCCACTCGTTGCCGACCTGGTGGCACCGGAGGCAGCCCTTCATCGTGTACATGTACTCGTCGCGCGTCTGGGTCGACGGAAGAATTCCGTTGCCCTGCTGGCCCGTGCCGGGAAAGTCCGACGTCCTCGGCATTTCCATCAGCGAGAGCCAGTAGTTCGCCGGGTAGATCTTTGCGGCTTCCTGCGGCGTCTTGGCCACCGTGGCGGCCAGCTTCACGTCCTGCCCGAGGCTCGCAGCCACCGGCTTGGAGTCAACCAGCCCATACCCGCGGACCCACACCTGATACCTGGCCCGCGGCAACTCCGGCAGCAGAAAACGGCCCTGGTCGTTGGTGACGACGATCTTGCGGAACTTCGTGTTCAGGTCGGTGGTCTCCGCGATCACCCACACGCCGGCCTCGGGCCCCGCACCGCTCGCCACCACGCCGGTGATGACGCCGTTGGCCGCGGACGGCGCGTTCTGGCCCTGGATGGTCGCCTGCATCAGGACCAGCGCCATCACGGCCACGCCCAGCAGCGCGCTCGCACCGAATCCCACTTTCGATCGCATACTGTCCTCCTGCTCCCTCATATCGGACGCTTTACCCGGACAAATCCATGAGTCCGCCTACGGTGCCTTCGGCGCGTGCTCGCGCCCGGGCCTGTTCAGCATGCCCTCGAGCGAGTTCCAGTTGTTCTCGTAGCACGCCTCTTCCCACATCTCGATATTCTGCTCGCGCTGGCGCTGGAAGCGCAGCACCATCTTCCACGGCCTGGTGTAGACCTTCGGATCGGTGATGACCGCCTCGTACTCGATGGAACCGGCGCTCACGCGTCTGAACCGCTCCGCCACGTTCAGCGCGTCGCTGTGAAAATCGCCGACGATGTCGAACCAGGTCTGATCGTTGTGGTTGGCGACGCTCACGACCAGCGTGTCGCCGTCCCAGCGCCCGCGCGAATCGCCCATCCAGAGCTTGAGCCCCTCGGGAATGTGCGGGCTGCCGTCCAGGGGAATGGCGCGGTAGGTATGGTGCGCCATATTGAAGAACGTCACATATCCGGGTGACTGGAAGATCTCGATCTCCCGGTTGTACAGGTGGCGCGGCACCCCCTGCAGGAAGCACCTCGCATCGGGGTCCAGGAACTGGGGCGTCGGGTCGGCGTGGTTGTCGTGGATCAGCTTCGCTTTGGCCGCCGCCCACGGCTGATACGGGATCTTGCCATCCGGCGGATCGACGATGCGGCTCTTGCCGCGCAGCTCGGGCTCGGGCCGGCCGTTCTGATGGATCGACTGATACTCGAGATCCCAGATGTTGTAGGTGCCGCCCGGCACAACGGTCCAGAAGCCCTGCAGATCGGGCTGGCCGTCAGGCGTACGCGGGGCCGTGTAGGCCGCGCCGCCGGCGCTCCCTGCCTGGCCCTGCTGGCCGTCGGCTGACACAAGCGCCGATGCCACGGCACACGCCGCCACGGCGATCATGATGCTCCGGCAACCTGTCCACGGCTTCTTCACATCCCACCTCCACGCAACGGACAACGAGCGCTGACGGCCTACTCGGGAGGCTTCAGCCATGTGTGCTCCAGACCGAACGCGTAGCACTCGAACTCGAGAATCCGGACGTTCTTCTCCATCCGGCGGTACAGCGGCATGCTCATCTTCCAGGGCCGCGTGAAGACCTTCGGGTCTTCAATCGTGACCTCGTAGTTGATGTGGTTGGGCCCCATCGGGGTATACCGCTCCACCACGTGCAGCGTGTCGCTCGCGAAGTTGCCCGCGCGGTCGAACCAGACCGGGTTGGTGAAGTGCACGATGTCGACGACGAGGGTGTCGCCCTCCCAGCGGCCGCGCGAATCGCCCATGTACCACTCGATCGGCCCCTCCGGGTGCTTCGAGTCGAGATACACCCGCCTCACCGCATGCACGTACTCGTACAGGACAGCGATCTGCTTCGGCGTCTGCAGAATCTGAAACGGGTACGGCATGTACGTGGAGCGCGGCACTCCGGTCAGGTAGCACCTGGCCTCCGGATCGGCCGTCGCTCTGTTCTTGAAGTTCTCCCGCTGCTGCGCCGCCGCCCAGGGCTGATATGGAATCTGATCGCCCTCGACGACACCGAGACCGGCCGGCACGTCCTTGTCGGCCGCATGTGACAGCACGTTCCAGTTCGCCGTCGTGACGGCCTGCCAGACCCCCGTCAGGTCCGGCTTCCCGTCCGCCGTCCGCTTCAGCGACTCGGAGCCCTGTCCCGCCGCCGGTGCTGGCGAGAGCAGCACGGCGGCAGTTACCGCCGTGCACATCCATCGCACAACCAGGTTCGTGAT
>Ga0156172_1141_pt1 | contig 48312 bp, 43 predicted proteins | sample RifCSPlowO2_12_FD_107825 | JGI IMG/M metagenome (GOLD analysis project Ga0156172, IMG submission 107825) | Acidobacteria bacterium RIFCSPLOWO2_12_FULL_67_14 | reverse complement strand
CTGGCAGTGGACGGCGAGCAGCCGGCTGCTGTTCGAGGGCGGCTTCGCCTATTACCGCGGCCTGGGGCCGAGCCGGCCGGTCGAGGGCGTGGAGCCGGACGACATCGCGATCCGCGAGCTCTCGACCGACTTCCGCTGGAACTCGCGCGCGGACAACATCGGCGGCACGGGGGCGTATGCCGACCGCTCGATGCAGCGCAACTTCACCCAGCGGCTCAATATGTCGTACGTGACCGGGTCGCACAACGTCAAGACGGGCGTCTGGATCCAGCAGTGGCCCAACTACGCTCAGTACAGCAACAACGGCTCGATGCTGCAGAACTTCCGGAACGGCGTGCCGGTGTCGGTGGTGCTCTACGCATCGCCGCTGCGTACGGAGTCGATGGCGCACAACATCGGCTTCTACGCGCAGGATCAATGGACGCTCCGGCGGCTGACGCTGAACCTGGGCCTGCGGTACGACAGCTATCGCGGCTACGGTCCCGAGACGACCAGCCCGGCGGGCCTCTTCGTGCCCGAGCGGCACTTCGCCAAGACCGACGACCTGACGAGCCTCAAGGACATCAACCCCCGTATGGGCTTCGCCTACGACCTGTTCGGCAACGGGCGGACGGCGCTCAAGGGGTTCCTGGGCCGGTTCATCGTCGGCGTGGCAGGCGCGGTGCCCGCCCTGCCGGCGGCGGCCGTCTCCAACAGCGCTACGCGAACCTGGAATGATGCGAACGGCGACTACGTGCCGCAGGAGAGCGAGCTCGGGCCGTTGTCGGACCGGAATTTCGGCAGCCCGCGTGCTTCTTCGCTGATCGTCGATGAGAACGTCCGGTTCGGGTGGGGCAACCGCGCGAACACCTGGCAGAGCATCGTGTCGCTCGACCACGAGATCGTGCGCGGCTTCGGCGTGCAGGTCGCCTACTACCGGACGTCATGGGGCAACCAGAGCTTCACGGAGAACCAGCTGGTGACCGGGGCCGACTTCGATGAGTACTGCATCACGGCTCCGACCGATTCGCGCCTTGGCAGCGTGAGCGGCAGCCAGGTGTGCGGGCTCTACGACGTCAAGCCCTCGAGCTTCGGCCAGGTCCGGAGCTACCAGTCGCTCGCAGGCGACAGGATGGTGCAGCTCTTCAACGGGGTCGACATCAACATGAGCGGCCGGTTCGACAACGGCGCGCAGCTCAATGGCGGCGTCGCCTTCGGGAACAACGAGACCGACAACTGCGGCATCGCGGTCGACTCGCCGCAGGCGCGGCGCTTGTGCAGCTACACCTTCTCCTGGTCCGAGGATGTCCAGGTCAAGATCAACGGCTCGTACCCGTTGCCGTGGGGCCTCCGGACGAGCGTCGTCTACCAGAACATCCCGGGCTTCCCGATCGACGCGTTCTACACCGTGACGAGCGCCGCGGCGGCGCCGTCGCTCGGCCGGAATTTCTCGGCCGGCGCCAGGGGCACGTCCGAGATCCCGCTCGTGGAGCGCTACTCGATGTTCGAGGAGCGGACGCAGATCCTCGATGTCCGGTTCGCCAAGCGGGTGAACGTCGGCCGGGCCAGCATCACGGGGAACGTCGACATCTCGAACCTGTTCAACGCGAACACCCCGCAGTACGTCAACCCGCAGTTCGGCCCGCAGTGGCTGAAGGTCAACAACGCCATGTCGGCCCGCGTGTTCCGGCTCGGCGTGCAGGTCGGGTTCTAGCTCAGGCACACCGGGGAGGCGCGCCTGCCTCCCCGGTGTAACATCGTTCGTTGTGAGTCCGAGGGTCGAACATGAAGCGCCCTGCGAGACCGTGTTCTGCATTCCTGGCTCTGACCTTTTCCATCCTTATGCTTCCGATCGCGCTCGCCGCCCAGGGCGAGGGCATGGCTCCTGGCGGCACGCCGACCCCGGGGCGGCCGACGACCGATCAGCAGATGAGCGGCGAGGCCGTCTTCTATCAGAACTGCACGTTCTGCCACGAGCACGACGCGCAGAAGCGCCGGCTGGTGGCCCAGTTCCTTGGTCCCACACTCATCGGCCTGTATAAGGCCAAGAACCCGAGCGACGACGTCGCGCGCGCACTCATTCTGAACGGGATCCCGAAACGCATGACCGGCTTTCGCTACACGCTGATCGCGAAGGAAGTCGACGACCTCATTGCATACCTGAAGATCCGCTAGGCATCGGCAGGAGGACTCATATGGCTCGATTCCGTTACATGGCCCTGCTCGGGGCGCTGGCTGTTGCGTGGCTGGCGGCCGGCCTGCCCGTCGCCTCGCAGGCACCGCAGGGTGGCATCCTGCGCGGCGCGATCAAGGCGCAGGACGGCAAGCCGCTCGAGGGCGTAGCCGTGTCCGCCCGCGCGAACGGCTCCATCATCACCACGTCGGTCTGGACGAACCAGCGCGGCGAGTACGTGTTCCCGGCGATGCCGGCCGGGGCGTACGACGTCTGGGCGCAGGCGGTCGGATTCACCAGGACCGTCGCAACCCCGAAGCTCGCCGGCAGCGGAACCGTGCAGCAGGACTTCACGCTGCCCCCCTTTGCCGAGATGTGGCGGCAGTTCGACGACATCGAGTGGTACGAGAGCCTCCCGGGCAACACGCCAGAGGACAAGGGGATGGAAGGGCGCATGAAGCGCGTCATCCATCACAACTGCAGCACCCAGTGCCACAACACCGGGTACCTGATGGGCAAACGGTACTCGCGGGCCGACTGGGAGCTCGTGTGGGAGCGGATGTCGCGCTGGTCGGGCTTCCGCGCCGACCCGCCCTATGACGGCGAGGACATCACCGAGAAGGCGCGCGGCGCCGAGTACGAGGACGACATTCCTGGAGGCGGCAAGTTCACCGACAAGATGCTCGATCCCGAAGGGAAGCCGATGGGCGCGCAGCGCCGCATCCTCCAGTTCTACCGGGAGGACCTGATCGACTACCTGACGCGCGTGCGCGGGCCCGAGGACTATCCGATCCAGTGGAAGCCGCTGCCGCGTCCGACCGGCGAGCGCGCGTCGCACGTCGTGATCGAGTACCACGTTCCCGAGGGCGGCACGATCAGACGGCTCGATCCGAAGACCGGCACGTTCACCGTGTTCAACCTGGGCCGCGACGGATCGACGACGAAGGTCGAGAATCCGCCGTTCTATCTGAACCCGTACCGCGACGGCCACGACTGGGCGCGCGGCGGCCGCAACCAGTTCCAGGAGCTCGGCCAGCACGACATCCGGGTGGGCAAGGATGGGTACGTCTATCTGCCTCCCGGGATCGGCCGCGATCTGGATCCGCAGGGGAACGTCTGGTTCAGCACGAACGGCGCGGTCAAGTTCGACGTGAAGGCGGAGAAGTTCTCGGTGTTTCCGCTGCCCAAGGGGTACGAGGGGATGCACAACGGGAAGGGCATCGATTCCCAGGGCAACTACTGGGCCGCCACGGCCGCCGGCGCCTACAAGCTCGACCCGGCCACCGGCACGTGGACGCTGTATCCGTCGGTGACGCCGCTCGGCCGTCCGTACGGCCTGACGGTGGACCGCGAGGACAAGGCGTGGTTCGCGCAGATCTCGGTGGACAAGGTCGGCTATGTGGACGGCCGCACCGGCGACGTGGGCGAAGTCACGCTGCCGCCCATCACCGACGAGCCGATGACCGAGGAGGACAAGAAGGTCAATCGCGGGTGGACCTGGAATCAGCCGCTCTACGGGCGCGGCCCGCGCCGGCTGCAGGCCGACCCGCGCGGTGACTACGTCTGGGTGGCGTCGCACTTCGGCGGGTATCTCTCGAAGATCCACATCCGCACCAAGCAGCTGACCGACTACAAGCTGCCCGGGGCGTTCCGCTTCGGCAGCCCGTACGAGCCGGTCATCGACAAGACCGGCATGCTGTGGCTGGCGATGTCGAACACGGATCACGTGGCGCGGTTCGACCCCAAGACCGAGCGGTTCACGTTCTACCCGCTCCCGACGCGCAGCACGAACGCGCGGAACATCGACGTGGACAACACGCCGGCGGTTCCCGAGCCGTGGCTGCCGCAGCAGCAGGGCGGCAAGGTCGCGCGCGTGCAGCTCCGGCCGAACCTCCGCTAGTCGGTAGTTGGTAGTCGATAGTTGGCAGCTCGGAAATCGGCGCTACCAACTATCGGCTACTGGCTCCTACCACCTGCCGGCTACCACCTACCGGCTGATTAGTTACTGAATCTGAACCTTGACGTTGATCGGCGTGGGCTTCAGGACCGCGCGGAAGAACGCTTCGTCGTTCTTGTGCCCATCGTAGTGGTAGGCGTACACCGTCTTCGGCATGAAGACCTTGGCGCACTCGCCGGCCTCGTACGGCTGCATCGTCTCGGGCATCTGCATCGGGAGGAATGCCACCTCGATGTCCTTGATCGCCTTGATCTCGGGCGTGCACTCGGTCTTGCCCGCGAAGAAGAGCCGCTTGCCGCCGATGGTCACGACGTAGCCGTTGCCACGCCCCTTCGGGAAATACGCTTCACCGCCGGGCTTGGGGCCGCGTCCGCTCGCGTTGTACGCCGGCACGGCCTCGATGGTGATGTCGCCGACCTTCACGGTTTCGCCGTTGGCGACGACGTTCGTGGGCCCCGCAATCTTGTCGCCGGCCATCTTGGCGACCGCGGCGGGCATCACCACGGGAGCGCCGGGCTTCCGGATTTTCGCGATCTGATCGATGTCGAGCGTCTCCCGGTGGATGTCGGTGACGAGGATCAGATCCCCCGGCTTGGCCGGCGCGGCGCCGATCGCGGTGGGATCGACGTGGATGACCTTGCCTGCGTGCTCGATCTGCACGCTCATGCGCATCAGCGGGGTCACGACAATGTCGCCGCCGGTGGCGGGGACGGTCGTGATGCTGTCCGCCTGGCCGGCCACTACGGCGCCGGCCGCGATGGTCAGCGCCGACACGAAGCTCAGAATCATTCGCATGCAGCCTCCTGCGCCCTTGACTTTGGCTCGTTTCGGCCTTAACTTCCGCGTGGACAGTATCCTGTCTTCACCCGACAAGTCTGTCTTTGAAGTAAACTTTCAGGCCTAATTTCTTTTGCGGGAGGGAGTATATCCCATGCGGAATCGGTTGCAAGGCATTGTCGGACTGGGTGTCGCCGGTGCGACGATGGCCATCCTCTCGTTAGCGGTGGGGCCGCTGGCCGGCCAGGCGCCGGCTCGCCCCCAGGTGCCGGTCCCCGGCCAGTTTCCGGCGTACACGCCGCCGCTCGCCGCAGACAAGCGGCCCGACCTGAACGGGATCTGGCAGGCGTTTGTGACCGCCAACATCGATATTCAGGACCACGACGCACAGCCCGGTCCGCGGCCGGAGATCATGGGTGCCTACGGCGCGTGGCCCGCCGGCCAGGGCATCGTCGAGGGAGGCGAGATCCCGTATCGGCCCGAGGCGCTGGCGAAGAAGAAGGAGAACGTCGCCAACCGGATGAAGGTGGAGATTCACAGCGACTCCCGGCGGCACGACACCGGCGATCCGGAGCTGAAGTGCTACCGCGCGGGCCTTCCGCGCGCGGTCTACATGCCGTTCCCGTTCCAGATCGTCCAGAGCCAGGACAAGATCGTGATCCTGCACGAGTATGCGAACGCGCTGCGGATCATCAACATGACCAATCCCTCCGAGGCGCCCGCGGAGAGCTGGATGGGGTGGTCGAACGGCAAGTGGGACGGCAACAGTCTGGTGATCGATACCTCCGGCTTCGTCCCCTATACCTGGTTCGACCGCGCCGGCAACTATCACAGTGACGCGCTGAAAGTGACCGAGCGCTTCACGCCGGTCAGCCCGTATCACATGATGTACGAGGCGACCATCGACGATGCGAAGGTCTTCACGCGGCCGTGGAAGGTCAGCTTCCCGCTGTACCGCCGGATGGAGCGGAACGTTCAGCTGCTCGATTTCAACTGCGTGCCGTTCACCGAGGATCTCCTGTACGACCATCTGCGCAAGGAGCGGAAGTTTCCCCCGCAGGAGTAGCGGCGAGGTGCGACATGACTGAACGCGGTCTTGCGATCGTTCGGACCGCGGCGCTGGCAGCCGGACTGATGTGGCTGGCGGCGCCGGACGTCGCTACCCAGAATACTCCGCCGGCCGCGGCGCGCGCGCCGGTCGCCCCGATGCCGACCGCGCCGGCGCCCGCGTGGCGTCCGCCGCGGACGCCGGACGGCCACCCGGATCTGCAGGGGTACTGGACCAGCCTCAGCTTTACGCCGCTCGAGCGTCCCGAGCGATTCGGGACGCGCGAGTTCCTGACCGATCAGGAGCTCGAGCAGATGTTCAGCGCGGGCGTGGAACGGTCCTACGAGTTCACGTTTGCCAACTCGGCCGACACGCCGGTCTACGACGCCACCGTCTATGCGCTCGACGCGTGGCAGAACGGCGTCCGCCCCAACAGGCGGACCTCGCTCATCGTCGATCCGCCCAACGGCCGGCTGCCCGCGTTGACGCCGCAGGCCAAGGCGGAACGCAGCTGGGCGCCGCGCGAGTCGTTCGACGGTCCGGAACGCCTCGGTCTCGGGCTGCGTTGCTTCGGAGTCAGGCAGCCGCCCATTCCCACCGGCAGCGGGTACAACCGCAATGCCTTCATTCATCAGAGCAAGGACCACGTCCTTGTCGAGTACGAATGGGAGAGCGCGACGCGCGTCATTCCACTGGATGGGCGGCCTCACCTTTCTCCGAACATCCGCCCGTGGCGGGGGGATCCGCGTGGACGATGGGAGGGGAACACGCTGGTGGTCGAGACCACCAATTTCCGGCCCGAGGCCACCCCGGAAGATGGCAATGCGGGCACACTGCGAATGACCGAGCGATTCACGCGGCTCGACGAGAACACCATCGAATACAAGTACACGGTCGACGACCCATCTACCTGGACGAGGCCGTGGACGGTCATTCTGCCGTTGGCCAGGATCGACGGTCCGCTCTTCGAGTACGCGTGTCACGAAGGGAACAACGGGCTCGTCAATATCCTGGAAGGGGCCCGCAACGAGGAAAAGGGCCGGCCGGAGAGTCGCTGACACTGTTGTGGCCGTGAGGAGGCCTTGATGAGGGCTCGTTCCAACCGCTTCGCCGTTCTCGTTGCTGCGCTGCTCGCGGCGCTGTGGTCCGCCTCTGGCTGGCTCGCCGCACAGGCCCCGTCGGGCGGCGCTCCGGCCGAGATGCCGGCCCCCGCGCCGGTGAAGCCGGCGCTCGGCTGGAAGGTGCCGCGCACGGCCGATGGCCATCCCGATCTACAGGGGTACTGGAATACCCTGAGCTTCACGCCGGTCGAGCGGCCCGAAAAATACGGCACCCGGGAGTTGCTCACGCCCCAGGAGCTCCAGGACATCTTCAAGGCCGGCGTCGACCACTCGTACGAGTTCACGTTCGCCAACTCGGCGGAAACGCCGGTCTACGACGCGACCGTCTACGGCTTGGACGCGTGGCAGAACGGCGTGAGGCCCAACCCGCGCACGTCGCTCATCGTGGACCCGCCGAACGGGCGATTCCCGGAGCGGACGCCGGACGGCAAGAAGCGATTCCGTCCGGAGGTGGATCGCGACGAGGCGTTCACCGCGCGCTATATGGGGCCGGAGGATCTTGGCGTCGGCGTCCGATGCTTCACCTTCGGCGGCCCGCCGATTCCGGCCGGCAGCAACTACAACCAGAACACGTTCATCCTGCAGGGCAAGGACCACGTCGTCATCGAGTACGAGTGGGGCAGCATCACGCGCCTCGTGCCGCTCGACGGCAAGCCGCATCTTTCGCCGGGCATCCGGCCGTGGCGTGGCGACCCGCGCGGCCGATGGGAGGGCGACACGCTCGTCATCGAGTCGACCAACTTCCGGCCCATGGGCGCCCCCGCGGGCAGCAACCCGGCGACGGCCAAGCTGACCGAGCGGTTTACGCGGCTCGACGACAAGACGATGGAGTACAGGTATACGGTCGATGATCTGTCGACCTGGACGCGTCCGTGGACCGCGGTGATTCCGATGTTCAAGGTCGATGGTCCGCTCTTCGAGTATGCTTGTCACGAGGGGAACAACGGCCTCGTGAACATCCTCGAAGGCCAGCGCGCCCAGGACAAACAGACCGGCTCGAGCCGGTAGGCTCGCGCGCTCAGGAGACTCACATGATTTCTCCAAGACGAGTTGGGTTGCTCGGCGTGGCCGCGGCGGCGTTGCTGGCCGGGCCCGTCTGGCTGGCTGCGCAAGCACCGTCGGGGGGCGCCGCCCCCGCCGTGATGCCGGCTCCGGCCGCGGTCAAGCCGGTGCCCGGCTGGAAGGCGCCGAAGACGGCGAACGGCCACCCGGACCTTCAGGGCTACTGGACCAGCCTCAGCTTCACTCCGCTCCAGCGGCCGGAGAAGTTCGGCACGCGTGAGTTCCTCACCAGCGAGGAAATCGATCAGATATTCAAGACGGGCGTCGACCGGTCGTACGAGTTCACGTTTGCGAACTCCGCCGACACGCCCGTGTACGACGCCACCGTCTATTCGCTGGACGCGTGGCAGAACGGCGTCCGGCCGAACCCGCGGACCTCGCTCATCGTCGATCCGCCGAACGGCCGGCTCCCCGCGATGACGCCCGAGGCGGTGGGCGGCGGCCGCGGCCGCGGGGGAGCGCGCTACGACGGTCCGGAGGATCTCGGGCAGGGCGTGCGGTGCTTCTCGTTCGGCGGCCCGCCCATCCCGGCCGGCAGCGCCTACAACCAGAACACGTTCATCCATCAGGGCAGGGACGCCGTCATCATCGAGTACGAGTGGGGCAGCTCGACCCGCCTGGTCCCGCTCGCGTCGAGTCCGCATCTCGCCGGCAGCATCCGCCCGTGGCGCGCCGACTCGCGCGGCCGCTGGGAGGGCGACACGCTCGTGATCGAGACGTCGAATTTCCGTTCCGGCACGGCGCCGCAGGGCAGCAATCCGGCGACCGTGAAGCTGACCGAACGGCTGACCCTCATGGATAAAGACACGATGGAGTACAGGTATACGGTTGATGACCCGTCTACCTGGACGCAGCCATGGACGGCAGTCATCCCGCTCTTCAGGATCGAGGGACCGTTGTTCGAGTACGCGTGCCATGAAGGGAACAACGGGCTGGTGAACATGCTGGAGGGCGCGCGCAAGCTGGAGAAGGAAGGCAAGGACCCCGCGACGGCGATGCGGGGTGGGGGCGACCAGTAGGCCGACCGACGTACGTAGGCCGGCGGCGCGGGAGTCTGCGGAGAGGCCCGCGGCCACGGCGGTTCACACAGGAGGAAAGTCAGATGCGAAGGGCACTTATGGGCGTGCTTGTCGGTGCGACGCTGCTGTTGCCGAGCGCCCCGGTTTCGGCACACCATGCGTTTGCAGCAACGTTCGACGTCAACAAGCCCATTGTCCTCAAGGGCAAGGTAACGAGGGTTGAGCTCATCAACCCGCATTCGTGGTTCTGGATTGAGGTCGAGAACCCGGATGGGACCAAGACGGAATGGGGCTTCGAGGGCGGCAGCCCGAACTCGCTCATCCGCCGCGGCGTGACGAGGAACACGCTTCCTGTGGGAACCGAGCTCATCGTCAACGGCTACCAGGTGCGCAGCGGTGAGAACAAGGGCGTCGGCGTCAACATGACGAAGTCCGACGGCACGAAGCTGTTCTTCGCCGACGACGTCCCGCCCGGCGCGCAGGGCGGCCGCTAGGCCGGCCGATCCCGATCGGTCCTGCACTCCTCCGAGCGCGGAGTCGTGGTGTAACCGCCACGCTTCGCGCTCTTCTTCTTTGTACCGCCCGGGTGTCGTGCGGGTTTTTTCCCTCGCGTCATTCCTTCTCCCGCGAGCCTTCCGCCACGCTGGTGAGTGCGAAGATTTTCTCCCGCCCCGCGAACAATTCCATGTGGCGCGACGTGCGCTGATGAACGCAGACGCGCCGACGCACGCCTGGGCTTTGGCGCGTGATGTGCATCAAACGCCCACTATCGGCGGAACGTGTGTGTACGCGCGCCGCCCCGCCTCTCAGGGTTTCAGGCAGGAGGAGTCAGATGGCAAGGGCAATCTTGGGCGTCTGTGTCTGTGCAACGCTGCTTGCGGCTGGTGTGCCGGTGTCGGCGCACCACTCCTTCGCGGCCACGTTCGACATGAACAAGCCCATCATCCTCAAGGGCAAGGTGACGAAGGTCGAGTTGATCAACCCGCATTCGTGGTTCTGGATTGAAATCGAGAACCCTGACGGCACCAAGACGACGTGGGGATTCGAGGGGGGCAGCCCCAACTCGCTCATCCGTCGCGGGGTCACGAAGAACACGCTCGCGGTCGGAACCGAATTGACCGTCAACGGCTATCAGGCGCGGAGCGGCGAGAACCTGGCTGTCGGCGTGAACATCACGCTGACCGACGGCAAGAAGCTGTTCTTCTCGGACGCGGTGCCGGACGCGCGATTCGCCAACTTGCCGTCGAATTGACCTAGATCTTCTTGACCCGCGCGCCAGGCTGACTCGGGGCGCGCGGTCATCTGACCGGCGCCATTGCGGGTCCCGCGTTACTGCCTCAGCGCGGCCGTCAATTCAGCGGCGCTCAACGCATTTATCAGATCGGTGTAGACCTGTCGGAGATCTGCACCAGATCCGGTGGGCCAGAGCGGCCCACGCCACGGGTCGGTGGCCCGGGATTCGAGCGAGGACCGCACTCGAAGCACCGCGACAGCGATTTGAAAACTACTCTAGGGCGTTCCGAGGTCGAGGCCGCCAGGCCTTCTCATTCTCCCGTTCGCCACCATCCAGCCCAGCCAGCCGAGCACACCCAGACCGCCGGCCACGGCGCTGGCCCAGAGGAGCCCCCTGCCGGCGCCGGGGATCGAGGCCGAACCATCCACCAGCCGGAACGTCCACTCCGAGACCACCATGTAGTTGCCGGTGATCAGCAGGACGCCGAATCCGATCATCAGGATGGCGCTGCCGAGGCCCATCCACGGGACCACGGTCTCCAGCTTGAGCAGCATTGGCAGGGCCCGGGCCATCGCCACCGCCGCGATCACCAGCGGGATGCCCATCCCCAGCGAAAACAGAAAGAGTACCAGCGCCCCGTACAGCGCCGACTGCGCGAGGCCGACGTAGACCACCATCACGACCACCAGCGCCGATCCGAAGCAGGTCATGCAGCTCGTCGCGAACGCCAGGCCGGCGAGCATCATCTCCACCGGGCTGGCGGTCTTCTTCGAGCGCGCCATCCAGGACAGCACCGGCATCCGGCAGACGAGCGGCGCCCTGACCTTGACGGCGACCCGCAGGGCGAGGGCGATCACGATGATGCCTGCGCCGATGCCGAAGTAGCGCTGCCACACCTCCAGCTGCGAGGAGTCGCTCAGCCGCTGTGCGGCGTAACCGATCACCGCCCCGGTCGCCGTGTAGACCAGCGTAAAGCCAAGGATGAAGAAGAATGCCGCCCGCAGCACCTGCCGCCGGCGGCCCTGCTTCGACAGGTCGCCCGTCTCCTGCATGGCGATGCCCGCCAGCGCCGGAATGAAGTACACGGTGAGCTGGAAGAGACACGGCCACATCGCCCCCACCATGCCGCCGAGGAGCGCCAGGATGAGGGCCCAGCTCTGGCCGAGCCCAATCGGCACGCCTGCGGCCTCTCCGACATCCGGCAGGACGACAGGCAGGTGCCAGGTCGCCTCCTGGCCGGAGGCGAGACGCAGCGTCATCACCTGATGGCTCTTGCCGAACCCCTCCTCGACCGCAAAGCGGTGAGCGGTCATCCGGTGGTGCGATGAGGTCGCGACCACCGTCGAGTCGATCGGCGCGCGCCGATCGCCGCCGACGTACAAGGCCGGCGCAGGCGTGGCGCCCGGCAGGCTTTCCGTGTGGGTCAGCTCCGTCACCAGCACCATCGCGGATCGGACGGGCTCACCCGCTGCCGGTGCTGCTCCGGGGAACCGCGCGGCAAAGTTCGCCGGCACGAACGTCGCTTCGACGTCCAGGCTCCCAGCTCCCGCCGCCGGCGTCGCTGCCAGTTTTCGTGTGAGCGCCCTGGGCAGCGCCGTGCTTCCGGCGCCCACAGCCGGTGATGCCTCCTCGCCCCCCGCGTTGAAGACGGTCACGCTGCCCAGCACCTCCGCATGGAGATCGCACCGGACCTCGAACGTTCCGGTATTCGTCGCGGTGAACACGACGACGTCGACGCCCTTTTCCGGGGTCACGTACCCGTGCACCTCCCGGCCGGTCGGCGTAATCCCCCCTGGAGAGGCCCCCCGCCAGGACACAAACAGGCGGGTATGGTGGTGCTCGTCGCTCGAGCTGTCGTGTGCGGCGGGGTCGGGGTCCGCGATCCATGTCAGCCCCGTCGGCACGAGCCCCACGACCCGGTAGTGGTGCTCGGCCACATTCCGGGTCCGCAGCATGAGCTGCACGCGTCGTCCCACAGGGAGGAACAGCGCGGACGGCTCGATGCCCTCATCGTCGATGGAAACGTTCACGGTGAAGTACCGGCCTGGCTCATCCAGCAGGGCATCATCCGAGGCGGCGTGCGTCTCGTGCGCCTGGTGCGGAGGCGGGGCCGCAGTCTGCCCCGCGGCCTGGCCTCCGAGCAGGATGAAGGCAGCGAAGAACGCTGCGAGCGGCGGAAGGACGACCTTCATGGCTGGGCGCTCAAGACCTTCAGGTACGCGACCACAGCCGCAATTTCCGCGTCGGTGAGCGTGATCTTGCTCATCAGACCGACATCCCGAAGTGCGCCCCGGATCCTTGCCTCGGTCTCACCGCGGATGTCGGGGCCGCCCATGTTCAGGTTTCCGCGGCCGTCCATCCCGTGACAGAACTGGCAGCCCACGCCGCCGGCCGTCTTCTCGAAGATCACCTTCCCCTGCGCCACGAGATCGCCGCCCGTGGCAGCCGGTGCGGCGGCGGGCGCTGCGGCCTGGGCGGCAGCCGGCGGCGCGCTCGCGCCCGCCATCTTCCGCATCGTCTCGGACATCGCCCGCTTGGGGCCGCCCATGTCGGTCTGCAGCTCGCCCGTCCAGTCCGGCTGGTAGCGCACGAAGCCACCCGAGTGCGTGTCGCCCCCGTTCGGCGTCGGGATGTAGTTGACGACCTTGTGTGTCTTGAGGTCCAGCACGATCGTCTCCCACCCGTTCATGTTGCTGATCCACATCTCGTTGACCTTCGGGTCGGGATGGAGGATGGCGTGGTCGACACTCGACGCCGAGCCCCCGAGGTAGATCGGCATATTGTGAAGAACGCGAGCCGGCGAGAAGGTCTTGGCGTCGACCACGCCAAGCACCGAGCCCTTGTTGTGGCTCCCCTCACCCTTGCCCACTGGGTAGATCAGCGTTTCGTCCCAGTTCAGCGCGAGACCGTAGGGCCCTGGGACGCCGGCGGTGGTGTTGTCGACGACGGTATTGGTGCTGTTGTCGATCTTATAGACGTAGCTGCTGTGGGCGTCGTTGACATACGTGAACCGGCCGTCAGCCGTATGCGCCATACCGATCGGATGGTCACCCACGTAAGGGATGATCGTGACGGCGCCCGTCTCGAGGTTGTACTTCGCGATACCGCCGGTGTTGTGCAGCTGCCCCCGCCACGGCGGCGCAACCACGGAAATGTAGATGAACGTTCCGGTGGGATCGACGGTGACGTACGGGTGGCCGATCTTGTAGCCGATGTCTTCAATCGAGATCGTCTTGACCACCTTCTGGTCGTTGTTCGGGTCGAGCACGAAGTGCGGCCCCCCGTTGGCGCCGGCTCCCATGCCCAGGATGACGCGGTCCCGGCCGCGCGAGTCCTTGAAGGCGATGATGTGGTGGAACCGCTGTCGCCGGGGCCCCTCCAGCACCTTGTGGAGCTTCAGCGTCCGGGCGTTGATGACCAGGAGGACAGCTCTCGCCCGATATTCCTCGCCGACGTAGAGCCATTTCCCGTCGGGCGATATCCCGACGCCGTGCGGGCTTTGTGTGAGGTTGGTGCGGTCTCCGATGTCGTACAGCGCTGACGCGATGACCTTCTTCGCGTACGCGTCGATTACATGCACGCCTGACTGCTGCTTGCCGCCGGCCAATGCGATCTGGGCACTCCCGGTTGTGGACCCCGAGGAGCCGACGCCTTCGCTCGTGAAGTAGACGAGCGGGGAAGCCCTGACATCCCAGGCGTCCGGGCCGCTGGAGTCGTACGTGGCATACACCTTGAGCCCGCCGCGGATCGACTCCTCGGTGTCCCAGCCGGTCGCCTGCGGCCTTGCCGGGGGCGCCGGTGCCAGCTGGCCGGCCTGCACCAGCATCGTCGGCGCGACAGCGGCCAGCTGCCGCTGAAGCGCCTCTTTGTCGGCCTGCAACGACTGGTAATCAGGGGGGGGTGCTCCCTGGGCCGTATACACCACACTGATGACTGCCAGCACCGCCGCCAGCACACCGAGTGGGACCGCGTTCCGTTTGGCGAATACTTTCATCGCAGACTCCTTAGTGGGGGTATTCGTCGCCGACCGGCAAAAAGTTACAGAGCGGACGATTAAGGCCGCAAGTCTACGCCAGACGGCGCCGGCTGTAACCTGCCCGGGTCAGTAGTCCATGAGCCGCGTGTACTTGACCACGAAGGAGCGCCCGAGCAGTTCCTGGGCGGTCAGGTCGGATGTGTCCCTCCGGTCGTTGTAGACCAGAAAGATCCCGGTCCCGCTGCGATTGAGCAGCGCGAGACGGATGTTCGACGACATGCTCGAGGTCTGCCGGTTGTACTGGATCAGCCCCTGGAGATTCGCCAGGCTCGTGAAGGCGTAGCTGACCTTCACGGGAATGAGATCGTTCTTGAAGCTGCCGACCGGCAGGACGACGTCGTCCCGGTTCCAGCCGATCTCCGAGATCAGGCGGGCGCCGGCGCGCAGCCCGAGCGCCGCCTCCCAGCCGCTGTAGTCGCCGTCGTAGAAGGTGCCGATTTTCGGCCGCAGCCGCACGCCGATCGGAGCGCTCGGGTCCGAAAAAAATTCCCCGACACCGATGGCCCATGCGTACTCGCCGGCGGGAATGACGACGCGGCGGCCGGTCACGTCCTGATACACCGTGAAGGGCCGGATCGGCCGATCCTGCTGGGTATCGATGTAGTAGCCGAACCGGCCGCCTCGCAGCGGCTGGATCTCGAAGAAGTGAAAGTGGCCGCGCGAGCTCTCGAGCCGATCGTGCAGATCCGTGTACGCCGCGTAATTGATGTGCGGAGAGATGCGCCGGATCCAGGGCCAGCGCTTCGGCTGGTACGTCAGGAAGTAGCGCCCTTCGTACTGGCGGAACGCCCGGCGCGGCAGAAACCCGACCTCGGGGTTGAATGTCTCTCCGACCTGCGCGTAGCCGGCACTGCCGGTCCACAGGGGGTTGGCGTAGTTGTAGAAGAGGCGGCCGGCATGTCCCGAGCCCCCTTTGGCCTGCGGAGAATCGGTCCGGGCGAGAAAGGCGAACAGCTTGCCGTTGGTGGTCGCCTGCCACGCGAGGTCGACGCCGTAGGCGCGGTTGAAGTCGCTGGCGGCCGCGCGGTCGCCGACGCCCTGCCGGTTCACGAACATCGCCCCGAAGTTGGACCGGCCGACTTCACGCTGCATGCGCACGACGGAGAAGTTGTTGGACGGCGCAATCGTCTGACCCGTGCGGCTGTCCACCGTTTCGGCGGTGTGCATGTTGAGGAGGCCGACGTTGTAGCCGCCGAGCTTTCCGCTCAGCCGGCCGCCGGCCAGGATGTCGATCGGCGTGCCGCTCGGCGAGAGCCCGATGCGTCTGGAGAAGAACAGGTCGATCGCCTGCGGCTGCCCGAACTGAAACGTCTGCGCGTTCTCCAGAAAGAACGGCCGCTTCTCTGGAAAGAAGAGCGGAAACCGGGTGAGGTTCACCTGCTGCTCGTCGGCCTCGACCTGCGCGAAATCCGTGTTGACGGTGACGTCGAGCGTCAGGTCGGCGCGGACGCCCCACTTGACGTCCAGGCCGACGTCGCCGGTACGGTCGACGCCGCCGGTCCGCAGCGTGGCGTCCTCGTTGATCGATCCCGCGACGAACGGGGTCAGCTTGAGGTCGCGCCGGGCCGGCAGGCTCAGCCCTTCCAGCTTGCCCGCCACCGACACGCGGTGCAGCCCGTATCCGCGCGGCACCGGCGACAGGTAAACCTGCTCGTTCTTGCGCCGGATATTGCGCATGACGTTGACGCCCCAGGTCCGGTCGTCGCCGGGGTTGTACCGCAGCGTCTTGAGCGGGATGGCGAATTCGGCCTCCCATCCGCGCTCCGTGCGCGCGGCCCGCACCACCCAGTCGGCGTCCCAGTTCGGGTTGAAGCCGGTCACCTGCCCGGTCTGCGATCCGGCGGCGCCGGCACGCCCGCTGCCACCGCCCGTCTGGCCTTCGCCCATCACCTGCCCGTCGTACTCGATGCCAAAGGGATTGGTGCCGAACACGAAGGCGTTCTGCCCGTCGTTGAAGGTGTCCAGGAGGATCTGCACCGAGTCGGTGTCGTTCAGGTCGGCATCACGGCGGCTCTGACTGACGATGATCCTGTCGGGCTCGGTGTCGAAGCTGATGATGCCGATGTAGAGGTTGCGGCGGTCCAGCAGGAACCGCACCTCCGTGCGCTCGGTCGCCGGCAGCCCTTCGTTCGGCTCCTGCTGCGTGAACGTGCTGTAGGGCTCCACCGACGTCCAGACGCTCTCGGTCACGCGGCCGTCGATATCCGGCCCGGGCGCGCCGGTCAGTACCGTTGCCCGAACCTGCGGCACGGGCTCGTCCTGGGCGGCCGCCGGTCCGGCGAGCGCCAGCCACCACAGTCCGGCGCCCGCGAGCAGCCGCCAGGGTTTGATTCTTATTGCTGTCATTCGAAGTGCTCCTCGCCGCCGTCCATTCACTGGAAGATGAGAAACAGTTGACGGGGCAGAAAATCGTGCTGCGCGGACGCGGTGAAGCCCGCCTTCGTCAGCTCCGCGGTGATCTGCTCCGCCGTGAAACGGAAGTGATCGGGCGGTCCGCCCGGAACGCCCTTCCTGAAGTCGATGATGGCGAGCCGCGCCGACGGCTTCATCGACTTCCGCAGTTCCCGGAAGTACGTCACGCGATTCGGGATGTGATGGTACGTATCGACCATCAGGACGACGTCCACGGCGGCGGGTAGATTCGTCCGGTCGGCGGCCGCCTGCACGGCGACGACGTTCTTGAGGCCTTCCTTTGCTGCCCGGTCGCGGACGTACTTCACCATGGCCTCCTCGAGATCCACCGCGTAGACGGTCGGCGCCGCGGCCGATCTCGCGAGCCGGATCGTGAAGTACCCCGTGCCGGCGCCGATGTCGGCGACCGCCTGGCCCGGCCTGAGGCCGAGCGCTTCAATGACGCGATCCGGCATCTGCCAGGCGTCGCGCGCCGGATCGTCGAACCCCTTTGCGGACTGCTCCGGGTTGTCGAACCGGTGATCCATGTGATCGGCCGGCATCTGCGTGCCACGGCCGCCCTGCTGGGCGCTGACCGGCCGATCGGCCGTCAACATCACGCACACGCAGGCCCCAACGAACAGAAAGTGTCGTGTCATGGCGATTACTCCTTTTGTCGCAACGTGTCGAACGCCCGGGAGCCCGGCTGAAGCCGGGCACTACGTACGGAACGCCGGGCGCCCGGCTGAAGCCGGGCACTACGTACGGAACGCCCGGCAGCCCGGCTAAAGCCGGGCACTACGTACGGAACGCCCGGCAGCCCGGCTGAAGCCGGGCACTACGTACGGAACGCAGGCCGTCGTAGTGCCGGGCTTCAGCCCGGCCCGGGCAGACGTGGATACGTCAGAGCGGGAGCGGTCGGGGCGGGGGCAGCAGAGGAGGAACGCGCGTCCGGCCGCTGGAATCAATGCTGGCGGGCACGGGAAGCGCCGCGGCGATCCGGGCAGGCGCGGAGGCGCCCGGCGTGAGCACCGCGACACCGCCGCCGAACAGCTCGAACACGCTGCTGGCGCACTTGCACGAGATCTGCGCGTCAGGCAGCGGCGCCTGTGCCGCGCTCTCGCCGTGGACATGACGGGCGTGAGCACCGCCGCCCGGCGGCGACTGGTGATGCATCCGGCAGTCCGGCGCCGGTCGTCCGCGATGCGTGTGGTCGGGCACCGAGCAGACGCGCGCCATGCCGAGCGCCAGGACGAGGGCCTGCATGCTCAGCACTGCCGCTGCTATCGAGACCAGGTGACCGCGGGCTCGCGTCATTGTCGGGACAGGGTGGGTCCGAACCCTTCCATGCTACCAGCAGCCAGCGTCACACGTCAGCGCGAAACATCTCACGGAGTTGGCGGAAGCGCCTGGGAGTCGAACCCAGCCTCCCCGCAATGCGGGGAGCGCGCCGGTTTTGAAGACCGGGAGGGCCACCGGGCCCCATTCGCTTCCAGGTGGTTCCGGCGAGTCCGCGACTCGATGGACGCCAGGCTCGCCGCGGAACCCGCCCCACACCCATTCTTGTACGTGGGCCGGGTGCCACGGCGAGCGGGTGACCATCGAGCCGTGGACCCGGCGCGTCTCTCAGGTGCCCGGACGCAGCACCACGTACGTGGGCAGGCCCACGGCGCCGAACCGCTGCATGATCTCCCGAATGGGCGGTTCGTCCGGGTTCTCCGCCTGAAGCTTGATCTTCGTATAGCCGGCGAGCGCCTCCGTGACCGACGGGTCGACAAACGTGGTCCGGTCCATCGTCAGGCAGTTCTTGCACCACGTCGCCCACAGGTCGACGAGGACGGGCTTCTGCTCGCGCTCGGCCGCCGCCAGGCCGTCGGCGAGCGATGCGTACCAGCCTTCCTTGAGCTTGGCTTCGACGCTTGCGGCCACCTCGCCGGGGTCGACCCAGCGATCCGCGAACAGCGTGTACCCCAGATAGCCGTAATAGGCTGCCGTGCCGAGAATGATGACGCCGAACGCCTGCTTGACCCGCACCATCCAGGCGCCCGGCCTCGGGATCGCGCTGATGCCGGCGCCGGCGATCGGCCACGGCACCGCCATGCCGATCCCGAGAAGGAACGGCAGCGCCAGCGCAGCCGTGGTTCCCGTCGCGTAGAGGTTGCTCGAGAACAGCACGACCTGAATCACCACCGGCGCCACGCAGGCGCCCGCCAGCAGGGCCGCGACCGCCCCCATGCCAAACGCGACCACGAATGAGCCGCGGGCGGCGCCGCCCATGCTGAAACGCGTCGAGAACCGCGAGAAATCAATCGTGATCACGTCGAACATCGCGAGCGCGAGCACCACGAAGATCGCGGCAATCGAGACGTTGAACCAGGGAGACGCATTGATCGTCCCGAACGTCCCCGCGGTCAGGATGACGACGAGGCCCAGGATTCCGTAGACCATCGCCATGGCGGCGCCGTACGTCGTGCCGAGGAGAAACCCCCGGCGCCGCGAGCCGGCCTGTGCGCCCGCGCCGATGATCGCCAGGTTGATCGGGATCATCGGCAGCACGCAGGGCGTCAGGTTGAGGGCGAGCCCGCCGACCAGGACGATCGCCAGAATCGCCAGCAGGCCGCGATCCTCGAACCAGCCTTTCTCGGTGACGCCGGCCTCGGCGTTCCGCACGAACGTGAGGAAGTCGTCGCGGCCGAGATATCCGCCGGTGGTGCCCTGAATCGTGAACCGATCCAGCAGCGCGACGGGATCGCCGGCGCTCAGGCTTTCCGCGGCTGCCGGCGGCTGCTCGGGTGCGGGCGGCGCTTCACCGGTGCCAAAGGGAATCGCCTTGAACACCGCCTCATTGAGCGGCGCCCCCGCCGCATCCGCGGCGACGCGAAGGGTCCAGCTGCTGGAGACGGTGGCCGGAACGTAGCACACGCGCTCGTCGCAGGCCTGATACCGCAGGCGCGCCGGTACGACGATCTCGCCGGCCGCCAGGCCGCTGTCGGCGCGAAGACGGACGCCGATGAAAAACTCACGCTCGTAGACGGCGAGCGGCTCGGGGGCGCCCTGCTGCTCCAGATCCGTGGCTTCGGGATAGACGATCTCCTCCACGGCGATGCCCGACGGGGCGTCGACGGTCAGCACGATCGGAATCAGTGAGGGGTCGCGCGGCTTGTTCGAGTTGACGTGCAGTCCTTCCGCCAGTCGCACCCGGATCGCCGCACGCACCTCGCCGCCGGCGCGCACGCCGTCGGCGGCCAGCAGCGGCGTCACCTCCGCCGGCGAAGGCCGCAGCAGTTGCGCCTCAGCCGCACTGGCTCCCACCAGGAAAATCGTGGCGCAGGCGAGCGACCGCAGGGAAGTACAGAGATTGTTCAGCACCGTATATGCCAGTCTAGAGTACGGGAGTCTCAGGAGAAAGTGGGTCCGAGTCTAAAGCAGGTCCCGCCGGCCGTTGTTGTGAGATATCTCACAAGCGCGCCTGGAGCCCGTTGCCCGGACGGTCGTACGCTAGGATCGTAACGGATGACTGTTACGCCAAGTCGCTGGACGCGAGTGGCCGTGGGGCTGGTGCTGCTGGCGACGACCGTGTCGCCGGTTGCCGGGCAGGCGGCCAAACCGGCCGGATGTTCAGCCGACGCCAAGATCGCGAATCTCAATTTCACGCTGAAGGACCTGACCGGGAAGGACGTCGCTCTGAGCGCGCTCAAAGGAAAGGTCATTCTCCTGGACTTCTGGGCCACCTGGTGCGGCCCCTGCAAGGTCGAAATCCCCTGGTTCATCGAGTTCTACACGACGTATCGCGGGCAGGGGCTCGAAGTGCTGGGGCTCGCGGTGGACGAACCCGTCCCCGTCCTGAAGGAATACGCCACCCGGATGAAGATGAATTACCCCGTGCTCGTCGGCCAGGGGAGAGAGGACGTGCTCAAGGCGTTCGGGCCGATGGCGGGCCTGCCGACCACCTTCATCATCGACCGCAAGGGGCGGATCTGCCGCAGCCATACCGGGCTCGGTGAGAAGGAGACCTTCGAGCGCGAGATCACGGGGCTGCTGTCACGATGACCCGCGACGACAAAGTCATGGCCGGGGCGGCCGTCGCCGCCGTGCTCGGCGCGATGGCGGCGTATCTGATCTTCACGCCGCAAGGCCGACGCACGCTCGACAACATGGACACGGCACTGGACGACCTGGCCTCGGGGCTGGGGAAGGTGCGTCGCGCGCTCCGCCGCGCCGACAGCGTCGTGCACGAAGCCGCCGGCGCCGTGGACGAGGTGCGGACGATTCTTCGATCGGACGGGATCTGATTACACCCGCGCGGCCTTGAGCGCCGCCAGCACCCGCGCGTCCCTGAACGGCACGCGGCGGAGGCGCACACCGGTCGCATCGAAGATCGCGTTGGCGACGGCCGCCGCTGTCGGCCGGCACGCCGCCTCGCCCGCGCCGTAGTGGGGCAGATCGGGCCGCTTCGCGTCGGGATCGCCGTTCACCAGCACGATATCGATTTTCGCCGGAGCATCCAGGTGCGTCAGCGTCGGATGCGTGGTCCAGTCGACGCTGGTCACCTTCTCGGTATCGAACCGAACCTCCTCGTGCAGCGCGCGGCTCAGCCCGTACAGCATGTTGCCTTCGAGCACCCGCTCCAGGCCCTCGGGGTTGACGACCAGGCCGCAGTCATGGGCGCACACGAGTCGCTTGACCCAGACATGGCCCGTCTCGCGGTTGACCTCCACTTCGGCAATTTCGACGACGATCGTCTGGTTGCGGTAGCAGTACGCGACTCCCCGACCGGTGAGCAGGGCGCCGGTTCCGATCGGCTTCGGCGAGGGCCGGGGATCCCACCCGTACAGTTCTGCCGCCGCCTTCAGGGCCGCAATGGATCGCGCCCGCCGGAACGCCGAGTCGTCACGTGTCTCCGCCGTGAGGAGCTTCAGGCGGAACGCCACCGGGTCGGCCTTGGCCGCCGCGGCCAGCTCGTCGATGAATGACTCGCTGGCGAAGTGCACCTGCGGGCCGTTCGGATCGCGAAGGTTGCCGGTGCGGAGGGGCGACTCCCATACGAGCGGCAGGCTCACGACGTCGGCGACCCGCCGGCGGTTGGGGACCGCATACATCTCTGACGGGGCCACGGCGCCGCCCGTCGCGGGAGCGGCCGGCCTGATCCCCATGAGCTGCGCAATCAGGACGGTATCCGGCTCGTTGTACCCGAGGTGATTGTGGTCGACGGCGCGTCCGTGGTACTCGAGCGCCACGACATTCCCCTGGGCGTCGAGACCGCCGCGGAGCTTGAACGCGTACGCCGGGCCCTTGGTGTCCCACGCGGTTTCTTCGAGGCGCATCCACTGCACGCGGACGGGCCGGCCGATCTCCCTCGCCAGAAACGCCGCCTCGAACCCCGCATCGTCGGCCGCGGTGCGCCCGTACAGCTGGGGCCCTTCCATCCAGATGACGCGTACCCGGTCGACCGGCATGTCGAGGAACTTCGCCACGCCGAGGCGGAGGCCGTACGATTTCATGTCGTTCGACCAGATCGTCATCTGGCCGTTTGAGGGGTCCGCCATGGCGTGCGCCGGCCCGATCGCGGTGTGGCCCTGGAAGGGATGTTCGTATTCGCTCTCGATCACCGTCGCGGCGCCCGCGAACGCAGCGTCCGGGTTGCCGACGATGTCCGGCTTCGACGAGGACGTCGGCGTGGCGTTCCGGATGTACGAGTAGAGGTTGTCCGAGCCCGGGAACGGCGGGGTCGCGGGCTTCTGCCACTGCACCTTGAGCTGCTGGGCGGCGCGAATCGCCTGCTCCTCGCGCTCGCAGACGACCGCCACGTAGTTGCCGCGGCTCACCACGCGGATGAACCCGGGCAGGCCTTTGACCGAGGACTCGTCGATGCTGACCAGCGTCGCCCCCGCGACCGGCGGCCGCACGTTGCGGGCGTGCACCATGCCGGGCACTTTCGCGCCCGACGCCCACTTCAGCGAGCCATCGACCTTGGCTGGAATGTCATAGCGGTGGAGACGCTGGCCGGTGATCTTCAGCTCCTGCACCGGCTTCAGCTTCGCGACACCTGTGGTCGCGTCGATGTTCTGGCCCGTGAGCGCGACATTGAAGCGGCGCCCGCCAATCAGCTCCCCGTACGTGACGCGCTTTGAAGGGTCGGCCGAGACGGTAATCACGCCTTCGCGCACCGACAGCTCGCCGGCAGGCACGCCAAACCGCGCGGCTGCGAGCTCGAGCAGCACGCGGCGCGCCTCCGCGGCGACACGCCGGGCGGGCCACGCGTCCACCTGCAGCGCGTCCGAGCCGCCGGAGCCGCCCTGGTCGACCGTGATATCCGTGCGGCCCATGATGAGCGTGCTCTTGTCGTACGCGAGGTCGAGCTCGTCGCACATGAGCTGGCGGAACGCCGTTCCCGTGCCCTGGCCGCCGTCGGTCTTCCCGACGTAAAAGGTGGCGGTGCTGTCTTCGTGGATGACGATCCATGAATCAAGCTGCCTGAAATCGACGAGAGGGTACGGCCCGGCGCCAGGCGCACCCTGCGCGGCCGCCTCAACCTCGAACGGTGCCAGCGCTGCGGCGGTGAAGCTGACGACGAGCAGGCCCGATGTTCTGAGGAAGTCCCGGCGGGACGCGCCGTGACATCGTTCGAGCGCATCCTCGATCTGTCTCGGGACGGTCGTGAACGTCGTCATGCGACCACCCCCTCGTTCGACGCCGTGTCGGCCGTCTTCATTGCGGTCGCCGCGCGCCGGATGGCGGCCTGGATGCGGTAGTACGTCATGCAGCGGCAGAGCGTGCCCGCCATGAACTTCCGGATGTCGGCGTCGCTCGGGTTGGGGTTGCGGTCGAGCAGCACCTTGGCGGTCAGCATCTGCCCGTTCTGGCAGTAGCCGCATTGCGGCACCTGCTCGTCGATCCACGCCTGCTGGATCGGATGCAGCGCACCGTCCTTCGACAGGCCCTCGAGCGTCGTGATCTCGCCCTTGACGGCCGAGCACGGCGTCACGCACGACCGGACCGCCGCGCCGTTGATGATCACGGTGCAGGCGCCGCACTGGCCGAGACCGCAGCCGAAGCGCGGGCCCTCGAGTCCAAGGTCGTTGCGGAGGATGTAGAGAAGCGGCGTCGAGGGATCGACATCCACGGTGCGGGTGTTGCCATTCACCCTGAGGGTGATGCTCATCGCGAGTCTCCTGAGTAAAGGGTCGGGAGTCAGGATACACCCAGCGCGCCGCTGAGCTCGATCCGGATGCTACACTGGCTTCAACTCCATGTAACACAAGAGCTTATGCGGATTCAACTCCGAATCTTGGCGACGACCGGTTGTCTCGCGGTCGCGTCCCCGGCTGCCGCCGGACCCGATTCGATTCAACGTACGCCCACCAAACTTGTTCTTGTTGTTCTACTTTGACAGTCGTTCCTCCTTTTCTTCGTGACGATTCGCACGCCACTGTGTCTCAGTTCATGAGATCACGACTGCGCGTGGGCCACGGCACCTATGGCCGCCGGACGCCGGTGGGGATGCGCATCGCCCGGTGCTATTGTCCGACGGCGCACCAGACCTTCAGCCTGTTGCCGGATTGTCTCGCCAGTCACTTTCCGGGTGCGCTCGACCCGATCGAGCACGTCGTGGCCACCGTCGAGGCCGCGCGCAGTGTGGAAGCGGCGGCCGACGTCTTGCGCCCCGACATCACGCTCCCCTCCGCCGTGCGCTGGGTGCGACGGCGACTGAGGCCGATCCGTCTCGCGCTCCTCACGGTGGTCACGCTCCTGCCAGATCGCTTCACCGGTGACGCCCGGCTCGCGGTCGTGCGCGCCGCGTTGGCCACACCGTGCGCATTGGTGGCGCTGCCCACGCCGCTCGGATTCCACCCCCGGCCCTCCCGGCGAGCTGCGCGCGTGGCGGAGCCCCCACACGGGATGGGGGCAGACCGCGCCGGCCCCGACGGGTGAGGATCCCGTTCGCCGCGATGCTGCGGCGAGGAGGACCGATGCCGCCACCCGATCCCACGACCCACGCCGACACCGTCGCCTTGTTTCGCTATGGGCTGATCGCCGATCTGCTCCATCTGGCGGCCGGCGACCGCTCGCTCCACACGCGCTTGCGCGAGACGGCCGCGCGCGAGTACGACATCCCCGGGACGACGCGCCGTCGCGTCGCCGCCGAGACGCTGCGCGATTGGCTCTACGCCTATCGCCGCGCCGGCGTCGATGGCCTCAAGCCGCGCCCGCGCGCCGATCAGGGGCACGCCCGCGCGCTCCCGCAAGCCGTCGCCGACGAGCTCTGCGTGCTGAAAGAGGCGCATCCGACCTACAGCGTCGCCACGATCATCACGACCGCACGCGCGCAGCAGCGCGTGCCGGCGGATCTCCCGCTCGCGTCGGCGACGGTCCATCGCCTCCTCAGTCGCCACGGCTTGTGGGCGCGTCCGACTGACGCGCCCACGAGCAAGGACCGGCGCCGTTTCAGCTACGACGCCGCCAACGAGCTGTGGATGAGCGATGTCATGCACGGGCCGACGGTCCTCGACGCGGAGGATCGCCGGCGCCACAAGACGTACCTGATCGCGCTGCTCGACGATGCGACCCGCCTGATTCCGTACGCGGCCTTCACGCGCAGCGAAACGGTGACGGCGTTTTTACCCGTCTTCGAGCGGGCGATCCTGCGCCGCGGCATTCCCAAGCGCCTCTATGTCGACAACGGCAGCGCGTATCGCGCGCGCCATCTCGCCCTCGCGTGCGCCAAACTCGGCGTGACGCTCATCCACGCCCGCCCCTTCGCGCCGCAAGGAAAGGGGAAGCTCGAGCGCTGGTTTCGGACCGTCCGCCTCCAGCTCCTGCCGACCCTGCTCGAGACCGACACGCGCTCCCTCGACGCGCTCAATCAGCGCTTCTGGACCTGGATTGAGGACGAGTATCTCGACACGCCGCATCGCGGCCTGCAGGACGCCACGCCGCGCGAGCAGTGGGCCCGCGCCGCCCACCACGTCACGCTCCCCACACAGGATCTGACCGCGCTCTTTCTCTTCGAGGAGAAGCGCAAGGTCCAGCACGATTGCACCGTCAGCCTCCACGGCGTCGTCTTCGAGGTCGACGCCGCGCTGGTCGGTCAGACCGTCACGCTGCGCTACGGCCTCGCGCGGCTCACGCGCGGTGTCACCGTCGTCGTCCAGGGCCGCGCCGTCGGCACCGCCAAACGCGTGGATGCGTACGCCAATTGCTTCGTGCGCCGCGACCACGGCACGAAGCTCCTCACCCCCAGCACCGTCAGCGTCCCCGCGCCCGGGTTACCGCTGCGGAAACTCGAGGAGGACTTTTAACCATGTATCGCAAGCACTTCGCCCTCACGCGCCATCCCTTCGGCCAGGAGATCGCGCCCGACGACCTCTTTCCCTCCGCCAGCAGTCGCGAGCTCGACGTCCGCCTTGCGCACCTGCTCGACCTGCGCGGCATCGGCCTCGTCACCGGCGACAGCGGCAGCGGCAAGACCTGCGCCGCGCGCCGCGTCCTCACGCAGCTCCATACCGGCCTCTCTCGCGTCGTCTACGTGTCGCTCTCCACCGGCAACGTCATGGACCTCTTCAAGACCATCTCCTGGGAGATGGGCCTGAGCGTCGAGCGCTCCCGCGCCGCGCTCTACCGGCAGATCAAGAGCGAGGTGTCCCGCCTCTGCGCCGACGCGCGCACCCGGCCCATCCTCGTCGTCGACGAAGCGCACCACCTCCGCCCTGATGTCCTCGAGGATCTCCGTCTGCTCACCAACTATCAGATGGATGCCGAACCGCGGTTATGCCTGCTGCTGCTCGGGCAGACCGAATTGCGTCGGCGCCTCACGATGGCGGTGCACGAGGCGCTCGCGCAACGCATCGTCGTCCGCTATCACATGGCCGCGCTCACCCGCGAGGAACTCGCCGGGTATCTCGCCCATCGCCTCCGCCTCGCCAGCGCCGAGGTGCCGCTCTTCGATCCGCCGGCCGAAGAAGCGATCTACCAGGCGACCGGCGGGCTGCCGCGCAAGATCAATCTGCTCGCCCATCACACGCTGCTCGCGGCGGCGCTCACGCGCGCGAAACTCGCCACCGCCGATCACGTCCAGGCCGCACTCCCCGAAATCGCCTGACCCAGGCGCCCACCGACCCGGGCCGGCCGATGGCGGCCGGCCCGCGCACTCACGCCTCACCGTCGCCGATCCCGGCGCGCGCCGCATCGCCGAGCACGGACCAATCAGAGAATCGCGCGTCCGCGCCTCTCGAACGAGCCTGAGAAATCGTCAGTGGATTAACGTGAGAGCTAACATAGGGCTACAATGAGACTGGCTCTATCGCCTCATGGACGCCCAGAAACGTGCGCAAAACGAACGGAAATTCGAGAGTTGGGAAGAGCTACCCGGCGGCGGTCGGCGATACTGGTTCGACGTCAAAGGTCGCGCAGGATGGTCGGCGCGATACGTCAAAGCCGTTGACGGAAGCGAGACAACCGTCAAGTTCTACCAAGAAGTGTACGACGGCAACGGACAGCTACGAGAGATTCATCACAAGTACCCCATGGATCTCGGCCATCAGCAGGTCACAGGTAACGAGCCATGATTACGCGTGACACACTGGCATCGCAGCTTCGCGATTATCTGCAGCGCCGCATCACGCGCGCGGCCCTCGTCGATTGGGCCGAGCACGCGATGATGGACGAAGAGTTCGACAATCAGGATTTCGAAACGATCCGTGAAATCACCGGACGGCTTGGGCTGGCCGACGTCCGAGAGTTCGGGCTGACCTGGGAAGACTTCGAAGGCTACCTCTCCCGGCTGGGGTATCGCGCGAAAGTTGACGTGGTTCAAGCGAGCTAAGCCCGATTCTCTAGCGCTCGGAGCCGCTCGATCCGCCTCAGCCACACGACGATCTGGTTCGAGCTCGCCCAAGTCAGGTCCCCGGCTCGACGGCCTGCACCCGATTGGCGAGATGGATCTCGATCGCCAGCATAGCTATGTTGCAGCCCGGCCTGCCACGCTTGGGCTGCTCCTGGACGTGGCGTCCAGAGTGACATCCGGGCCGATCGAGGTCACGAGCCTCGTTCGGCACGGCGAATATCAGGAGAATCTCAGGACCAGCAATGCGAATGCAACTACGTCGGTGCCCATGCATGCGATGGGGCTGGCCTTCGACATCGCGCTCGTGAACACGCCGCTTCACACCATTCGCGAGATTCAGCGCGTGCTCACCGCGATGCGCGACGCCGGCGATCTCATGTTCGTCGGCGAGTGGCGGCAGCTGGTATTCCACGTGGTGCCGCACCCGTCCCGGATCGCGCACTTCACCGACGCGTACTACAAGGCGGTCGGTGTGCCGTCGAGCGTGGTCGGCGCTCATGTGATCGCGTCCCTCCCTCGGAGGCGGCCGGTGCCTGGAGCGACGCTGACTCCCAGCGTACGCACCGAGGTCGTGGCGGTTCTGCCGACCGACGAGTTCGCGGCGGAATGGTGGCTCGGCGACACAGCCACGGAACCTGCTTCGCCGCGACCCGAGCGCGCGAGACTTTTCGACCAGGGGCTGGCGCTCATGGTATTTGCGGGTGCCGCCGTGGCCATGGCCTCACTGAGGAACCGGTACACGGAATGGCGTTCTTACACGCTCGTGGCGCCGACCACCTCGTAACTAACCAATTCCACGGTTGAGCCGCCTTGGCACAACCGTTGCCGTCGATCGGCCCGTGGCTCTTCCCACCCGTAAGTCCCTGATTGACTGCCTGCACGGCCGGCCGCGTTCCCTCGCTGTGGGGATCCTGGTCGTGTGCCTTGGGCTCTGGATTGGGATCGGCGCCACGATCGGGTACGTCGCTCTGGCGGTGGCGTCTGCTCCCGACTACGCCGCCGTCCGCACGGTTGGATCGATGCCGCGCGCGACGACGCTGACCGACATCGAAGGGCGGCACGCGTTCACGATCTTCCAGGAGCAGCGGCTCCACGTGCCGCTGTCGCGCATCTCGCCCCACCTGATCCGCGCGTTTCTGGCCGTCGAGGACCGAAGATTTTTCAGCCATGGCGGTTTCGACCTGATCCGGGTTGTGGGCGCCGGCTGGAACAACATGCTGTCGTGGCGCGCCGAGCAGGGCGGCAGCACGATCACGCAGCAGCTCGCCAGGCTCGCGTTTCTCACGCCCGAGCGCACGCTCCGCCGCAAGCTGCAGGAAGTGGTCGTGGCCAGACGGCTCGAGCAGGCGTTTTCGAAGGATCGGATTCTCGAGCTCTACCTGAACAAGGCGTATTTCGGCGACGGTCTGTACGGTGTCGAAGCGGCGGCTCTCGGCTACTTCGGCAGGCACGCCGCCGACCTCGACGTGGCGGAGGCGGCGCTCATCGCGGGCCTCGTGAAATCGCCCTCCGCCTACGCTCCGACGGTCAGTCCCGATCGCGCGCTCCAGCGCCGCAACCTGGTGCTGCGTGCGATGCGTGAGTGGGACGCCATCGACGAGCCGTCGTACGAGGCCGCTCGACGACGTCCCCTGACGCTCCGCGATGCGCTTCGGCGCGAGGAACGCTACGGCCGGTATTTCAAGGAGGAAGTCCGCCAGTGGCTGGTCGAGCATTTCGGGTGGGAGCGCGTCTACCGTGAGGGGTTGCGGGTGGAAACAACCCTCGACCTCGATCTCCAGACGGCGGCCGAGGCGGAAGTCGCGCGCGCGCTGGCGGAGGTCGAGCGCCGGCAGGGACGCCGGGCCCGCGCGGCATCCGGACAGCTGCAGACGGCGCTGGTCGCGCTCGACCCCCGGACCGGCGAGGTGCGAGCCCTCGTAGGCGGGCGCAGCTTCGCGGACAGCCGCTTCAACCGCGTGACCCAGGCGCGCCGGCAGCCCGGATCCGCGTTCAAGCCGTTCGTATATGCGGCAGCGCTCGAGCGCGGATTCACCGCCGCCACCGTGCTGCGCGGGCTCGCGGAGCCTGTGATGACCCCGGCCGGCGCATGGGCGCCGGCCGACGGCCACGTCGATGCCGATGCGCTGACGATGCGTCACGCGCTGAGGATCTCGAGCAACCGTGCCGCGGTGCGGATGCTGCAGGACGTCGGAATCGCCGCCGTCGTCGAGTATGCCGACCGCTTCGGCATGACGGCGATGCCGCCGGTCCCCTCGCTGGCCCTCGGGTCCGGGGAAGTCACCATGCTGTCGCTGGTGTCGGCGTACGGGGCCTTTGCCAACCGCGGCGAGCTGGTGGTGCCCTCGTTCGTCCGCCGGGTATCGGCGAGCTCCGGCGAGGTGCTCTATGAAGCGGCGCCCGATGTGCGTCCCGTTGTCCGGCCGGCCACTGCGTACCTTGTCACGTCGATGCTCCAGGGTGTGCTCGATGGCGGGACGGCCGCGCATGCGCGGCGGCTCGGGCTCACGCGTCCGGCCGCCGGAAAGACCGGCACGACCAACGAGTACCGCGATGCCTGGTTCATCGGCTACACGCCCGGCCTCGTCACCGGCGTGTGGCTGGGCTACGACCAGCCGCGGACGATCATGCGCGACGGCTACGCGGCCCAGCTCGCGGTGCCGCTCTGGACGCGATTCATGCTGGCCGCCACCCGGGACGTCACGCCGGAGGCCTTCGCCGCGCCTTCCTCCGTCACGGTCGCCAGGATCTGTCCGCTGAGCGGCCGCCTCGCGACGCCTGCCTGTGACCGCGACCCCGGCGCGGCGGTGTACGCCGAGTATTTCGAGCAGGGAAGCGAACCGGTCGACTACTGCCCGTATCACACGGTCCGTCAGACGCTTCCGATCGCCGCCGCCTCGACGAGGGTGGCGCGTGTCGAGTTGCCGCCGCCACCGGCGGATGCCGCGGCGGCTTCGCCGGTGCCAGAGGTGCGGCCCACCGAGCCGCTCGATGCTGCGCCCGAGGCGGCCTCGCCGCCGCCGAAGAAGCGGGGCTTCTGGTCGCGCGTGTTCGGCGTTGGAAAGTAACGTCTGTTCGAATAGACGATCGTAGAGGCGGACCTTCCGCCTTCGCGTGAAGCTACGGCGGACCACCGTAGCCTTGGCGAAGGTGGTCAGGTCCGCCTTCAGTCGGGCACTTCGCGCGCGAGCTCCTGCAGCCAGGCGTCGGCATGGCCGTCGCTCGGCGCGCGCCAGTCGCTCCGCGGGGACAGCGACCCCCCCGACCCGACCTTCGGCGCGTTGGGCAGCGCCGACCGCTTGAACTGACTGGTCTGAAAGAAGCGCCGCAGAAACACCGCAAGCCAGTGCTTGATCGCGGCCCGGTCGTACTCCTGCCGCTCGTCGTCGGGCAGTTCGTCCGTCCACGTCCCGGCATCCCTGTCGTGCCACGCGTGCTCCGCCAGAAACGTGACACGGCTCGGCCTGTACCCGAACCGGCTGACGTAGTAGAGGAAGAAATCCTGAAGCGCAAACGGACCGATCACGGCTTCGCTCGCCTGGGCCGGCGCGGCCGCGTGCTCGCCTGCCGGAATCAGCTCCGGCGAGATCTGCGTGTCGAGAATTGACTGGAGGACGCGGCCTGCCGCCTCGTCGAGCTGCCGGCTCCGGATGACCCATCGAATCAGATGTCTGACCAGCGTCTTGGGCACCGAGGCGTTCACGCTGTAATGCGACATCTGGTCGCCGACGCCATACGTGCACCAGCCGAGGGCGAGCTCGCTGAGATCGCTGGTGCCCACGACGAGGCCGCCGTGCTGATTGGCCAGACGGAACAGGTGCGACGTCCGCTCGCCGGCCTGCACGTTCTCGAAGGTGATGTCGTACACCGCCTCGCCCTTCGCGTAGGGATGGGCGAGGTCCTTCAGCATCTGCAGACAGGACGGACGGATGTCGATCTCATGGGAGGAGACGCCGAGCGCCTGCATCAGTGCGAGCGCATTGGTGCGGGTCCGCTCGCTCGTGGCAAAACCGGGCATCGAGTATCCGAGCACGTTGGTCCTGGGCAGGCCGAGGCGATCCATCGCCCGGGCGGCCACAATCAGGGCGTGGGCCGAATCGAGGCCGCCTGACACGCCAATGACCGTCCGCGTCGTGCCCGTGCTCGCGAGACGGGACGCGAGCCCCTGGACCTGAATGCTGTAGGCCTCCCGGCAGCGCTCGTCTCTGGCGGCGGGGTCGCTCGGCACGTAGGGGAAGCGCTCGACATGGCGCGCCAGCGGAACGGCGGCCCCGGGCACCTCGAACGGCACGGCCACACGCCGCATGACCGGCGCCTGCCCCCGCCAGGCGAGCGCGGCATCGTTGAAGCTCGTCATCCTGACGCGCTCCTGGACGAGCCGATCCAGATCGATGTCGGCCGCGATCAGCTGCTCGGCGGTGGCGAAGCGCTCGGTCTCGGCCAGCGGCTGCCCGTTCTCGTACACCATGCCGTGGCCGTCCCACGCCAGATCGGTCGTCGATTCGCCCGACCCGGCCGCCGCGTACGCATAGGCGGCCATGCAGCGGCCCGACTGCGACGCGCAGAGCATGCGGCGGTAGTCCGACTTGCCGATCGTGATGTTGCTGGCCGACAGATTCGTCAGGATGGTGGCGCCGGCGAGCGCCGCCGAGCTGCTGGGGGGTACCGGCACCCAGAGGTCCTCGCAGATCTCCGCGTGGACGATGCACTCCGGGATGGAGGTGAACTCGTAGAGCACATCGCTGCCGAAGGGCACGGGGGCCCCGAGGAGCGTGATGTCGCGGGACGAGGCGTGCGTGCCGGGGGTGAACTGGCGCCGCTCGTAGAACTCGCGATAGTTCGGCAGATACATCTTCGGCGTCGCGCCGAGAATGTGCCCGCGATGTATCGCCAGCGCGCAATTGAAGAGCTTCTGATCCACTCGAATCGGCGCCCCGACGAGCAGCAGCGGTCTCAGCGTCCGGCTGGCGTCGACGACCCTGGCGAGGGCCGCGCGCGACGCGTCGAGCAGCGCATCCTGATGAAACAGATCCTCGTTGGAGTAGCCCGAAAGGCCGAGCTCGGGGAACACGACGATGGCGGCCTCCGCCTCGTGCGCCTGGCGCGCCAGCGCGATCGTGCGTTCGGCGTTCTCGTCCGGATTGCCCAGCCGCACGTGAGGCACGGCGACGGCCACGCGGACGAATCCGTGCCGGTAGATTGAGTTGAAGGGCAGCCCGGCCATTGGCGGTCTGAAGCAATTGTACTGCGCAGCTCGACCGCGGCTCGGCGTTTGCCCATTACGGCCATTGTTTTTCCCAAAATCGCATGCCGGATCGCGCACTTCGTGCCCGGATTGCGCCTCAGCTCATGGTGCTGGTCTTGCGTAGCGCCTGAGGGGAGAGTTGAGCTCATGCCTTTCAGATCGTTTGCGCCCGGGCTCGCGCTCGTGGCCGTCGCGCTCATCGTCGGGTCGTGCAGTACCGAACCTGGACTACCAACGTCGCCGACTCTGTCGTCGCCGCTCGCACAGGGGGCTCCGGTCGAGTATTTCGTGACGCTCGCGGATGAGACGCCGCCGCCGGAGCCTGCGCCCGGCGAACCGGCGCCTGCGCCTGGCGAACCGGAGCCTGCGCCCGGCGAACCGGCGCCCGCTCCGCCTCCGGCGCCTTCGCCGGCTCCTGCCGACTCATGGCCGCCTGGCCCGCCGCCGCTGGCCGCGCCGGGTGTGCCTGTGCCGACGCCGCCGTCGACGCACTTCCGTCTCAGGCTGAAGGTCGATCCGGAGCCGGTGCCGTACAGCGGCCGGCCGATCACCGACGTGCGGTCGTGCCAGATCCTGCGCCACACCTGGTTCTACGACCAGTTCCTGCATGCCGAGACCGGCATCGCGCTGACGATCAACGAGCGCGAGAACTTCTTCGACGGCCGCTTCGTCGGCAAGAACACGGAGCGGTTCCGCATCGAAGGGAACGGGACGGTCGTGCTGAAGACGCGCTGGTGCAGCGGCTACGGGAAGTTCCACTACGCCCAGACGCGTTTCAAGGGGCAGGACGAGAACGGAGAGGCGTTCACGATCAGCGGGCCGTGGGTCCGGCTGCTCGCGCCGTAGGTATTCCGTCGGTTGTATTCCGTACGTAGCGCCGGGCTTCAGCCCGGCTAAAGCCGGGCACTACGTGGGTTATGAAACCGGTTCTACGCACTCAAGGCACTCTCGCATCGCCTTGTGGCATAGTGGCGGATCTGATGTCTTCTCAGGCCGCTGCATCCATTCCGCAGCACGGCTCGGCGGCTGAGTTTGCGTGGGCGCTGCTGCGCGCCGCCAGCTCGCTGGCCGGACAGCTCGACCGCGGGAAGGCGTTCGCGCTGTTCGCAGCCGATGCCGGTGAGGGGCTGCGCCGCTCGCCCGGCGAGCGGGCAGACGTGGTGCTGGCATGGCGGCCTGGCAGCGGCTGGGAATCGCGGCTGCCGCTCGAAGACCCGCGCTTCGAGCTCGTCAACCTGTATCTGCCGATCTGCAGCGCCACCATGGCGCGGCCGATGACGATCGGCCATCTCGGCCAGAGCCTCGACGGCTTCATTGCCACGCCGTCGGGCGACTCCCAGTTCGTCACCGGCAGCGACAACATCATCCATGTGCATCGGATGCGGGCGCTCTCCGACGCCGTGATCGTGGGTGCGGGAACCGTCGCCGCCGACGACCCGCAGCTCACGACGCGGCACGTGCCGGGGCCGAGCCCGCTGCGCGTGATCTTCGATCCCGGCCGGCGCCTGACGACCGAGTTCCGTGTCTTCACCGATCGCGTGGGGCCCGCGCTGTACGTCTGCGGCCGCGCGCACGTGGCGCCGGGGGAGACGCACATCGGCGCGGCGAAGATCGCGGTCATCGACGGCGGCGATTCCGGTGACGAGGCGGCGCAGACGCTGAGGCTGCTGCACGGGCGCGGCTGCGCGCGCGTGTTCGTCGAAGGTGGCGGCGTCACCGTGTCGACGTTTCTCGAGGCGAACCTGCTCGACCGGCTGCAGATTGCGATCGCGCCCGTCCTCATCGGCAACGGCCGCGCCGCCATCAGGCTGGCGCCGCAGACGCGGCTGCAGGACTGCAGGCGTCCGAGCTACCGCGTCTTCCGCATGGGCGGCGACGTGCTGTTCGACTGCGAGCTGAACGTCAGGGCGGATGCCGTCGAGGCGCCCGCGCCAGGGACGGTGCACAGGATTATTTAGAGTGCCTGGGGTGCCTGGGGTGTTTCGTGACTGATGTAGTGCCCGGCTTTAGCCGGGCCGTATCCATGCTGACGTAGTGCCCGGCTTTAGCCGGGCCGTATCCATGCGCAAGCTAATCGCCCTGCCGATCGTTCTCGTGATTGTCGTTGCCGCGGCGTCGGGGCGCTACGCCGGCCAGGAGCCACGCGTCCGCGAGACGGTCCGCGTCGCCACCTACAACATCCACAAGGGCGCCGACCGGCGCGGCCGCTATCACCTCGATCGCACCATCGAGACGATGGCGCGGTCGGGGGCGGATGTGATTGGCGCGCAGGAGGTGATGCGGAATCATCTGGAGACCGGCTGCGAGGACCAGCCGGCGCTCATCGCGGCCGGGCTGCGGCAGCGCACCGGCGACGCGTGGACGTACGTGCACAAGCCGGCCTGGATCTACGAGCGGCGCGACTGTCTGGCGAGCGGCCGCGGTGACGGCGTCGAGACCGAGGATCTCGTCATTTTTTCGCGCGAGCGCATTCTGTGGTCCGACTGGGTGCGCCTGGGCGAAGGGCGCATCGGCCTTGCGGTTCGCGTCGCCGGCCTGCCGGACACCTCCATCGTTGTCACGCATCTCTCGCCGAACCGGTCCGGGCAGGAGGATCGCGCGCGGGAGCTGGAGGTGCTGCTGCCGTGGGCTGCGAAGCAGCGCGCGGGAGTCCTGATGGGCGATCTGAACGCGGTGGCCAACGCGCCGGAGCTGGCGCCGGTGTTCGCGCGCTATCGTGACGCGTGGCCCGCCGCGGCCGCCCGCGGGCGCATCGACGGCGTCCCCACCGGCTCGACGCGGCCGAACCGCGTGTCGCGCATCGACTACGTGCTCACCGCGCCCGACTTCACCCTGACGCTCGACACGGTCACCGTCATCGACACCGCCACGCTCGGCCTGGGCGAAGTCTCCGACCATCATCCGGTCGTGGCGACATTCCGCCGCACCACCAGCACGCAGTAACCACTCTGTACGTAACCACTCTGTACGTAGTGCCCGGCTTCAGCCGGGCTTCACGCCGTGGCTTGGCTGAAGCCAAGCACTACGTACGAGGGCGTGAGGCATGGCTTGGCTGAAGCCACGCACTACGTTCCGTCATGCACTACGTTCCGTCACGTACGTAGTGCCCGGCTTCAGCCGGGCCTCGCGCTATTTCCACCATCGATTCCCGAACTGCACGGCTTCCAGAATCTCGCTGAGCGGGTAGACACTTGAGCCGAGAAACGGGTACTCCGAGGGCGACCTCGTCAAGCCTGCTCTCACGGGATTTTCGGCAATGTATCGCGCGACGCTCAACGAGTCCTCGTCCTCGCGCAGCGTTCGCTCGAATCCATAGGGCTGCCATAGGCGTTGGCCAAACATCCTCAGGTAGTGGAATCCGGAAAGCTGCTTCGCCGTGGAGATGAACCGGCGGCAATCGCAGCAGTCCGCCTGCCCTTCAATCAGAAGATGCACATGGTCTGGCATCACGCAGTACGCAAGAACTGCAAAGTGCTGATCGTGGGCTGCACGCAGGATCTGACGCAGCACCATCTCGACACGATCGGCCGACACAAACAAACGGCAGCGCTGATACGTGCAAAAGGTCAGGAAATAGCGGTGGAGTCCACGATAGTCGAAGCCGGTGAGGCGTTCGGGTCTGCCGGTGCGCACGCGTGCAATGCAGGCAAGAGCAGAGCCACGGCTTGGCTGAAGCCAAGCACTACGTACATGCGGCTTGGCTGAAGCCAAGCACTACGTACTTACGACATACGTAGTGCGCGGCTTTAGCCGCGCCCCGCGACCTTCCGGCGGAAGACGACGAGGTCGTAGCCGATCCAGCCGCGGGCGAGGCATGACTGGAGCGCGCTGCCTCCCACCAGATAGTCGACGCGATCGCGGCCGAGCGGCAGGCGCTCGATGATCCCGGCCAGCAGGTCGACGATCCGATCGCGCGAGCGGCGCATCTCCAGCATCGGCGTCAGATCCATCGTCGACTCGTGCTCGAAGCCGGCCGCGCGGGCGAGGGCGTGCAGCTCGTCCGGCTGCAACAGCGTGTTGATGTGCCACCCGCGGCGGAAGCGCCGAATCAGGCGCTCGGCCTCGGGGTCCGCCGGCGCCCGTCTGAAGTCGTCGCAGATGATCAGGAGCCCGCCCGGCCTGACCAGGCGGCCGCTTTCGGCGAAGAAGCGCTCGGCCGACGGCCCGTGCACGAACGATTCGATCGCGTACGCGAGATCGGCCGGGCCGATGGAGGCCGGCAGGCTGGTGTAGTCCGCCTCGGCGCAGGCGAGTCGATCGCCAAGCCCCGCCGCCTGAATCCGTTCGGCCGCATAGCGCGCCTGCACCGGGCTCAGTGTGACGCCGGTGCCGCGCATCGGCAGGCGCCCGGCGAGATAGCAGAGGCTCGCCCCGACGCCGCAGCCGAGATCAACGAGGTGAAGCGTGCGGCCTGAGCCCCCCAGCAGCGACCGCGCGCGTTCGGCAATGAGATCGTCGACATAGTGGAACGCCTGCTCGCGCGTGCCGGCGCCCGGCCCCCAGACCGCACGGTGAATGACCCCGGCGCCGCCGCCCTGGCCGTACTTCAGGAACGCGGGTGTATGGCGGTCGTAGAAGCGCCGAACGTCGGAAACGTCAAAACCGCTCATCTGATAGCAGACGGGCCACAGAGGCACAGAGCCACAGAGATCCAAATCAAATTGTCCGAGGGAGCCAGGCCGCAAGGTCGTCGTGGCCGACGGTGAGATGCGAGCGGCGGGCGTCGACGTGCGCCAGGCGTCGCCCGCGCCAGTCGGCAATCCGCGAAGCGCGGTCTGGTGCGACTTCGGTGGCGGCCTCCGCCCATCCGTCGATCAGCATGCGCTGCATGTCGGCGCTCTCGGGCTCGAGCACCCAGTCGCTCGGCTCGCGCGCCACGCGGTACCCGGCCTTCGTGAAGCATCGCTCGGTCGCGTCAACCGCGTCAGGGCCCGCCGCCGGACCACCGAGGCGTTTGTCCCGATGCTGATGCCGGTTGAACAGCTCGCGCACCATCGCGTCCTCGAGGTCGGGCGGATCGCACGACGAGCGGCCGTTATAGGTGATGGTGAAGAGCGCCGATGCACCCTCTTCGCGGCAATGCCACGCCAGCGCCTGCAGCCATGGTTCGGAGACGAGATCGAGAAGAGCCGATGCCGTGACGAGCTGCTGTCCCGCGAAGATCGAGTGATCGGTCAGCGAGCCGAGATCCACCTGGCGGACTTCGATCGCACAGCCGGGTGCTGTCGTCTTCCCGCGCAGCTCGTCGAGCAGATCGGCGCTGCGGTCGACGGCCAGCCAGCGCTGAGGCGAAGGGAGCCTCGGCGAAAGATACCGGACGTTCGCGCCCGTTCCGGTCGCAAGGTCGACCACATGGATCGGCCCCGCAGCCGGCAGAGAGTCGACGATCACGCGCGTCAACCGGTCGGAGCGTGCGCGCGCGTCGGCCGCCTCGCGCAGGCCGAGCCATCGCGAGAGCTGCTCATCCATGCGCAGCCAGTCGATCGAACGCCTGCGCCATCTTCCGGCTGGCCTCATCCCACGTGGGCAGCCGGCTGCCCGCGCGCCGGGCGCCTTCGGCCAGCCGCGCGCGCAACGACGCGTCGCCGATGATTCGGGTCAGGGCATCGCGGAGCGACGGCTCGTCGTCCACCGGCACGAGCAGCCCCGCCTCGTCTCCCACAAGATCGACAACCGCGTCGGTCCTGGTGGCCACCACAGGGAGGCCGTGCGCCAGCGCTTCCGCCACCGCCATGCCGTATGTCTCCTGCTGCGTGGCCATCACGAACACGTCCGCCTGTTCGTAGCACGCCTCGAGCGCGTCGCCTTCCAGAGCGCCGGCAAGCGTCACACGATCTTCGAGGTGAAAGCGCTCGATCGCCGCTCGCACGCGGTCAACAGTGGCGGTATCGCGAGTGAGGCTTCCGGCACACGTCAGGTGCCAGTTGGAATGCGGGACGGCGCCGAGCGTGGCAAGGAGCAGCTCGTGGCCCTTGCCGGCCTTGATCGTGGCGACGCAGATGAGCATGACGGTGTCGGCCCGGCTGAAGCCGGGCACTACGTACGAATTCGTAGTGCCGGGCTTCAGCCCGGCCACATGTGGCGGATCGTTCCGGAGAGGGCGATCAGTGCCGGGCTCGATCACGAGCACTCGATCGTCCGGGATTCCGTACGGGACGAGCAGCGGGAGCGCGGCGCGCCCCGTGACGATGACGAGCGCGGCGGCGCGGAGCGCGATCCCCTCATCGTGCCGGAATCGCGCGGCCGTCGCGGCATCGAGGCCGGCGGTGGCGGCCAGCGGCAGGTGCACCAGCGCCACGACGCGGAGCCGCGACGCCTCACGCACGACAACGGCCGGCATCGCCCCGAGCGCAAGGCTGTCGACGACGACGATGGTGCCGTCCGGAATGGCCTGCAGTGATCCGGCTGCCTGTTCGAGGGCGGCCGGCGTGGGGGAAGGAAAGCTCGGATCGAGCTCCAGGGTCGAGACGGCCCAGCCGCGGCGGGCGAGCTCGCCGAGTATGCGCCGATTGTAGACGTAGCCGCCGGTCCGCGCGTCGCGCGGCCCCGGCGCGGCGAGCACCACGGATCGCGCCATTACGATCGTCCGACCGGCCCTTCGAAGGAGGCCGCCGCGACGTGCGATTCGTGAAGCGTCACGCGGATCTGCTCGACCGCCGCCGCGTCGCTGCCCAGGTCCCCGCGCCGAATGAACGCCACGATGCCGTCGAACACCACCTTCGCCAGCACCTCCGTTGTCGTATTGCGGCCGGCCAGCGCCGGCACCTCGTCGAGATTGCGGTAGTTCAGATCGCCGAGCACCTTGTGCAGCGCATCGGTCGCGCGGCCGATGTCGACGACGATGCCGTTGGCGTCGAGATTCTGGCGCTTCAGCTCGACGTCGACGACGAAGGTGGCGCCGTGGAGGCGTTGCGCGGGGCCGAAGACGTCGCCTTTGAGGCTGTGCGCGATCATGATGTGGTCGCGCACGGTCACACTATACATGGGTGCTCCTGATTGCGCGCGCTACACATATCGAATCCTATGGCAAAGGGTATCCCCGGGCGCCTGGGCGAGGCGCGCCATGACCTCCGGCAGCTCCTCGAAGCTGCTTTCACCTGTGATGAGCGCGTCGAGCGCGGGATCGGCCAGCAGGCTGAGCGCCAGCTGCATGCGGCGGGCCGTGTCCCATCGGGCGCGCTGCGAGGCGGCCACGTGTCCGACCTGTGATGATTTGATGGTGAGCCGCCTGGCGTGAAAGGCGCCGCCGAGCGGCAGCGTCACGTCCCGATCGCCAAACCAGCTCAACTCCACGATCGTGGCTTCGGCGGCGGCGAGATCCAGGGCGAGCCGGAGCCCTGCCGGCGTGCCGCTGGCGTGAAACACAAGGTCGGCGTCGCGGTCAGCCCCAGGAGGTTCGGCAAACGGGACGCCCAGCGCGCGCGCGATCGCGGCGCGGGCAGGGTTCACGTCGACGAGCTGCACTCGGCAGCCGGCCATGCGCGACGCCAGCCACGCCGTCAGGCACCCCACGGTGCCGCCGCCGATGACCGTGACGCGATCCCCGATATGGGGCCGGCCGTCCCAGAGGCCGTTGAGCGCTGTCTCGATATTGGCGGCAAGGACCGCGCGGTTCAGTGGCACACTGTCGGGCAACACGTGCACAGCCTGGGCAGGGACGACGAACCGTGTCTGATGGGGATGGAGCACGAACACGGCCCGGCCGGTGAGTGCCGGGGGGCCTTCCTCAACGCGGCCGACCATCGAATAGCCGTACTTCACGGGCGCGGGGAAGTCGCCGGCCTGGAACGGCGCGCGCATGCGCGACCGTTCCGACTCGGGGACGCGGCCGTTGAAGACCAGCGCCTCGGTGCCGCGGCTGATGCCGCTGTAGATCGCGCGCACGAGCACGTCGCCCGGGGCGGGGGCGTCGAGCGCCTCGTCACGGATCTCGCCGCGGCCAGGTGCCGCCACCCAGAAGGCACGGGCCGAACGCTCAGATGCTGTACGCACCACGGCTGACATTCTGATGCGGTACCCACGCCGATACAACGCCGCGCATCCGTTCGACCGTTTCGGGCCGGCCAACTACGTCACGACGGTCAGGGCGGTGCTGGTGGCCGGCGTGGCTGCGCTGATCGTCCTGCCCCAGGCGCCGCGCGTGTTGTGGTTTGCGATCGGAACGGCGACCATGGTGGCGCTGCTCGACGGCGTGGACGGGTGGCTCGCCCGCCGCACGCGCATGCTCAGCGAGTTTGGCGCCCGCTTCGACATGGAGACGGACGCCGCGCTGATCCTGGTGCTGTCGGTGCTCGTCTGGCAGCACGGCAAGGCGGGCGGATGGGTGCTGCTGTGCGGGCTGATGCGCTACGGGTTCGTCGCGGCCGGATGGCTCCTGCCCTGGCTGCGACGGCCGCTCCGGTCCACGCGGCGCGGCAAAGCGGTGGCGGTCTGCCAGGTCGTCGGCCTGAACGTGGCGCTTGCGCCGATCGTCCCGATGCCGCAGAGTGCGGTCGTGGCGGCGGTGACGCTGGCCGCGCTGGCGTGGTCGTTTGCGGTGGATATTGTCTGGCTGGCCCGGCTGAAGCCGGGCGCTACGTACCGGCCCGGCTGAAGCCGGGCGCTACGTACCCTCCGTACCGTACGTAGTGCCGGGCTTCAGCCCGGCCAACGAGAAGGAGACTTCATGGCGCTGCGTGTGCTGTCGATCATGCTTGGCGTATTCCTGCTGTTCATGGGGATCGACAAGATCTCCTGGTTCCTGGACGGCAGCATCCTCGCCAATCGGCTGCAGGAGTGGCGCGCCATGGCGCGGCCGCTCGCGCGCTGGTACATCGACACGATTGCCCTGCCCGGCGTGCCGATGTTCGCCCGCATCGTGCCGCTGGCCGAACTGGCCGCCGGGTCGGCGCTCATCCTCGGCTTCTGGACGCGGCTGGCGGCGGTGATGGCGCTGCTCATGGTGATCAACATCCACCTCGCGGCCGACGTGATGCTGCGGTTCGACTATCTGATCAACGCGTACGGCCTGCCGGTCCTCGGCGGCCTGCTGGCGCTCGCCATCGGTGCCAAGAAGCTCCCGTACAGTCTGTCGAAGTAGCTCACAATCGAGACGGGCCACAGAGACACAGAGGCACAGAGAATTCCTATTCAGAAAAGGAACTTCCCTCTGTGTCTCTGTGGCTCGCGATCAGTCTTCGCTGTTGCTGAAGGCGTCGAGGAACACCGGCACCAGCGCGTGCATGGGGCCGATGGCCGGACGCTGCGGGGTGAGCCCCGGCTGGAAGCCGTGGGCCGCCAGGCGGTCGAGGACGCCGGTCCGCTTCGCGATGACGTGGACCGGGACCGACCAGGAGGCGCCCGGGCCGCTGACCGCGGCGGGCGGCTGGTGATCGCCGATGAGGATGACGACCGGGTCGTCCTGCTGCGCGCGCAGATACCCCGCAAACGATCGGTATTCGTACGCCATCGCGTGCGTATAGCTGGGCCGCAGGTTCGTCAGATCCGGCGCGAACGCCATGGACCGCTCCACCTCCGCCGGCTCGTACGCGGTCGTCGTGAGCACGCGCGGCCAGTCGGGCTGATACGGCGCGACCGGGCCGAACGGCGCGTGCGTCGTGCTGGTCGGGAAGACGACGAAGAGCGGCGCGCGGCCGGCGCGGCTCCGTTCGAGCGCATCGAGCTTTGCGAGCGCGTACTGGTCGGGGATGCTCCACCAGCCGAACTCCGGGCCCTGGTAGTCGAGTTGCGCGCGCCCGTAGATCGTGTCGAAGCCGTAGAAGGCGCCCTCGGGCCACGCCTGCCGCATCCCGGGCATCAACGCCACCGTCCGGTATCCGGCGCGTGTGAAGTTGGAGAGGATCGTCTCGCGGCGTGACGCCATCAGCGACGTGTAGGCGTACTGGTCGCGCACGTCGACGCCCGAGATGAGCGACAGGTGTGCGAGCCAGGACGAGGCGCCGAAGGTGGGCGAGTCGACATACGCCGACATGACGTGGCGGCCGGTCTCGTGGATGGCGGCATCGAGATCGGCGCGGCTGGCGGCGAGCGGGCCGGCAATCTCCGGCGTCTCGAACGTCACCGCGCCGTACGACTCGACGAAGATCAGCAGCACGTCGGCGCCCGCCAGGGTCCCCAGGTCGGCATCGAAGGCCGGGCTCGCCCCGAGCGGCGTCACCACGGCCGGGCCGGCCAGCGCGAGCGCGTAGCGCGCCTGCCGGACGTAGGCCGGCGTCACCGGATCCGCAAAGGCGACGTTCAGCGGAACCGCCGCCGACAGCTGCTGCAGCCAGAAGATCGCAATGGCGAGCGTGGCGCACGCGGCAAGCGCCGCCCGGCCGCCGCGCCGCTCGGCCGCCGCGGCGACGTGCGTGAGGCTGGCGCGCGCCAGCAGGTACAGCGATCCAATCAGCAGGACCGCCGCCCCGGCCACCGCCGCGATCAGCCACCACGGCGTGGACCAGGCCAGCATGGCGGCCACGTTGCCGAGATGCTGCGAGTCCCAGTACAGGTTGAACTCGCGTCCAAAGATGCCCGGCGCGGTGACGTTCAGGTAGTGGCCGGCCACGAGGAGGACCCAGAGCGCCGGCAGCGCCCGCTGGACGAGCCGGCCCGCCCACCGGTGCGCGACGGCGAGCAGCAGCACGCAGACCGCCAGCTCGACCGAGAGCGTCAGCTCGCGCGGCGCCCGGATCTTCGGCGTGGGCCAGACGTTCTCAAAGGTCAGTGACGCGTTGAGGAGGAGGAGCGAAAGGACGAGCAGCGGCCAGAGGAGCCAGCCGGAGAGAAACCGTCGCGGCACCACTATACCGAGGACAGGAGATGCCCGAGCTTCTCCTTCTTCGTCCGGAGGTACCGCTCGCTCGAGGAGGTTGGCGGAATCTCGATCGGGAGGCGCTCGCTCACCGAGAGGCCTTCGCCGGTGACGCCGGCCAGCTTCCGTGGGTTGTTGCTCAGCAGCCTCATCGTCTTGACGCCGAGCTGACGAAGAATCTGGACGCCGGCGCGGTAGTCGCGCAGGTCGGCGGGAAAGCCGAGACGTTCGTTGGCTTCGACCGTGTCGACCCCCTGGTCCTGGAGCGCATACGCGCGGATCTTGTTGGCGAGGCCGATGCCGCGCCCTTCCTGATCCAGATAGAGCAGCACGCCGCGCCCTTCGTCCACGATCTGCTGCATCGCCGAGTGGAGCTGGCGGCCGCAGTCACAGCGCGCCGAGTGAAACAGGTCGCCGGTGAGGCAGGCGTAGTGGACGCGCGTCAGCACGTTCTCTCCGTTGCCGATCTCGCCGCGCACGAGTGCCACGTGCGTCTCGTCGGAAAACGCGTTCTTGAACACGAAGATGTCGAACTCGCCATATTCGGTCGGCAGCTTCGCCGACGCAATGCGGCGGACCGGCGGAATGCGGAGAAGAGCGCTGCCGAGCGCCAGCGCGCGGCGAACCCAGGACCTCATAGGGTAGAACCTGACTCTGTTGTGGGCGTGAGGCTTAACTGTAAGGGCGGAACCGGGGGCTGTCAAATAGCGCGCCGCGACGGCGCGCCGCGGGTCAGGAGCGTCAGGGCGCCCAGGCCGGCGCTGGCGGCCACCAGGCTCCGGATGCGTCGCAGAAAGGCCGCCGCGAATCCGACCGCGGCCGGCAGGCCCACCAGCTCGAACACCAGTGCATACGTGCCCTCGGCGACGCCCACCTGGAGCGGGATGAAGGAGAACGCGAAGCCGATCGCCTTCACCGACGATTCGAGCAGGAACGCGAAGAACGGCGAGGCGGGGGTCTCGAGCGCCCGGAGCAGCCAGAACAGCTCCAGCACGAGAATCATCTGCGCCGCCACCTCGATGAGGGCGATGAGGAGCAGGCGGCCCGGGCGTTCGCGGAGGATCGCCAGCAGGAGGTCCTCCATGCGGTTGATCCAGGCGATGTCGGGCCGCAGGCGTCCGCGCAGCGCGCCGATCTTCGCGAGCCCGGCGAGGATGGTACCGATGAGGTAGAACCGCCGCACGATCGCGATGACGGATGCGACGAGAAATGCGCTGAAGGCGATGATGATGCCGATGGCGATGCGGTCGGCAAGAGGCGGGAAGGCGACGCGCTGCATCAGGTAGACGAGCGCCACAATCGACAGCGCGGCCGCGACGAACGCATTGATCAGGTATTCGGCGATCGCCGCCGCAAAGCCTTCCTGCGCGGTGAGGCCGTGGCGCGTGAGCAGCCAGGCCTTGGCCGGCTCGGAGACCAGCGGACCGGTCGAAGTGAGCGACTGAATGGCTTCGCCGGACAACCGGATCGCGAGCGCGTCGCCATATCCGAGCAGGTGGGGCCGAACCACCGACAGCCGCAGGGCCAGCGCGCGTGCGGCGTGATGCGCGGTATATAAGAGGGCAGCCAGCAGGAAATACCAGCCGACCCGGCGCAGCAGGCCGAGAATCTCGGCCGGGCCCAGCCGCCAGAGCAGAAAGGCGAGGAGGGCCACGCCGGCAAAGAGCAGGAACCTGCGCATCTGCACGAGGATTATGACCACACTCTCCCTGATGCTGATTGATGGAAGGCCTGAGGAGGCCGCGGATGGCCGCGCGATCGACGTCGAGAACCCCGCCACCCGCAGCGCGATCGGGCAGGTGCCGCGCGGGGGCCAAGCCGACGTCGACCGCGCCGCCGGCGCCGCGGCGCGCGCGTTTGCCGGGTGGCGGCTCGTGCCGGCGCGCGAGCGCGGGCAGCGGCTGCTGCGGATTGCCGATGCCGCGGAGCGGGAGCTCGAGGCGATCGCGCGAACGGTCGCGCTCGAGACCGGCAACGCCATCCGCACGCAGGCGCGGCCGGAAATGAAGAGCGTGGTCGACATCTTCCGCTACTTCGGCGGCATCGCCGGCGAAGCCAAGGGGGAGACGATCCCGCTCGGGGAGCACGTGCTCTGCTACACCCGCCGCGAGCCGATCGGCGTGGTCGGCGGGATCGTGCCGTGGAACGCGCCGGTCAGCCTCGGCACGCTGAAGATTGCGATGGCGGTGGCGGCCGGCAATACGCTCGTGCTCAAGGCGGCCGAGGATGCCCCGCTCGGGCTGCTGCGGCTCGCCCAGATCTGCGCCGAGCACCTCCCGCCCGGGGTCGTGAACCTCCTCACGGGGTACGGCGAGGAATGCGGCGCCCCCCTCGCGCAGCATCCGCTCGTGCGCAAGCTGTCGTTTACCGGCTCGACGGAAGTGGGCCGGCTGATCATGCACGCGGCGGCCGACCGGATCGTCCCGGTGTCGCTGGAGCTCGGCGGCAAGAGCCCGGCCGTCGTGTTTCCGGATTCAGACGACGAGCGCGCGGTCGATGGCGTGATCACCGGCATGCGCTTCACCCGGCAGGGGCAGTCGTGCACCGCCGGGTCGCGCCTGTTCCTCCACCGCGATATCTTCGATTCGTTCCTGGGGAAGCTGGCGTCGAAGCTGACGACGCTCACGATCGGCGATCCGCTGGACGAGGCGACCGACATGGGGGCGATCATCAACCGCAAGCAGTTCGATCGTGTCTGCGCCTACATCCAGGATGGCCTGAAGCAGCCGGGCGCGAGCGTGCTGCTCGGCGGGCTGCCGCCAACGACAGGGCCGCTCGCGAAAGGGTATTTCGTGGAGCCGACGATCTTCGCGGGCGTGGGCAGCGCGTGGCGGATTGCGCGCGAGGAGATCTTCGGCCCGGTGCTGGTGGCGATTCCGTGGGAGGACGAGGCGGACGTGATCCGGATGGCCAACGACAGCCACTACGGGCTGGCTGCGTATGTCTGGACGCACGATCTCACGCGGGGGCTGCGCACGGCGCACGCCATCGAGTCGGGGTGGGTCCAGGTCAACCAGGGGCTCGGCATCGTCCCGGGGCAGGCCTACGGCGGGTTCAAGCAGAGCGGGATCGGGCGCGAGTACTCGCTCGAAGGAATGCTCGACAGCTACACGCAGCGGAAGTGCGTGACGGTGAATCTTCAGTAATGCTCCTGGCTGCTCTCGTTTCGATCGCGGCACTTCAGGTACCTGATCCGGATCAGCTCTATGCCGACCGCGGGAATATCGCGAGCGCGGAGCAGGCGGTGGCCATCTGGGAAGAGCGGCTCACGCGTGATCCGAAGGACAACCCGGACAGCACCGCCTCGCGGTTCTTCCTGGCCGAGACGCTCCTCGACATGAACCGGCGGCCCGAGGCGCGGGCGGAGCTGGAGAAGGTGCTCGATGCGCCGGTCGATCCCGACTGGGCGCCCGAGGACCAGGAGTTCAAGGCCAAGGCGCGGGCGCTTCTGGCGCGGCTCGGCTGAAGCCGAGCACTACGGCGGCTCGGCTAAAGCCGAGCACTACGTACTTCTCGGTGCGGTACGTAGTGCCGGGCTTCAGCCCGGCCAAGTTAGAATCTCGCTCAGGAGGATGAGCATGGCAGCGTTGGGACGAAGGACCCTGGGTCGCGCGGCGTTTCTTGGGGCGGGTGCCATCGTTTTCGTGGCGGCCGTGAAGGCGTCGCCGCAGGTGGCCCGGGAACGCGCGATGGGCGAAACGAAGTCGGTGACCACCTTCTTCGTGGCCAGCAAGGGCAGCGGCCGTGGCGGCGACCTTGGCGGGCTCGCGGGCGCCGATGCGCATTGTCAGGCGCTCGCCAAGGCCGAGGGGTCCGGCGACCACACCTGGCGCGCGTACCTCAGCACGTCTGCCACCGCAACGCAGCCCGCCGTCAACGCGCGCGACCGCATCGGCAAGGGCCCCTGGTACAACTCGAGCGGCCTCCTCGTGGCCTCGGATCTGGACGACCTCCACAAGAACAACCAGTTCACCAAGGAGACTGCGGTCACCGAGCGGCTGGACGAGGTGAACGGCGTGGGCGATTCCCCGAATATGCACGACATCCTGACCGGGTCGAAGCCGGATGGGACGGCGTACGAGGCGAGCGACGATCTGACGTGCCGCAACTGGACGTCCAGCACCGCCGGACGTGCGCAGGTGGGCCATCACGACCGTCGAGGCCAAGGGTCGGCGGTGAGCTCCTGGAACTCGGCGCACGCTTCGCGCGGGTGCAGCCAGCCGGATCTCGTGGCCACCGGCGGCGCGGGGTTGGTGTACTGCTTCGCGATTGACTAGAACCGGTTTCATAACCGACCACGGGCGCCCAATTCCGTACGTAGTGCCGGGCTTCAGCCCGGCTTAAAGGCGTGGCCCGGCTGAAGCCGGGCACTACTGTACTTCTCGGTGCGGTACGTAGTGCCGGGCTTCAGCCCGGCTGAAGGCGTGGCCCGGCTGAAGCCGGGCACTACGTACCATCGCCTCTAGCGCATGTCGTCACGCCGTTTTGGCGGTTTGCGGCGGCGACGCGGGGGGCGGTCCTCGATCCGATCAAGGGGCCGGGCGACCACGCGGCCGTTGTTCCGTTCGGCGCCGTAGACGTGCACGCCCTTGACGACATGCTCCAGCATGTCGAACTGCTCCTTCTCCTTCTTCA
>Ga0156172_1131_pt2 | contig 50189 bp, 50 predicted proteins | sample RifCSPlowO2_12_FD_107825 | JGI IMG/M metagenome (GOLD analysis project Ga0156172, IMG submission 107825) | Acidobacteria bacterium RIFCSPLOWO2_12_FULL_67_14 | reverse complement strand
CATGCAGTCGCTGACCTTCCTCGACGAATACTCGCGGTTCCACTCGAGCGATCGCGACTGATGCGCGTGTCGCTTGTGACCGGCGGCGGCGAGCCGGTCGACGGCTCCGATATCGACCGATGGCGCCGCACCATCGACGTCAATCTCACAGGGATGTATCTCGTCACCAGGGCAGCGCTTCCCGCCATGCAGCCGGGTGGCCGGATCGTGAACCTGTCGTCGGTGCTGGGCCGGTTCGGCGTCCCGGGGTATACCGCGTACTGCGCATCGAAGCACGGGGTCATCGGCTTTTCCAGGGCGCTTGCGCTGGAGCTGGCGCCGCGGGCGATCGCCGTGAACGCGATCTGCCCCGGATGGGTGGAGACGGACATGGCCGCCGACGGCATGCGGCAGGGCGCGGCCGCCACCGGAACGACGTTCGAGGTGTTTCGCGAGCGTGCGCTGAGCGCGGTGCCGATCGGCCGCATCATCCAGCCGGCCGAAGTGGCGGAGCTGGTGCGGTTTCTTGCCGGCCCGGCGGCCTCCGCGATCACCGGTCAGACCTACAACATCTGCGGCGGCCAGACGATGGACTGAATCAGGCGCGCTGCGCGTGCGCGGCAAGCACGCGCTGAATCATCTCGACGAGCTGGGCTGACGTGAACGGCTTCGGCAGAAGCCGAACCGATGGATCGAGCGTGCGGCCCGGCAGCACTAGATTCTCCGGGTACCCGGACATATACAGGACCGGCAGGGCCGGACGCGTGCGCCGGAGCCGTGCCGCCAGTTCTGGTCCGCTCATCCGCGGCATGACGACGTCGGTCAGGAGCAGGGCAATGGAGTCGGTGGCGCCGGCGATCGACAGAGCCTCCTCCGGCGTGGCCGCCTCGAGAACGCGAAAGTCCCTCTGCTCGAGCGCGCGTCTCGTGAATCGCCGCACGATGTCTTCGTCTTCCACGAGCAGCACGGTCGGGCGCGGCTGGACCGACACGGGCGCCGCCCATTCGTCGGCCGGCGGCTCATAGACGGGCGCATCCACGGCCGCCGGCAGGTAGACGTGGAACGTGCTTCCACGCCCCACCTCGCTGTCCACCCAGATGAATCCTCCGAGCTGCTTCACGATCCCGTACACCGCCGACAATCCGAGGCCGGTGCCCTCGCCCGTCGGTTTGGTCGTGAAGAACGGCTCGAACACCCGCTGTTTCACGTGCGGCGGCATTCCAGCGCCGGTGTCGCGGATTCGCAGCAGCACGTACTGGCCGGTGGGCATGGTCGGGCGCCGATCGGGGGGCGCGCCGGTGTTGGCCGTCTCGATCGTCAGCGTGCCGCCGTCGGGCATCGCGTCGCGCGCGTTCAGCGCCAGGTTCATGATCACCTGCTCGAGCTCGCCGGCATCCCCCGTCACCGGCTGCAGATCCGCCGGCGCCGACACCTCGATGCGGATGTGCTCCCCGAGGAGGCGTTCGAGGATCGGCCGGATGTCATGGACGATCGCGTTGAGGTCGAGGCTGCGCGACTGAAGCACCTGCCGGCGCCCGAACGCCAGCAGCCGTCGCACGAGGCCCGCCGCGCGCATCGCCGCGTGCCGCACTTCGCCCAGGTCGCGCCGGAGCGGCGCCTGGTCGCCCAGCTGCTCGCTCAACATGTCGATGTAGCCGAGAATCGCCGTGAGATTGTTGTTGAAGTCGTGAGCGATGCCGCCGGCGAGGCGCCCGAGCGCTTCGAGCTTCTGCGAGTTCGAGAGCTCGGCCTGCAGCTTCAGGCGTTCCGTCACGTCCACGACGATGCCGGTGGCGCCCGTGATCTGTCCCTGGCCGTCGCGCAGCGGCGAGGACCAGGCCTCGAACGCCTGATCGCCGGCCGAGATCTGCGTGCTCACGTCCTCGCCGGCCAGGGCGCGCGCGAGCGCCTCGCGCAGCGCGGGAAACGGGCTGATCTCGACCTCGGCGAGCGGCGCGCCGGTGATGCGGTCGACCGCGACGCCGGCGCGCTCGATCATGCGGCCGGCGCAGAAGGTCGCGACGCCGGCGCGATCGGTGGCCCAGAGAAGCAGGGGCACATTCGACAGCAGGAGGCGCTGGCGCTGCTCGCTTGCGCGAAGCTCGTCCTCGGCGCGTTTGCGCGCCGTCATGTCGCGCGACACCCCGAGCACGGCTCGCACCCCGCCGCGGCCGTCCGGAATCGGTGCGAGCCAGGTGCTCAGCCAGACCTCGGCGCCTCCATAGGTGTTCCGCGCCTCGACGTACAGCGGCTTGCCGGTGTGAAAGACACGCTGAAGATTCTGATGCTGCCGCCCGGCGACTTCCGGTGGGAAGATGTCCACGCGCCGCCGGCCGATCAGCTCGCCCGGCGTCGTCCGGTGCTGTCGTGCCGCCGCCGGATTGACGTACTCGACACAATCCTCGCGGTCGATGACGAAGATGTGGTCCTCGGCGATCTCGGCAAGGACGCGGTAGTAATCACCAAAGTGTGCGAGATCGGTCACGGTTGTTCGCGTGTTACGGCTTCAGGTACTTGGTCACTCCGCCGTCCGACACCTTGCGCGAGTTCGGCCCTTCGGCGGCGTAGACGTTGCCGTCGGCATCGACCGCGACCCCCTCGCCGGCGGCGCCTGCGAATGCGCCCGTCTCATGCGGGGGAATGAACGCGAGGACCTTGTCCTGCCTGGTGCTGCCGATGCGAACCCCCGTCTTCCACTTCGGATGGCGCTCCGGATTCGATTCGGAATCAATCGCGTACAGCATGTCGTTGCGATCGATGAACAGCCCGCTGACCCGGCTGAACTGCCGCCAGGTGTCGAGGAGCGTGCCCTCCTGGTCGAAGATCTGGATACGGTGATTGCCCCGATCGGCCACGAACAGACGGCCGCGGGAGTCGAAGACCAGCGCATGCGGCGTGCGGAACTCTCCCGGGCCCGACCCGAGCTTCCCCCACTCCTTGATGTACTTGCCGCCCCGGGTGAACTTCACGATGCGGGCGTTGGCGTTGGGCGGCGGCGTCGGCTGCTGACCGCTGTGGCCGTCGGCGACGAAGATATCGCCGTTGGGCGCGGTCATGACGTCGTTCGGCTCGTTGAACGTGTCTGGGCCGTTGCCGGCGACGCCCGCGCGCCCCAGCGTCATGAGCACCTTGCCGTCCGGGCTGAACTTGACGACCTGGTGGCCCTTCGTGCCGTCCTTGCTCCGCTGGCCGTCGGTGACCCACACGTTGCCGTCGCGATCGACATGCAGCCCGTGCGGAAAGGCGAACATGCCCCCGCCGAAGCTCGTGAGCAGCCTGCCCGAGGCGCGGTCGAACTTCACGATCGGCGCGACGCTGGAGCCGTCGCACGAGTTGGCGCCACAGCGGTCGTAGGCCCAGATGTGGCCGTCCGGACCCACATCGACGCCGGCCGTCGAGCCCCAGACCCGGCCGTCGGGCAGCGGCGCCCAGTTCTTGACCACCTTTGGATTCGGGTTCGGGAGGTTCCCGAGCGCCGGATCGACGACTTCCTCCTGCATCTGCGCGCTGGCGGCGGAAAGTGCCAGCGCGGCCGTGCCCGCCAGAAGCCCTGCTCTCACACGTGCTGAAAAAGACATCGCAGCCTCCTCACCGGTGCGGAATCGTAGCATTCTATAATCGTTCGCGCCCGTGCTCGCCACCGCACCGCCTTCCATCACTCTTCGAAGCGCGCCCGCGACGCCGTTCGACAGTGCGATTGCCGCCGCCCGCACGTGCTATTCGCCGCGCGTGATTGGTGCGTCCGAGGTCACCGACCGGCAGCGCGACACGATCGGGGCGCTGACGTTCGACGCCGGCCACCATACCGTCTATCAGCACGCGCACTTCGAGTTCGGCCTCGAGAACGTCTCGCGCCAGTTCGTCTGGGCGTTCCTGCACTCTTATCCGTTCTACAACTCGGAGCAGTCGAGCCAGCGCTACGTCCGCCTGACGGAGGCGCGCGCGTTCGTGCCGCCGATCGCCGGCGAGGCGCTCAAGGTCTACGAGTCCGCGATCGTGCGTGCCTGGGATCGATACGCGGAGCTGTCGGCGCTGCTCAAGGACGACGCGCTCGCGATCCTGAAGGAGCTGCGGTACGTCCGGCCGACGACGAACCCCGAGCGGTTGAAGCAGATCGAGCGCGACGCCGACAAGCGCGCGATCGAAACGGCGCGCTACGTCGTGCCGATCGCGGCGTTCACGTCGATGGTCCACACCGTGTCGGGCATCGTCTTGCACCGCCTGTACCGGATGGTCAACAGCGGCGACACGCCGTACGAAGCGCGCCTGGTCGTCGGTGAGATGGTGCGGCTCGTCCGTGAGTGGGATCCGCTGTTCTTCGAGAAAGTCGGGCTCGACCCGATCGCCTCCGAGGCGGTGCCTGAAGCGCACTTTCCGGCGCCGCATGGCCGCGCGGATCGTTTCGCCGCCGCCTTCGACGCCAGGCTCGACGGGCGCTGGTCGCGGCTTCGGGATGCGTCGGTCGAAGCCGAGGCGATCGTCGCCGAGGCGGTGCGCGGCGTGTTCGGGCTCGACGAGGTCGACATGTCCGACGACGAGGCGCTGGACCGCGTGCTGAACCCGGCGCTGAACCGGTACCGGCTCGACGTGCTGAACGTCTCGTATCATTCGCCGCTCATGCGCGCGCTGCATCATGCCACCTACGTCTTCGAGAAGCGGCTCAGCCATACGGCCGATTCGCAGGACCAGCGTCACCGGATGGTCCCCGCGTCGCGGCCGCTCATGACGTTCGCGGACACGGCGGAGCCCGACTACATCACGCCGCGCCTCGTGGCGGCCAATCCGCGCGCGCGGGCGATCTACGAGTGCGCGATGCGCGAGGCCTGGACGGCGAAGAACCGGCTGCTCGAGCTCGGCGTGCCGCTCGAGTTCGCGCTCTACGTGCTCCCCAACGCGAAGGCGCTCCGGTTCGTCGAGTCGGGCTCGCTGCTGGCGCTGCTGCACAAGTGGACGTTGCGAACCTGCTTCAACGCGCAGGAGGAGATCTACCTGGCCTCGATGGACGAGATCGCGCAGGTGAAGGCCGTGCACCCGCGCATCGGGCGCCACATCGGGCCGCCGTGCGTCGTTCGGAACGGTCTGATCTCGCCGCGGTGCACCGAAGGGTCGCACTTCTGCGGCGTGCCCGTCTGGCGCGACTTCCCGACCCCATGTAGCTGCGTGGCTTGTTCACCTCTACACCGCGAGCATGGCGGTGTGCGGCTTCCTGGCGCTCACGCGCATCTTCTACGACCGCTATCGCGAGGCGTTCCTGTGGCTGGCGGCCGGCGTCATCATCGACGCGACCGACGGCATGCTCGCCCGGCGGGCCCGCGTGGCCGCGTGCCTTCCCTCGTTCAACGGCGCCAAACTGGACGACGTCGTTGATTACGTGACGTACGTGTTCGTGCCCGCGTTCTTCGTGTGGCACGCGCTGCTCGTTCCGGATCGCTGGTCGATGGTGGTGGCCGGCGCGATGCTCCTGTCGAGCGCCTACGGCTTCAACAGGGATGACGCCAAGACGGCCGACCATTTCTACACGGGGTTTCCGTCCTACTGGAATATCGCCGCCTTTTACCTCTATGCCGCGGGGTGGCCGGAAGGGGTCAATGCCGCTGTGCTGCTGCTTCTTGCGGCCCTCGTGTTCGTCCCAATCCGGTACGTCTACCCATCCCGCACGCCGGTGCTCGGGCGACTCACGGTCGGTCTCGGTGCCATCTGGGGCATCGTGATGATGCTGATGCTCTGGAGGATGCCCGACATCCCACGGCCGCTCCTCTGGGCGTCGCTCGTCTTTCCCGCCTACTACGCAGTGATCTCACTGGGACTCGAGCTCCGCCGCCGAAGGCCATGAACGTCGTCCCGCTGCACGCCTGCAACGACGGCGAAGGCGCCGTGCCGCTTACCGGCGCGGGCAACTGGACGTGGCTGATCCCCGGCCGCGTCCCGACGCTGATCGACGCCGGGGTCGGCCTTCCACGGCACCTCGACGCGCTTGAATCCGCGCTGCGCGGCGTCCGGCTCGCGAACGTGCTGGTCACGCACGGCCATTCGGACCACGCGTCGGGTGCGGCGGCCGTCGCCGTCCGGATGCCGGAGGTCCGCTTCCTCAAGATGCCGTGGCCCGAGCGCGATCACCGCTGGCCGGTCTCATGGGAACGGATCGGCGACGGCGATCGGATCGAGGCGGGCGAGGGGGCGCTGACGGCCATTCATACGCCCGGCCATGCGCCCGACCATCTCTGCTTCTGGGACGCCCGGTCCCGCACGCTCTTCGGGGGCGATCTGCTGATCGACGGATCGAGCGTGTCGATTCCGGCAACGCGCGGCGGCGATCTGGGAGCGTACCTGGCGTCGCTCGAACGCGTGCTGGCGCTCGACCCGGTACGGGTCCTGCCGGCGCACGGCCGCGTCATCGATCGGCCGGCGGTGTTGCTGCGCGCCTCCATCGCGCGGCGGCGCGAGCGCGAACGGCAGATCCTCGAGCTGCTCGCGCCCGGCGCCATCGATCTCGATGCCATCGTGACCCGGCTGTACGCGGGATTGCGCGAGAGTCTGGTCCCGCATGCCCGCGACACGGTACTCGCACACCTCCTCAAGCTCGAGCGCGAGCGCCGGGCCGCAAGGGACGGTGAGGCGTGGCATATCATGGAGCCATGAATCAGGTCGTCGACTTCATTCACGTCAACCGCGATCGGTACGTCGAGGAGCTGAAGCAGTACCTTGCGATCCCGAGCATCAGCGCCCTCCCGCAGCACGCGCCGGATGTGCGGCGCGCGGCCGAGTGGACCTGCGACGCGCTGCGGCAGGCCGGCGTGCCGGCCGCGCGGCTGATCGACACTCCAGGCAACCCGGTGGTGTACGGAGAGTCGCCGGCCGTGCCGGGCCGGCCGACGATCCTCTTCTACGGTCACTACGACGTGCAGCCGGTCGATCCGCTGGAGCTCTGGACGTCGCCCCCCTTCGAGGCCACCGTCCGCGACGGCGAGATCTACGCCCGGGGCGCCGCCGACGACAAGGGCCAGGTGTTCATGCACATCAAGGCCGTCGAAGCCTTCATGCAGAAGGCCGGCGGGCTGCCGCTGAACATGAAGTTCTTCATCGAAGGCGAAGAGGAGGTCGGCAGCGTCCACCTGGATGACTTCGTGCGAAGCCACAAGCAGGAGCTGGCCGCGGACGTCGTCGTGATCTCCGACTCATCGATGTTCGATCGGGGCATCCCGTCGATCTGCTACGGCCTCCGCGGCCTCGTGTACTTCCAGATCGATCTCCGCGGCACGAAGACCGATCTGCACTCGGGCTCCTTCGGAGGCGCCGTGGCCAACCCCGGGTTCGTGCTGGCGCAGCTGCTGGCGCAGATGAAGGATCGCGGCGGCCGCGTGAAGATTCCCGGCTTCTACGACGACGTCCGCCCGCTGAGCGATGCCGAGCGTGCGGAGTGGAAGCGGCTGCCGTTCAACGAGACGAAGTACCGCAAGGAGCTCGGCGCGCCGCGGCTGTTCGGCGAGAAGGGCTACACGACGCTCGAGCGCGTCTGGGCGCGCCCCACGTTCGAGGTCAACGGGCTGCTCTCGGGGTTCACCGGCGAGGGCGCCAAGACCGTGCTGCCGGCCGTTGCCATGGCGAAGGTCAGCATGCGGCTGGTGCCCGACCAGGATCCGAACCGGATCGCGGAGCTGTTCGAGGCGTACGTCAGGAAGCTCTGCCCATCCACCGTGGAGCTGAAGATCACCCGGATGCACGGCGGCAAGCCGTGGATGACCGAGTTCGACAACAAGTACGTGCGCGCCGCCGGCCGCGCCATTGACAAGGGCTTCGGCCGCGCGCCGGTGTTCAACCGGGAAGGCGGGTCGATCCCGGTGGTCTCGACGTTTCAGGAGGAGCTCGGGCTGCCGAGCGTGCTGTTCGGCGTGGGATTGCCCGATGAGAACGCGCACGCGCCCAACGAGAAGCTGGATCTCGGCAACTTCCACAACGGCATCATCGCGTCCGCGTATTTGTACGAGGAAATTGCGGGTGTGAGTTGAGGGGTAGGCGTGGCGCGAACCCTGTCGGGTTCGCGGGGCGAGCCTGACAGGCTCGCCCCACTGAGAGAGTAGTTACAGCCGGATCCCGCCGCGTGTCGGCTCGCTGGGCACGCTGGGGTGATCGCGCGGCAGCGCCCGTGGCTCCCGCTCCTGCCGCCCCGGCTCCTGAGCCGGCGCCGCGCCGGTGCGGATCAGCGTTTCCGAATACACAGCCCCCTCGGCGCCGCCCATCGTCCATTCACCGACCAGCTTCTCGCCGTCGACGGTGTAGACGACCACCGCAGGAGCGCCTCCGAAGTAGCTCACGGCGAACACGCCGCTGCTGTAGATGCCGACTCCGGTGATGGCACCGTCATCCATCGTCCAGCGGACGCGGAACGTCTCACGCACCTTTCGAATTTCGACGAGGCCGTGGTACGGCTTGCCGTCCGGGTTCGTCCCATCGCAGCGATATACGCCCGTCAGGTCCGGCAGTGGAGCAGGAGCGGCAATCGACCCGATGGCGCACAGCGCGACGAGGGTGCCCGCTAGGAGTGTTCGGCGCATGTTCTGGCCTCCTGGGTTGTGATACCAGCAAAGAAAGGGCCGTCAAGCACGGATGAGTGTAGCAAATTGCCATCAGTTGCGGGGGGCGTCAATTCAGGGCTGCCATCCGGCGTCGGAGCGTCTTCACGTGCTCCCAGATCTGCTGGTGTTCTTCACGGGTTTCCCTGTTTGCTTCGCCCAGGCCGGCGAGCTTGAGATAGGTCTGCAGGTCGCGGAGCGCGCCCGGGATGTCATTGAGGTGGAACGCGAGAAGGCCGCGATCGCGCAGCTCGCTCAGTGCCGACGGTGTCAGGGCCAGCAGCAGCTCGGTCGCGTCGCGGGCCTGCGGAAACGACCGCATATGGACGTACAGACGCTTCAGGTTGAGCAGCATGCGGGCGACGATCTCGGTCCGCGTGGCCGGCGCGAGCAGCGACGCGCTGAAGGCGACTTCAGCCCCGACGTGCTTCTGCAGCAGCCGCCGGCAGTCTGGCTCGGACAGCCTGGCGCCCCCATGGAACGCGTCGACAATCACCCCGCGCTGTCGCGGCTCGCCTGTCGGAACCCGGACGAGGAAGTGGCCCGGAAAGTTCACGCCGTCGACGCGCACGCCCGCGCGGCGCCCCACTTCCATGTAGACGAGCGACAACGTGATCGGGATGCCGGTCCTGCGATCGAGCACCTGATTGAGGCAACTGTTCCTGGGGTCCTCATACCGGTCGCGGTTGCCCGCAAATCGCTGATCCTCGAACAGATACCGATTGAGCGCGTGGATGCGGGACAGCACCGACGCGTCGCTGGTGGCCTTCACGTGCTGCTCGATCGTCCGCTGCGCGGCGGCCCCCATCGCATCCAGGCGCGCCAGGTATGCGGGCGCATCGAGCTGCGGATATTCGAGCCGCGCGATGACGAGCGCCGCCGGCGCGAGCTCCGCGCCGGGAGCCTCCACCGCCGCCATGAGCGCGTCAACGAGGCCGCTGCGCATGGGCGGGCACCGCAGACGAGCACAACCGGTCGAGTGCCGCGAGCGTGAGCTCGCCAAGGCCGCCAACGACCATCTCCGCGCCCGCGAGCTCGTGCTCCGGGTAGCTGGTGGTGACGCCGACACAGCGCAGCCCTGCGCCGTGCGCCGACTCGAGCCCCCACCTCGAGTCTTCGATCGCGACGCACCGTCGGGCTTCGATGTCGAGACTGCTCTCCTGCCGGAGGCGCTCGAAGGCCAGAAGGTACGGCGCGGGCGACGGCTTGCACTGCGGGGTATCGCCCGCCGCAATGATCGTCGTGAAAAGATGCGCGAGGTCGGCGGCTTCCAGAATCTCGAGGATCTCGTGCCTGAGGGCGCCGGACGCGATGGCAATGGGCACCCGGACGGCCGCGGCGCGGACGAACTCCGCCGCGCCGGGAAAGAGCACCGCGCCCGAGCGCAGGAGCTCGAGGAGCTGGCTCCCTTTCTTTGCCACCAGGCCGGCGATCTGGCCGTCGCTGAGCGGCAGACGACGGTCGCGGGCCAGCGCCTGCAGCAGCCCGACGTCGTCGTACCCGAGATAGCGCGTGTAATAGTCGGCGGCGGTCAGCTCCAGCCCCTCGTCCTCGAGCGTCCGCTGAAACGCGTGCAGGTGGAGCGGCTCGCTGTCGGCAATCACGCCGTCGAAGTCGAAGACGATCGCCTGGAGCGCGGCGGTCATGCCCCCGGCGCCTTTTCTCCGGCGCGGACCGCCATCTTCAGCCGGTTCGACGGCGGCGGATACGGGCACTCGTAGGTATCGTTGTACGCACAGTACGGGTTGTACGCGAGGTTGAAGTCGATCGTGTAGTAGCCGGTGCGCGTCGGCTGAATGTCGAGATAGCGCCCTGCCGAGTAGGTGTCCTTCCCGGTCGTCAGATCGGCGAAGGGGACGAAGAGGCTGGTGATCTGCGTCGTGCCGTCCTCCACGAAGGCGCCGAGCGTCTGGCGCTGCCCGAGCAGCGTGAACTCGAGCTGGCCGACGAGCTGCAGCTTGCGGAGCGTCCCGGTGGAGGTCGGCATCTCGAAGACCGGCCGCTCGTCCGAGAGCTTCAGCGCGGCGGGAACGGCGTAGTTCGGATCGACGGGGAAGTAGCGCAGCGGCAGCAGCGTCTGCCGCCGGGCGGCCGGGATCGGAGAGTCGCCGGCTTCCTGGAACTGCCGGTCCTTTTCACGCCGCGCCGAGCTCAGCTCGTTGATGTATGCGGAGTCATCCGGAGCCGACGGCCCCGACGAGCAGGCGGCCAGCGCCGCCAGCAGCGTCACGCCGATCGCAAGCCGCAGAGGCATCAATCAAGAATATACCGCGCCCGTGCGACGGTCGCGTCCGCGAGCTGACGCCGCAGCACGACGGTGTTCAGCGGCACGGGCTTCAGGACGCGGCGCAGCGCTGCGAGCAGGGTGCGGAGCGTGTCGCCTTCCGCCATCGCGGAGAGCGCATTGCGCGCGGCATGCTCCACCCGCTGCGCCGCGTCGTTGACGAAGACGCGGGCCGCTGCTTCATGCAGCTCCGCGTGCCGCCGCGCGGCGACGGCGCCGCGCGCGCGCGCCACCGCGCTCTCGCCGGCGTACGTGTCGATGAGGATGTCGGCCGCGTACCCGAGGATCTCCTGTTCGTCGTGGAGCTTCGGACCGTACGTCTGCATGGCAGTGCCGAGCACCATCAGCGCGACCTTCTTGAACGCCTGCACGACGCGCATCTCCTCGCTGAGCGCGCCGCCGCTCGACGAAGGCGCCGGCGCGGCAGGCGAGAGCAGCTCATCCTGCAGCGTTCGCGCCGCGGCGATGAGCGGCAGGTCCCCCTTCACCGCGCGCCGGATCAGCATCCCGGAAATCAGCAGCCGGTTGATCTCGTTGGTGCCCTCGAAAATCCGGTTGACCCTCGCGTCGCGGTAGTAGCGTTCGGCGCTGTAATCGCTCACGAACCCGTTGCCGCCGTGGATCTGGACGTTCTCGTCGAGCACGTAGTCGAGCGTCTCGGTGCCGGCCACCTTCGCGATCGACGCCTCGACGGCGTATTCCTCGAAGGCCTGTGCCACCGCGGCGCCGTCGTGCGATCCTGCCAGCGCCGCATCGATGAGCCCGGCCGTCCGGTATACGAGGCTTTCCACGGCATACGTGCGGGCGGTCATTTCTCCGAGCTTGTGTTTGATCGCGCCGAAGGCGGCAATCGGCTGCCCGAACTGGCGGCGCTGGGCGGCGTAGCGGGCCGCGTCGCCGATCGCCGTACGGCATCCGCCCACGCCCATGCCGCCGAGCTTGAAGCGGCCGAAGTTGAGCGTGTTGAGCGCCACCTTGTGCCCCTTGCCGATCTCGCCGAGCACGTTGTCCGCGGGCACCACGGCGTCCTGCAGCAGGATCGGCGTGGTGGAGGAGCCGTGCAGCCCCATCTTGTGCTCCTCCTTGCCGGCGCTCACGCCCGGAAAGGCCTTCTCGACGATGAACGCCGTGAACTGTTCGCCGTCGACCTTCGCAAAGACGATGATCACGTCGGCAAACCCGCCGTTGGTGATCCACATCTTTTCGCCCGTCAGGCGCCACTGCCCGTCGGGACCGCGCGTCGCGCGCGTCCTCGCGGCCAGCGCATCGGAGCCCGAGCCGGCCTCGCTGAGCGCGTAGGCGCCGACCAGTTCGCCGGAGACGAGCCGCGGCAGATAGCGCTCTTTCTGCGCAGGCGTGCCGAAGAGCACGATCGGCAGGATGCACAGATTGGCCTGGCCGCCGTAGGTCGTCGCGAACGAGGCCGCGCGGGCAATCCGTTCCGCGACGATGAGCGACGAGACCTTGTCGAGATCGAGCCCGCCGTACGCCTCGGGCACATTCACGCCCAGCAGCCCGAGCTCGCCGGCGCGGCGGACGAGCGTCCGCGCCAGCTCCCAGTCCTTCGCCTCGAGGCGGGAAAGGCTGGGAAGCACCTCCTTGTCGACGAATTCATCGGTCGTCTGCGCCATCAGCCGATGCTCGTCCGTGAGCTTCTCGGGACTGAAGACGTCCGCCTCGTTCACGTCCTCGAGGAGCCAGGCGCCGCCTCTCGTTGTCGTTGTATCCATGTCTCTTTCGGGCGGGTCTGAAGACCCGCCCCTACATGCCCGGCGGGGCCAAAGCCCCGCCCTACATGCGCTCGAAGATGCCCGCCGCTCCCATGCCGCCGCCGACGCACATGGTCACCATCCCGTACCGGACGCCCCGCCGCCGCATTTCGTACAGCAACGTCGCCGTGAGCTTCGCGCCGGTGCACCCGAGCGGATGCCCGAGCGCGATGGCGCCCCCGTTGACGTTGAGTCGATCCGGGTCGATCGGAAGCTTCCGCAGGCAGGCGAGCACCTGCGACGCGAACGCTTCGTTGAGCTCGATGAGGCCGATCGCATCGAGCGACAGGCCCGTCAGCTTCAGCACCTTGCGGATGGCCGGCACCGGCCCGATCCCGAACCGCTCCGGTTCGACGCCCGCGGTGGCAAAGCCGACGAAGCGGGCGAGCGGCGGCAGCCCCCGCTCGCGCGCGAGCGCCGCCGACGTGACGAGCACCGCGGCGGCGCCGTCGCTCATCTGCGATGAGTTGCCGGCGGTGACCGTGCCAGCGGTATGAAATGCGGGTCGAAGCTTGCCAAGCGCCTCCACCGACGTGTCGCGCCTCGGTCCTTCGTCCTGCCCGAACGTCACCGAGCGACGCTCGCGCGTGCCCGGGCCGTTGGTCTGGACGGCGAGCTCGAATGTCAGGGGCGCGATCTCGTCGGCAAAGCGGCCCCCGTCGATGGCGGCGAGCGCGTGCTGATGGCTGCGGAAGGCGAACGCGTCCTGTTCGTCGCGCGTGATCTTCGACTCGCGGGCATGGTTTTCCGCGACGAGCCCGGTGCTCAGATAGACATCCGGATAGCTGTCGACCAGCGCGGGGTTCGGCGAGACCTTGTTGCCCCCCATCGGCACCATGCTCATCGATTCGGTGCCGCCCGCGACGACCGCCCCGGCAAAGCCGCACATGATCCGCTCGGCGGCGAAGGCGATCGACTGGAGGCCCGAGGAGCAGAACCGGTTGATGGTGGCCGCGGAGGCCTCGACGGGAATGCCGGCCCGGAGACTGGCAATGCGCGCGACGTTGAGCCCCTGTTCGGCCTCCGGCATCGCGCACCCCAGGATCACATCGTCCACCTCCGACGCCTGGATGCCCGGCGCGCGGCGCAGGACCTCCGCGATCACGGAGGCGGCCATCTCGTCGGGCCGGACGGTCTTCAATGAGCCGTTCGGCGCTTTGCCGACGGCAGTCCGCGTCGCCGCCACGATTACGGCTTCGTGCATGAGAAATCCTCCAGAAGATCGACCAGCGCCTCGCCGACCTCGCTCGCCTGGCCGTCGAACAGGTGATTGGCGCGGTCGATCTCGACGAGCTCCCTGGGCTCGCGCAGCTGGGCGTAGAAATGGCGGACCAGCGTGATCGAGATGAGCTCGTCCCTCTCGCCGTGAATGATGAACTTCGGCTTCTCCGACAGCTTCACCGAGGCGAACTCGTAGCGATCGACCGGCGGCGCAATCGCGATGAGGGCGCACACCCGCTCGTCATCGGCACCCGCCGTTGTGGCGATATACGCGCCAAATGAGAAGCCGGCCGCCCAGATCTCCAGGCCCGGGTGCTGCTCCGCCATGAAGGCCAGCGCTGCGCGGTAGTCGTCCAGCTCGCCGCGTCCGCGGTCCCAGGTTCCTGCGCTCAGGCCAACGCCGCGGAAGTTGAACCGGAGCACGACGCAGCCGATGCGCGCCAGCGCCTTGGCCGACTGATACACGACCTTCGTGTGCATCGTGCCCCCTTCGGTCGGCAGCGGATGCGCGAAGACGACGCCGGCCCGTGGGCGCCCGGCAGGAAGATCGACCAGCATCTCGAGCGGGCCGGCGGCCCCGGGAATCGTGCCCGCGCGGCCTGCTCCGAGCGAAGTCGAGGGGTCAGCCAACGCGCCTCCTCCGGTCCGTGTCGTTCGCGGCCCGTTCCGCGAACGGCACGACCATGCCAGCGAACGCGTCTGCCCGCGTGATGAGCCCGAGGTGGCCGCTGCGCGCGAGAGTCTCCATACGCGCATGCGGCCAGAGCCGGGCGTATCCGCGCGATGCCGCGACAGGCACCACGCGGTCGAGCGCCGGCTCACCGGTGACGATGAGCGTCGGAACAGCGACGCGGGCGAGCTCGCCCCTCAGATCGACCGCTGCCAGCAGCCGTACGCGGCGCGCCATCCGTCGCGGCGACGACATGTGCGTGATCGCGCGCGTTGCATGCCGGATCGCCGAGGGTATCGCCCTGCCGGGCGCAGCAGCCGCGATCTCGGGGTAGATCCGCAGCGACCCCGCAAGAAAGAGCGGTGTCAGCAGCCGGGGCGCTCGCAGGTAGAACATCGCTCTGCGGTCGGGCTGCCAGGCCGGCGGCAGCGGCGACACGAGGATCAGGGACGCCGTGCGTTCGGGATAGCGCGCCGCGAATGCCGCCGCAATCGGACCGCCGTACGACACGCCGCAGATCGCGGCGCGCGGCACGCCCGCGGCGTCCAGCGCCTCGCGCACCTGCTCGACGTAGCACCAGAACCCGCGCGCCTCGTCGAACGATGCGCCGCAGGTGGGCTCGTCGGCAAGCGAGAAGGTGATCACGCGGCACCGCTGCGCCAGCGCGTCGATGGTCGGCTTCATCCACTCCCACCGGCCCTGCACGCCCGGGATGACCACAATCGGCGTCCCGCCGCCTCGATCCACAATCTTCATCAGTTCCTCAGCGGCTTTCCCGTCTTCAGCGTGTGCTGAATGCGCTCCAGTGTCTTTGCCTCTCCGAGCAGGCTGAGAAACGCCTCACGCTCCAGGTCGAGCAGCTCCTGCTCGGTCACCATCGACGGATGCGGCAACGAGCCACCGGCCATCACCGTGGCGAGCCGGCGGCCGACGAGCACGTCGTGGTCGCTGATCCGGCCGGCGCGCCACGCCAGATGGATACCGAGCTTGAGCGGCGCCAGAATCGTATCGCCCCCTGCACGAATCGCCGTCCGCGGCAGCGGCGGCTGGTACCCTTCGGTGACCCGCTGCAGGGCCCGTGCCTTCGCGTCGGCGAGCAGACGCTCGCGATTCATCGTGAAGCCGTCGGTCGGCCGGAGATAGCCCAGCCGGTGAGCGTCCGGCGCCGAGGACGAGACCTTCGCAAACGCGATGGTCTCGAACGCCCGCTGGATCGACGGCAGGTAGTCGGTCGTGCCGGGAGGCACGTCCTCGATGGCGCGGGCGGTCATTTCCTTGGTCCCGCCGCCCGCTGGAATCAGCCCGACGCCGACTTCAACCAGCCCCATGTATGCTTCGGCCGCAGCCTGGACGCGATCGGCGTGGAGCGCGGTCTCGCAGCCGCCGCCGAGCGTCAGACCGGCCGGCGCGACGACCACAGGCACCGAGGCACACCGCAGCGCCATGTTTGCCTGTTGAAACGCCCGCACCCAGGCGTCGATCTCTTCCCAGTTCCCCTCCCGCGCCTCGAGGAGCACCAGCATCAGATTGGCGCCGGCGGAGAAATGCGGGGCCTCGTTGCCGACGACGAGCGCGCGGAAGTTGCGGGTGGCTTCGGCGGCGCCGGCCTGCAGCATCTCGATCGTGTCGCCGCCCACCACGTTCATCTTCGAGTGAAACTCGACGCACAGCACCCCGTCGTCAAGATCCACAAGACTGGCGCCGGCGTTCTTCCGGACGACGCGCGAGCGCTCGCGGGCGGCACGGAGGATCTGCAGGTCGGGCGCGGCGGGAGGCATGTCGCCGTCCCGCACACGCTGCTGGCCTCGGAGCAGCTCTGGCACGCCGCCGCGCAGCAGCTCGGGCGCCGTCTCGCGCGCGGCCGCGAGCACCGGCTCGATGCCGATCGCGTCGATGAGCTCGAAGGGGCCGAGCTCCCAGCCGAAGCCCCACCGCATGACGCGGTCCACGTCGTCGGCGGAGTGCGCGATGGACGGTGTGATCGCGGCCGCGTAGACCAGCGTGGGCGCGAGCGTCTCGCGCAGGAACTCGCCCGCGCGGTCCTTTGCGTTAAATAGCGTCCGCACGCGCTCGTGCACGTCCGCGGCCGCGGCGGCCGCCTCGATCGTGGGGAGCCGCGGCTCCCGGCGGGCCCGATAGGTGAAGGTTGCCGGGTCGAGCGTCAGGATCTGAGACTCGCCTCCGGGCAGCTTCTCACGCCTGTAGAAGCCGCGCCCCGCCTTTTCGCCCGTCATGCCCTCGGCAATCATCCGCGCGATGACGGGCGGGAGCGACCAGACCTCGTCCCCGAGCCGCTCGCGCATGTTGCCGACCACGTGGCCGAGGATGTCGAGTCCGGCGATGTCCATCGTCCGGAAGGTGGCGCTCTTCGGCCGGCCGAGCGCCGGGCCGGTGATCGCGTCGACCTCCTCAATCGTGTATTCGCCCGACGCCACCTTCGGGAGGATGCACATGAACGCATACAGGCCGATGTGATTGCCGATGAAGCTGGGCGAGTCCTTCGCGATCACCACGCCCTTGCCGAGGCGGTGGTCGGCAAAGTGACGGACGCGTTCGACCACGTCGGGGAAGGTGTCGGGGGTCGGGATGACCTCGAACAGGTGAAGATAGCGCGGCGGATTGAAGAAGTGGGTCCCCAGCCAGTGGCTGCGGAAGTCGGCGCTTCGCCCCTCGGCCAGCGCGGCGATCGGAATGCCGGACGTATTGGAGCTGATGATCGTGCCTGGGCGGCGGACCGCATCGACCTTCTCGAGCAGGCTGCGCTTGGCGTCCAGCTGCTCGACGACGGCTTCGACGATCCAGTCGGATTCACGAATCCGCGGCAGGTCGGCCTCGAAGCTGCCGGTGGCGACGAGCTTCCAGGTGTCGGCGGTGAAGAACGGGTCCGGCTTCAGCCCGCGTGCGCGCTCCAGCCCCTGCCGCGCGGCCTCGGGGGTCAGATCCAGGAGAAGCGCCGGAACGCCTGAGTTGGCGAAGTGCGCGGCAATCTGGGCGCCCATAGTGCCGGCGCCCAGGACGGCAACCGAACGGATGACCATCTCCTCTGAGTTTGGTGGCTACGGAGGGTGATGCGCAAGTCGCCCGTCGATTTCACGGGCCACCGAGGCACAGAGACGTGATTACATGACAGTTTCAGCCTCCCAATACGATGTGATTCTGCGCTTCGGCCAAGATTCGCGGACCGAGGAACGGGGACAGCGTCTCGGTCGTCACCAACTCCACGCGGCGATGCAACAGGGATTCGAGCAGCTCCGAGAGCGCGATGAATTGTCCGTACGATTTCTGGCCCGGCGAGAACTGAACCAGGACGTCGACATCGCTGTCGGGGCGAGCCTCGTCTCGCGCCACCGAGCCAAACAGGGCCAACCGGGCTACGCCAAGCGCCCGGATGTCGGGCTCGGCTGCGGCAAGGCGGGCAATCGCCACGTCCCGGGTTAGAGGCGCGGATTCCATCCCTTCGATGTAGCTTTCTATCGTCCAGGGACGCCCACTCGCACCGGTTCCGCGATACGTTCGCGGTGTCGCTGCTGGAGAACGGAGTATCGATCGACAACGTGTCGGTTCTCTTGGGACACTCTTCCGTTCGCATCACCGAGCGGCACTACAAGCCGTGGATGAAGACGATCCAGAAGAAGCTGGAAGACGAAGTCCGGAAGGCCTGGGGCGAACTCTGCTACTCTGGGGGTCCGATGGCGACGAACGAGCCGGCTTGCCAGTTGTCATCGAACGCGACGGAAAGATCGAGTGGGTAATCCCGGAAGACCTCGGCTACTAGCGGGTGGAGTATCTGCCATGAACCTTGGATTTACCGTACGGATTCTCAAGGAAGAGGGCACTTTCATCGCGCACGTCCCCGAGCTTGACGTGTCGAGCTGTGGCGACACGGAGGCGGACGCGCGGCGGAACATCGCCGACGCGGTGCAAGGATTCCTCGAGACGGCCAAAGAGCAGGGGACGCTCAGCGAGATCCTCCAAGAGGCCGGCTATCGTTTGGAAAACGGCCGCTGGAACGAGCCCGAGCTCGTGGGCGTCGAGCACATGAGCGTAGGGCTGCGGTAAGTGCCCGCGATCCAGCCGGTTCCCTACCGGACGCTGGTTCGCATCTTCGAGGGAGACGGATTCATCTTCAGTCGGCAGAGCGGCGACCATCTCATTTACACCAAGCCAGGCATCAAGCGTCCGCTCGTCATTCCGGCGTACCGAGCGGTACCCGTATTCATCATTCGCAACCTTCTTCGAACCTCGGGCATGAGCCGCGAGCGCTACTTCGAGCTGCTCGCCGAGGTCTGAATCTTCGCGCTCGACGACCCTGCGAGCTTAGCCGCGCGCCGCCCATGTGGCTACTATCGTCGACCGCCGTTCAGTCCGAAACAACCTCTGTGTCTCGGTGTCTGTGGCCCGTGAGCGCTGGCTATTTCCAGCGGATCAGGATCGACTCGCGGTCGAAGAGCGCGACGCCCAGGCGCATCAACGCGGCGTTGACCGCGAGAAGGCCGACCGCGAGGAGCGCCGAGGCCCGCGCGGTCAGTTCGAAGCTTCCGGTCAGCTGCAGGACGAGCAGCCCGGCAATCGGCAGCACGACAAGCGCTCCGATCTGCTGCGCGCTGCGCGCGTCCTGCACTCGCGACGACACGCAGACCGCCAGCTGGAGCGCGGTCAGCGCCGCCAGCGGTCCCAGCAGGAACATGACCGCCAGCGACGCCGGCGTCAGCAGCGCCAGGAAGGCGCCCGGTTCGGCGACGATCGCCACGCCGGCGACGTAGATCACGAAGCAGCCGAGCGTCAGCGCGAGTGCCGGGAGGAATGCCCCCAGCACTTTCGCCGCAAGCAATTCGAAGGTGGTCAGCGGAGTGGACAGCAGCGGCTCGAGCGTCCGCGCCTGCTTTTCGCCGACCACGCTGTAGGCCGCAATCGACATCGCGCCGGCCACAGGGGTGAGGACGAGCAGGATCAGGAACTGCTGGAAGATCCAGGCCTGAATCGCGGCCTCGGGGCCGAGGTGACGCAGGGCCGGATGCGCCTTGTACATCTCCACCGCGATCTGAAGATCGCCCGATTCTGCCAGTCGTTCGCCTGCCAGCGCCGGAACGATGATCGCAACGAAGAAGGGGAGGAGCACCGATACCCCGCCGGTGATCAACGCCGGCACGAAGATGGCCCGGTTCTGCCGAAGATCGGCCAGCTCCTTCCCGAGCAGCACGCCGATGCGACTCACTGCGGCCGCGCTCCGTGCCCGCCGTGCCGGGCGCCGTCATCTTCGAGCAGCTTCAGATAGACGTCCTCGAGCGGCTGCCGTTCCGCGGCCACCGCCTCGATGTCGGCGCCGGCCCCGACGAGCGCCCGCACGATCGCCGGCGTCGCCGCGACATGGTCCGTGACGCCGACCGACAGCGTGGCGCCGGCGACCCGGACATCGGCAAAGCCGGCGGCGCCGAGCGCAGACACACATGCTTCGGCCGGATGTGCGAGGTCGATGCGCACGCGCGCGCCGAATAGCCGGGCCCGGAGCGCCTGTGGCGTGTCGACGGCGACCAGCCGCGAGCGAAGTACGGCGACGCGGTCCGCCACGCGCTCCACCTCATCGAGGTTGTGCGTGGAGAGCACGATCGCCCGCTGCTCGCTCTTGAGCCGGAGGATCAGCTCGCGCACATCCCGGGCGCTTTCGGGGTCGAGGCCCGCGGTCGGCTCGTCGAGCAGCACGACGTCGGGCCGGTGCAGGAGCGTCCGGGCCAGCGCGACCCGCTGCCTGAGGCCTTTGGAGAGCTGGCCGGCAGGATCGGCGGCGCGGTCGGCGAGCGCAAACAGGTCGAGCGCGCGATCGACCGCCTCTTCCGGGTCCGTCAGGCCGTGCAGCCGGGCGTAGATGCGCAGGTTCTGGCGGACTGAAAGGCGATCCCAGAGACCGGGTGTTTCGGTCAACAGTCCGATGCGTATCCGAAGCCGCGGCCCCGCAGCCGGCGACAGCGCCTCCGTCCCGATTCGGACGCTTCCGGCCGAAGGCGCGATGAGGCCTGCCGCGATGCGGAGTGTTGTGGTCTTGCCGGCGCCGTTCGGGCCGAGCAGCGCAAAGATCTCACCCGGCGCGACCTCGAAGGACAGATCGTCCACAGCGACGCGGTCGCCAAATCGACGGGTCAGGTGTGATGCGGTGAGCATTAACCCGGAACCACGAAGGACACGAAGATCACGAAGAGCACGAACCCATAATATTCGTGACCTTCGCGACCTTCGTGATCTTCGTGGTTAGGGCCGGAAATCGTAGCAGCCGGGCGTTACGAGCAGGCGCCCGTCGTCTGTGAAGAACATGCCGGTGGGACTCATGACGCCCGCGGCCCGGAACTGCACCGTTCGGATCTTGTCGCCCTGGCCGTCGTACACGTAGGTCGCCGGTTCCATCAGCGAGATCCAGAGCCGGCCGCCGCCGTCCACCGCTGCCGCCCGGACCGCGGGCGTCACGAGCGGGAGCTCGCGATCGTCGACGCGCCCCGTGGGCCAGCGGGTGGGCAGCGCCGCCAGAGACCGATCGATTTCGACGCCCTCGATGTGCCGCTCGTAGAGCAGCCGGCCGTCCTGCCCGTACTTCTGGAACACAGGCCGGCCGCTGCTGCGGAGCGCCACACCTCCCCGCGAGTACTCGGCGATCAGGGCGCCGCTCTCCGGGTGCGAGATCAGCAGGTTGTCGCCGGCGTACTGAATCGAGGCGATGCCGTTGAGGACGAACGAGTCGACCCGCAGCGCGGCCGTGCGCTGGCGCGCTGGCAGCGTGAATCCCCCGAGACGGAGGCCCCCGGCGCCGAAAATCTGGACGCGCTCGATCCCGCGCGGCGCGTCGGCCACGACGAAGGCGCCGGTCGGCGACGTATCGAACCCGCGGGGCTGGACGATCCGCCCGAGCTCAGGCCCGATCTCGACCAGCTTGATGACCGTGGTCTTGTCGGAATCAACGGCGTAGACCGTGTGGCCGCGCCGATCGAAGACGTAATAGGGGCCGCCGGGCGTCTGCTGGAACCCGATCGGCTCCTCGAAGCGGCCCACGATGTGCGGCGGAAGCCCGCCGACCGACTGCAACACTTCGACCGTCAGCGCGGCGTCCGTGTGAATGCCGAGCGTTCCCACCGTAAGAAGAATGACGAACAACTGCAGGCGCATGTTGCTGATGACAAGCCACAGAGTCACAGAGGCACAGAGATCAGATCAGATCAGATCAGATCAGATCAGATTTCTCTGTGTCTCTGCGTCTCTGTGGCCCGTGATCAATACGCAGCCAGCGCGCGGATCGCCTCGAGGACGTCTGCCGTACTCGGCAGGATGGTCTCTTCGAGGACCGGCGCGTACGCCACGGGACAGTCGAGCGCGGCGACGCGGGTGACCGGCGCGTCGAGGTACTCGAAGAGCTCCTGCGAGATCCGCGCGGCAATCTCGGCCCCGAATCCGCACGTCAGCTGGTCCTCGTGCGCGACCACGACGCGGCTGGTCTTGCGCGTGTACGCCGCGATCGTGTCCCAGTCGTACGGAATGATCGTGCGGAGATCGACGACGGCCACGGAGAGCCCGTCGCGTTCGGCCTGATGCGCCGCGAGCAGCGAGCGGTGCACGAGCGCGCCCCACGTGAACACCACCACGTCGGTGCCGTCGCGGGCCACGGCCGCCTTTCCGAACGGCACCATGTACTCGGGCCCGGGATACAGGCCTTTGTTGTACGGCTGCCGGTACAGGTGCTTGTGCTCCAGAAACAGGACCGGATCGTCGCACCGGATCGCCGTGCGCAGCAGCCCGGCGGCATCCTGGGCGGTCGATGGGAACGCGATGCGGATGCCCGGCGAGTGCGCGAAGATGGCCACCCCTGACTGGCTGTGATACGGCGCGCCGCCGCGCAGATATCCGCCGATCGGCACGCGGACGACCATCGGGCACGACCAGTGATTGCTCGACCGGTACCGCATCATGCCGACCTCGTCGCGGAGCTGCATGAACGCCGGCCAGATGTAATCGAAGAACTGAATCTCGACGACAGGTGTGAGCCCGCGAAGCGCGAGCCCGACCGCCCGGCCCACGATGTTCGCCTCCGCGAGCGGCGAGTTGAAGACGCGGTCGCTCCCGTACAGCCGCTGCAGGCCGTGCGTCACCTTGAAGACGCCGCCCTTGCCGGCCACGCTGGCGAGCACCTCTTCGCGGCTGGCGTCGGCGACATCCTCGCCGAAGACGACGATGCGGGGGTCGCGCGCCATTTCGTCGCGCAGGGTCGCATTGATCGCGCCGACCATGGTCTCGGCGCGCCCGTCCGGCGCAGGCTCGGTGCTGAACGACGCGGACGAGGGGTCGACGTCCGGCGAGAACACATACCACGCCGCCGACTCGGGCGACGGCTTCTCGGCTGCGAGCGCCTGCTCGGCGGCCGCGTTCACCTCCGCCTCCACGGAGGCGGCGATCTCCGCCAGGTCCGCGTCGGTCACGAGATCCTGTGACGTCAGCAGATGGCGCATGCGCAGCAACGGATCGCGCCGCGCCTCGGACTCCCGCTCGGCCGCGGTCTTGTAGAGCTTCTCGTCGTCCGAGAGCGAGTGCGAGTACGGACGGATGACCGTGGCGTGGACGAAGGCCGGACCGTTGCGGCCACGCACGTACGTCACGGCCTCGCCGAGCGTCCGGTAGCTGGCGAGGTAGTCGGTGCCGTCGCACCGGTACGTGCGCAGCCCGGGAAAATGCTCCACCAGACGCGAGATGTCGCCGCCCGGCGTCTGCGCTTCGACCGGCACCGAAATCGCGTAGCCGTTGTCCTCCACGAGGAAGAGCACCGGAAGCTGCTTCACACAGGCGGTGTTGAGCGACTCCCAGAACTCGCCTTCGCTCGTGGCCCCGTCGCCAATCGACACGTACGTCACTTCGTCGTCGCGCGCGCGCGACTCGCGATCGGGGATCTGGGTGACGCGCCGGTAGATGAGGCTCGCCTCCGCGCAGCCGACCGCATGCAGGCACTGCGTGGTGGTGGCACTGCTCTGGGACGGAATATTGAGGCCGCGGTGGCCCCAGTGCGACGGCATCTGGCGGCCGCCCGACGCCGGGTCGTCCTTCGCGCCCACCGAGGCGAGGAGCATCTCGAGCGGCGTCACGCCGAGCGTGAGACAGAGCGCGCGGTCGCGGTAGTAGGGGAAGAACCAGTCGTACCCGCCGCGCAGGTGCCGTCCCGCGGCGACGAGCACCGCTTCGTGGCCGGCGCCGCTGATCTGAAAGAACGCCTGGCTCTGGTTCTTGAGCTGGATCTCCTTGTCGTCGATCTTCCGCGACAGGAGCATGAGGCGGTACGCGGCGACGAGCTCGTCACGGGTCAATCCGTCGTGCTCGCCCGCCCGTGCCCGCCGGCCGGCGGCGCGCACGTCCGCCAGGGTCGACCCCTTCATACGCCCGAAATTATGGCACTATCGGGAGCGCCATGACCACCGTGCGGCTGCACCGCTGGGACGAGATCGCGCTCGAGAAGATCACCGAGATGAGCTCGCAGAAGATCATCGCCGGCGAGCGGCAGATGCTGGCGCAGATCTATCTCAAACGGGGCGCGCTCGTCCCGATGCATGCGCACGAGAGCGAGCAGATGACCTACATTCTGCAGGGCGCGCTGCGATTCGTCGTCGGCGGGGAAGAGGTCACCGTCCGTGAGGGCGAGGTCCTGCACATTCCGTCGTGGACGCCGCATCAGGCCGAGGCGCTGGAGGACACGTTCGAGCTCGATGTCTTCAGCCCCGTGCGCGCGGACTGGATCGGCGGCGGCGTGTGACGGGAGGGGCTGCACGGCCGCGTGCGGTCCCGATCAATGGACGCGGCGGTTCACGTCGTCCGCGCGGCCGCCGGAGTAGACGTCGAAACGGCGGCGCATCCGGTTGATGCGCCACTTCAGATACCGGTACTTCACGTCGGCGAGCAGGTGCGTGCGGCCGCCCCTCAGATACAGATACGCCGCGAGCAGTCCGCCGAGGTGTGTGGTGTGGGCGATTCCGCCGCCCTGGCCGCCCATCGACGCGAGCAGCGAGATGGCGCCGATGATGAGCACGAAGTACCTCGCCGGAATCGGAAACACGAAATACAGGTAGATGGGCCGGTGCGGGAAGTACAGCGCGTACGCCAGCAGGACGCCGTACACCGCGCCCGACGCGCCGACCGTCAGCGAGCCGTAGAGCGTGTCGGCAAACGGCAGCGGCGTCAGCGACAGCAGCAGCGTGGTGAGCGCCGCGCCGCCTCCCGCCACCAGGTAGAACTTCGTGAAGTACCGGCTCCCCCACATGCGCTCCAGCTCGACGCCGAACATCCAGAGCGCGAGCATGTTGAAGAGGAGGTGGAAGACCCCGGCGTGCAGGAACATGTAGGTGACGAGCTGCCAGACGTACAGGTTCTGAAGAACCGACGCGGGGCGCAGGCCGAGATACAGCGTCATCGCCGGAGCGACGAGCGCCAGCAGGAACGCCACGACGTTGGCGGCCATCAGGGCCTTGATCGCCGGTGTCACCGGGCCGGGCCCGAACGAATAGGAGAAGGTGGAGGCAGCGGGCGGGCGGCGCATAGGTTCAGTCTGCTCCAGTTCGTGCCGAGGGAGCAACATCCGTGCCCGTGGTTTCGATGTGCCCGACATCGGAGGCACGAGGCGGCGTGCGCCCGAGTTGACCCCCGGGAAGCGGGGCGGCAAACGCCGCCGCGGCGAGCGGCGTGAAGGCCATGACGATGAGCGTGCGTTCGATTCCGATGCGGTCGGCGAGCATTCCGACAAACGGGACGCTGAGTCCGCCGGTGCCCCACGCGAAGCCCATCATGAGCGACGACACGGTGGCGGCGCTGATCGGGGCGATCATTTGGCCAAAGGTGACGTTGACCGGCAGCGTCGACTGCAGGAGGAAGCCTCCGACCGAGACGAAGGCGACGAAGGCCCATCCGGTCTGCGTCGGCGCAATGGCCAGAAAGGGCACCGCGAGGACGAGCGACCAGAGAATCACCGTGCGCGCGCCCCACCGGTCGGCCAGCGGCCCGCCGAGGAATCCGCCGACGCTGCTGACGAACAGATAGGTCGCGACCGCGGTGCCCGCCTCGCCGAGCGACATGCCGCGCCGGGTCAGCATCACGGGCATGAACGTGGCGAAGCTCAAGCCACAGAGCGTCCGGAGCACGACAACCGCGTACAGCAGCGACAGCGGCCGCCGGTAGGGCCGCAGCGCGCGAACCCCGCCGCCCTCGCCGTGGTCGCCGAGCCGGGGAAGCGGCGGCAGCCGCGGGAGCACGCCCGCGAGCAGCAGGAGCGCCGGCAGCATCAGCACCGGCATCCAGTGGAGGCCGTAGCGTTCCGCGAACGGCGCGAACACGAGCGGCCCGAGCGAGAAGCCCAGCGAGCCGCCGGTGATATGAAACGACATCGCGTACCCCTGCCGCGGTCCGCCCAGCCGGTGCACCAGCGCGGCCGCGGGCGGGTGGAACGCGGCGGCGCCGAGCCCGCCGGCCACCAGGATGCCCCCGAGCATCAGCGGCGTCGACGCGAGGCCGACGAGCGACAGCACGGCCACGGTGACCACCGGGCCCACGATGACCAGCGCGCGCGGCCGCCAGCGATCCGCGAGATGGCCGAACCCGAGCTGCGCGACGGAGTTCGCCATCTGAAAGCACATCTGGAGCGTGCCGGCGGCCGCCAGGGAGAGATGGAGGTGCGGGATCAGGAGCGGAAGCAGCGGCGCGTAGATGTTGCTGAAGCCGTCCACCACGAAGTGCGTGCCCGCCAGCAGCAGCACCGTCGGATGCAGTCCCAGCGGCTGCTTCATCGGGACCGGAGCTTTCGCGCGACCAGCGCCGCCCCTTCGCGGAACTCGCGGATGCGAAGCAGATGCGCGGCGCCTGCGAGCACGGCGAGCGCGACGGCAATCGCCGCGCCGAGTCTGGCGATCTGGACGACGAGCGCGTCACCGGGGAGCCAGGCCGCGGCCGCCGCATCGGCCGCCCATGCGGCCGCGCCCATGGCCAGCGCCGCCACGGCAATCCGCACGAGCGAGCGCATGACGCGCGCCTCGTCGAGGCCGTCGAGGCTGCTGCGGAGCAGCACGATCAGCAGCGTCGCGTTGAACAGCGCGGCGATCGACGTTCCGAGCGCCAGGCCGCGATAGCCCATCACCCGGACCAGCGCGAGGTTCAGCGCGGCGTTGACCAGGACGGTGGCGACGCTCACGACGACCGGCGTGCGGTTGCGGCCCAGCGCGTAGAAGACGGGGGACGCGATGCGCACGACCGAGTAGCCGACGAGCCCGATCGCGTAGAACTGCAGCGCGGCGGCCGTGGCCGCGGTGTCGGCCGCCGTAAAGGCGGCGCGCTCGAAGATGACGCGTACGATCGGGACAGCCAGCACGAGCAGGCCCACGGTCGCCGGCACGTTGAGCATCAGCATCAACGAGAGCCCGTCGGCCACCGTCCTTCGGACCTGCTGGTGGTCCTGCAGGACGGCGTGACGCGAGACCGCCGGCAGCGTGGCGGTTGCGATCGAGATGCCGAACAGCCCGATCGGGAGGTACATGAGCCTGAAGGCGTAGTTGAGCCACGACACGGCGCCCGTCCCCTCGCCGGTCGCCAGCACGGTGTTCACGAAGACGTTGACCTGCGTCGCGGCGAGGCCGACCGTGCCCGGGCCCATCAGCACGAGCACCCGCCGCAGGCTGTCGTCCCGCCAGTCGAGGATTGGCCGGTACTCGAAGCCCTCTCGCCGCAGCACCGGCCACTGCAGCGCGAGCTGGGCCGCGCCGCCGAGCAGCGTCCCGATCGCAATGCCGGCGATCGGCGGCAGCCCCATCGCGGGCATGACCGGCACCAGGACGACCGCACAGGTGATCGTCGCCACGTTGTACATCGCCGGCGACAGCGCCGGAATGAAGAACCGGTGGAGCGAGTTCAGCATCCCCATGCAGGCGGCCGCCAGCGCGACGAAGGTCAGAAACGGCAGCATCAGCCGGGTCAGGGAAACGGTCAGCTCCAGCTTGCCCGGCACCGCCCGGTAGGCGCTTGCAAAGATCCCGACGAGCGGCTCGGCGAACAGGATGCCGGCGAGCACCAGGACGCCGGTGATCACGATGAGGGCGTTGATGACGTAGTTGCCGAGCCGCCACGCCGACTCCCGCCCGCTCGTGGCCAGATGGCGGGTGAAGGTGGGCACGAAGGCGCTGCTCATCGCTCCTTCGGCGAACAGGTCGCGCATCAGGTTGGGAATGCGATACGCGACGTTGTAGGCGTCCATCGCATTGCCCGCGCCGAAGAGGGCGGCCAGCACCTGCTCGCGCACGACACCCAGAATGCGGCTGGTCATGGTGGCCGCGCCGGCCGACGCGGCTGAGCGCGCGAGCGCCGAGGAGGAGGAGGAAGGGGGCGGCGGGTTAGGCGCCAAGCTTCCGGCGGACGGCCTCGTTGACGGCGCGGCCCTCGACGTTCTTGCCGGAGAGCTTCGGCATCACGGCCTTCATGACCTTGCCGATATCCTTCGGCGACGCCGCTCCAGTGTCGCCGATGGCCGCGGCAACGGCCGCGTCGATCTCGTCGGGGGTGGCGGCCGGCGGGAGGTACTGCTCCAGCACCACGATCTCGGCGGTCTCCTTCTGGACGAGGTCGGTGCGTCCCGCCCTGGAGAACTGGTCGATGGAATCGCGGCGCTGCTTGACGAGCGACGCGATCACCTGCTGGACCTCGCCGTCATCGAGATCGCGCCCTTTCTCGACCCCCTTGTTCATGATGGCGGCCTTCAGCATGCGCAGCGCGGACAGCCGGGCGGCGTCCTTGGCCTTCATCGCCGCGGCGATGTCCGTGTTGACCTGGTCGGCGAGTCCCATCGTGCCTCGATTCAATGATCTTGATCCGAATCGCCGTAGGTGATGTGCCACCCGTTGGTCTCGTCGTAGAAGCCTTTCGGCACCTGGACGGCGTTGACCTTGACGCTCACCTCGAGCGTCGACTTGACGTTGAAGTAGCCGTTCCGGCGGAGCACGCGCCTGAACGCGCTGTGCATCACGTGGCAGCGGACCTTGTCGGCGTCCTCCGCGCGCGCGGCCCGGTCCACCCACCGCAGCAGCGTCTTCAGCCCGGACACATCGTCGGGATCCACGAGGAAGTCCACCAGCAGCGTGACGCGGCCGAGCGGCTCGTGCCGGGGGCGGGACACGGCGTAGCCATGCAGCTCGCCCTGGCGGCGCAGCGCCGCCACCGAGTACCGGACGTGCGGCGGCTCGATGTACCGCCAGTTCAGATACGGCGCGTCGCGCCGGACCGCGAGGTCGAACTTCGGCGCCAGCCGCTCCCACAGCGACGTGAACGCTGCATCGAAGCGGCGGATCGGCTCGCACTCGGCGCGGAGCGGCCGCGAGCGGGCGACCACCTGAATCACGGGGTGCGTCAGCGCCGAGATGAGCCGGTTGAGCGGCGTGGGCCAGTGCGGCAGGCGCACGGCCCGACGCGTGAGCGGCTTCACGAGGCACGGCAGCGCGTGCGGCGGCGGCCAGTGAAGCCGGTCGAGCATCCGGCGCCCTTCGCCGGCCGGCCCGAGCGTCAGCACCGCGCCGCTGTTGCGGTCCCACGCGCGCGCCAGCGCTTCATCAATGCCCTGGCTGTCGCGCTCGGGCGCGACCAGCGCGCCCGTTCCCCAGGCGCCGTCGACCTCCAGGCCTTTCAGCGAGATGCGAACCGGCAGCGTCGGATACTGCCCGACAACCGTCGGGCCTTCGCGCGCGACCCAGATGTCCGGTTCACCGGTGGGATTGCAGGGATTGCGCCGATGCTGCCAGTCCCAGCGCAGCCGATTTGCCTCGGCCGCATCCGGACCGTTCGTGCGGCGATAGAGCGTATCGACGCCGCGGCGGTCGTCGGGCCTGAACCGATCGATCTCTGACATGGGGCGGAACGGCGAAGGCGCGGAGGCGCGAGGCCGCTGCGCTCATTGTACGCGGTTTGGCTGAGCCTGCTGCGGCTGCGTCGTCCGCGGCGGCGGCGCGATGACGCCGGGCGTCGCGGAGGATCCAAACGGCACGCCAAACGGATTGCCCGGCGTCGGCGCCACAGCAGGTGCGGGCGCGGCCGGCTGATCCGGATCGGCATCCGCGCCCGGCGCTTCGGCGGGCGGCCCCTGAGGCACCGGCGGCCGCCTCATGAGCGGAGGAAGACCGGGCCGCGGCTCAACGGGACTTGTCGGCGCCTGCGAGGGCGTGTCGGCGTCGGTGTCCGCGCCGTCGCCCTGCAGATCGCCCGCCATGTCGGCTTGCGCGGCCGGCTGACGCACGATCGCGCCGGGGCGCGGCAGAACCGGCCGGGGCCCTGCCGCAGCGGCAGCCGGCGGCGGATTCCGAGGCGCGACGCTCGTCGGCAGAATCAGGATGCGATCGAAGGTGGATGCGGCCTGGGAGCCGGCGCGCCGCGGCGCGAGCAGATAGCCGGCGACATTCCGCAGGACGACATCCAGCGCCTGACGCTCCGGGACGTCGGTGAGCTCGATCGTGACCGGCGGCCCCACGACCCGCTCGCCGTTGACGATGGTGGCGCCGCCGAGCCGCGCCCATTCCGCAAGAATGGTCCTCACCGGCGCGTTGTCCGCGCGCAGCGTGACGCGCCCGTCCTGAAACCGGAGGGCCACGCCCTGCTGGGCCCGGGCCGGCACGGCACAGAGCGCGATCAGCGCGGCAAGCGCAAGCAGGCGACTGCTCATCTGGCCGTATTGTAGCCCTAGTGCTCCCGGATGTGGTCGATCACCCGCTGAATGATTTCCTGCAGCGCGAATTTCGGCTTGTAGCCGATCAGCGCGGCGACCTTTGACAGATCGGGCACGCGTCGCGGCATGTCCTCGAACCCGGCCTCGTACGCTTCGTCGTACGGGACGAGGTGGATCGGCGAGCGGCTGCCCGTCATCGCCTTCACGCGCTCGGCGAGCCCCCGCATGGAAATTTCTTCCGTGTTGCCCACATTGAAGACCTCGCCGACCGCGCGCGGTTCGGACGCCAGCGCGACCAGGGCGCCCACCACATCGCTCACGTCGGTGAAGCTGCGGGACTGCGTGCCGTCGCCGAAGACGGTGATCGGGTGTCCCGCGAGCGCCTGGCGGACGAAGGTCGGCAGCACCATGCCGTACTGTCCCGTCTGCCGCGGTCCGACGGTGTTGAACAGCCGGACGATCACGACCGGAAGCTTCTTCTCCTTCCAGTACGCCAGCGCGAGGAATTCGTCGATCAGCTTGCTGCAGGCATACGCCCAGCGATGCTTGGACGAGGGCCCGAGCACGACGTCGGCGCTCTCACCGAACGGCACATCCGGGCTCTTGCCGTACACCTCGGACGTGGACGCGATGACCACGAGCTTCTTCTTCTTGTTGGCGTGCTTCAGGACCACTTCGGTGCCGTGGACGTTCGTCTCAATCGTATGCACCGGCTGCTCGACGATCAGCTTCACCCCGACGGCGGCGGCCAGATGGAAGACGACGTCGCTGCGGTCGATCATCTCGGCGAGCAGCGGCTCGTTGGTGACCGAGTCGATCGCGTACGAGAACTGCCGCGCGCCCTTGAGCGGCGCGATGTTGTCGATGGAGCCGGTCGACAGGTTGTCGAGCACGGCGACTTCGTGCCCCTGCTCCAGGAGCCGCTCCGCCAGGTGCGATCCGATGAACCCGGCGCCGCCGGTGATCAGCGCTTTCACAGGGAAACCGGCGTCATCGTTTGACCGGCTCGGTCGGTGCCGTGCCGCGGATCGTCGGGTTGCGAAACAGCACGGAGGCGCTCTGCCGGCCGCGTCCCAGTACCACGAGCTTCATCCACAGCTTCAGCACGTCGACGCCCGTCCAGAAGACGCGACGGACGTTGAAGAACTGCGAATGGCCGTGGGCGCGGTGATAGTGATGCACCGGTACCTCGACGATGCGGCATCCGGCATCCTGAAACTTCCGCATCATCTCGAGGCAGATCACGCCCGTGTCCCCTTCGAGCGTCACGCGGTCGAACACCTCGCGGCGGATCAGCCGGAAGTCGCAGTCGACGTCCCGGACGCGCAGCCGGAAGAGCAGCTTGACCGCGTGATGGTACATCCGCCCGATCACGATCCGGTGCCGGGGATCGGCGCGGCTGATCTTGTAGCCGGTCACGACGTCGACCTCCGGGGCCAGACGGTGCCAGAGCGCCGGGAGCTCCGCGGGGTCGTACTGCGCGTCGCCGTCCGTGTAGGCGATGAGGTCCTTGGTGGCCGCCGCAAACCCGGTACGAAGCGCGCCGCCGTACCCGCGGTTGTGAGGGTGGTGAATGGCGCGAACCTGGGGATACGTGCGCGCGAGCTCGTCGGCAATCTCACGGGTCTCGTCGCTGCTGCCGTCGTTGACGACGATGACCTCGAAGTCGGAGGTGAGGCGTGAGGCGGTCTGCACCGCGCGGATCACGAGGCTCGCGATCGTCCCGCCATCGTTATAGGCGGGGAAGAACACGCTGAGGCCGGGGCGCGGCGAGCTGTCGGGAGCCTGGGTCAAGCCGTCGAGATCGTACCGCGAACGGGGATCTCCGACAAGGACCTCAGCGGCGCGGACGCGCCGCAAGCCGCCACGGCACGAGCGCGGATTCGAAGAGGACGCGGGACGACAGCTTCGAGGCGCCGCGCCGACGCTCGACGAACGTGATCGGGACTTCCACGACCCGGCTTCCCGTGGCGACCGCCTCCCAGAGCATTTCGACCAGAAACGCGTAGCCGTTTGACACGATCCGGTCGAGCGGCAGCCGCTCCAGCGCTTCGCGGCGCCAGCAGCGGAACCCGCTCGTGCAGTCGGCGACATCGAGCCGGGTAATCGCGCGCACGTACGCGTTGGCGAACGCGCTCAACAGCAGCCGCCGCTTCGGCCAGTTCTCGATCCGTCCGCCGGGCGCATAGCGCGAGCCGATGACCAGGTCGGCATCGGCGCCGCGCGTGAGCAGCCGGGGCACCGCCGCCGGATCGTGCGACAGGTCCGCATCCATCTGGCAGATGGCGGTCGCCTCCGTCCGCAGCGCCCAGAGCAGGCCTTCGACGTAGGAGACGCCGAAGCCGCGCGGCCCGCTCCGGTGCAGCACCGACAGCCGTCCCCCGGCCGCCTGCGCGAGGGCGTCCGCGACCGCACCGCTGCCGTCGGGGGAGGCGTCGTCGACGATGAGGATGCGCAGCCCGGGGATGCGGAGCAGCCCGGCGACGACGACCGGCAGGTTCTCGCGCTCGTTGTAGGTCGGAACGATGACCAGCGGCTTCATCGACGCTCGTCTCCGGGGCCCCCGAACCGCAGCAGCGAGACCTGCTCGGAGACGAGACCGATGAGAAAGACCATGACCGCGAACAGGATGAGCACGACCGCGCCGTTCGGAATCCGTCCGGCCACGGCGACATTCCAGATCCCATAGGCCGCGCCGACGAGCAGCGAGGCCGCGCTCACCGGCACGAACACGCGAAGGGGGCTGAACACCGTCACGATCTTGAAGAGGATCAGCAGGAACGAGGCGCCGTCGCGGGTGAAACGGATCTTCGAGCGGCCCACACGCGGCCGCGCCTCAATCGGTTCGAAGCCGACGCTGTACCCGGCCCGCATGAAGGCCAGCGTCGTCGTCGCCGGTGTGGAGAAGCCGTTCGGCAGCAGATGCAGGAACTCGCGGAGGCAGGCGAGGCGGGCGGCGCGAAACCCCGACGTGAGATCCGGAATGGCGCGCCCGGCAAGATAGCCGGCAAGCCGGTTGAGCAGGGCGTTGCCGATGCGTCGCTGGAGCGACGCCTGCGTCGATGCCGCACGGGCGCCGATCACCAGGTCGAATTCCCCGAGCCGGCCGACGAGCCGCCGCGCATCGGCCGGCGAGTGCTGCCCGTCGCCGTCCAGCATGAGAACGAACTCGGCCGACACGTTGCGGATGCCCGTCTTGGCCGCGGCGCCGTTGCCTTTCGTGTAGGGATGGCGGATCACGCGCGCGCCGGCGGCCCGCGCCTGCGCCGCCGTCTCGTCGGTCGAGCCGTCGTCGATCACGAGCACGTCGTGCCAGGCCGCGGCCGCGAGCAGATCCCGGACGACGGGGCCGATGCTGGCGGCTTCGTTGAGCGCCGGAATCAGGACCGCGACCGACGCGGGATCAGCCAACGAGCTGCTCCACGACCCCGTCCCAGGTGATCTGGATCGCCTGCTGCCGGCCTCGTTCGCCGAGCCGCTGCGCCAGCGTCCGGTCGGCGGAGAGAGTGGCGAGCGCCCCGGCGATCGCCTCCGGCGCCGGCGCACAGACCAGGCCGTTGTCGCCATCGCGGACGAACTCGAGCGGCCCGCCGGAATCGACGGCCGTCACCACCGGCTTGGCCGCAAGAAAGGCCTCGAGCGTGACATAGCCGTAGTCCTCGTCGAACGGCACATAGACCACCGCCAATGCCCCCGCGTACAGATCCAGCAGATCGTCGCTGTGTGCGCTGCCTGCGAAGACGACGCGTTCGGATGCGCCCAGGTCGGCCGCGAGGCGCTCCAGCGTCTCGCGCATGGAGCCCTCGCCGACCACCACCAGACGCAGACCTGCCGGCGCGGCGGCGATCGCCCGCACGGCGAGCTCCGGGCGCTTCACCGGCTCGAGCCGCCCGACGGCCAGCGCATAGTCGCCGTACGTCCCCGGGCGCAGCCGTTCGGCAAGCGGGGGAGGATGATACAGCGGGGTGGCCGTCACGCCGTTGAACGTCTCGAGCCGACGCGCGGTATTCCGGGCGTTGGTGAACACATGGCGGCATTCGCCCATCATGCGGCGGTCGAGCTCGAGCAGCTGGCGCCGAAGCCCCACGTCCATTTCGGTGTGATCGAAGTCGCTGTATGGCGTGCCGCAGAGCTCGTACGCTGCGCGGTGCTGATGGATGACCCAGGCCACCTTTCTCGGATGGCGCGCGAAGTAGCTTGGAAACCGCGTCGCGATCAGCAGATCGACCGGCCGGTCATGGCTCGCCGAGAGGTCGAGCAGCCGCCACGCCGCGGCCTGCGAGAGCAGCTCCGACTTGGGATGCGCGCGGAAGGGGACGGCGACCTTCTCGACCTCGTGGCCGCGCCGGCGCAGCTGATCGACGAGCGAGCCGACGTGGAGCTCGGCGCCTCCTTCCACGAAGGGCACCTGGGTGTCGGCCACGAGGATCCGACGGACGTCGCCGTGTGGGCTAGGTGGCAAACCGGAAGTTGATGATATCGCCGTCCTGCACGACGTACTCCTTGCCCTCCAGACGGACCTCGCCGTGCTCGCGGCACGCGGCCATCGATCCCCGCGCGATGAGCGCGTCGTAGGCGACCACTTCCGCCCGGATGAACCCCCGCTGGATATCGGTGTGGATCTCGCCGGCGGCCGCCTGCGCGTGCGTGCCGCGCGCGATCGACCAGGCGCGGCATTCGTCCTCGCCGACGGTGAAGAACGAGATATATCCGAGCAGGTCGTAGCTGGCGCGGATGACCCGATCGAGCCCCGACTCGGCCAGGCCGAGATCGCCGAGAAAGGTGGCGGCGTCGGACGGCTCGAGCTGCGCGATTTCGAGCTCGATCGTCGCGCAGAGCGCCACCGCCCGCGTCGCCGCTCGCTCCAGGAACGGCGTCAGGCCGGTCAGCGCGGCTGCGCGCTCGACGCTGGCGCCGACGCCTGCGACATCCGCTTCGTCGAGGTTGATGACCACCAGCAGCGGCTTCGCCGACAGCAGCTGAAATCCCCGGAGGCGCTTGAGATCCTCGCCTGCCAGCTGCAGCGCGCGCAGCGGTGTGCCGGCTTCGAGCGCCTGCCGGCAGCGATGCAGCAGGTCGCGCTCCCGCTCGAGCTCCGGAGATCGCGATTTCTTGAGGTCCCTGTCGACCCGCTCCAGCCGCCGCTCCGTGACCCCGAGGTCCGCGAGGATCAGTTCGTCCTCCATCGCCCGGCAGTCGCGGGCGGGGTCGATGGAGCCTGAGGGGTGTGCGACGGCCACACTGCGGAACGCGCGGACGACATGGACCAGCGCGTCGGCATTCTTGTAGCCGGCGACATCGACGAGCGCCTGGGCGCCGCTTCGCACGGGCGCGGCGGCGTCGGTGAATTCCACGGTCGCGGGGACCCGCTTCCGCGGGTTGTACATCGCGGTCAGCGCGTCGAGCCGGGCATCGGGGACCTTCGAGATGCCAATGTGCACGTCCCCTTTGGTGCGGGGGGCGTCGCGGGCGCCGGTCATGAGATGGAAGAGGGTGGTCTTGCCTGTGGACGCAAAGCCGATGAGCCCCGCGCGCAGCATGAAATTGCCAGCCTATCGCAAATCGGTCGGAGAGGCCGGGCTTCAGCCCGGCCCTCGGCGGGCCTGAAAGGCCCATCGCTACGCTGAATCGAGCAGCGAAAGTTTGACGTAAGTACAGAAAACTGAGTGGCTTAGCGGTTGACATCCCTGCGCGGCGGACTTACTATCCGTGTGGATTTTTGTGGAGCAAAGTGGACCAAAAAAGCCTCAGAGGCAGCTCCCCGGCCCGCATCGACGACAAGGGCCGCCTGAAGGTGCCGACGATTTTTCGCGGCATCGTGCAGGACCAGCACGGGCCGGACGTGTTCGTCACGAGCCTGACGGGGGAGTGCGTCCGCATTTATCCGATGCCGACCTGGCTGGAGATCGAACGCCGGCTGCAGCAGATGCCGGGCAACCATCCCGCGCGGCTCAAGTTCCTCGATCGCGTGAACTACTACGGGCAGGCGGGCGAGCTCGATGCGCAGGGACGCATCGTGATCCCCGCGCATCTGCGCGACAGCGCGTCGATCGTCGGCGACGTTCGCGTTTTCGGGCGGATCGACTACCTCGAAGTGTGGAACGAGGAGCGTTTCCTCGAGAAGCTCCATCGCGAGCCGTGGACCGACGAGGACGGCCTCGGGCTGGCGAGCCACGGGATCTGACGGTGACGCGATGCACGAGCCAGTCATGGTCACCGAAGTGCTCGAGCATCTGGCGCCGGGACGCGGCGGCCTGTTTGTCGATTGCACGGTGGGCTACGGCGGCCACACGCGCGCCCTGCTCGATGCCGGAGCGTCACGCGTGATCGGGCTCGACCGCGATCAGGACGCGCTGGCGCAGGCGGGAACCGCCCTGGCGCCGTACGGCACGCGTGTCGAGCTGGTGCATGGCGACTACCGGCAGCTCGAGGACGTGCTGTCACTCCGCGGGGTGGCGCGGGTCGACGGCCTGCTGGCGGATCTCGGCGTCTCCTCGATGCAGCTCGATGCGCCCGGGCGCGGCTTCAGCTTCCGGCGCGACGAGCCGCTCGACATGCGGATGGATCGCACGGCCGGCCCGACCGCGGCCGAGGCCATTCAGGGGGCGGATGAGCGCACGCTCGCCGACGTGATTTACGAGTTCGGCTAGGAGCGGTTCGCGCGACGGATTGCACGCGCCATCGTGGAGGCCGGGAAGGGGGAGCCGGTCGCCACGACCGGCCGGCTGGCCGACATCGTGCGCCGCGCGAGTCCGCGGAAGGGCTACTCGCGGATCGATCCGGCGACCCGGACGTTTCAGGCGATCCGGATCTGGGTGAACCGCGAGCTCGACGGGCTCGACGCGTTTCTCGCGCGTGCCGTCCGGCGGCTGGCGCCGGGCGGACGGATGGCGGTGATCACGTTTCATTCGCTCGAGGACCGGATCGTCAAGCACACGTTTCGCGCGCTGCAGGCGGCCGGCGAGATCGGCCTGACCGTTCGGACCAAGCGTCCCGTGGTACCGAGCGAAGCGGAGATCGAGCGGAACCCGCGCGCCCGAAGCGCCAAGCTTCGGGCCGTGGAGGTCGCCGGGTAGCTCCTGGTGAGGCGAATATGACGGCGGACACGTTCGAATACGCGATCAAGAAAGACATTCGCAACAACCCGATCGTTCGCGAGGTCGATCGCGAGCGCCACCGCGAGCTGTGGCGGTCGGTCGGGGTGGGGATCTTTCTCGTCGGGGTGCTGCTCTTCTGGGCCTGGCAGCAGTTCGAGCTGCTCCGCCACGGCTACCGCGTCGAGCAGATGCAGCGCGACCGCGCCGCCGAGGTGGAGATCAATCGCCACCTGCGGCTGGAAGTCGACACGCTCCGGTCGCCGGTGCGCATCGAGCGCCTCGCGGGCGAGCGGCTCCACATGGTGGCGCCGGGCCCGGACGACGCGTCGGTGATCGAGCGTGTCCTGCCGGCGCCGGCGGCGCCGCAGTCGGCCCTCGCGCTGAGGTAACACGCGTGGACGAGAAGCCGGCGTTCCCATGGCGCACGACCCTCAAGCGCCGGGTCGGCATCGCCGCCATCGTCCTGTTCGCCTGGTCGGCCGCCATCGAGGCGCGACTCGTCTACCTGCAGGTCGTCCGCCACACGGACCTGTCATCGCGCGCGGAGCGTCAGCAGCAGCGCACCGTCGAGAGCGCAGCCAAGCGCGGCGACATCCTGGATCGAAACGGCCGCGTGCTCGCCTACAGCGTCGAGGCGGACTCGATCTACGCCGTGCCGGGCGACCTCGGCGATCCGGCGGCGGCCGCAGCCGCGCTCTGCGGGGCGCTCGATGACTGCCGCACGCGGGATCGTGAGGCGATCGCGGACCGGATCCGGCGGGGCCGGGCGTTTGCGTACGTCCGCCGGCAGGTGTCGCCCGCCGAAGCGCAACGCGTCGCTGGACTGAAGCTTGACGGGATCGGCTTCATGACCGAGAGCCGACGGTTCTATCCGAACAAGGAGCTGGCGGCGCACGTGCTCGGATACGTCGGGCTCGACAACAAAGGGCTCAACGGCATCGAGGCGGCGTACGACACGCTCATCAAGGGCCGTCCGGGCACGGTCCTCATTCAGACCGACGCGCGCAGGCGTGCGTTCAGCCGGATCGAGCGGCCGCCGACGGCCGGCGCCTCCCTCGAGCTCACCATCGATCAGTACCTGCAGCACGTGGTGGAGCGCGAGCTGCGCGCCGGCGTCGAAGAGAACCGCGCCGCCGCCGGGAGCGCCGTGGTCATGGACCCGCAGACAGGCGAGATCGTGGCGCTCGCCAGCTGGCCGTCCTTCAATCCCAACGCCTACCGCGAATCCGCCAGGGAGAGCCAGCGCAACCGGGCCGTCCAGGACCTGTACGAGCCCGGATCGACGTTCAAGATCGTCACCGCCGGCGCGGCGCTCGAGGAGAACGTGCTTCAGCCCGACAGCCCGGTCGAGACGAGCCCCGGCCGCATCCGGTTCGGATCGCGCGTTATTGACGAGGATCGGGGACACAACTACGGTCTGCTGACGTTCACCGACGTCATCGTCAAGTCGAGCAATGTCGGGGCGATCAAGGTCGGGCTGAAGCTGGGATCCGAGCGGCTCGGCGGCTACGTGAGCCGGTTCGGTTTCGGGCGGCGCGCATCGCCCGACTTTCCCGGCGAGAGCCCCGGCATCGTCTGGAACGCGGCGCGCATGACGGACAGCGCGCTCGCTTCGATATCGATGGGATACCAGGTGGGTGTGACCCCGCTGCAGATGGCGGCGGCGGTCAGCGCGATTGCCAACGGGGGCGAGCTCGTCGAGCCGCGCATTGTGCGCGCCGTGATCCAGGACGGCACGCGGACGCCCGTTCCGCGCAAGGTTGTGCGGCGGGCCGTGTCGGAAGGCACCGCCGCGGTGCTGACGGAGATCATGGAGCAGGTCGTGCAGCGCGGCACCGGGACGCGCGCCCGAATCGACCGCTTCACGGTCGCGGGCAAGACCGGCACCGCGCAGAAGGTCGTCGGCGGCCGCTACTCAACCTCCGAATACAACGCGTCGTTTGTCGGGTTCGTTCCCTCCCGGCAGCCGGTCTTTGCCATCGTGGTCGTGATCGATTCGCCACACGGGCCGAATGCGTACTACGGCGGCACCGTGGCCGCGCCGATCTTCCAGCGGATTGCAGCCGCCGGGCTCCGGCTGTACGGCGTGCCGCCATCGATCGACCGCGAACCGCCCGTGATGGTGGCGCGCCACGAAGAGTCGCGCGAGCGGCTGGTTGTCGCCCCGGGCGAGCTGCCGGCCATCATCACGCTCGAGAGCGGTGCGGGCCGGACGACGGCATTGTTTCCCGACGTGAGAGGGCTCGGTGCCCGCGACGCCCTCCGGATGCTCGCGCATCTCGGGATGACCGCGCGCATTCAGGGCGCCGGAGTCGTCGTCGAACAGGATCCGCCGGCGGGGAGCCCTGTCGAGCGTGGCGCGGTCTCGACGCTGAGGCTCGCACGCCGCGCCGGCGAGATGGCGGCATCGGCCGACGCCGGGCCATGACAGTCCGGGAGCTGCTCGAGCGGCTCGCGCGCGCGCTGCCGCCGGACGCCCGTCCGGAGTTCGCCGCATTGGGACGTGCGCTCGACGTTCCCTGCCTGGCGGTCACGCACGATTCGCGGCGCGTCAAGCCCGGGTGGGCGTTTGTGGCCGTGCGGGGGCTGAAATCCGACGGCACCGACTTCGTGCCGCAGGCCGCGGCCGCCGGCGCGGCGGTGATCGTGGCCGAGCGCCCGCCGACCGATCCATCCACCGTTCCGTGGGTAGTGGTGCAGGACGCGCGGCTTGCGCTGGCCTGGATGGCCGCCGAGCTGGCAGGGCATCCGAGCCGGTCGATGCGTGTGGTCGGCGTCACGGGCACCAACGGGAAGACGACCACGAGCTATCTGGTGAACGCGATTTTCGAAGCGGCAGGCGTCAGGTGCGGCTTGATGGGAACGGTGACGTATCGGCTGCCGGGCCGCGAGTTCACCGCCGCGCGCACCACCCCGGAAGCGCCCGAGCTGCAGGACATGCTGCGTGAGATGGCCGACGGCGGATGCGGGGCCTGTGTGATGGAGGTGTCGTCTCACGCGCTGGCGCTGCGGCGCGCCGACGCCGTTCACTTTGCCGCCGGGGTGTTCACGAACCTGACACGGGACCACCTCGATTTCCATGCCGATATGGAGGACTACTTCGCCGCCAAACGCCGCCTGTTCGAACTGCTGCCGCGCGATGCGCCGGCGGTCGTCAACATCGACGATCCGCGCGGGTCGCTGCTCGGCGATCTGGCTGGCCGCCTGGTGAGTTACGCCGTGAATCGTCCGGCCGATGTGACGCCGGGCCCCGTGGCCTTTTCGCTCGACGGCCTCGAGTTCGACGTCAGGACGCCGGGCGAGACGATCCACATCCGGTCGACTCTCGTGGGGCGACCCAACGTCTACAACATTCTTGCGGCGGCGGCGGTCACGACCGCACTGGGGGTGCCCGCCGAGGCCGTGACGCGCGGCGTGTCGAGCCTGCAGGGCGTTCCGGGCCGCTTCGAAAAGGTGTCCTCGCCGGCCGACGACATCACGGTCATCGTCGACTACGCACATACCGACGATGCGCTGCGGAATCTGCTGGAGATGGCGCGCCCGCTCGCGGCACGCCGTTTGATCACCGTGTTCGGCGCGGGCGGCGACCGGGATCGCACGAAGCGGCCGCTGATGGGGATGGTGGCCGCGCGCCTCAGCGACGTCGTGGTGATCACCTCCGACAACCCACGCAGCGAGGATCCGGAGCGCATCATCGACGAGGTCCATCGCGGCGCGCAGGCCGAAGCGCGGCAGCAGGGTGCCGACGTCGTGACGATGGCCGACCGCCGCCACGCGATTCTTCACGGGGTGCGTCTGGCCGAGGCCGGCGATCTGGTCGTCGTGGCCGGCAAAGGGCACGAGAAGTACCAGGAGATCGCGGGCGAGTCGTTTCCGTTTGACGATGTGGCGGTCGCGCGCGAGGCGCTCGACGAGCGGCGCCGCAGGGTCCGGGTTGGGTGACGGCCTGCGCCTCACCTGCGAATGGGTCGCCCGCGCCGTGGGGGGCCGGCTTCGAGGCGGGGATCCCCGGGCCGACATCGGCGCCGTGGCGATCGATACGCGGACGCTTCAGCCGGGCGACTTCTTCGTGGCGCTGCGGGGCGCACGGTTCGACGGCCACGATTTCGTCGCCGACGCGTTCGCCAGGGGCGCCGTCGGAGCGATGGTCCGGTTGGGATTCGGCGCCGGCGCCGCGTTCCAGGGCGCCATCGTCGAGGTCGAGGATCCGATTCGCGGTCTGCAGGACCTCGCGCGCGCGGTCCGCAGGGCCAGCGGGTCGAGGGTGGTCGCGATTACCGGCAGCGCCGGCAAGACCACGACGAAGGAAGCGATTGCGGAATTCCTCTCGGCGCGCTTTCGCGTGGTGAGGAACAGGGGGAACTTGAACAACCACATCGGCCTGCCGTTGTCGCTGATGCAGCTGCGGGAGCGGCCCGATGTGGCGGTGATGGAGCTCGGGATGAACCATCCCGGAGAAATCCGCACGCTCGTGAGCATTACCCAGCCGGAGGTCCGCGTCTGGACCAACGTGGGCGATGCCCATATCGGGTTCTTCGGGTCGGCGGACGCGATTGCCGATGCCAAGGCGGAGATTCTGGAGGGCGCGGAACCGCACCACGTGCTGGTCTGCAACGCGGACGACCCGCGGGTGATGGCACGCGCCGGCCGCTTCCCGGGACGCGTCGTGACATTCGGGATCGCGCGAGCAGCCACCGTCCGTGCGCGAGACATCGAGGACCTCGGGATCGACGGGACGCAGGCCCGGGTGGACACCCCCAGGGGATCGCGGCCGATCCGCACGCCGCTGCTCGGCCGCGGGAATCTCGATAACGTCCTCGCCGCGGCCGCCGTGGCGCTCGAGTTCGACGTGCCGCTCGACGCTGTGGCGGCGGCGGCCGGCCGGTTGAAGCCTGCCGAACGCCGGGGAGCGGTGCACCGGCTCCGCGACGGGGTCGTGCTCATTGACGATTCGTACAACTCGAGCCCCGACGCGCTCCGCCGGGCGCTCGACGTCGTGGCCGGGACGCGCGGCGCGTCGAGGCGCGTGGCCGTGCTGGGCGAGATGCTGGAGCTCGGGGCGCAGTCGCTCGCGCTCCACGAAGCGTCGGGCCGGCGTGCTGCGGCCGCCCGTCTCGATCGACTTGCCACGATCGGCGGCGAAGCGGCCAGGCGGCTGGCGGCGGCGGCCGTCGAGGCCGGAATGCCGGAAGCCGCGGTCAGCCACTTCCCCGACAGTGCGGCGGCAAGCGGCGAGGTCGCGGCCACGATCCGCCCCGGCGATCTGGTGCTCGTGAAGGGTTCCCGCGGCACGCGGACCGATCTGGTGTCGGACCGCCTCATGGCGGAGTTCGGCTGATGCTGTACGAGCTGCTCCCGCCGCTCGAGCCGTACTTCGGCGCGCTGAACGTCGTCCGCTACATCACGTTCCGGACGGCGGCCGCGAGCCTGACGGCGCTGCTCATCAGCCTGCTGCTCGGGCCCTGGATGATCCGCCGGCTGCGCGAGTTCCAGATCGGCCAGGTGATCCGTCAGGAGGGGCCGCAGTCGCATCGTGCCAAGGCCGGGACCCCCACGATGGGCGGCCTGCTCATCCTGACCGCGGCCGTCGCGCCGACGCTCCTGTGGGCGGATCTCGCCAATCCCTACATCTGGATTGCGGTGCTCGCCACCGCCGCCTTTGGCGCGGTCGGATTTGCAGACGACTACCTGAAGATCGTCCGCCGCTCGCATCACGGTCTGCGCCCGCGCTACAAGATGGCGCTGCAGGTGGTGATTGCCGTGGCGGTCGGCCTGACGCTGATGGCGCTGGCGTCGAACAACCTGTACAACACCCGGGTCATTTTTCCATTCTTCAAGAACCTGATTCCGGATCTCGGCTGGTTCTACGTGGCATTCGCGGTGCTCGTGCTGGTGGGCGCCACCAACGCCGTCAACCTCACCGACGGCCTCGACGGGCTGGCGATCAGCACGTTCGGCGTGGCGGCCGCCGCGTTCACCGCGCTGGCCTACGTCACCGGGCACGCCGTGCTCGCCGACTACCTGCTCATCGTCCGCTTTGCGCCGGCGGGGGAGTTGACGATCTTCTGCGGCGCGCTGGTCGGGGCGAGCCTCGGGTTCCTCTGGTACAACTCGTACCCCGCCGAGATCTTCATGGGCGACGTCGGGTCGCTGGCGCTCGGCGGCGCGCTCGGCACGGTGGCGATTCTGATCAAACAGGAGCTGCTGCTGCCGATTGTCGGCGGCGTCTTCGTCATCGAAGCGCTGTCGGTCATCCTCCAGGTCGGCTCGTTCAAGCTCACCGGGCAGCGCGTCTTCAAGATGGCGCCGATTCACCACCACTTCGAGCTGATTGGATGGAGCGAGCCCAAGGTGATCACCCGCTTTCTGATCGTCGCGGTGATCTTCGCCCTCTTCAGCCTCACCACGTTGAAGCTGCGGTGATGGGGTGCGCAACGGAATGTTCTCGGTGCATCAGCGGCGCGTGGTGGTCGTCGGCGCGGCCAGAAGCGGCGTGGCCGCCGCGGAGCTGCTCGCGAAGAGAGGCGCGGCCGTCATGCTGACGGATCTGCGTCCGGCCATCGAGTCGGCCGATGCCCTGCGTGCCTCCGGCGTGGCGCTCGAGCTCGGATCGCACCGGCCGGAGTCGTTCGCCCGCGCCGATCTGGTCGTCGTCAGCCCGGGTGTTCCGCCCGAGCATCCCGCGCTGCAGGCCGCGCGCGAGCGCGGCGTCGAGGTCATCGGCGAGCTGGAGCTCGCGTGGCGGTGGATTCAGGGCCGCGTGATTGCGATTACGGGAACCAAGGGGAAATCGACGACGACGACGCTCGTCGGCCGCATGCTGGCGGCCCCCGGCCGGCAGGTCCTCGTCGGGGGCAACATCGGCGTTCCGTTGAGCGCGCAGGTCGAGCAGTCGACGCCCGACACCGTGCACGTGGTGGAGACGAGCAGTTTTCAGCTGGAGACCACCACGACGTTCAGACCGTGGATCGCCGTCTGGCTCAACTTCACCGACGACCATCTGGATCGCCATCCGAGCATCGAGGCGTATGCCGCGGCGAAGGCGCGCATCTTTGCCAATCAGACGGCCGAGGACTGGGCGGTGATCAATGCCGACGATGCCGTCGTCGTCGCGAGAAGCAGGGCCATTCACGCGCGACCGGTCCTGTTCGCTCCGAGCGGGCGCGTGACCGACGGCGTTGTCGTCGAGAGCGACTGGATCGTGAAACGCACGGCGGCCGGGGTCGAGCGGCTCGTTCCGGCGGCCGCCGTGGAGCTGACCGGGCGCCACATGCTCCACAACGTGCTGGCGGCGGCGGCCACGGCCTCGACCGCCGGCTGCGCGCCTGAGGCGATGAGGTCGGCGCTGCGCGGGTTTCGGGGGCTCGAGCACGTGATGGAACCGGCGGGCGAGGTGGCGGGCGTGCGGTTCGTCAACGATTCGAAGGCGACCAATGTCGAAGCCGCGCGGCGGTCGATCGAGAGCTTTTCCGGCGGCGTGGTCGCGATCATCGGCGGCCGGTTCAAAGGCGGCGATCTCACCGGGCTACGCGCCGCGCTGGCCGCCTCGGGCAGGGCCGTCGTCGCGATCGGCGAGGCGGCGCCCCGGGTGCGCGACGCGCTGGGGGGCGTAGTGCCCATCGTCGGGGCGGCATCGATGCGCGAGGCGGTCGAGCGGGGATACGAAGCGGCGGCGCCCGACGGTGTGGTGCTGCTCGCGCCGGCGTGCGCCAGCTTCGACTGGTTTCGGGATTATGCCGAGCGGGGCAACGTGTTCAAGGAGGAGGTGGCGCGGCTGAGGCGTGAGAAAGCCGCGGAGCGGTGAGCAGTCGTCAGTCGGCTCGGCGCGGGGGAGAGCCAACCGCTGGGAACGCAGACTACCCCGGTCTGCGAGGTCGGCGTCTTCTCCCACGGGCCGGCTGACGACTGCTGACCGCGTTTCGTGGCCAGGCGGACCTGACCACCTTCGCCAAGGCTACGGTGGTCCGCCTCCACGGCGAGGGCGATCACGGGCGGGGTCCGGCCGCGATCTTACGCGATCGCAGCACTCGTGGCGCCGGGCCTGAAACAGTCGTAGTGCCCGGCTTTAGCCGGGCTGAAGCCCGGCACTACGTACTCGTTTCAGACCCGGCGACATCGGCGTGCATACGGTGTTTCGGGCGTTCGGGCGTTTTCTGTAGGGCGGCGGAAGAGGTGATGTGGCGCGAAAGCTGAAGTCCGACAAGATCCTGTTCACGGCCACGCTGCTGCTGGTGTGCACCAGCATCATCATGGTCTACAGCGCCTCGGCGCTCGTGGCGCTCGAGCGGTACCAGCAGCCCTACCTGTTCGTCACCCGGCAAGTGATGTGGACGACGCTCGGACTCGCAGTGCTCTGGATCGCGATGCACCTCGACTACCGGACGTACAGGAACCACACGTTCGTCTGGGCGCTGCTGGGGTTCGTCGCGCTGATGCTCGTGGGCGTGCTGTTCAGCGCCCCTGTCAACGGCACGCGGCGGTGGTTCGGGCTGGGTGGGCTCGGCATCCAGCCGTCGGAGCTGGCGAAGCTGACGTGCGTGCTGTTCACGGCGCTCGTCCTCGAGCGGCGGATGCACCGGATCGACGAGCTGTCGTACTCGCTGCTCCCGATCGGCATCGTCGTCGGCGTCCTGGTCGGCCTCATCCTCCTGCAGCCCGATTTCGGGACCGCGATGTCGCTCGTCCTGATCGTGGCCGCGATGATCTTCGCGGCCGGGCTGCACTACCGGTATCTGGTGGGCACCGTGCTGGTGCTGCTGCCGGCCGCCTACCTCGTGCTCGTCAGCGCGCCGTACCGAAGGCGCCGGCTTCTGGCGTTCTGGGATCCGTGGGCCGACCCGCTGGGCGACGGCTTCCAGATCATTCAGTCGCTCATCGCCGTCGGCACCGGCGGCGTCTTCGGCCGGGGCCTGATGGCGGGCGTGCAGAAGCTGTTCTACCTGCCCGAGCCGCACACCGACTTCATCTACGCCGTGATCGGGGAGGAGCTGGGCCTCGTCGGCGCCACCGGCACGCTCATCTGCTTCTGCCTGATCGCCTGGCGCGGGCTGCGCATCACGGTGCGCGCGCAGGATACGTTCGGCGCGTTCGTGGCGCTCGGCATCACCACGATGATCGTGGTCCAGGCGTTCGTCAACATGAGCGTCGTTCTCGGCCTGATGCCGACCAAGGGGATTCCCCTGCCGCTCGTGAGCGCCGGCGGGTCGTCGCTCGTGATCAGTCTGCTGGGGATGGGTGTGCTGCTGAACATTTCGCAGCACGACACGGCGCAGGCGTGACGGCCGGCCATGGCCTTGTCGGTGCTGATCGCGGGCGGAGGGACGGGTGGCCACCTGTATCCCGGGCTCGCGGTCGCGCGGGAGCTGCGGGCGCGCGTCCCCGACGTGCAGGTCGCGTTCGTGGGCACGGCGGCGGGCCTCGAGGCGACGGTGATGCCCCGGGAGGGATTTCCGCTGGAGGTCATCCGCAGCGCCGGCCTGAAGGGGAAGTCGCCGCGGCAGGTGGCGCGCGGCCTGGCGCTCCTGCCGCTCGGTGCCGTCGATGCGTGGGACGTGATCACGAGGCGGCGGCCGTCGGTCGTGATCGGCGTCGGAGGATACAGCTCGGGGCCGGTGGTGCTGCTTGCCGCGATGCGCGGCATTCCGACGCTGCTGATGGAGCAGAACGCGATGCCCGGCATGACCAACCGGCTGCTCGCGGCGGTCGTCGATGCGGCGGCGGTCACCTATCCGGAGAGCGTGCCGTTCTTCGGACGCAAGGCGTTCGTTTCGGGCAATCCGGTCAGGCCGGAGTTCTTCACGGCCGGGGGGGAGCAGGGACATGACGCAGGGACGAGGGTTCTAGTCTTTGGCGGCTCTCAGGGCGCGCACGCGATCAACGTGGCCATGGTGGAGGCGGCGCCGCGCCTGGCTGCCGCGCCAAGAATGGCAGTTACGCACCAGACTGGGGAGCGCGATCTGGAAATGGTCACAGACGGCTACCGGCGCGCCGGGCTCGAGGCCCGCGTCGAGCCGTTTCTGTACGCCATGGACCGCGAGATGAGCATGGCCGACCTCGTCGTCTGCCGCGCCGGCGCGACGACGCTGGCGGAGCTGACGGCGGCCGGCAGGGCCGCCATCCTGGTTCCGCTGCCGACCGCCACCGACGACCACCAGCGGACAAACGCGCTCGCGCTGGTCGGGCAGGGCGCCGCGCTCATGATCGAGCAACGCGAGCTGTCGGGCGGCCGCCTCGCGGCGGAGCTGCTCTCGCTGGCCGGCGATGCGGCGCGCCGGCGGGAAATGGGCGACGCGGCACGGCGGCTGGCCCGGCCCGCGGCCGCCGGCGAGATCGCCGATCGAGTGCTGGCGCTTGCGCGGCTTGCACCATGAACCTCGGACGGACCCGCCGGATCCATTTCGTCGGGATCGGCGGCATCGGGATGAGCGGCATCGCCGAGCTGCTCGCCAACCTCGGCTACGAGGTGAGCGGATCGGATCTGCGGCGATCGGAGGTGACAGCACGGCTCGTATCGAGTTTCGGAGTGACGATTCACGAAGGCCACGCGGCCGCGAACATCGGCGAGGCCGACGTCGTGGTGGTGTCGTCGGCCGTGCGCGCTTCGAATCCCGAGGTCGTCGAGGCCGGACGGCGCGGCATTCCGGTCATTGCCCGTGCCGAGATGCTCGCCGAGCTGATGCGCATGCGGTTCTCGATTGCCGTCGCCGGCGCGCACGGCAAGACGACGACCGCCTCGATGATTGCGTTCGTGCTGGAACAGGGGGGGCTCGACCCCGATGCGGTGATTGGCGGCCGGCTGCGCGCGTTCGGCAGCAGCGCCCGGCTCGGCCGCGGCGAGTACATGGTCGCCGAGGCCGATGAGAGCGACCGCTCGTTTCTCGCGCTGTGGCCGTCGGTGGTGGTCGTGACCAACATCGACCGCGAGCACATGGAGAGCTACGGAAGCATGGACGACCTGCAGCAGGCCTTCGTCGATTTCGCCAACAAGGTGCCGTTCTACGGCGCCGTGATCGCGTGCGCCGACGATCCGCTGCTGTCGCAGGTGCTGCCCCGAGTCAGGCGCCGGCTGGTGACGTACGGGCTGGACAATCCCGCCGCGCACCTGTCGGCGGTGCGCGTCGAGCTCGGCGCCTACGGTGGACGATGCGTCGTCCGGCGCCGCCGGCAGAACGCGGTGGAGACGCTCGGCGCCATGGAGCTCTCGGTGCCGGGCCGGCACAACCTGCAGAACGCGCTGGCGGCGGCCGCGGTGGGCGCGGAAGTGGGGCTCGAGTTCGCGCAGGTGGCCCGGGCGCTCCGTGCCTTCGAAGGCGCGGAGCGGCGGTTCGAACGGCACGGAGAGGCCGCGGGGGTCGCGGTCGTCGACGATTACGCGCATCACCCGACCGAGATTGCCGCGGTGCTTGCGGCCGCGCGCACGACGCTGGATGGCCGCCTGATCGTGGCCTTTCAGCCGCACCGGTATACCCGCACCCGCGAGCTGATGGCGGATTTTGGTCCGGCGCTCCGCGACGCCGACGAAGTCGTGCTGACCGACATCTACGCCGCCGGAGAGGATCCGATTCCGGGGATCACCATCGAGCAGCTGGCCGACGCGATCCGGCGCGGGTCCGGCCGTCCGGTCCGGCTCGTCCACCGGCTGGAGGATCTCGTTCCCGAGCTGCTGAAGACCGTCAGGGCGGGCGACGCCGTGATCACGCTTGGCGCCGGATCCATCGGGGCGGTGCCGAAGCAGCTGCTCGAGGCGCTCGAGCACAAGGAGGCCGGCGCCTGATGGCTGTTGCCGCCCCGACCGACAAGCGCTTCCGCCGCGCACATGTCAGTCCCGCGCGCCGGCGCGGGCGGCTGGCCATCCGGCCCAGGCATCTGGCGATGGTGGTGGTGCTCGGCGCGGGTCTCGCGTACGGGGCGTACCGGCTTGCCGTCACGGTCGTATCGGCCGATGCGCTCACAGTCAGCCGCATCACGGTGTCGGGGAACGCGCGGCTGGCGCGCGGCGACGTGCTGTCGCTGCTCGAAGGGCTGCAGGGGCGCAACATGCTGCTGGTGCGTCTCGACGAGTGGCGCAGCCGGCTGCTGGCGTCGCCGTGGGTCGCCGACGCGGCGCTGCGCCGGGTGCTGCCCGGCACCATCGACGTGTTCATCTCGGAGCGGCAGCCGATCGGCATTGCCCGGTTCGGCGAGGCGCTCCATCTCATCGATCAGCACGGCACCGTGATCGACGAGTTCGGGCCCCGGCACGCGTCGCTCGATCTTCCGGTGATCGACGGCCTGACGCCGCCGGATGGCGCCGCGACCGGCCCGGACGTCGATCAGGACCGCGCCCTGCTCGCCGCCCGCCTGCTCGGGTCGCTGCAGGGGCGCCCGGACCTCGCCGCGCGCGTGTCGGAAGTGGACGTCAGCGACGCCCGCGACGCGGTGGTCATTCTGAAGGGCGATACGACGCTCATCCGTGTCGGCGACGATCAATTCGCCGAGCGCCTCCAGTCGTATCTCGACCTCGCGCCGGCGCTGCGGGAGCGGGTCCCGCAGATGGATTACATCGACCTGCGGTTCGGCGAACGCGTATACGTGAGGCCCCTGAAATCAGGGGCCAGGGGTCAGGGACCATCCCCGACCCCTGATCCCTAGAGGGAGGGCGAGTGGCTCGCAGCGAGCGATATCTGGTCGGACTCGATGTCGGAACGTCTACCGTCTGCGCCGTCGTCGGCGAAAGCCTGGACGACGGCAGTGTCGACATCGTCGGGCTCGGTGTGGCGGAATCGCGCGGCATCAAGCGCGGGGTCGTCGTCAACCTCGAGGCGGCGGTCGACTCGATCAAGAAGGCGCTCGAAGAGGCCGAGCTGATGGCCGGCGTCGAGATCGACTCGGTGCATCTGGCGCTCTCAGGGGCGCAGATC
>Ga0156172_1056_pt1 | contig 51191 bp, 50 predicted proteins | sample RifCSPlowO2_12_FD_107825 | JGI IMG/M metagenome (GOLD analysis project Ga0156172, IMG submission 107825) | Acidobacteria bacterium RIFCSPLOWO2_12_FULL_67_14 | reverse complement strand
TGCACGACGGCGGCTGGGATCGCACGAAACAGTACTTCATGGTCGCCGCAAACATGCGCGATCAGATGGCCGTCATCGATGTGAAGAACGGCACGCTGGTCACGAAGTTCAAGACCGGCGTGCGGCCGCATCCGGGGCGAGGCGCCAACTGGGAGGATCCCGAGTACGGCTGGGTGAACGGCACCACGCACATGGGCGAGGGGAAGCTCGTCATCTACGGCGCCGACCCCGCCAGGAAGCCGCAGCATGCCTGGAAGGTCGTGCGTGAGGTGGCGCTCGGGGAGCCGGGAGGCCTCTTCATCAAGACGCATCCGAAGTCGCCGTGGGTGTGGCTCGACTCGCCGCTCTCGAACGAACCGAACGGCACACGCCAGATCTGCATCTATTCGAAGAAGGAGGGGAAGATCGATCGGTGCTTCACCGCCTCCGCACGCGGGCGCGCGGTCCACTTCGAGTACAACAAGGCCGGCACCGAGGTGTGGGTGTCCGTCTGGGACAGAGAGGGCGAGCTCATCGTCTACGACGACAAGACGCTCAAGGAGAAGACCCGGATCAAGGGCGACTGGCTCGTCACGCCCACGGGCAAGTTCAACGTCTTCAACACGGCGGGCGACGTCTACTGACGGTGCGCCATGCTCGAGGTCACCGAGCTCGTCAACGTTGCGCTGGGGCGAGTCGCGGCTGATACCGTCGCGGCTCATGCCCCTGCCCGCTACGGGGCGCGTGTGGCGCCTCCCGTCGTCGTGTGGAATGTCTGCCATCACTGCAACCTTCGCTGCCCGCACTGCTACGCGGCCGCCACCTCCGCGCCTTCACCCCATGACCTGACGACGACCGAGGCGAGACGACTCGTCGACAGCCTTGCAGAAGCGGGTGTCCGCGTCCTGATCTTGAGCGGCGGCGAGCCGCTCCTTCGTGACGATCTCCTCGAGCTGGCCGCGCACGCGCACGCGGTCGGCCTCCATCCGATGCTGTCGACGAGCGGCGTCCCGCTCGACGCGCGCATGGCCGGGGCCCTCGCCACCGCCGGCGTCTCATACGTCGGCGTCAGTCTGGACGGCCTGGCGCCGTTCAACGACTCCTACCGCGGCATGCAGGGGGGGTTCGAGCGTGCGGCACTCGGCGTGGCGTACGCCAAGGCGGCCGGTATGTGGGTGGGCGTTCGGATGACGGTGACACGCCTGAACGCCGCTCAAGTTGAACCGCTCGTCGAATGGGCCGTCATGAACGGCGTCGATCGGTTCTATCTGTCGCACCTCCTGTACTCCGGCCGCGGATTCACACTCGCCGCTGAAGACCTGTCCCCCGCCGAAAGCCGGGCAGTGCTCGGCCAGCTGTTCGAAACAGCCGAACGGCTGGTGCGGCGTGGCGCGGCTCTTCGCGTGGTCACCGGTGGCAACGACTCGGACGGACCCTGTTTTCTCCGCTGGATAGAGGCGCGACATGGCAACGGAGCCGCCACACACGTGGAGGCCGTCCTTCGACGTCGCGGCGGCAACTCGGCGGGCGAGCGCATCCTCGCCATCGATCATCGAGGCCGGGTGCATCCCGACCAGTTCTTCACCACGCAGGTCGTCGGAGATATCCGACGGCACACGTTTGCCGAAATCCTCGCGCATCCTCTCCTCCAGGCGCTCCGCAACCGCGAGGAACTGCTGCAGGGGCGGTGCGGGGCGTGTGCCTACAAGGCCGTCTGCCGTGGATCGCATCGGGAGCGTGCCCTGGCCCGGTACGGAGCACTCTGGGCGCCCGACCCGGCCTGTGTGATGACCGACTGCGAAGTCGGCGTGTCGCCCGAGAGCTCCAAGGTCAACGCGGCGACGGCCGACGCACGGGAGGCCGTTGTATGAGTATGAGACGAGCGGGAGTGACGTTGCTCGTGACGTGTATTGCCGGCCTTGCAGGCACGAGAATCGCGGCGGACCCGGCGAGCGGGGCAAGCGGCATCGGCTCGCGCGTCTTCGTGGTCGAGCGGAACTCCGCCAGCCTCGCCGTCTACGACCTCGCGGAGCGTCGCGTGGTGGGGCGCATCGAGGGCCTCGGAAACCTGCAGCACGCGCTGATGACCTTCTCCCGCTGGCTCGATTACGGCTACATCGCCACCCGCAGCGGCAAGCTCACGCGCATCGATTTGCAGTCGCTCGAGCGTGCGGGCGAGGTGCAGACATCGAACAGTTCCATCGATATGGCCATCAGCCAGGATGGGCGTTTCGTGGCGACGGCCGAATATGTGCCGGGCGGCGTCACGATCCTGGATGCTCGCACGCTGGGCGTCGTGCGCCGCATTCCCGGCGAGTTCGAACGCAACGGCCGGCGGCTCCTCTCGCGCGTCACCGGCGTCGTCGACGCGCCGGGGAACCGTTTCGTCTGCGTGCTCATCGAAGGCGCCGAGGTCTGGATCGTTGATGCCTCGGGCGAGGAGCCCGTCCTGGAGCGCCGCATCGCCACGCCGGCCGGGGAGCCGTACGACGCCATGATCACCCCCGACGGCCGCTACTACGTCGTCGGGCACCTCGACTCGGCGGACGTCACGGTGCTCGACCTGGAAGCCCCGGAGCCGTTGCCGCGGGTCGTGTCGCTGCGCGAGCCCGGCCGCGCGTACGACCGGGCCGCGCCGAAGAAGCTCCCGCACCTCGCGTCGTGGGCGGTGGCGCAGGGCTCGGTCTTCGTCCCGCTGGTCGGCGAGAAGCGCCTCGCCGTGCTCGACCGCTACACCTGGAAGTTCAAGCGCTCGATCGAGCTGCGAGGCCACCCCGTCTACGCCGTGCGGGCGCCGGGCGAGCGCCATGTGTGGGTGACGTTCTCGGGGGAGGCGGACGATGCATTCGTACAGGTGGTGGATGTCGAATCGCTCGAGGTCGTCCACACGTTCCGCGTCGGCGCGCGGATCTATCACATCGAGTTCATGCCGCGCGGGAGCCACGCCCTCATCACCGCCAACGCGGAAGACAAGCTCTTCCTCGTGAACGCGCGTACCTACGCCATCGAGGACAGCGAAACGTTGCGTTCTCCGTCCGGCATCTTCGGCCTGTGGCGGGCCTTCACGGCAGGACTGTGATCGAGATGTCAGTGAAGCTGTCGCCTCGAGAAGAGAATGCGCTGGCGAGAGCGATCCAGGAAGGTGTTCCTCTCTGCGTTCGCCCCTTCGCCGAACTGGGGCGGCGTCTCGAACTCCAGTCGAGCGACGTGCTGGTACAGCTCCGTACGTGGAGCAGCGAAGGCAAGCTCCGGGAGATCTCGGCCGTGCTCGAAGGGAGCCTGTTCGGGTACGAAACCGCCCTATGCGCGGCAGCCGTGCCCGAGCAGGAGCTTCCCCGCGTGATTGCCGTCGTCAACGCCCACCCGACCGTCACCCACAACTACCTGCGCAGGCATGCGTACAACCTCTGGTTCACGATCGCCGTTCCGCGGACGATGGGGCTCAAAGAGACCCTCGCACGACTCGAGAGCCGCGCCGAAGCACGCTTCTTTGCGGCTCGACGGACGGGTACATACAAGGTGGGCGTCAACTTCGACCTGCTGTCCGGCGAGAACTCGACGACCGCGCAGGATCTGCCCGATCTGCCGCCGCTCGATCTGTCGGCCCGCCACGAGCGGCTCTTCCGCGCGTTGCAGACTCCCCTTCCGCTGATCGAACGGCCGTTTGCCTCGCTGGCCGACCTCGCCGAATGCGGCGAGGAGGAGCTTCTGGAGTTCGCCCGCCAGCACCTCGGCGGCGCGGTCCGGCGGTACGTGGCGACCTTCCGCCAGCGGAGTATCGGCGTGCGCGGCAACGCCATGGTCGTGTGGAACGTGTGCGGCGAGGAACTGGATGAGGCCGGGCGCCGACTGGCGCGGACACCGCAGGTGAGCCATTGCTACGCGCGCGAGCGCCTTCCGGGCTTTCCGTACGCCCTCTACAGCATGGTCCATGGTCCTGATGCCACGAGCTGCCGGGACCTTGTGACTCGACTGGCGTCTGTCGTCGGTACCGCCGACTACGCGGTGCTGGAGACCGAGCGCGAGCTCAAGAAGTGCCGCCTTCGCTATTTCCTGCCCGACCTGGAGCGCTGGTGGGTACAAGGCCAAACCGCTCTCGTGGCGTGACGGGAACCACGCATCGTGGGCTCGCTGATGGGATCCGCGTCCTGTCGGCGGATCGGCGCGAGAAGGTAGCGGCGTGCGATCGCACTTCGCTCTCGAGCCGAGACGACGATGCTCCAGGGGTGCACGAGACGCCGCGACGAAGCGGCAACGGTCGGCTTCTGGCGTGGCGAACGCGATCGGCATCGCGGATGGCGTTGTCGCACGAGACGCCGTGTGCACACCCAACGGCGCATGACGCCGCACAGGAACTGCAGCCAGGCCCTTTAGCTCTGGCCTTCTTCGTGGTGGTCGGCGCGGTTAGCCTCTGGGCTGCGCTCGTGATACTGCCCTGACAACCTGACGCACAAGTCCGCCTCGAACGATTTCCTCAAAGATCTTCGTCACCCCGCGCACATTTCTTCGGCGGACCGTTGTCCCACGCGGTCAACGTCATCGCGGCTGCGCGCGCGAGCGCCTTCCGGGCTTTCCGTGCGCCCTCTACAGCATGGTCCATGGTCCTGATGCCACGAGCTGCCGGGACCTTGTGACTCGACTGGCGTCTGTCGTCGGCACCACCGACTAGGCGGTGCTGGAGACCGGGCGCGAACTCAAGAAGTGCCGCCTTCGCTATTTCCTGCCCGACTTGGAGCGCTGGTCGGTACAAGGCCAAGTGGTGCTCATGGCGTGAGGCGGAATCACGCGTCGTCAGCCGTTGAAAACGGCTCGCGATTTTTTTCGCGACCGCAGCGGTGCAAATTTTCACGGCCCTTGTGAAATTCTCCGCAATTACTGGTTTGAACGCACCAGTTTCCTGAGCCAAATAGACCGTTCTGGCCCGAAAACGAAACCGCCGCGCTCGCCGACAACCCGGCATTCTGTTTGCTCGACGAGTGTCGAGGATCCTTCAAGCTGAAAAATTTCTCCACACGATAACCCAGGCAAGATGGGGAACCCTACCCTCGACCCGACTATGGGCCACGACGAGCCCGTGCTCCAGCGCGGGTTCAACCGTTTAGTCCGTTTCAGCACGACGCGATCGAAGGAGACAGCCCGATGAACCAAATGCCACGGGGTTATGTCGGCGTGGCCCTGACCGCCGTCACCTTGGCGTGCGGCCTGCTGGCGGCTGGGTGCGCCCGCGGCGAAGCACACACCAGTCCGACCGGCGAGCAGCTCTACGCCGCTTGCGAGCACTGTCACGGGACGGGCGGTGAGGGCAAGGTCGAGCTGAGTGCTCCGAAACTGGCCGGGCTGCCGGCCTGGTATCTGACGCGACAGCTGCAGCGCTTCAAGGACGGCACGCGGGGCAAGCACCCCGACGATGAGAAGGGGCTGCGGATGCGGGCCATGGCCCGCCAGATGATGTCCGACGCAGAGGTCGACGCCGTCGTGGCGTACGTGGCGGCGATGCCGGATGTCGAGGTCATCCCGACGCTCCCCGAGCCGGACCCTGCCGCCGGGGGGGCCGACTTCGCAGCCTGCGCGGTCTGTCACGGCGAGAAGGGTGAAGGCAACGAGTCGATCATGGCACCGCGAATCGCCCGTCTGAACGACTGGTACGTGGCGAGCCAGATCAGGAAGTACCGGTCGGGCATCCGGGGTGGAGCCGAGGGCGACGACGTGGGAGCCGCCATGCGGGAGATGGTCAACAAGGCGGTCGCGCCCGAGAGGATCGACAACCTCGCCGCCTACATACAACGCCTTCCGGGGTAACAGCACACGAGAACGCCACATGACGCCCACTTTTGAGTCGGACGCGATCGCGAAGAGGATCTTCGCGATGACCATCGCCGGAGTCGTCGCCTTTGCGGTGGCGGTGCTCTACATCATTTCTTGAGGAGGCCCGGACATGATCTCGTGGTTGCTGCCACAAGCCTCCACGTTCGCGTCAACGATCGACGGCCTGGTGCTGCTCATTGCGGTCATCGTCGGTGTCTGGCTGATCCTCGCGGAAGTCGTCTTGTTCGGATTCATTTGGAAATACCGCGCGCGCGATGGGATCCGGGGCCAGTATGTATCTGGCGAGGATAGGTCTCAGAAGAAATGGGTGTCGTACCCGCACTATGCGGTGGTCGTCTTCGACATCATCATCATCGTGGCGGCGCTCCGCGTCTGGAACGAGGTGAAAGTCGCGGCGCCCCCTGGCGAGGAGCAGATTCGGATCATCGCCCAGCAGTGGTCGTGGACGTTCGTGCACGCCGGCCCCGACGGCAAGCTCGACACACCTGACGACATCCGCACCGTTGACGACATGTACGTTCAGCGCGACCGGGTCTACACCTTCGAGTTGCACGCGCGCGACGTCGTGCACAGCTTTTCGGTGCCGGCGTTCCGCTTGAAACAGGATGCGATTCCAGGACGCGTGATCCACGGCTGGTTCAGGCCGACGCGGGAAGGGACCTTTGACGTTCAGTGCGTTGAGATGTGCGGGGTTGGGCATGGGCTGATGGCAGGACGCATCCACATCGGCTCGGCGGCGCAATACGCCGCGTGGATGACGGAGTTCAGGACAACTGCGGCCACGGCCAACAGGATCACCGGCTCGACTCCGGTTGCCGATGTCGCCGCGCACGACCACGTGGGTACCGCAGGAGGCACGCGATGACCGGCCACGCGCCCGACGCGACCCGTGCCCCAGGGTTCGTCAGGACGTACCTGTGGTCCACCGACCACAAGACCATCGGGCTCCAATACATGTTGACGGGAATGGCGATGGCGCTCATCGGCGCGTTCGCCGCGTACGTCTTCCGCATGCAGGCGGCGTTTCCGGGGGCTAGCGTGCCGCTGTTCGGCCGGGTCGCGGCCGCCGACTACAACTACCTCGTCACGATGCACGGAACCATCATGATCTTCTGGGTGGCGATGCCGGTGTTGCTCGCCGGGTTCGGCAACTACTTGATTCCGCTGATGCTCGGCTGTGACGACATGGTGTTCCCAAGGGTCAACCGCCTCTCGTACCAGATCTTCTTCCTCAGCTCGGTTGTGCTCGTCGCCTCGTTCTTCGTGCCGGGGGGAGCGTTCGGCGGTGCCTGGACCGCATACCCCCCGCTCTCGGCGAACAGCGCCTACAGCATGACGCCCTTCGGATCCACGCTGTGGCTCCTGGCGGTGGCGCTGGAGTTTGTCGCGTTTCTCCTCGGAGGCATCAATTTCATCACCACAACGATGAACTCGCGGGCGCCCGGCATGAAGATGTTCGACATTCCAATCATCGTCTGGACGATCGTGATTGCCGCCGTCCTTTTCATGGGCTCGGTCGGCCCGCTCGTTGCCGGCGCCGTCATGCTGCTCTTCGACCAGGTCGTCGGCACCGGGTTCTACGATCCGGCCCGCGGAGGGGATCCGGTGCTCTGGCAGCACCTCTTCTGGTTCTTCGGCCATCCCGAAGTCTACGTCCTGCTGCTGCCGGCGATGGGCATTGTCGCCGAAGTGATGGTGGTGTTCGCGCGGAAGAAACTGTTCGCCTACCGGACGATCGTCTATTCGGCGGTCGCCACGGGCATCATCAGCTTCTTCGTCTGGGCGCATCACCAGTTCGTCGCCGGCATCGATCCGCGGATGGCGAGCCTCTTCAGCGTGACGACGCTGATCATCTCGATTCCAGTCGCCGAGATGTTCTTCGTCTACATTGCCACGCTGTACGGGGGCTCCATCCGGTTCTCCACGCCCATGTTGTGGGCGCTGGCCTTCGTGGCCGAGTTCCTGATCGGCGGCGTGACGGGAATCTTCCTCGGTTCGGCGGGGTCGGACATCTACTTCCACGACACGTACTTCGTCGTCGCGCACTTCCACTACACCTTCTTCCCCATCGCGTTCCTGGCGGCGTTTGCGGGCATCACCTTCTGGTTCCCGAAGATGTTCGGACGCATGATGAACGAAACGTGGGGGAAGGTGCACTTCTGGGGCACCATCATCGCCTTCAACATCTGCTTCATCCCGCTGTTCATCACGGGAACGGCCGGCGACCACCGGCGCATCTTCGACTACTCGATGTTTGCGGAGCTGGCAACGCCGGAGATGCAGAGCTTGCGCATTCTGGCAACGCGGGCGCTGCTGGTGACGCTGGCCTTTCAAGTGGTGTTCGTCGTCAACTTCGTCTACAGCCTCTTCCGGGGAACAGTTGCCGAAGCGAACCCATGGAAGGCAAACACGCTGGAATGGCTCGCCCCGTCGCCGCCGCCGCACGGGAACTTCGTGACGATGCCGGTCGTCTACCGGGGTCCGTACGAATACAGCGTGCCAAACCGTGACGAAGACTACTGGCCCCAGCACGAGCCCGACGAGCCGGCAGACCCCGATGCGCCCGGCGCCCGCCGGCCCCTGCAGCAGCCCGCCTGACCGGAGCAGGACGTGACGAGAACCCTCGCCGCGGCACGGAGCATGACCGGGATCCCGACGGGCCGTCTGGCGGTCTGGTGGGTCCTTGCCTCGGAGATCGTCATCTTCGGCGGCCTGCTCGGCGCCTACATCATGCACCGGATCGGTCATCCCGAATGGGAGGGCCAGGCGATTCACACCAACGTCTGGGCCGGCGGGTTCAATACGTTCGTGCTGCTCTCGTCCAGCCTTTCCGCAGTCCTCGCGCATCAGGCCGCCGAGCGCGGCGACGGCAAGAGCGCCGCCAGGCTGCTCCTGCTCACTGCGGCCGGCGGCGCCACGTTCCTCATCGTCAAGGCCTTCGAGTGGACTGCCGAGATCACGAGCGGATTTACGATCGGGTCGAACCTGTTCTGGTCTTTCTATTACACGGCGGCCGGCCTGCACGCGCTGCACGTGCTCGCCGGCATGGTGATCTTGCTGTTCGTGGCGGCGACTGCCGCAAAGAACATCGAACTGCACAGGGTCGAGAACATCGGCATCTACTGGCATTTCGTCGATATCGTGTGGATCTTCCTCTTTCCCCTGCTCTACATCGCGAAGTGAGCGCCATGACCGAACACGTGCAGCGGAACTACGTGAAAATCTGGGCCATGCTGTGTGCGTTGCTCGTCGTCAGCATTCTGGGGCCGCTGATCGGCATTCGGATGCTGACAGTGATCACCGCCTTCGGGGTGGCGATCGTCAAGGCGTTCCTTGTCGCCAAGCACTTCATGCACCTGGATATCGAGAAGAGGTGGGTCGCGTATGTGCTGCTCGCCATGATCGGCTTCATCGTGGTGATGTTTGCCGGGATCGCGCCCGACGTCATGAAGCACGACGGCCTCCGCTGGGAGAACACGGCTGCCAAGGAGGCGGTACGGAGCGGCGGGGGCGCCGTCGCGGGCGGCCACCGGTAGGGTGCACATCCGGATGGAAGCCACGCTCCCTGCTCTCCCCGCTCTGCCGGCGCGCCGGCGCGAGGTCGTGCCGAACAGCGTTCTCGGGATGCTGCTCTTCGTGGGCGCCGAGGTGATGTTCTTTGCCGGGCTGATCAGCGCGTTCACCATCACGCAAGCGGGTGCCAAGCCGGGGACGTGGCGGCTGCCGAGCGAGCCCGTTCTCCCCGCGACGGCGACCGCGTTCAACACCGCCGCGCTCGTGGCCAGCGGCCTGCTCCTCGTCTGGGCGAACCGCCAGTATCGGCGGAACCCGGCTTCCGCCGCCCAGACCGTCCTGCTGGCATGGATGCTGGGAGCGATCTTCGTCGTGCTTCAGGGCCGCGAGTGGATCGGCCTGCTCAGCCAGGGCCTGACGATTCGATCGAGCACGTTGGGGTCATTCTTCTATGTGATCGTCGGCGCCCATGGGCTCCATGCCGTCGGCGCGCTCATCGGCCTCGGCGTGGCCTGGTGGCGCCTCCGGCAGGGGACGCTGTCGCCGGGCTTCCTCCTGGGTGCGCAGACGTTCTGGTATTTCGTTGTCGGCGTGTGGCCCGTTATTTACGGTCGCGTGTACTTCTAGGGAGTGGCGATGCGCGTTGTTGTGGCTACGGTGATCCTGGTTCTGGCACCACGGGTGGCGCTTGCCTGCCCGGCCTGCGCGCTGGTGGGGGTCAATGAGAATTCAACTGCGTACGTCAGTATGACCATCATGCTCATGGCGCTTCCGCTCGGCATGATCATCGGAATCGCGATCTGGCTCTATCGCAGTGTCAGGCGCGCGGAGGCTGGAGCGCAGGTGTGTGAGCGCGTCATCCGCTCCGCGCGTCGGCAACGAGCGTGCTTCGGCCCAGAATGAGCCGGTGGCGCACTGAACCGGGCATGTGGCTCCCTGCGGCGCCCAGGGTCAGCGCCGCGATCAGCAGGGGCACGCGGGCTTCCCAGAAGACGAGCACCATCGCTGTGAGGGCGACTTTCAGGAGAACCAGCAGGCCGCGCACCTGAAAGAGGAAGGCGAAGGTCGCGTGGAGATCCGTCGCCAGAAGGACGAGGCCCGACGCAACGCTGCCCACCAGCCAGCCGAAAAGCTGCTCCTTTGGTTGCCCGAAGATGTGGCCTCCGACGAGAACACCGGTTGCGAACATGTGGAGCGTCCTGAGCGCCGTTCGGACGGTCCGCCTGAAGGGGAAGTCGCGCGGCGTATCCGGAAACAGACACCGCATCATCAGTTCTTCTTCGCTTCAACCGCGCCCCTGAAGGTATTTCGCACCAGGGGCTTGGCGTCGGCCTGCGGCACGTGGCACGCCGTGCATGTATGGCGGGCCGGGGACACCTCCGCAAGGCTGTTGCCGTCACGGTCCTTGAAGTGGCTGTCGCCCGCTTTCGGCGCCTTGGCGCTCTTGTAGGTTTGCGCTCCATGGCAGAAAAGGCACGTGTTACGCTCCAGCGTGATCGCCGGGATGCCCTCGACGCTATGTGGGATGAGCGGCGGCTGCCCGCTGAAGGTGCGCGCGATCGGCTTCTGGCTGCCCGGGCGCTTGCCGACGTAGGACTTCTCTTCAGGTGCCCTGTCTGCGTCATCGACGTCGGCCCCACGCAGCGTTTGCACGTTCGGCGCGGCTTGCTGTGCCGACGCGGGCTGCCACAGCGCCAGCGCCACTGTTGCCAGGAGAATCGTGGTGGACTTGTTCATAAATGACTCCTTTTGCGTCATCACAGTTCGACAGCGGTTACCTTACGGGCTGCCACGTGCTGTGCGGCGTCGGCCAGCGGTTGGCGGTGATTGGAAAAGCGCGACCCGAAAGCAAAGACGTGCCTCGAGCAGACGTCGATGCACCGGCCGCAGTTGGTGCAATGAGGCGACAGGATAACCGGGCCGATGCCATCGTCCGCGCCCTTGAGCGCGGGCCTGATTACCAGCGGCTCTGGGCACACCGTGTAGCAATCGGCGCAATCGTTGCACTGTTCGCGCCGCACCGCGACGATGCGCAGCGGGCTGAATGTGGCTACCGCGCTGTAGAAGGCCCCGACCGGGCACAAGCGGCCACACCAGGCGCGTTCGGCGACGAACAGATCGAGAAGAAACACCGCGACGATGACGGCCCAGCCGACGCCGATGCCGAAAATGATGCCCCGGTGCAGGATCGAGATCGGGTTCACCAGTTCCCAGGCAATGGAGCCGGTGATCCAGGCGAGCGCCAGCGTCATGGCGAGGATCCAGTAGCGTGTTGAGCGCGGGATGATGACGCCGCCGGGCACGCCAAGCCGTGCGCGCAGCCAATGCGCCGCATCGGTCACGGCGTTGACCGGGCACACCCACGCACAGTAGGTGCGGCCGCCGGCCACAAAATAGGCGAACAGAATGACTGCCGCGCCGACGAGCGCCTTTCGCTCGGGCCTGTGCCCCGCCACCAGCGATTGCAACAGCACGTACGGATCGGCAAGCGGCAGCACGCCGAGCGTCAGGCTGAAATTGAGGTTGCCTTTCACAATCCAGTAGCCGAGCCAGGGGCCGGCGAGGAACAGGGCGAGCACCGTGAGCTGCGTGGCGCGGCGGGCGAGCAGCCACCGGTGCGCCGCAAGCCAGCCCTTGACGCGGATCGCGTCGCTGCCGACGCCCCGTTTCATCGCGTGGCCTCCGGCATGCGGTCGGGCAGGCCCGTGACGCCCTCGATGAGCGGTTTGCCCGCCCTCTTCTGCTCTTCCCAGCCGAGGCGGTAGTGCTCGCCAAGCTCGCCTTTCGTCAGATGGCGCGGCAGCACCCGGATCGCCGCCGTCTCCAGCACGCACGCGTGTTCGCATTTGCCGCAGCCGGTGCACTGGTCGGAGTGCACGGTCGGAATGAACGTGGCGTACGCGCTGCTGCGCGGGTTCTGCTGCTGCTCGAGCGTGATCGCCTTGTCGCTGAGCGGACATGCCCGGTAGCAGACCTCGCAGCGCAAGCCGAGGAAGTTGAGGCAGGTTTCGTGATCGGCCAGCACCGCGAGGCCCATGCGCGCCCGGTTGATGTCGGTGAGATCAGGGTCGAGCGCACCGCTCGGACACGCTTTCACGCACGGAATGTCCACGCACATCTCGCACGGTCCGGTGCGCGCGACGAAATACGGCGTACCGGTCGCGATAGTCTGTCCGAGCTTGGCGAGATTGAGGATCTGATAAGGGCAGTCGCGCACGCACATCCCGCATCGCAGGCAGGCGGCGAGAAACCCTGGCTCGGCGCGCGCGCCCGGCGGCCGGATGGCCTCCGGCGGCAACGCCCTGGCCTGCCCGGCGTGGAACGCGAGCCCTACGCCGACCAGCGTCACGCCGCCCGCGTTCCTCGCGGCGTCAAGCAAAAATTGCCGCCGCGTCGCCGCCCTGGTCTTGCCGTTACCTACCATACTCCTCACGCTTTGACGATCTTCACCGCGCATTTCTTGTAGTCGGTCTGCTTCGAGATCGGGCAGGTGGCGTCAAGCGTGACCTTGTTGATGAGCCGCGACTCGTCGAACCAGGGGACGAACACCAAGCCGACCGGCGGCTTGTTGCGGCCGCGCGTATCGACCCGGGTCTGGATCTCGCCGCGCCGGGAGATCACCTTCACCACGTCGCCCTGCTTCAGGCCGCGGGTCTCAGCGTCCTGCGGGTTCATGTATACCAACGCATCCGGCACCGCCCTGTACAGCTCGGGGACGCGGCGCGTCATCGAACCGGAGTGCCAGTGCTCCAGCACACGGCCGGTGGCCAGCCACAGGTTGTATTCGTTGTCAGGCGGTTCGGGCGGCGGTTGATAAGGCAGAGCGAAGATGACCGCCTTGCCGTCCGGCCTGCCGTAAAACTTCACGCCTTCACCCTGCTTCACGTAGGGGTCGTAGCCCTCGCGGTAGCGCCACAGCGTTTCCTTGCCGTCGACCACCGGCCACCGCAGGCCACGCGCCTTGTGTAACTGGTCGAAGGGCGCGAGGTCATGGGCGTGGCCGCGACCGAATCTGGCGTACTCCTCGAACAGGCCTTTCTGCACGTAAAAGCCGAGGGCCTTCGATTCATCATTCATGTAGCCCTTGATCGCGTGTCCATTCACCTTCGCCATTTCAGTCAGCGGGAACTGGTTGACCTCGCCGTTGGCATAGAGCACGTCGAACAGCGTCTTGCCGCCATACTGGGGCATCTTGGCGAGAAGCTCCGCCGGCCACACTTCCTCTGTCTTGAAACGCTTGGAGAACTCGATGATCTGCCACAGGTCGGATTTCGCTTCGCCCGGCGCGTTGACCTGCTGGCGCCAGAACTGGGTGCGCCGCTCGGCGTTGCCGTAGGCGCCTTCCTTTTCCATCCACATCGCAGCCGGCAGGACGAGATCGGCGGCGTGCGCGGAAACCGTCGGATATGCGTCGGTGACCACCACGAAGTTCGCCGGATCGCGGAAGCCGGGATAGCGTTCCTGGGAGAGGTTGGCCCCGGCTTGCATCTGGTTGGTGCACAAGACCCAGAAGAAATTCAGATTGCGGTCCTTGAGCGCCCGGTCCATCGCCACGGCATGGAGGCCGATCTGGCCGGGGATGGTGCCCGCGGGCAGCTTCCAGATCTGCTCGGCGGTTGCGCGGTGCTGCGGGTTCGCCACCACCAGGTCAGCGGGCAGCCGGTGGGCGAACGTGCCCACTTCGCGCGCCGTGCCGCAGGCCGAGGGCTGGCCGGTGATCGAGAACGGTCCGTTGCCCGGCTCGGAGATTTTCCCGAGGAGCAGGTGCACGTCGTAGATCAGGTTGTTCGCCCACGTCCCGCGCGTGTGCTGGTTGAAGCCCATCGTCCAGAACGAGACGATCTTGGTTTTCGGGTCGACGTAGAGCTTGGCGAGCGCCTCGAGCTTTTCTTTCGGCACGCCGGAGAGCTCTGCGACCTTGTCCACCGTGTATTCGGAGACGTGCTGTTTGAACTCCTCGTACGTGATCGGGCTCGCCGCGTTGGGATCGCCCTTGGGCTTGCCGTCGGTCCCGGGATAGCCGTTACTGCTGGCCGCCTGCTCCAGCCGATGAGTCGGACGCAGCCCGTACCCGATGTCGGTCACGCCTTTCATGAAGGTGACGTGCTGCTTGACGAACGCTTCATTGACCGCGCCGTTCTGAATGATGTAGTTGCAGAGGTAATTGAGAATCGCGAGATCGGTCTGCGGCTTGAAGATGATCTCGACATCCGCCGCTTCGCTGGTGCGGTGGTTGAACGTAGAGAGCACCACGATCTTGACGTGCTTGGCGGTGAGCCGCCGTCCGGTCACGCGCGACCAGAGGATCGGATGCATCTCGGCCATGTTCGAGCCCCACACCACGAATGCGTCGGCTTGTTCCGTATCGTCGTAACAGCCCATCGGCTCGTCGGCGCCAAAGGTACGCATGAAACCGGCGACGGCCGACGCCATGCAGTGCCGTGCGTTGGGATCGATGTTGTTGGAGCGCAGCCCCGCCTTCATGAACTTGGTCGCGGCCACGCCTTCAAAAATGGTCCATTGCCCGGACGCGAACATGCCGACCGCAGTCGGGCCTTTGGCCTTCAGCGCGGCCTTGCACTTTTCCTCCATGATGTCGAAGGCCTGCTTCCAGGAGACCGGCGTGAACTCGCCGCTCTTGTCGAACGTCCCGTTCTTCATGCGCAGGAGCGGGCGCGTGAGCCGGTCGGCGCCGTACATGATCTTGGCGAGAAAATATCCCTTGACGCAGAGCAGCCCGCGGTTCACCGGCGCATCGGGGTCGCCCTGGGTGGCGACCACGCGCCCATTCCTGACACCGACCAGCACGCCGCAGCCGGTGCCGCAGAAACGGCACGCGCCCTTGTCCCAGCGGATGCTCGTGTCCGGCGCGGTCTGCGCCAGCGCCTCATCGAGACCCGGGATCGTGATGTCGGCTGCCGCGGCGGCCGCCGCCACGGCGCTCAACCTGATGAAACCGCGTCGCGTTGTGCTCATGGCTAGCGCTCTCCCTCTGCAGGTGATTCATCCTCGAGTGGTTCAGAATGGTGGTAGACCAGTGTCGTTGCACGCACCCCCCGGACCGCGCCAAGCTGCTCGATCGCCCGGCTCATTTCCAGGTCGTCGCCTTTTTCCACGGTTACGACCAGGCGGCCCTCGGCGGTGGCGGCGTGAACTTCAACACCGGGCAGCTGTTCCAGTTGCACGCGCGCATGCGTCGTCCACTGTGGCTCGACGTAGATCAGCAGGCTCGCAATGTTCATCTCGGCAACGGGAACGGTGAAACGCCCACGCACGTTGGATGCCACTAGCCTTCCACGCTTTCAGCGGATCTGGCGCGAGCAGCATCCTGCGAGTCGCGCACTTCGAGATACAGCTCTGTAGACTCGCTGGTGCAATCACTCACTCAAATCCCTGTCTACGGCCCTATACACGCGCGAACCGCCAATAGTCAGCTTGCGTCACAGGAAATCACGCAATTGGCCGGGTTCTGCTCGGTCCGGGCCTGGCTCGTCCCTTGCTGAGTTGCCGGGCAATGCCATGACTGTCGTCGCATACGAACGTCCGAAGCGACAGCGCGTGCACGGCGCGACGGGACGCGTGGTGTTCGTAGGGGCCGGCCCTGGGGATCCCGATCTCATCACGCTGCGGGGGTGGCGCATCCTCTGCGAAGCTGACGTCGTGCTGTACGACAGCCTCGTGGACGCGCGTCTCCTCGAAGACCTCGACGCGGAGCTGGTGTTCGTCGGCAAGCGCTGCGGGGACCACCACATGCCCCAGGAGGCGATCACGGAACTGCTGGTCCGGTTCGCCCGCGACGGCAGGCGCGTCGTGCGCCTCAAGGGGGGCGACCCCACGGTGCTCGGGCGCACGGGCGAAGAGGCGCTCCGTCTGTCGCAGCTCGGCATCCCTTTCGAGATCGTGCCCGGCGTGTCGAGCGCCGTAGCGGCGCCCGCGCTGGCTGGCATTCCCGTCACGCACCGTGGCGTCGCCGACGCGGTCTGCATCCTGTCGGCGCATCGGCAGGAAGACGAGCCCGAGCTGTCGATCCCCCCCTACCATCCGCGCACGACGCTCGTGCTCCTCATGGCCCTGCAGACGGTCGGAACGTGGAGCCCTCAGCTCCTCGAGCGCGGCTACCCTGCCGACCTGCCAGTCGCCTTCGTCAACGCCGGGGCGACAGCACGCCAGCGGGTCGTCGTGACGACCGTGGCACGCGCTGCCGCGGACGCCCGATCCGCCGCGCTCGATTCCCCGACCCTGGCGGTGGTCGGGCGGGTGGTTAGCCTGCGCGACAAGCTGGCGGCGTACGAGGGCGCTTTGCTCCGGAGCCGCCACGAAGATGCTCCGGTGATGCACATGCTGGCCTTTACGGCCGGTGGAGCCCGGGAGGAATCATGCCCGTCATGATCGTTGCAGCTCTCCTTCTTTCTCTTCTTCTTGGCCCAGCGGAAGGGCTGGCTCAGACCCCTGCTCAAGCCCCCCCTCAGCCTCCGGCTCAGCCCCAGGCCACTCCGCCGCTCACGATGGGGGATGTCGTCGTTGCGGGGTCGCTGCGCACCCGGGCCGAAGCCTGGAACTGGTTTGAGGCCAGCGCCGATGACAGGTACGTGTACCCCGGGTCGATTGCACGCTTCGGGCTCTCGCAGAAGAAGGCGCGGTTCGACTGGCAGATCGAGTTCGCGGTTCCGATCCTGCTGGGCCTCCCCGACGACGCGATTGCGCCGGGCTCGCAAGGACAGCTGGGCCTCGGCGCCACGTACTTCGCGGCCAACAACGGGAGGACCAACGTCGCGGAGCTCTTCGTCAAACAGGCCTCGGTGCGCTTCACCGGTCTCGGAGGCATCGCCGGCCACTCATTCAAAGCCGGCCGGATGGAGTTCATCGACGGCACGGAGGTCATGCCCCGAAACGCCACGCTGGCCGCCGTCAAGCGCGATCGGATCGCCCATCGCCTGCTCGGCAATTTTGCCTTCTCGCACGTCGGCCGCAGTTTCGACGGGGCTCAGTGGGCGCTCGCCGGCAGGACGTTGAACGTCACGGCCTTCGCCGGCCGGCCCACGCGCGGCGTGTTTGTCGTCGACGGGTGGAGCGGCCTCGACATCAATGTGCTCTACGGAGCGCTGACGGGACAGACGGGTACGGGAACGAGCGCCGGGGAATGGCGGGTGTTCGGTCTCGGGTATTTCGATCGTCGCGACGGCGTCCTGAAGACGGACAACCGACCGGCGGCCGCGAGAGCCGCCGATACCGAGCCAGTGGACCTCGGCACGTTCGGCGGACACTACCTTCGAACCGTGCCGACCGCGGCGGGCGCCGTCGATCTGCTGGCATGGGGCGCGGTTCAGATCGGCGCCTGGGGCGTACTGGACCAGCGAGCCGGCACCTTCGCCGTCGAGGCCGGCTGGCAGCCGCAGGCGCTCGAGGCGATCGAGCCGTGGTTTCGCGGCGGCTACAATTACGGGTCGGGTGACGGCAATCCGAGCGACGGACGGCACGGAACGTTCTTTCAGGTGCTGCCCACACCGCGCATCTATGCCCGGTTTCCGTTCTTCAACATGATGAACACGGGCGACGCCTTCGGTGAAGCGATCTTCAGACCCTCACGAAGCCTCACCCTTCGAAGCGATGTCCACGCCATTCGCTTGGCGAGCCCTGACGACCTCTGGTACGCGGGCGGTGGCGCGTTCCAGTCCTCGACGTTCGGCTTTTCCGGCCGGCCGTCAAGCGCCCGCACGGGGCTGGCGACGCTTTACGACGTGAGCGGAGACTATCGCGTCAACGGCTATACGTCCCTGACGGTCTACTACGGCCGGGCGGCAGGCAGGTCGGTCACCGACGCCATTTACGCGAGAGGCGCCGATGCGGACTTCGGCTACCTCGAGTTGACGTTCCGATTCTGAGCGATGTGGCACGTATGGAGCCGCTTCTCCCCGTCTTTCTGAAGCTGTACGGCCGCAAGGCGCTGCTCGTCGGTGGCGGGCGGGTGGCGGCCACCAAGCTGGAGTCGTTGCTGAGGACAGGCGCTTCGATGACCGTCGTCGCCCCGGAGGTTCGAGAAGATATCTGCCTGCCCGGAGTGGAAATCCGGCGGCGGCCCTTTCGGCCCGACGACCTCGACAACGTCTGGTTCGTGGTGACGGCGGCGACCCCTGACGTCAATCGCCAGGTGGAAGCGGCCGCCGACGCGCGCCGGATCTTCGTCAACGCGGCAGACGACCCGCTGGCGGCCACTGCATTTCTCGGCGCCGTCATCCGTCGCGCCGACATCGCCGTGGCGATCTCGACCAGCGGACGTGCGCCCGCGCTGGCCGCGCTCCTGCGCGAAGCGATCGACGCAGTGCTTCCCGACGAAGAAGTGGCGGGGTCGTGGCTTGCCGCAGCCGAGGCCCTGCGGGCGAAGTGGCAGGCGTCGGCCGTGCCCATATCCGAGCGCCGGCCGTTGTTGCTCCGGGTCCTCAACGAGCTCCATGGAGGCCATCACCAGACCCACGGGCATGCGGAGCGCCCCGAAGCCGCCGGCGTGGAGTCGTTGCCGTACGAAGAAGCGAAGCGGTGCGCCATCGAGCGGTTCCAGCGACGCTACGTCGAACATCTCATAGACGAAACGGAGGGCAACATCAGCGCCGCGGCGCGCAAGGCCAACATGACCCGCGCCGCCCTCCACCGAATCCTCAAACGGCTGGAGATCGAGGCCGAAGACGAGGTCGAAACCTGCGGCGAAGCCGAGGGGGAGCGCGACGCCTCGTCGGTCCCTGTAGACGCCTATATACAGGTACGCAACCGCCACTATACAACCTGACAAAATCCGGTCTGCATCCGGAACGCGCGTCGCGCGCATTCAAGAGGATTCAGATCTGGCTCGCGCCTTGCTCTAGGGCGCGTCGTGCGATATACACACCCGAATTACTGCTATACAGGCCGCCCGGGCGGTACGGGGCTGCGGGAGATTTTATCGCGCGGGCTGAAATTTTTACTACTGGTCGCCCTGCTGATGTGGGCGGGGCCGGCGTGGGCCCAGGAGGCGAACCGGGAAGTCGAGGAGGGGCGGGCCCTCTTCGACGAGAAGTGCGTCGTCTGCCACACCAACGGCGGCGGCGATCATATCGGGCCCGACCTGGCTGGTGTCGTCGACCGGCGCTCCCGCGAATGGCTCGCACGTTTCATCACCGTACCCGATCAAGTGCTGGCCGAGGGTGACCCGCTCGCCACGGAGCTGCTGAAGAAATACAACGGCATGCCGATGCCGAACCTCGGGCTGTCGTCCGATGACGCCGAGGACATCATCCAGTATCTCGCCGCGCCGCCTGCGGCGGCCGGCGCCGCCGCCCCACCTGCAGCTCGTGAGGTACAGCCCGCGCCCGAGATGCTCTTCGCGCAGTCGATGATCCTCTACATCTTCCTGGGGATCACGCTGGTCATCGTGGTCGTGTTCGGCATCGTCGGATTGAGCACGTACGAACAGACCGATGTCGATGTCTCGAAGGCCTTCCAGCTCCGCCGCGTACTGTTCACGATCGGTCTCATCCTGGTCGCGAGCGTCGCCATCGCCACGCTGCCGCAGGCGCCCTACGCGAAGGAGGGCACGAAGGCCGACCGGATCATCTACGTGGCGGCACGACAGTACGAATTCGTATTCTCCGAAGAGCCGATCGTGACCGTCGAGGACATTTCGCGGAGCCGGCGAATCACGTCGCTGGAGCTCTTCGGGGGCGAGCTGGTCGAGTTCCGGGTGACGAGCCTCGACGTGACGCACGGCTTCGGCATCTACGGTCCGGAACGCCAGCTGCTGGCGCAGACGCAGGCCATGCCGGGCTACGTGAACCGGCTGCTCGTGCGGATGGAACGCACCGGGCCGTTCCTGGTGCTCTGCTTGGAGTACTGCGCGGGAGGCCACCACCTCATGGAGGCTCACTTCACCGTTGACGACGAGGAGCCCGTGGCAAGCCACAGCACGCAGGCTCCGCTCATCGCCCGCTAGGGCAGGCTGGAGCAGACAACAGTGCACACGACGCCCGCCACCACCTACCCCGGCACGATTGGCGCAGCCGACGCCGCAGCCCCGTCACGCGATCTCGCCGTGCCGGAGACGCAGTCGACCATCTACGCCTGGATGCTGACTACCGCCGCGCTTTTCGTGATCCTCGCGCTGCTGGGCGTCTACATGCGCCTGGTCCAGGGCGGCGCGCTGGCCGGCCTGGAGTCCTGGTTCTATCCGATGATGACGCTGCACGGCATAGGTATGGCGGGCCTCTGGTTCGTCGCGTCGATGGCCTGCGCCTGCGAGGCCCTGCGCAAGCACGTGCTGGCGTCGAGCGCCGTCGCGGTGTTCGCGCTGGCCGGGACGGTGGTGGGGGTCGTGCTGCTCCTGGTGAGCGTCTTCATGGGCAGGTTTGCAGCGGGGTGGTACTTCCTCTATCCGCTGCCCCTGCAGGGCGAATGGCCGGCCTGGTCGGCCGTGACGTTCCTGCTGGCGCTGACGGTGCTCGGCGTCACCTGGCTCGTCTGGAGCCTCGACATCCTGCGGGCGGTGGCGGTGAAGTACTCGCTGTCCCACGCGCTCGGCTGGCACTATCTCCGCGGCGAGACCGAGCCGGCGGTGCCGCCGGCCGTCATCATCGTCACCGTCAGCATGATCGTCAACGTGGTGGCGCTCGTCGCGGCCGTGGTCGTGCTGGTGCTGTTCTATCTCGAGCTGCTGACGGGCAGGCCGAGCGACGCGCTCCTGATGAAGAACCTGACGTTCCTGTTCGGCCACACGCTGGTGAACCTGGCGATGTACCTGGCGATCGCGGTCGTGTACGACGCGCTGCCCGACTACGCGGGCCGGCCCTGGAAGGCGAACAAGATCGTCGCCATCTCGTGGAACTCGGTGCTGCTCATCGTGCTGCTGGCCTACTTCCATCACCTGTACATGGACTTCGTGCAGCCCGCGACGGTCCAGTACATCGGCCAGATTGCCTCATATGCCGCCTCGCTCCCCGCGGCCGTCGTCACCATCTTCGGCGCGCTGCTGCTCGTCTATCACGCGCCGATGCGGTGGACGCTCGCGTCGGTGCTGTTTTTCCTGGGGCTGATGGGATGGGCCATCGGCGGCATCGGCGCGGTGATCGACTCGACCATCGTGGCCAACGTCAGGCTCCACAACACGCTCTGGGTGCCCGCGCACTTCCATACCTACATGCTCGCGGGCTTCGGGATAATTGTTGGCCACTTCTATCACTGCGGCCGGCTGCAGGCGCAGGGCCGCGCGGAGCGCACCGGCTACCACACCGTGCTCGTCACCCTGCTGGTGGCCAGCGCCTGCGGCTTCCTCGCGATGTTCTATGTGGGCGGCGCCTACTCGGTTCCGCGACGGTACTCGGTGTATCCGATCGAGCTCGCCCACGGCGCCACCTACGCCCTCTGGGCCGCCGTGTTTGCGTCGGTCTTCCTGCTCACCACCGTCCTCTGCCTCATCGAAGTGGTGGGAAGCTGGCGAAAAGGGGCGACCGGAGGCGCGGAGGCGTGGGTCGGGAAGTCCGCGGTGGCTGGATCTTTACGGCCGAGCACGCCGAACGCGGCGATCGGCACATCGGCTGTGAGCCGTGTGGATCAGTAAATCGGTCCCGGTGAGCGCGGCCTGCCTGCTGGCCGTCCTTGTCGCCCCTGCCGGCGTCGGCGCGGAGCCCCCTGGTGCGGTGAGCCCAACCGAGAGCCGGCTGCTCAATCGCAGCGTGCCCGACGTTCCGCTCCAGCTCGCCGACGGCCGGACTGTCAGCATGTCCTCGCTGTGGCAGGACAAGCCCCTCCTGGTGACGTTCTTCTATCGGAACTGCCACGGCATCTGCTCCCCGTTCCTGGGATGGGTTCGCGATGCCGTCCGCGACGACGGCGGATCGGGCCGCGACTATCGCATTCTGGCCTTGAGCTTCGATGAGGAGGACACCGCTGCGGACATGCGAAGCCAGGCCGACGCGCTCGGGCTCGCCGGGGACCCGGACTGGCTCTTCGCCGTCGCCGAGCCGGAGGCGCTCGCGCGCGTAACGGGGGCCCTCGACTTCTGGTACCGCCTGGACCCGGCCACCGGACAGTACGACCACGGTGCGCTTCTGGCGGCGGTCCACGAGGGCCGGGTGGCCCGGGCGCTGCTCGGTGGCTCCGGTTTCGTCGAGCGATTCCGAATCATGGCACGGGAGCTGCGGGGCGAGTTCATCCCCTTCTACACCGTGCCGAATCAGACCGCATGGCGTTGCTTCTCGTTCGACCCGGTATCCGGACGTCTGTATATGGACTGGGGACTGCTGATTCTGGGAGTGCCGACCCTCGTCGCCATGGCGGTGACGTTCGGGCTGTTTCGGCGCGGCCCGCGCCGAGGGTGAGCACATGGACTACGTGAAACCTGCAGAACTGGTAGAGGAAGCCATTCAGCTCGGGGAGAAGAAGGCCGGCCTGCCCGTACGGGACCTGCTGCTGCGAAGCTTCCTGTGCGGAGCGCTCCTCAGTTACGCCACCTCGCTGGCTTGGCTCGTCATGACGCAGGGGCTGCCTCCGGTCGCAGGGGCGATTGTCTTCCCCGTCGGCTTCGTGATGCTGGTGCTGCTCGGGTTCGAGATGGCCACCGGCAACTTCTGCCTGCTCCCGCTGAGCCTGGCCGCCGGCCGGGTGCGAATGAGCGAACTGCTGCGCAACTGGGGATGGGTCTATCTCGGCAACCTCGCGGGCGCCCTCTTCTACGCCCTGCTGTTTGCGCTGGTGCTCACCAAGTTCGGGACGGCCGACGGCGGACGCCTGGCGGAACAGGCGCAGCTGGTCGCGCAGAACAAGACCCTGGAGTACATGAAGATCGGCGCTCCGGGCTGGGCCGTCGTCATTGTCAGCGGCGTCCTGTGCAACTGGATGGTGACGATCGGGACGATGCTGTCGATGGTGTCCCGCTCCACGATCGGCAAGATCGTCGCCATGTGGCTGCCGATCATGACGTTCTTCGCGCTCGGCTACGAGCACGCCATCGTCAACATGTTCGCGATTCCGGCCGGCATGATGCTGGGGGCGCCGGTCTCCGTCCCCGTGTGGCTGTTCTGGAACCAGCTCCCGGCCACCATCGGAAACATCATCGGCGGCGCCGTCTTCACCGCGCTGCCGCTCTACGCCACGTTCAAGACCGTCTCATCCCCGACCGTGCGCGTATCCGACACCGTCCTCGCCATAGCCGGCGACGGTGTGGACGAAGGACTACGTCGAATGTCAACGTGAGCGCTTGTAGCTGATGCTCATCCCGGCGCCTCTGGTGTCAATCGTGGTTTCAAGGTTGGGCAGGCCGAGCAGGTAGTCGACGTACTCGTCACGGCCGCCTCTCTGGACGCCTCTGGCCGGCACGTTGTGAGTCACATAGCAGCCGCCCACCTCGAGTTTCGGCAGCACCGCCGTCAGGTAATTCCTGTACCAATCCTTGTCGGCGTCGCTGAACACGAAGTCGAACGGCCCCGCAAGCGCCGGCACAAGCACGTGCGCATCGCCCAGGCGGGCATCCACGAACGACGAGAGCCCCGCCGCCTCGAAATTCGCCACGGCCTGCCGGTGCCGCCGTTCGTCGATCTCAATCGTGACGAGCGTGCCGCCCGTCTTGGCGAGTGCCCATGCGATCCAGACGCCCGAGTGGCCGGTTGAGGTGCCAATCTCGAGCGCCCGCGTGTAGCGGTTCTTGATGATGATGTCGTGGAGCGTCTGGCCGTCCACGACCGGGACGTTCAAATCCCTCCACCGCCCGCTGTTCGCGTCCAGGAACGCCCGCACGCGCCGGTCCAGATCCTGCCGCGGGCCCACGAGCGCCGGCGGGCCAGCGCCGGACACGGCGATTGCGGTCAGTACCACGAGGATTAGCTTTAGGAGTCCCCGGCGCTCAATGCATCGCCCCGTCATACATCCTTCCCTCCTGCTGCTCCGTGCGGCGGACAGTATCACGCGTTGGGCGGCACGGTTGTGTCAGTCCAGTGGCGCAGCCGTGATAAAGGCGTGAAACCCTGCCAACGGCCCGCGACCGGCTTATGATCACGGTCATACGGCGGGCGCCATGGCTCCGTGTATCGTCCGCCCATGCACACGGGAACGGGCCTCGAGAGTCTCGGGCGGGGCCCAGGAGGCTGAACATGAAGGGCAACAAGGACGTGGTAGCGCAGCTCAATGACGCCCTCAGCGGAGAACTCACCGCGATCAACCAGTACATGGTCCACAGCGGCATGTGCGAGCACTGGGGGTATCACCGTCTGAGCGCACGCGGCAGGAAGCAGGCCATCGATGAGATGAAGCACGCCAAGGCACTGATTGAGCGCATCCTGTTCCTCGATGGGACGCCTTCGATGCGGCCGGTCGAGATCACGGTTGGCCAAGAGGTTCGCGCTCAATTCCAAAACGACCTCGCGCTGGAGACCGGGGCCGTCGCCAGCTACAACAGCGCCATCAGGGTCGCACGCGAGGCCGGCGACGATGCCTCGCGGGCTTTGTTCACGCGGCTACTCGAGGACGAGGAGGCGCACGTCAACTGGTTCGAGGCGCAGCTTCGTCTCGTGGAGGAGGTCGGCTATGGGCAGTACCTCGCCGAACAGATGAGCGAGGATTGACGTACGCCCACGGCGGGCGGCTCAGTGTGTGCGTTGGCAAGATGATCAGGACGAAGCGAGCGTATGAACCGGCGCACCCGAGCGACGGTGCGCGCTACCTAGTGGACGTGTATACGGACGTCTACATTTTGCGAGGCAAATGAATTAGTACGCGTGGGTGGTTTTACTCTGGCCGGGACTCCATGCCTCTATCGATGGGCGCCCTAACGACCGAGCCCCATTCCGTCCAGGAACCGTCGTAGTTGGACACGTGTGGGAAGCCGAGCAAGTACTTCAGCACGAACCAGGTGTGCGCGCTCCGCTCGCCAATCCGGCAGTAGGTGACGACTTTTCGACCACGGGTGATCCCTTTGCCCGCGTACGCCCGCCGGAGGTCGTCGGCCAGCTTGAACGTTCCGTCCTCCTGCACCGCTTCTTCCCACGGGATGTTCCTGGCGCCAGGAATGTGACCGCCCCGCTGGGCTGTCTCGACGAGACCGGGCGGCGCCAGGATCTCACCAGTAAACTCTTCCGGGGAGCGGACGTCGACGATCACGTGCCTCGCGTCGGTGCACGCCTCGAGCACCTGGTCGCGGTAGGCGCGCAGCGACTGGTCGGCTGGCTTCGCCACGTAGCTCGTCGGGGGATTGGTCACTCTGTCGGTCGTCAGCGCACGGCCTTCCACGAAGACCCACTTCTTCCGCCCGCCGTTCATGAGACGCACATCGGCATGCCCGTAGACTTTCATGATCCAGAAGGCGAAGGCCGCGAACCAGTTGTTGTTGTCGCCGTAGCACACGAGCGTGTGCTGATTTCCGACGCCGTGTGCCGACAGCAGGGCCTCGAGATCGCGCTGGCTGATGATGTCGCGACAGACCTGATCGTTGAGTTGACGCTCCCAGTTGAAGCCGATCGCGCGCGGGACGTGGCCCTTGTCGTACTGCGCCGTGTCAACGTCCACTTCGACCAGGCGGACGCCCGGGTCGTCGAGATGGGCGGCGACCCAGTCGGTCTCGACGAGAACTTCGGGATGGGCATATGCCGAGCCCAATACGTCTCTCCTCATTTTGTCGGAGCCTCACCGCGGGGCGTCCAGTACGGACAGTCCCTGCAGTCGGCTTCCGTCACGTTGCTCTGAGGACTGCGCCGTAGACAGCACCACCGGCCCGACCCCTGCGGCCACGAGAGGGGCTCGACCCATACCTCCCAGGATGGGTGCTCGGCCCAGAAGCACGTGGCGGGCGATCGCGGCACACCCACTCTCATCCGAGCGCGTTGTCGTCCTCCGACGGCTTCCGTCCACTGGAAGGCGCCATCCCGACCGAAGCAAAGCCCACCCAGGATGAACCGCTGGTCCGTGGAATTCCGTGACGCAGCGTCGCGCGGGCGCGCGAGACGTAGATCACCGCCAAGGCGACAGGAACCGAGATGTAGACGGCCACACCCACGATCACCACGACCAAAGCCCACATGTCGACCTTCATCAGCGCCCCCTGTCAGTCGCTTCCCTTCTGAGCAAGACTTCGGATCACCGCCACGGCCACCGTCACGATGAGCGCCCACGCGCCCGCAATCGCGAACGGCGGATGGGGAGCCGTCAACCCGTAGAGCCCGATGACGATGGCCAGGCCGAACGGCACGAGCAGACCCTTCACTTCCCTCCAGAGCGGCTGGAACCACTCCATCATCGCTGGCCTATGCGGGTGCCGGCTTTTCGTGCAGCGGCGCTGCCGGCACGACGACGTTGTCAGCCGACTGCGGGGCGGCCGACGGTGCCGGCGGCGGCCCGGCGCTGCGTGGACGGCGGGCCTCCAGCGGCTGGCCTTCGATCAGCCGCTTGATGTCAGCTCCATCGAGCGTCTCGAGCTTGAGGAGCGCGTCGGCGATGCGGACGAGCGCCGGGCGGTGGTCCGTGAGCATCTGCTTGGCCCGCTCGTACCCCTGGCCGACCAACCGCTGAACCTCCTGGTCGATGGCCTGGGCCGTGGCTTCGCTGTAGTCGCGGTGCTGGCTGATCTCGCGCCCCAGAAAAATCAACTCCTCCTGGCTGCCGAACGTCAACGGCCCGAGCCGCGACATGCCGAGCTTGCACACCATCCGGCGTGCCAGTTCGGTCGCCTGTTCGATGTCGTTGCCGGCGCCGCTCGTCATGGTGTCCAGGAACAACTCTTCGGCGAGCCGTCCGCCCATCAGGATGGCGAGCTGCCCTTCCAGATACACCCGCGCGTAGGTGTGCCGGTCGTCCATCGGCATCTGCTGGGTGACGCCGAGGGCGAGCCCGCGCGGGATGATGGTGACCTTGTGCAGCGGATCGGCGCCCGGGAGCACGGCCGCCACCAGCGCGTGCCCCGCTTCGTGGTACGCCGTCACGCGCTTCTGATCCTCGCTGATGATCATCGACTTGCGCTCCGCCCCCATCAGCACCTTGTCCCGGGCGGCGTCGAAGTCGTCCTTGCCGACGGCCTTCTGGTTCAGGCGCGCGGCATTGAGCGCCGCTTCGTTGACGAGGTTCGCCAGATCGGCTCCTGAGAAGCCCGGGGTGCCGCGGGCGACGATGCTGATGTCGAGGTCCTCGGCCAGCGGGACCTTCTGCACGTGAATCGCGAGGATGTCCTCGCGCCCACGGACGTCCGGACGCGGCACGACGACCCGGCGATCGAACCGCCCAGGACGCAGCAACGCCGGGTCCAGCACGTCGGGACGGTTGGTCGCCGCCATCAGGATGACGCCGTCGTGCCCCTCGAAGCCGTCCATCTCCACCAGGAGCTGATTCAGCGTCTGCTCCCGCTCGTCGTGCCCGCCGCCGAGGCCCGCGCCGCGATGACGCCCGACCGCGTCGATCTCGTCCATGAAGACGATGCACGGGCGGTTCTTCTTGGCCTGCTCGAACAGGTCCCGGACGCGCGACGCCCCGACGCCCACGAACATCTCCACGAAATCCGAACCGCTGATCGAGAAGAACGGGACGTTGGCCTCGCCGGCGACCGCCCGCGCAAGCAGCGTCTTGCCGGTGCCGGGCGGCCCCACCAGGAGCACCCCTTTGGGAATCTTGCCGCCCAGCTTCTGAAACTTCTGCGGCTCACGCAGGAATTCGATGATCTCCTTGAGCTCCTCCTTCGCCTCCTCGACGCCGGCCGCGTCCTTGAACATCACCTTCTTCTGCGTGGGCATCAGCAGGCGCGCGCGGCTCTTGCCGAACGACATGGCACGGCTGCCGCCGCCCTGCATCTGGCGCATGAAGTAGATCCATACGCCGATGATCAGCAGGAACGGCAGCATCCCGACCAGGGCGGTCACCCACGCACTCGGCCGTCCCGACTCGCCACGGACGACCACGTTCTGTCTCCGGAGCGTGGTCATCAGCTCGGGATACGCCATGGGGATATACGTCCGGAAGCGCTCGCCGTTCACGAGACGACCGGTGACGTACGAATCGGCGATGGTCACCTCGCGCACCTGGCCCTGCTCCACTTCCTGCATGAACCGGGTGAAGTGCATCTCCGGACCCTGGCTGATGGAGCCTCGCATGATCTGGAACACCAGCACAGGCGCCAGCACGACCGCGACGAGGAGCAGGATGATCTTCCGGTTCGAACTCATGCGACACCCCCTATGGACGTGCGAAGCGCACGCGGGCGACTGCCATCACAGGGGCTACACCGCCCCCCTTAGACTCGCATAGTGCGATTGACGGCGTAAATGGAGCGTGTGACTCAATCGACTGGAACAGATGCATCAGGGCACTCCCTACAGGTCGGGACATCAGGGAGGCGGGAAGCCGCCCCCCGGCACGCCGGGGGCGTACCGGGAGGCGTCAGGATGGGGTGAGAGCTTCCTTCCTACTTCACTCCCTTGGAAACACGAGCCAGTTCCTCTTCGTGGGACGCCCATTCCTTATCGTAGATCGTCCATTCGCCTTCGTCGAGTTCGACTTCCCGGACCAGCTGGCGTCCCCTCGACAGAATGAACCAGACGAGTGGCAGCACGCCACCGAACAGGAACAAGGTCCCGCCGACCGCGCGGAACCACGTCAAGGTGACCCACACGTCCCCTGTCACGAAGTCGTTGGTCCTGGCGTACCAGTACCCGTGCGTGAAGACCGCCATGAGCTGATATATCCCGACCGGGAACAGGTCGAGCGCCATCATCAGGGCCAGTCCGAACTGCAGCGACCAGAAGCTCCTTCGAATCAGCTTCTCGTTCCAGGCGGCTCGCGGGAACAGGTGCTGGCAGCAGAAGAGCATGCCCCCCAGCGCCACGTTGCCCTTTACGCCGAACATGGCGGCGTGCGCATGATTGCCCGTCAGGTACGTCGAATGCTCGAAGTAGTTGATGATCGGCAGGTTGATGAGCGAGCCGAGCACCCCCGCGCCGACGATGTTCCAGAAGTTGACGGCGAGGATGAACAGCCAGACACCTTCCATCACGAACTTCTGCCGCCCTTCCGCCAGGTGTTCACCGGCCCGGACCTTCTCGTTGCGCATCCGCCACGCATCCAGGGTAATCAGGAGGAGCGGCAGCACCTGCAGCGTGGAGAAGACGCTGCCGAGCGCGATGATCCCCGTCGGCTTCCCGATCCAGTAGAAGTTGTGGGAGATCCCCACCGTCGCGGTGACCAGGAACATCATCACGGCCAGGAAGATGACGCGCTCGGCCACCGCCCGGTTGATCAGGCCCATCTGCACGAGCATGTACCCGACAATGCAGGTCGTGAACACCTCGAAGGTGACCTCGACCCACATGTGCACGGTCATCCAGCGCCAGTAGTCGTCGATGGCGAAATTCCCGGTCGAGGTCGCGCCGAGTCCGAAGAACAGGAACAGGACCATGATGCCGCTGCCGTAGAACAGCCAGGCGGGAACGGACCAGAGGTTCTGCCTCGTGATCCATGGCCTGACGCCGCGGAAGATGATCGCGATCCAGAGGACGAACGAGACCAGCATGAGCACGTGCCAGAATCGACCGAGTTCGAGGAACTCCCAGCCCTGATTCCCGAACCAGTAGCTGATCCCGTCGCTCATGTAGCCCATCTGTCCGAAATAGATCCCGAACAGCGCGCCCGCCCCCACGATCACGCACAGCGTGAAGAGCAGATTGATCAGCAACTGCTGCCCCCTCGGGACCCGCGACAGCCTGGGCAGGAAGAAGATCGTGTAGCCGACCCAGCACATGAAGAACCAGTAGATCTGCACGATCGAGTGCCAGGCTTTCGTGATGCTGAAGGTCAGCGGGATCCCCAGCACGCTCACTATTCCGCGGGCCGGCCCGCCCCCGACGAAATCCTCGGCGCTCAGAATGCCCGCGAGCACCTGAACGAGGAACAGAATGATCGCAAAGGCAAAGAACTTGTACGTGGACCGCTGGGTGGGACGAACGAAGTCGTACCCTTTCTCCAGCTCGATCGTGGTCAGCGTGCCGCCGCTCGCTCCGTTGAACGGATCGCCCGGCAGCTCCTTCATCTGGCCGTAGACGTAGAGGACCAGCATGGTCCCGGCGAACAGCGCGAGAATCGACAGGAAGCTCCAGAGCAGCGTCGGCATCGTCGGGAGGTTGCCGGCCTCCGGATCGTAGGGCCAGTTATGCGTGTAGCTGTAGGTTTCGCCCGGCCGATTCGCCGCTGACGCCCACCCTCCCCAGAAGAAATACGCCGCCAACGCCCGGAGGTCGTCCCGGTCCGTGATGAAGTCGGTCACGAATGCCGAGAATCTTTCCGGATAGGCGGGGTCGGTGAACATCCGCGTGTAGTGATCGACGAGCTGCTCGTACGCGTAGATCTGGGCGTCGTTGATGACGATATGGTTGGCGCCCTCGTTCCAGCCGTTCTCGCGGAGCTCCCGCTGGACTCGCGGCCCGATCCCATCCAGTTCGGCCCGGGTGACCGTGCCCTGGCCGGCCTTCAACTCGTTGTCATAGAACGCCCGCATCGAAACGACCGTCCGGTGCAACGCTTCGGCCGTGAAGTCCGGACCGCGGTCCGCTCCGTCGCCCCAGAACGATCCCCACGACATGAGCCCCTTGAGATGGAACACCTCTTTCCCCCGCACGATCACGCTCTCCGGGATCACCGTGTCCCCGCTGGGGGACACGAAGCTGGCCACCGGCGGCGCGCCCGTGTAGGTCCAAGTGCCCAGGAAGACCAGTCCGACGACGCTTATCGCGGAGACGATCGCGAAATGCGCCCACCAGCTCTTCTTGTCCAGCAGCACCTGTGCGAAGGTCCTCTTTCTTTCGTCCGAACGCCCGTTGTTGACCGCAGCCATTTTCGCCTCCATTTCCCACTAGTCCACGCTGAGGACGAACACGCAACCCTAGAAGACGGCACCTAGAGCACTACTACTACTACTCCTAGGCGCTTGCCCGCGTCGGCAAACCTTACGGGTGTCAATCACAAACGTCAATGATGCAAACGCATCATTTTTTTGGGGGGTCCAGCTCATTGACGGAGCTGCTCAGAGCCATCTACCGTGTGGATCACATAGTCGGATGAGTCTAGGTGATAGCCCATACGAAGGAGATGAGTCCATGCCGTTCCTGATAACCGACGGCTGCATCCTTTGCGACGCCTGCGTGCGCGCGTGCCCGAACCATGGCATTCGCAGAGGCGAGGCGATATACGTGATCGACCGGGACTCCTGCACCGAGTGCGTCGGCTTCTTCAACAAACCGCAGTGTGCCAGGGTGTGTCCGATGGATTGCTGCGTCCTCGACCCGCGTCTTGACCTGACCGAAGAAGCCCTGTTCGAGCGGGCCATGGCACTCCATGCCGGCTCCGACACCCAGCCGACGCTCACGGCCGAGACGTCGCACTTCCGGAAGGCCGCAGGCCGGAGACGCGCGGCAGCCGGTCCTGCCGCTCCGCAGCCCGAAGGCGTGGTCCCGCCGTCCTTGCCGACTACGAGGCGGTCCGTATCGTGGGTCGGGGAGATCGTGCGTCAGTGGCTGGGAGGCCGGAGTCAGGAATCATGAGCCCCACCGACCGCGCCGTAGGTCTTGACGCGCTGCTCGCCGGAACCGCCGATGGCGCGTCGGCAGTCGACCGCAACGGTGTGATTGTCGGGTGGAATGCGGCTGCCGAAAGAATCCTCGGCCATCGGGTCGACCAAGTCGTAGGCAGACAGTGCCACGAGGTCATGGAGGGACGGGATTCAGCGGGCAACCTGCGCTGCTGCGAGCACTGCACGGTCCGGACCCATGCCAGGCGGTGCGAACCGGTCCACCACTTCGCGCTGATGACCAGACGACGTGCCGGCGATCCCGTCTGGCTGGACGTCAGCAGCGTGGTGCTCGGGGAGGCGGCAGACGCCCCCGCCGCATGGATCCTCCTGTTCCGCGACGTGTCGTCGTCCCACGAGATTGAGAGCATCCTGCGAGAGAAGGCCGTGGCGGCGCCGGCGCGGCTTGAACGGCCGTCATCGGAACGGCTCACGGCTCGGGAGCTCCAGATCCTGAGGCTGATGAAAGAAGGCGCGGCGACCGAAACCATTACGGACCGCCTGCGCATCAGCCGCGCCACCGTTCAGAATCACATCCACAGCATCTTCGGCAAACTCGACGTTCACAGCCGTCTCGAAGCCGTGGCGCTCGCCTACCGCTACGGCCTCTGACTTCTGACCTCCAGCGCTGTCTTCGTTTCATCGTAGCGGCGGGCCTGCGCGGTGGGGTGCGAGATCCGCCGAGGCCGGGCTGAAGCCCGGCCTCTACGACCAAATGAAAATAGCTGTAGCGCCATCGAACGCGCAGAGGCTGTAGATCGCGCGGAAGCCCCGGAGAGGACCGGGCCTAGCGGACCGACCGCTCCAGCTCGGCGCCTGCCCGAGGCTCGTACTCGAGGACCTGGATGTAGAGCACGCGGCGGCGCGTCGTGCCGACCACCCGCCGGTAGACGTCGAGCCGCCCTGTCGCGTCGTCGAAGCGCACCCTGAGATCGGCCGGGTGGGCCTCTTCGGGTGTCTGTTTGACGGTCGTCAGGCGGGCGTCTTCCCGGAGCAGCTTGAACAGGGCCGCCATCGAGTAGTCGTAGGCGCGCGCTTCCTCGGGGCGCACGGCCTGCCCGTTGCGGGCAAGCTTGACGACCTCTCCGTCGGCGATCTGGAGGTCGTACACGACGGCGGACGCCCGGGGAGCCCTCACCTGGACGACCAGGTGGTAGGACGTCGCCCCATTCGACTCCCATTTCTTCTGGGCGGTGGCGACAGCATTCTCGGTCAGCGGCTCCATCGGCGGAGAACCGCAGGCCGCCATGAGCAGCGGCAGCAGCAGGGTCGCGGCAACTCGTACGCGCATGTGGCACCTCACATACGAGAGACCCCCCAGGCGGCGTCGGGGTGCCAACCGACGCCGTGCTGGGGGGGTTACGGGATGCTGGCGGAGGTACTGGAAGTGAAGCTTCTCCTTGTGTGCTTCCGTACTTTCAGCATCCCCTACTTCAGCGCACGCAGAATCTCCTCCTCGTGAGCAGCCCAATCCTTCTCGTACACCGTCCATTCGTCTTCTTCGACTTCCAGTTCGCGGACGAGCACGCGTCCCCTGGACAGGATGAACCACATGAGCGGCAGCAGGCCGCCGAACAGGAACACCATACCGCCGATGACGCGCATCCAGGTCAGGGTCGTGAACACGGGTCCGGTCACGAACTCGTTCGTCCGGGCGTACCAGAATCCGTGCGTGAGCACGGCCGCGAGCTGATACATGCCCACCGGGAACAGGTCAAGCGTCATCATCAGCACGATGCCGATCTGGAGCGACCAGAAGCTGTTCTTGATCAGCTTTTCGTTCCAGGCGGCTCTCGGGAACAGATGCTGGCAGCAGAAGAGCATGCCCCCCAGCGCGATGTTCCCCTTCACTCCGAACATGGCGGCGTGCGCGTGATTGCCCGTCAGGTACGTTCCATGCTCGAAGTAGTTGACGATCGGCAGGTTGATGAGCGAGCCGAACACGCCGGCGCCGACGATGTTCCAGAAGTTCACCGCGAGGATGAACAGCCACACGCCTTCCATCACGAACTTCTGCCGGCCTTCCTGCTGGTGCTCGCCGGCCCGGATCTTCTCGCTCCGCATGCGCCACGCGTCAAGGGTGATCAGGAGCAGCGGCATCACCTGCAGCGTGGAGAAGACGCTGCCGAGCGCGATGATCCCCGTGGGCTTGGCGATCCAGTAGAAGTTGTGCGAAATCCCGACGATCGCGGTGACAAGGAACATCATCACCGCCAGGAAGATGACGCGCTCGGCCATCGCCCGGTTGAGCAGCCCCATCTGCACCAGCATGTAGCCGACGATGCAGGTCGTGAACACCTCGAAGGTGACCTCGACCCACATGTGCACGTTCATCCAGCGCCAGTAGTCCTCGATGGCGAAATTGCCCGAGGTCGTGGCACCAAGTGACATGAACAAGAACGCCACCATGATGCCGCTGCCGTAGAACAGCCAGGCGGGCACGGACCAGAGGTTCTGCCTCGTGATCCACGGCCTGACGCCGCGGAAGATGATCGCGATCCAGAGGACGAACGCAGCCAGGATGGCAATGTGCCAGAATCGGCCCATCTCCAGGAACTCCCACCCCTGGCTACCGAACCAGTAGCTCGCCGTATCGCTCATGTAGCCCATCTGCCCGAAATAGATGCCAAACAGCACTCCCGCGCCCGCAATGACAGACATCGCAAAGAGCAGATTGATCAGGAACCGCTGTCCTTTCGGGACTCTCGAGAGCCTCGGCAAGAAGAAGATGGTGTAGCCCACCCAGCACATGAAGAACCAGTAGATCTGCAGGATCGTGTGCCAGGAGCGGGCGACGGTGAACGGGATCGAGATGCCGAACAGGCTGATGATCGCCTGCCCCGGTCCACCCTGGACGAAGTCCTCCGCGCTGATGATGCCGGCCAGAACCTGGACGAGGAACAGCACCATGGCAAAGGCGAAGAACTTGTACGTGGCCCGCTGCGTGGGACGGACGAAGTCGTAGCCCTTTTCCAGCTCGATCGTGGTGAGCGTGCCGCCGTTCGCGCCGTTGAACGGGTCCCCAGGCAGGTCTTTCATCTGGCCGTAGACATACAGGACCAGCATGGCGCCGGCAAAAAGCACCAGGATCGACAGGAAGCTCCACACCACGGTCGGCATCGTCGGCAAGTTGCCGACCTCGGGATCGTACGGCCAGTTGTGCGTGTAGCTGTACGTCTCACCCGGCCGAGCCGCGCCCGCGACCCAGCCTCCCCAGTAGAAGAACGCCGCCAGAGCCTTGAGGTCGTCGGGGTCGGTGATATACCCGTCCAGCGTAAAGGCTTCCGAATACGTCGGGTCGGTGAACATCCGGGTGTAGTGGGCCTCCAGCTCCCGGAGCGCATAGATCTGGGCGTCGTTGACCCGAATGACGTCTGCCGCCTCGTCGTACCCATTCGCCTTGATCTCGCGCTGGACCCTTACCGCGATCGCATCCCGGTCGGTCTGGGTGACGGGACGCTCCTTGGCAATCCCCTGCTCGTAGTAGGCCTTCATGGCGACGTTGGTTCGGTGCAGCGCGTCGGCCGTGAAATCCGGCCCCCGCTCCGCACCATCGCCCCAGAACGAGCCCCAGGCCATCAGCCCTCTCAGGTGGAACACTTCCCGTCCGCGCTGGATCCCGTCCAGGGGAACCACTGTTTCGCCCGTGGCCGACGAGACGAATCTGGTCAGCGGCGGAGCGCCTGCGTACGTCCAGACGCCGAGCGCGAGCAGCCCTACGAGGCTGATGCCGGCGACAACCGTAAATTGCACCCACCAATTCCGTTTGGCCAGCAGCCACTTCCCGAAGTTCTGCTGAGTTTTCGAACCGTTGCCAGTCCCATTGGGACGGTTCCTATGATTCACCATGGCTACCCTCCTTCGGCGTCATGGGCGCACAGTACGGCATTGCGATGGTCCCAGTAAATCGGCCGGTCGCTTCATTTACACGAGCCAAGTGCACTAGTCGGATCGCGAGACCCGTCAGCTGCCTCACGCCGGTGGCGCAGATGCCTCAGCGGCGTCGAAGAACCGGCCCACGACCCGGCGTCCGCTGCGCTCGACTTCGGCGCGTCGACCCTCGGCGATGACGATGTCCGGAGGCAGGCGTGCGGTCCATGCGGCGGCCAGCGGCCGATCGACTTCGATGTGGAACTGACATGCGTAGGCGCGCGGCCCCATCCGAAAGGCCTGGATCGCGCACAGATTGCTCTGCGCCAGATGCGTCGCCCCTGCGGGCAGCTCACACACATCCTCGTGCCAGTGAATCACCGGCAGCGTCGCCCCGAACCCCCCGAGAACCCGATCCCGGCAACCGTCGGCCGTCAGGCTCACCTCCCCGACACCGATCTCGGCGGCCGGGCCGCGATCCACACGCGCACCGAGCGCCGCCGCGAGGAGCTGGGCCCCCAGGCAGACGCCCAGCACGGGCAGCTGCCGCTCCACGGCCGTCCGGAGCAGCTGCTGCTCGGCGGCCAGATGCGGAAATGCGGACGCATCGCGAACGCCCATCGGTCCGCCCATCACCACGAGGCCGGCGACCTCGTCGATGCCGGGGACAGCGTCGCCCAGGTCCATCCGGCGCACCTCCACCGACAGTCCGCGCGCGCGGGCCTCCCGGCCAATGAGCCCCGGGCCCTCCCAGGGGACGTGCTGGATGACGATCCACCTGCCCGCCATGTATTTTGCTGCGCCCGCTCTCGAACGTGTTCAGGCGGCCCGCGGACGAAGCCGGTCGGCCCACGTGAAGAGATCGTGGCCGTCGCCGATGGCCATCTCGCGGCTCTCGAGCACGGCGCGAATGTGGCTCTCGGAAAACCGCTCCACCATGATCGAGAGGCCGTCGCAGTCGCTCACGTGAGGGAGAATGCTGCGGACGAGACGCACGGCCTCGACCGCCTCGGCCGGCGTCAGCTCGGACTGCTCGGCAAGGGCGACCAGGCGCCGAGCGGCCGTGATCACGCGGTCGTGGTCCGTGAGCAGCTTGCCCACATACTCCCAACCGAAGATGCGCGTCAACCCGGGATACAGGGATTCTTCCTCGTAGCGGAAGTGAGGGCCCGAGGCCGCCGCCACGGCGTGAAGCACCTGGCGGATGCGCGGCAGGTCGCGAGCGGTGAAGGCGTCGCTCAGCTCGAGCAGGCCGTCGCGCAGGCCGCGGTGCTCCTGGCGGAAGACCTGTGTGAAATGGTCGGCAAGCGGTGGTCTGGCAGGTTCCAGCATCAGCGTCTCCCTCTGATGTCGATGGTTCCTCGGGGTGTAGCGGCCGAGTGCTGCATCGTCTATGCCGACGCCACAGGGGTCTGAGGCCGGGCGCGTCGTCGCCCCGGGCACGGGGCGTGCGAAGTATTCCAGCATGGGTGAGAAGAAATCCGCGCGCGCCTAGGGATTTGGGACTTGGGTGACTGAGGAGCCGGGACCGGATCAGGCCCCATTGGTCCGTTCGACGAACGTGCGCGGCTCGAGCGGTCGCCCCGCGGGGTATCGAGAGGCCTCTCTCCGCAATGCGACCGACACCATGGAGCCGACCGCCGCCGCCGAGAGGCGCGACAGGGCACCGAACTCCCGCCCCAGCTCGACACGCAACCCACGGACGCGCTCGCTCACGGCAGGATTCGTGGGCTGAAGGTAGCGCTCCATCGCCCATAGCGCGGCCATGTAGCCGCCGCGAAGCTGCCCCGCCGCACGCTCTGCGCGCGCGCGCACGAGGGGATCTGCGTCCGCGCGGTAGCGCCGATACCGATCGAACATGGTTCGCATCAGGCGGAACAGGCTCGGACCGTTCCGCTCGTAATCGGCCCTGAACGCGGCGTCGAGCAGCACTTTCGACTGGTCGCGCGAAATGGCCTGGTGCCGGAAATTGAACTGGTACTGGCCGTGAGTGTCCGCCAGATCGACGTCCTCGAGCAGCCGCCCTTCGGCGGCTACCTGCCGGTGAAGCGCCGTGCCGGGCATCGGCGTGTAGAGCATGAACTGGTGAAAGACGGTGTCGTGCGTGATGGCGTAGTCGAGATCCCGCCAGATGTTGTCCGGCGTGTGATGCTCCATGCCGACGATCGTCGACCCGTGCACGCAGATGCCGTGCGCCTGCAGTTCGCGCGTCAGCGCCAGCGTGTCCGTGCCGGCGAGCTTGACGTAGCCGCTCTCAGACGATTCGAGCCCGAGCCAGATCCATTCGACGCCGAGCTGCACGAGCTGACGGATGTCGTACTGGCGGACGGCGTTCGCCGACGAGAACACGTAGAGCGACCAGGCCTTGTCGTGCGCCTGCATGCAGGCGAGCAGCTCGAGCGCGCGCTTCTTGTACAAGAGGAAGTTCTCGTCCATCATGAAGAACGAGCGCGTGCCGAGGTGACGTTCCGCTTCGCACATCACGCGGAACAGCTCGTCGCCGCGGCGATAGAAGTTCACGAATCGCCCTTTTCCGCCGAAAAAGGCCGACGTCGTACAGAAGTTGCAGCCCATCGGGCAGCCGACGGAGGGCACGATGGTGGCCGATCGGGTCTTCCGATCCTGGACCATGGGCAGTCCCATCACCCGAAACCCGAACGACGAGCGGATCAGCGGGTGGCGGATCGGCGCCTCCGGATTCTCGCCGAGGAACGTGCGCAGCCAGCCGATGCCTTCGCCGCGCACGATGTGATCGGCATCGATCAAGCGCTCGATGTCGGGAATCGCGGTCACGTGGCCGCCGACCACCACCGTCGAGTGCGGCGAGTACTCGCGCACGAGGCGGCACATCTCGCGTACTTTGCCCACGTTCACGACGATCGCCGAGATGCCGACGATGTCGTAGCGGCGCGTGCGAAGCTCGCGGATGAATCGCGCCCGCGTCGGAAAATCGAGGACTGTGCAGGGGGCGGAGATGTTCTCGCGGAGGAACATCAGACTCCACGTGCGATGGAACATCCGCAGCGAGAACGGCCCCTGTTCTCGCGTCACCTGGTTGTGGTACAGCTCGACAGGATTGATCGCGCGTGACCCGAACTCGTCATCGACGGCGAACGGCTTGAAGACGGACGTGAGGAGGATCCGGCGTGATGCGGCAGCCATGCCCGGCATTGTAGCCACGGGCGGTGGCGGATCGACGCCCTGACAAAACTCTTACAAACCAGCCGGCCTCTGCCCGTGATGTCCCGCAGAGCCCGGCTGGTTGCCAGTATTGTCTGCCGCGCTTCGCGCGGCTGGAGCCCGTATGACAGCCGTCATATGCAGATGCGTTCGCCCGCTGAAATATGAGGCGTGCTGCGAGATCCGATCGTCGGCGCGCGCCGCCTCGTGCTGCTGGGCACGTCCGTGTGGCCGTCGAAACGCAGGCGGCCATCAGAGCGGGGGACGCGGTCCGCATGGAGCTGGCGGATGGTGTCGTGCCGTAGTGCCGGGCTTCCGCCTTCGCATGAAGCTTCGGCGGGCCACCGTAGCCTTGGCGAAGGTCGTTCACAGGCTCTAAAGCCGGGCACTACGTGCTGGCAGTCCGCCTGCGTCAGCGCAGGCGAGGCACGATGGCTGCTGCTGCGTCACGGCCGACGGCAAGGCTGCACGTGGCGCCGTGACCGCCAAGACCCGCCACCCAGAACAGCCAGGGAATGCCGCGATCCCAGCCGATGAGCGGAACCCGTCCGTGGCGCGTGAACGTACGCAGGCAGGCCCAGGTGCGGGTGATTCGATACTCCAGAAATCGGGGGGCCACGCGCGCCACCTTGTCGGCCAGCCCCAGCACCGCGGTGGCGCTCGCGCCGTCCTGTCCCGGTGCGACATTCGTCTCGTCACAGGCCGAGACCAGCAGGGCGCCGCCGCCGGCCGGGCGCGCGTAGAACTCATCGTCCAGGTACCAGACGAACGGCGCGTCCCGGGCGACCTCGTGCAGCGGCCCGGTGAGATGCAAGTGGCGGCGCAGCCGATCGAACGCCATGTCCGCTCCGGCCAGCGCGCCCACCGCGCCGGCCCATGCCCCCGCGGCGACCACGGCGCACCTTGCCTCGATCGCACCGGCGCTGGTCTCGATGACGACCCCGCCCCGTCGCGGCGCGAACCCTGACACTTCGCAGCACGTTTCCACGTGCGCCCCGCCGCGGCGCGCGCCGGCGAGCAAGCCGGTCAACAACGCGTGGATGTCGATGAGGCCATCGGTCGGAAAGCACACACCGCCCACCATCGGCATGCCCTCGAGCGGCGGCCAGCGGGCAAGGATGGCGTCCGGGGCGAGCGGCGCATACGGGAGGCCGAGCGCCGCCGCCTGCGCCCCGAGACGCTGCAGGGTCTCGGCGCGCCCGCTCAGCAGCACGGAGCCGCTGTCGGAGACCAGCGGCTGGTCTGCGACATCCGGGGGCGGCGTCCGGAGCAGGGTACAGCCGCGGATCGCCAGCCGGCTGACGCATTCGTGCTCCGTCAGCTGCCGGCCGAGCGCGGCGTTGCGCCCGCTGGCATGCAGCCCGCACACCTCCTCCCGCTCGGCAATGACGACGTCGCGAACGCCGGCGCGCACCAGCCAGTACGCGGTCGCCGCGCCCGCGAACCCGCCGCCGATGATGACGACGCGAGTGGACACAACCACATCGGCGCTCGCCTACAGCGCCTTGACGCGGGCGCCGGGCGGTGCGCGCAGCGCCCGCGTCAGGTTCGCGACCGCGGCCCAGTCGTCGGCCGCATTCTCGACGCCGACCAGAATCGCCCCGTCGGCCACGGCCGGGTCGTAGAGGCGTCCGCGCGACAGGAGCGCCGACACCACGAACGTGACGATCGTGGCGAGGATCGCCCCCAGCATCGTCATCTCGAACAGGATGATGAGATTGGGCCACCAGGCGACGGTCGGCAGCCCCCCGACCCGCATCGGCCACGAGGCTTCGGTCACCGTCACCAGGCCATAACCGGCGGACATGCCGACCACGCCTCCCAGGCACGCGAACCACCACATGCCCGTGGACTTGTCCATGTGGCCGAACTCGTAGTCCTCCATCGGTTGCGAGGAGACGACCACGATGTCGCGGTCGGCAATGCCCGCCGCCCTCAGCCCGTTCACGGCCTCCTGAGCCGATCGGCCGTCCGGATACAACCCGTACACCGCGCTCACAGGTGCAGCTCCCCGAGCCGATGCTCCTCGGTGGCCGGCGGGATGAGGGCCGGCGACGGGTGTTCGCCGGCCTTCAGCTCCCAGATGGAGATGATCGGAACGATCTTCGTGAACAGCGCATACAGCAGGGCCATCGCGGCGAACGTTGCCGCGGTGATGACGATCTCGACCGGCTGCGGCCGGTAGGTCCCGAAACTGTACGGCAGGTACTTGGCCCCCAGCGACGGCACGATGATGAGAAAGCGCTCCAGCCACATGCCGACGACCACGGCGCCCGAGGCAAGCACGCACCCGGTGATGGTCCGGAACCGGCGGATTCCTATCAGCACCAGCGGCACGACGAAGTTGCACACGACCATCGTCCAGTAGAGCGGCGCAAACGAGTCGCGCTGCGTGCGGAAGAAGACGGTCATCTCGGCGGGCCCGTTGCCGTAATACGTGACGAGCCGCTCGTTGAAGACGAAGTAGCCCCAGAGCAGCGCCATGACGAGCAGCAGCTTGCCGAGATTCTCGAAATGAACCGGGTGCAGGTACGCCTCCAGGTGCAGGACGCGCCGGAGCACCGCCATCGCGATGATGAGCGCCGCGATGCCGCTGAAGATCGCGCCGGCCACGAAGTACGGGCCGAAGATGGTCGTCTGCCACATCGGCACCGGCGCCATCGAGAAATCGAACGATACGATGGTGTGCACCGAGACCGCCACGGGGATGATGGCGATCGCCATGATCTGCATCGCGGTCTCGAGCCGGTGCCACTGCCGTGGGGTGCCCCGCCATCCGAGCGCGAGCGCGCGGTAGATCCGGCGCCGCAGGCCGGTGGACTTGTCGCGGACCACGGCGAAGTCGGGGATCATCGGGAGCACCAGAAACAGCACGCTCCCCGTCAGATAGGTGTTGATGGCAAAGAAGTCCCAGACGAGCGGCGACCTGAAGTTCGGCCAGATGAGCCGCTCGCTCGGATAGGGAAAGAGCCAGAACGCCAGCCAGGGCCGGCCGAGATGAATCAACGGGAACATCGCGCCGATCATCAGCGCGAAGACCGTGATCGCCTCGGCGCAGCGCGTGACCGGCCGGCGCCAGCCGGCATTCACTAGCCGCAGAATGGCCGAGATCAGCGTCCCTGCGTGGCTGATCCCGATCCAGAAGACGAAGTTGGTGACGTAGAAGCCCCAGTACACGGGCCGGCGGATGCCGGATATCCCGAACCCGAAGTAGATCTGGCTGATCCAGGCAACCAGCCCGGCGAGCACGAACGCCCCGAAAAACGCCGCCACGACGTAGAAACGGGACGAGGTCAACAGCAGCGGGCGGAGCAGATCGCTGTCGATCCGCGAGGAGATCACCGGGGGTGAGGGACTCGAAGAACGGCGCACCAGCGGCCGAAGAAGGCCGTCATCAACGAGCGGTGCCGGGGGATAGGTCATGACTACGACTGCCTGGCCAGATAGGTGACATTCGGCCGCGTCCCCACGTCCTCGAGGAGCCGGGTGCCCCGCGGGGATCGCGAGAAGCGCGACGCTTCACTGTCGGGGTCATCAAGGTCGCCGAAGACCAGCGCGCGCACCGCGCACGACTGCACACACGCCGGCTGAATGTCGCCGTCGCGCAGCTCGCCTCCGTCGGCTCTGGCCTGCAGCTGCGCGCCGCGGATCCGCTGCACGCAGAACGTGCACTTCTCCATCACACCCGCTTCGCGCACCGACACGTCAGGGTTGAGCTGCAGGTGCAGCGGTTTGTCCCACGCGGGATTGAAGAAGTTGAAGAACCGCGCGTTGTACGGGCAGGCGTTCGCGCAGTACCGCGTACCGACGCAGCGGTTGTATACCTGCGCGTTGAGGCCGTCTTCGGTATGATGACTCGCGTAGGTGGGGCACACGATCTCGCACGGCGCGTTGCCGCACTGCTGGCACATGACCGGCCGGAACGTCAGCCGGACGTCGGGGAACTCGCCTTCCCAGTAGCGCTCGATCCGGATCCAGTGGTTGGCGCGGCCGCGCGCCGCCTCGTCGGCGCCAACCGTCGCGATGTTGTTCTCCGCGTGGCACGCCACCACGCACGCCCCGCATCCATTGCAGCGATCGAGATCGACGGCCATGCCCCAGCGCGGCATTACCGGTGCTCCTCCGGATGCTCGCGCATGCCACCCGCAAACAGAACCAGGCTGCCGTCCGGCGGGCCGATGCGCGCGACGCGCACCCGGGTGGCCGCCCAGGCGAGCGCGCCCGTGCCGGGTTCCATCACCGAAGCGATGAGGTCGACCGGGGTTGCTCCACGGCCGCTCGCATAGCGCGTAAAGGTCCGATGCCCCTGACCCGCCGGCATCGCGATCACGTCTGGCGCGATGCCCGGGGTGATCACGGCGCCGGCCCGGACGGCGCCCTGCGTCGACCGCACCTCGACGAGATCGCCCTCATGGATGCCGAGCCGGGCCGCGGTGGTGGGATTGATTTCCACCCAGCTGCTCCACATGGCTGAGGTCAGCGGGTCGGGCAGTTCCTGCAGCCACGGCAGGTGCGCCAGGGCGCCGTCGTGAAACGCCATCGACGGAAACGGCAGGAAATGGAAGGGATACTCCGACGCGTCCCCGTCGAAGCGGGGATCCTCGAACGCGATCGGACGCACCGCTGGCGGTGCCGCGGGCGCCGCCGCGCGGGCCAGCCCGGCCGGAGGCGTGCCGGACCACGCACCATTCGCCTGCGCGTCTGTCCAGGCGTCCCCATCGGCGGCGGCCGACGGCAGGGCGGCAAATGTGGCCGCGAGCATCTCGTCGAACGTCTGCCACGGCAGCTCCAGCGGCCGCCGCAGCCGCCGGCCGATATCGAGCAGGACGTCCGGAGTCGCGCGCGTCTGGTGGAGCGGCCGCATGGCCGGCGGCGCCACGCTGGCGACAGCCACTTGTGCACCCGATTCGGGAAGCGCGTCGACCCACGACTCGAGGAACGAATGGTCCGGCAGAATCAGATCGGCCAGCACCGACGTCTCATCGAGGAAGCTCCCGAAGCTGACGATGAACGGGATCTGCTCGAGCGCCTCACGCACGCGCCACGCGCGCGGCGCGGTAAAGACGGGATTGGCGCCGTCGATGAAGAGCGCCTGCGCATCGGCAATAGACGGTCCCCCGTCCGGCCGCAGCCGGAAGGCAGACGCGGTCGCAGCCGGGCGCGTTGCCTTCACAACGCCCAAGACGTCGAGCTGCGGCGTGAAGAAGATGCTACCGGACTGCCCGACGCCGCCGACCAGTGCATTGAGCGCGTTGACGGCGAGCGCCGTGAACAGGCCGTTCGTATGCGCGAGCGGCGGTCCGGCGACGACGGCCACCGACGGCCGCATCTCCGCGAACTGACGCGCCAGCCGCTCCACCCGCGAAGCCGCCACACCGGTGATCCGCTCGACTTCTCCAGGCGCGTAGGCCGGCAGGCCGTCGTCCCACCCACCGATGAGCGCGCCGGCCCGACCGGCCGCCGCCGCCGGCCGCAGCCCGAGCGCCATGATCACGTGCGCCAGGCCGAGCGCGAGCACGCCTTCGGTTCCGCCTCGGGCCGGCACCCACTCGTCCGCGCTGGCGCCCGTCTGCGACATCCGCGCCTCGATCTGCACGAACGAGCCGCGGATCCCCGGTCGCCCCTGTCGCATGTCCCCGTACGCGATGCCATGTGCCACGGGCGAGTTCCATGTGCCGAGGAAGTCGGCACCGAAGCTGAGCACATGGCGTGCGTTGGCGAGATCGAGCGTCGGGAGCTGCGCGCGTCCGAAGCTGAGCGCGTTGGCTCGCCGCAGCACCTCGTCTCCGAAGAGCTCGTAGCGCACCGGCGCTGGCGCTCCAAACCGGGCGAGGAAGAGCTCCGCGAGCGCGGCGCGGCAGCTCGGGCCGCCACGCGAGAGACACGCCAGCGCGCGCTGGTGCCCCGCGGCGTCGAGTGCGTCCAGCCGCGCCACGATCTCCGCGATCGCCTCGTCCCACGACACGGCCTCGTAGACGCCCCCGCCGCGGGTTCCGGCGCGCTTCAGCGGCTGCGTGATGCGATCCGGGTGGTAGGCGATCTGGATCGCCGCCTGCCCGCGCACGCACAGCCGGCCCCGATTGACCGGATGGGCGGGCGCCCCTTCGAGCTTCTTGGCGGCGGCGATTCGCACGATCCCCTTCTGGCCGTCGCGCAGCACGTCGGCGTCCGCATCCATGACGCGCACGGCGAGCCCGCAGCCGGCCGGGCACAGCGTGCACACCCCGGGCTTCCACACGGCCATGCCGGGCACGATGTTCTCGTCGGGCACGAAGCGAATAAGCTGGTTCTCGGGATGGCCGCAGCTGGCCAGCGCGGCGCTGGTCCCGGTAATCGCGGTGAGCTTGATGAACGAACGGCGGTCCATGGCCCTGGCTAGAAGTGACAGGTCAGACAGTCGACCGACGCCTTCCGCTGGTTGTGGCAGTTCACGCAGAAGCCCATCGTGTGCTCGACAACCGGCTGCGCCACGGTCATCTCCGCGACGTTGCCGTGGCAGGTCGCGCAGTCCACGCGGGCCCGGATGTGGGGAGCGTGATTGAACCTGACGTGATCCTCGTTGGCGAAGCCGTAGACGCGCTGCCAGGCCAGATCGAGCCCCCGGTCGCGCAGCGCCGTGATGGCCTGGATCCGCGGGCGATCGGTGGCAATCGCCTCGTGGCAGATCATGCAGGTGCTTACGGCCGGCAAGCCGGCGACCGGGCCTTTGTCGACCCCCTCGTGGCAGTACTCACAGGCGATCTCCTTGCCCGCATGGACGTTGTGCGGAAACTCGATCGGCTGCCGCGCCGCCGGACGGCGGTTGAGGAACTCGTTCACCGCCGCGCCGATCGTCGGCCGTGCGGTCGTGAAGACGCCGGTCGGCTGCCCCGGAAGCGGCGGCGGCGCCGCGTCGCGGGCCGAGAGCGCCGGCTCGTAGAACCGGCATCCGACGCCGGCCGCCAGAGCCACGACACACACCGTCACGACGAGGACCGGGCGTGTGTGAGCGCGCATCGCAGGGCCTCCGACCTGAGCTAGCGCGCTGCGGCTTTCGGAGCGAGGCTACGCAGGTAGTTGATGATGTTCCACAGATCCTGGTCCGGCATCTTCCCCTTGAAGCCGACCATCGTGGATTTCGCGCCGCCCCCATTCGCGATCACCGTGAAGATCTGGCCGTCCGTCGATCCATGCGTCCACGTGGCGTCGGTCAGGTCCGGAGGGTTGGAGTCTTTCGGCGCGAGCGGCCCGTTGCCTTTCGCATTCGCGCCGTGGCAGAACGCGCAGTACTTCTTGAACGCGGCGGCGCCGGCCGTGATTGAGGCCGGGGTAACCGCCACCGGATTCTTGACGGCCGGCGCCGCCGCGCTGCCGCCCGGCTGCTGCGCGAACGCCGCAGATGCACGCGGCAGCTGCACGAGGAACGCCAGGGCGAGCGGCAGCAGCACCCGGACGGTGACGACGCGCAGCGAAAAGCGAGCTGTCATTGATCGCACGGCTGTTCTCCTGACAGATGGTCCGCAATCCATGCTTTGAAATCGAGCGTAGAGCGTCGTGCGGCCCGGCACTATGACGACCGTCATACGCGCACGCAGCCGAAATCGATCGCGAGTGTGGAGGAGCGTGGATCGACGGGATGCGCGCGCAGCCGGCTGCCCTCGTAGACCGGCTGCGCGCGCCGTGCGGCCGCCCGCCCCTCGGGCTCAGAGACCCCAGGGAACCAGCCGGCCGAAGTACATGACGCCGGTCCAGAGCACGAGCGAGGCTGCGGCCATCGCCTTGGCGGCCCCCGGCACGTCCTCGCCGGGCCCGACCTCATCGACCTGCCGCCCCACGCCCGACTTATAGAAGAAGAGAATGTTGAGCCCGGCGAGGACGATCAGGACGATCTTCACCTGGAGGTACAGATTGGTCAGCAGGACGTCGTAGGCGTTGACGCCGAACAGATTGGCCCCCAGACCGAGCGTGAATCCGAGGCCGCTGACGACTGAGAGCACGAACCCGAAGATCGACCAGGGGAGGAGCCGCCGGAACGGCGCGAGCGGCAGCTCTTTGGCGACCCCCAGCATGCGCAGATCGAACATCATGATGATGCCGAAGAGCAGCGCCATGCCGAAAAAATGCGTGATCTCCAGCAGCGGCCATCCCCAGGCGTTCTGGTTCAGGAAGCTGTTCAGCGAGGGCCAGTCGAGGATGTAGCGAAGCACGGCTTCCATAGCGTCATCGTCCTTTCCCGCTTACGCGATTGACCGGGCGGATCCGGCCTTCGGTTCCGCCAGCCCGACACGGCGGCCCAGAACCGCCCACCCGATGGCCAGGATGACCCCCGTCACGATCGCAGCCGCGGTGGCCTGAAGCTGGATGTAGGTGGAGTAGGCGCCCACGCGTCCGGCCACGATCGCCACGGCCCAGGACGCCATCACGACGACGGCCAGCGTCTTTGCCGCCGCCGGCTCTAATCCGCGCACCGCGGCCGGCCCACGAAGCACCTGCGCCGCAATCTTCCGCACGGCGATGACGGCGACGGCGACCGCCAGCATCTTGATGTAGAACACGGGCAGAGTGAGGAACTTGAACGGCTCGAGAACGAACAGCACCACGCCCGAGAGGGCGTTGATCCAGAAGCCGAGCCACATGAAGCGGAGGTAGCGCTCCATCGGCGCCAGCGGCATGTCGCTCGCGACACCGAGGATTCGGAAGCTGAAGGCCGAGCTCACGCCAACGACCATCGCCAGACCGATCGTGTGCAGTGTAATGTACAGCTGATACGCGAGAAGGGAGGGCGATTCACGCACCCAGACGGCAAATCCACTACTCTCAAGCGACTCGAGGATGCCCATGCTGCTCTCCTTTATCCTTCTCGTTGCCGGCGGAGGCGTCGCCGCCGAATCACCCTAGAAACCGCGTTCCCCGCCCTCGCCCTGAGCGGCCGCGGCCGTGCCGGCAAACAACTTCTTCCCGTCGGCCAGCGTCACGTCTTTGGCGTTGGCCCTCGCCGCGCCATTCTTGGCCTGGAAGCCGGTCACCGTGATCTGCGTGCCGACGGGCAGGAGGTCCTTGCGCCAGCCGCGCCGAAGGAGCGCCGTGGCGGCGCCGAACTCCAGGCTCCACGACTGCACCGTTCCGTCGGGCCGCTTCACGTCGATGTACAGCCACGCGTGCGGATTCACCCAGTCCATGCGCGTGATATTGCCAATCAACGTGACCGGCTTGTTGACGTCAAACTCCGCCGCAAAGGAATGGTGCGCCCTCGCCGGCGCCGTGATCAGGACCAGAGCGGCCATACCCATCGCTACGACGAACAGCTTCGTTCTCATGGAGTCACCTCAAACCGGCCGTTGCGCTCCGGCGCGGACGACGTCGAACGGCACAGCGAAGCCCGCGCGCCACACCCAATGGCCCCGAGGGTAAAGCCCCGCGCGGCTGGGCGCTATGACAACGGTCATACGAGCCGTTCTGCTGTCACGGAGAAGCTCTCGGGTCAGCCCGGCGATCCGAGTGTGCGGACATGTTCAGCAAACGGGATGCCGAGCGCGACGTGCGTTTCTCCCTTGCTTGCGCCGATATTCGCGGCGACAACGCGTCGCGGACTGCGAATTTTTTCACGCCCGCAGCGAAAATTTGCGGGTGCCGATCGCGCGTTTCGGCATCACGTCGTGCGGCGCGCGACAGATCTCACGCGCAGCAGCCGAGTGGTACGGACTCTGCTGGCTGTGCGGACGCGCGGCATCCGGCCCTCGGCGCTGCGAATTCGGATGACGACTGCCCCGACACCACCGACGCAGTTGGCACAGCCGCATACCGCCTCGGTGCACGGCGTGGCCGTCCTGGCGGCAGCCTCGATCTTCTTCCTCGACATGCAGCTGCCGCTCGGGCACGCCGTCGGCATCCTGTACGTGCTCGTCATCCTCATGGGGCTGTGGAGCCCCTCGCCGACTTTCCCGCTCGTCGCGGCGACCGCGGCAACGTTCCTGGTCGCCGTTGACGCGGTCGCCGGGTGGGGCCCGGAGACGCCGAGGTCGGTGTTCGTGAACCGGCCGCTGATGGTGCTGGTGTTCGTGGCCACGGCGGCCCTCGCCACGCACTTCAAGCGCCTCGAGCGACAGTGGTCCGCCAACGTCCAGCAGCTGGCCGATATCAAGCGAGCCCTCGACCACGCCGCCATTGTGGCGACGACGGACGCGACCGGCCGGATCACGTATGTCAACGACAAGTTCTGCGAGATCTCGAAGTACGCGCGCGAGGAGCTGCTGGGCCAGGACCACCGGATTATCAACTCCGGCTACCACTCGAAGGCGGTCATGCGCGACCTCTGGCACACGATCGCCGGCGGGCGCGTGTGGCACGGCGAGCTCCGCAATCGGGCGAAGGACGGCGCGTGCTACTGGGTCGACACGACCATCGTCCCGTTGCTGAACACACGCGGCAGGCCCTCCCAGTACATCGCCATCCGCGTCGACATCACTGCCAGGAAGACCGCGGAAGAACGCCTGGCCCAGCTGGCCGCGCTCGCCCGGGTGGGCCAGATGGCGGCGGTGGTCGCGCACGAAGTGCGAAACCCCCTCGCCGGCATCAAGGGGGCCATGCAGGTCATGATGTCGCGGCGCACGCCGGACGACCGCGACCTGCCTGTCATGCGCGACGTGGTGGCGCGCATCGATGCGCTCGGCGAGCTCATCAACGATCTGATGGTGTTCGCTCGACCGCGGCCGCCGAAGCCGAGCAGGTTCCCGGTGCGCCCGTTGTTGCTGGACGCGATTTCGACCCTGCAGCGTGACCCGGTCGGTGAATTCCTCGAAGTGACGGTCGAAGGGCCCGACCTCACGGTGACGGCGGATGCCGATCTGATACGGGCCAGCGTGCTCAACCTGCTCCTCAACGCCGCGCAGGCGATGGGCGGGCGCGGCCGCATCGCCGTAACGGTCGCGCAGTGGGACACGCAGTGCGTCCTCGAGGTCCGCGACAGCGGTCCGGGGATCCCGCCGGAGCTTCGTCAACAGGTATTCGAGCCGTTTTTCACGACCAAAGCCCGAGGGGGCGGACTGGGGCTGCCGATCGCACGACGGACGGCCGAGCTCCATGGCGGAACGCTGACGGTGTCGTGTCCGGAGGGCGGTGGCAGCATCTTCACGCTCACGATCCCGATGCACGCGTTGGCGATCTCCGCCTGACTGACCTCCCGCGCGGCGCAGACGGTGGTACCCTAGGACATCGCCACCCTCCAACGCTCCTCGTTCGAGCCCGGCGCGCACGCCCGCGACACTCCAGCTGCGCCGCCGGCAGTCGAGTTCGACCGCGTCTCCCTGGCCTTCAACGAGCATGTCGTCCTGCGGGACCTCAGCTTCGCGGTCGCGCGTGGCAGCATGCGCATCCTGCTGGGCGCCAGCGGCGCCGGCAAGTCGGTGATCCTCAAGCTGGCGCTCGGGCTGCTGCGGCCCGACGCGGGCCGGATCGTCGTCAACGATCAGCGGATCGACGAGATGCCGGAGCAGGATCTGCTGTCCCTGCGGGCCGACATCGGCATGCTGTTTCAGGAAAGCGCGCTCTTCGACTCGCTCACCGTGGCTGAGAACGTCGGGTACCGGCTCTCCGAAGAGACCGCCATGCCGGCCGATCAGGTGGGGCGCCGTGTCGGGGAGGTGCTGGACTTCATGGGGCTCGGTGAATACGCCGACCGCATGCCGTCGCAGCTGTCGGGCGGACAGCGCCGGCGCGTGGCGATCGCCCGCGCCATGGCCGCCAAGCCGCAGACGCTGCTGCTCGATGACCCGACGACCGGGCTCGATCCGATCATTGCGACGACCGTGAGCGACGAGATCGTCAAGCTGCGCGACCTCGAGCGCGTCACGTCCATCGTCGTCACGCACCAGATTCGCGACGCGTACTACGTGGCGACGCACGAGGCCGTGCGCGCGCGCGGAGACGTGCAGGTGGTCCCGCTCGAGGCGGGAACGCCGGAGCGCGCGGATTTCATGGTGCTGCACGAGGGCCGCATCCACTTCGAAGGGAGTGCCTCGGAGCTGCTGGCCTCCGAGGACCCGTATCTCAAAGAATTTCTCTTCATGACGCTGCCGCCGTGGTGAGCGCGGCGGCGTGCGCCGATGCTCACTCGACCGTGCGACGGTCGAGAAAGCTGGGCGCCAGCAGCACGGCATCGTCCACCTGATCGTCCTGAGCCTGCCGGCGCGCGTCAGCGACGACGATCGTGTCGGGCTCGCGGAAGTACAGGCAGTGCGCCCATGCCGTCATGCGCCGCGAATAGGTGTCCGGCTGGTATCCGGCGCGGCGGAGATTC
>Ga0156172_1131_pt3 | contig 52018 bp, 42 predicted proteins | sample RifCSPlowO2_12_FD_107825 | JGI IMG/M metagenome (GOLD analysis project Ga0156172, IMG submission 107825) | Acidobacteria bacterium RIFCSPLOWO2_12_FULL_67_14 | reverse complement strand
CCGCCTGGCGCCGGAGTACGTGGAAGTACTGCGCCGCCGTGCTGCAGTTGACGAGGCGCAGATTCACATCCGCTGCCGCCTGCAGCAGCCGCTCCGGTCGTGCACTCGAATGCTCCGAACCCTGGCCTTCGTAGCCGTGCGGCAGTAGAAACACCAGCGACGGCCGCAGCCCCCACTTCGCCCGGCTCGACGTGACGAACTGGTCGAGCATCACCTGGGCGCCGTTCAGGAAGTCGCCGTACTGCGCCTCCCACAGCACGAGACATCCCGGTTCGTACACGTTGTAGCCGAACTCGAAGCCGACCGCGGCGTTCTCCGAGAGCGCGCTGTTGTGAATCTCGAATGCCGCGCGGGCGCCTGCGAACGACTGCAGCGGCACGAACCGGTGGCCGCTCCCGGGATCGTGAAACACCGCGTGCCGCTGGCTGAAGGTGCCGCGCTCGACGTCTTCGCCGGTCATGCTGATCGCGATGCCGTCGGCGAGCACGCTGGCGAGCGCGAGCTCCTCGGCGGTGGTCCAGTCGACGGTCCGCGCGCCAGGGTCGGCGAGCGCGGCCTTCCGGCGGTCGCGGGCGCGCTGAAGCTTGCGGTGAAACGTGAAGCCGGCGGGTGGCGCCAGCAGCGCGTCGTTCAGGGAACGGAGCCGATCGAGCGGGACGCCGGTGTCGATCCGGGCGGCGGCGCGCGGCGGCGCAGGCTCCGGCAACTCGGCGGAGGATTCGACCTCGGGCGCGAGCGACTGATACATCGCTTCGAGCGTCGCGAAATGCTTCCGGGTGATCGCGTCCGCGCGCTCGCTCGGAATCTGCCCCTGCCGCGCCTGCACGTCGGCCCAGAGCGATCGGACGGTGGGGTGAGCCGCAATCCCGCGGTACATGAGCGGCTGCGTGAACGCCGGCTCGTCGCCCTCATTGTGGCCGTGGCGCCGGTAGCCGACGAGGTCGATGAGAAAATCGCGCTGGAACCGTGTGCGGTATTCCCACGCCAGGCGCGCCGCCTCGAGGCAGGCCACGGGATCGTCCGCGTTGACATGGACGATGGGAATCTTGAAGCCGCGCGCCAGCCCGCTCGCATAGCTCGTGCTGTACGACTCGGCCGGCGTGGCCGTGAACCCGAGCTGATTGTTGGCGATGATGTGAATCGTCCCGCCGGTGTCATAGGCGGCGAGCCGGGAGAGGTTCAGCGTCTCGGCGACGACGCCCTGTCCCGGAAAGGCGGCGTCGCCGTGGATGAGGACCGGCAGCACGATGCGGCCGTCGAAGACGGGTTCTCCGGGCCGATCGGTCCGTGTTCCGGCGGCGCGCGCCATGCCTTCCACGACCGGGTTCACCGCCTCCAGGTGGCTCGGATTCGGCACCAGGGTGACGAACATCTGCCCGCGCGGTGTCGACGTGCGCGCGCCCGCGTGGTACTTGACGTCGCAGCGCCAGCCGAGATCGAGCCGCACCGCCTCGTGCTGAATGCGGTCCTTGAACTCCGCAAGGATCTCGGCGTACGGCGTGTCGAGCACGTGGGCGAGCACGTTCAGACGCCCGCGATGCGCCATGCCGAGCACGATGTGCCGCACGCCCCGATCGCCGGCGCCGCTGATGATCTCGTCCAGAATCGGGACGAGCATGTCGAGCCCTTCGATCGAGAAGCGCGTCTTGCCGGGAAACACGCGATGGAGAAACTGCTCGAAGACTTCGACCTGCGTGATGCGATCCAGCAGCGCGTCGGCGCTCTGCGGATCCGTCGTGGGCAGGAAGCGGCCCGACTCGACGGCATGACGCAGCCAGACGCGCTCTTCGGGGACGAACACCTGCGCCAGGTCGAAGCCGGTGGTGGAGCAGTAGACGCGCCGCAGCGTCTCGATCGCGTCGAACGCGCTGGCCGTGCTCTCGGCTACGACGCCGCCGGCGAGCCAGGCGGGCAGGCGCTTCAGGTCCTCATCGGTGAGTCCGTGGGCGGCCGGTGACAGCGAGGGGTCGCCGGGCGGGTCCGATCCGAGCGGGTCGGTGCGCGCCGCCAGATGTCCGTACCGCCGGATGCACTCGGCCAGGTTGGCGGCGCCGACGACGGCGTGCAGGGTGGACGGGATGCCGGAGGGCTCGGGCTCGCGGGCATCCACCGGCTGCCAGCTCTCGAAGACGGCGCGCGTGGCAGCGTCAACTGACTCGGGGTTCTGGCGGTAGCGCTCGTACAGCTCGACCACGTACCCGGCATTGACGCCCTGAATCGACTCCAGCTTCATGGCCTCTTCTATCGTACCCTCATATACGAGGACTCCGCAGTTCGATACGGGCCACAGAGGCACAGAGCCACAGAGGCGGGCGGACACGTACCCGACTCGATCAGAGCATCACGCGGCGAACCCCACGCAGTGCAGGATCTGCTCGGTGAGTTGGGCATGTAATCCATCACGCATCTTCTCTGTGCCTCTGTGTCTCTGTGGCCCGTCAGCGGAGTGCAGAGAGCCGGCGAAGCGCTGTTTCCTTCACCGCGACCGGAATCAGCGGGAAGGTGCCCAGGATGTGCTCGAAGTCGGCGCTGCCGATCGCGTACAGGTGCGCCACGATCGCCTGCAGCTCCGGATACTCCGTCATGTCGTCGACAGGCTCACGGCCGCGCATCAGCGCGCGCGCCAGCCGGGCGATCCTGGCGAACCATGGATGCCGCGCATCGAGGAAAGGCAGTGGCAGCCGCGAGACCAGGGCCGTGGTGACATGGGTGTTGACGCGCAGCCGGATCAGGTAGTTGGCGACGAAGCTGTTCAGGAGCGCGCAGACGACCTGCTGCGCGTCCGCAGAGAGCGTCGACTTCAGGCAGAAGAGCGTGTGGGTGGTCACCACGCGCGCGGGAACGACGGCGGCAATCAGCGTGAGGCGGTTCGTGGCGCTGGCGACGTCCCGGTACGCGACCCGGGCGCGCCTGGGGATGTGGGGCGCCGATCCGGCAGCGACTTCGTACCGGCAGGCGTTGACCTCGGACCGGAAGGGCTGAATCTGTTTGCCTTCCAGAACGGGCCGCACATCGCCGCGGCCGCGGAACGGCCTGAACAGGCCGCGATCGTCGGTGGCATTGAGCTCCCGCCCGAACTCGAGGCCCCATCCCTCCGGGGCGCCGGCGCACGGGATGCTGCCGCTCGTGGCTTCGACGATGCGGAGGTCGTGCTCGGTGGCAAGCTCAGGAATGCCCAGATCGTCCGGACCTGATATCCGCGACAGCAGCGGGCGCGAGATCAGCAGCGGGCGTGCGTCGCGTTCGAGATCCTCGCCCCGTGTCACGCCAAAACGGCACGCGACCGTATCGGTCGGCTGCCCCGCGGTGCACGTCAGCACGGCGAAGCGGAGGCTGCGGTGGATCGGAAAGAAGCGGCGCCGGTTGTCCAGTCCGGTGATCGAATCGATCCTGGCCCGGTCGAACAGGTGGCGCCGGAGTGCGGCCGCGCCTGCGTCGGCCAGCACCCCGGAGGGCAGGACGAGCCCGATCCGTCCTCCCTTCTTCACGAGCTGGAGCGCCCGTTCCACGAACAACTGGTAGCGATTGAGATGCGAGCGGGCGTCGAGGCGATAGACGCCGGCCTCGCGCACGAAGCCGGTGAACTGGTGCGCCGTCAGCCTCCGTCCGGCGCGCACGGTCTCGTCTCCGCTGTCTCCGCGGACCATGTCCCACGGAGGATTGCCGATGACGGCATCGAATCCCGGAGAGGCGAGTCGCGCCCCTTCCTCGTCGGAGAAGACCTCTGGAAACGCAAGCGGCCAGTGAAGGAAACTGTGGCGGGCCGCCGCCGCTCTCGAGTGCTCCAGCAGCGGCTCGGCGACGCGTGCCGGCAGTGAGCCGCCGCGCCCGAGCAGGCGGTCGCGCAACTCGCCGAACACGCCTGCAGTGAGCGGGGTGGCCGCCTCCCAGAACCAGCCGGCGCACCAGAGATCGAGCACGCTCGACCATCGTCCGAGCGGCGATTCCGGCGCGTTAAGCGCCTCGATCGTCCTTCCCTTCCCGGCCACGATGGCCGCGGATTCGTCCGGTTGCCGCGCGAGCGCCAACCGCGTGCGCACGGCCTGTTCGAGCGCGGGTGTCGCGTCCAGGCTGTCGTAGAGCGGAGTGGGAGCCGCCCGGCGCCGCGGCTCCCGCGTTCGAGTCGGCTGCCGGACGAGGTCGTCGAGGGTGGCGCCAATGAGGCTGTCGCCCGCCACGAGATGGTGATCGAGGAACGTGAGCGGGCGATCGGACGCCAGCGTTCCAAGCCAGAGCGACAGCCGGGCAAGCTGCACGGCCATCGGATTCACGTCGACGCCGAAGAGGCAGCGCATCGCGATGTCGCGGCGGAGCGCCGTTCGGTCCCCGTCCGTCACATCGCCGGAATGCCAGCGGCCGTCGCGGACCAGGCTGGCCTCGGCCGCCGCCGCGAGATACCGGCATGCCGCAACGAGAAACGCGCCGCTGCCCATGGCCGGGTCGAGTACCCGCAGCTCGAGGATGTCGTCGGCGCTTCGACCGGCGACCAGCGGCTCCAGCGTGTGACGGACGAGAAACGCCGTCAGGAGGCGAGGGGTATAGAACGTGCCGCTCGACTGGCGGTTGTCGCGGTTGCGGACCAGACTGGCCCCTGCCGCGGCCCGCTTCGATTCTGCGTCCGTGCCTGCCGGTTCGTACTCGAGCACACGCTCGTACACGGCGCCGAGCTGTTCCACGTCGAGATCGCCGTACGAAATACGGGTGCGGCTTCCGGCAGCCGGTGTGCTGCCCAGCGCAAGAACCGCCTGGCCCATGATCCGGTCGCCGATCCGCGTACGGTCGAACGCGCTCGACTGAGCCGGGGAGAACAGGCGGCCGTTGAAGGCCGTGACCTGCAGCTCTCCGGTGTGGCACCCGGCATGCGCGAGCCGGGAGATCGCCAGCACCGCCTCCCAGATCCCGGAGTAGCGGCCTCCGGCGAGCAGCGTGGTGACGATGCCTTCGATCGTGTAGCGCTCCCGGTAAATGGGATGCCACACCGGAACAAGCCCGCGCGCCTCTGCGAACAGAAGAAACAGCACGCGGTAGAGCACCGTCAGCGACTGCTCGAACAGGGCCCGGGGCGATCGGGACGGCTCGCGCTGCGCGACCGCTCCGAACAGCGTGTCGAGCGCTTCGAGCACGCCGCTGCCGAGCGCCCGGCAGACTTCGGCGCCGTACCTCGCCGAGAGCGCGACCGCGCGCTCCAGGAGCGACGGGCGGCCGGCGAAGGCGTCCGCGCGAACCGTCGTCCAGAACAGCGTCCGCACATCGTCTGCATACGGCAGCAGCGTCAGGTCGAACTCGAGGTGCTGGCGCGTCCACGTGTGATGCGCGTCGACCAGCCGCAGGGAGGCGCCGTTGCAGCAGAGGCACCAGCGCGCGTCAGCGCGGATGCCATCGAGAATCGCGCCCCGCCAGGCCGCGTCGAGCGGCGCGTTCCACTGGAGGATGACGACCGGAACAACGTCCGCCGCAGCCGCCGCGTGCACGATCGTGCGATCGGCCTCGTCGATCCGGCGCCGGATGTCGAACCCCAGAAGCTTCAGCAGCGGAATCACCGCGATCTCACCGATCGCGCGAATGCTCGAGGCCGGCCCCAGCGTCGCATGTCTGCGCTCCGACCAGACGTCCAGGGCCCGCACGACCTGTGGCGGCGGCGCTGCCGCCCCAGGCAGTTCGTTCAGGCGGCGCTCGATGAAGCTCGAGGTCAGCAGTCGTCCTCGAACGCCGGCGATCATGTCACTCCATGAGGGCGCCGAAGCCCAGGTCGAACGAGTCGACGCGAGGGTCGGCGCTGTCGGCGAGCTCGGCGAGACGCGCGCGCGACCGCCGCAGCGCGTCCTCGAGCTGACGTGATTGTGCGGCTGCGATGCGCTCGTTCGAGCGGGTGAAGAGCCCGCCCTGCAGCAGGCAGGCGGCAAGACGCCCGTGGTCGGCTTGAAGCGCCGTCACCAGGGCGCCTTCGCGGGCGCGCCAGCAGGCCAGGGGGCGTCGAAGCTCTGCCCGCAGGCCGCGCAGAGACAGGGCGCACGCACGTGAGATGGCGCGCTGCACCACCGGTTGGTCGGGATCGAGCAGCGCCCGCACGGCTGCCGGCTCGTGTCCGCCTCGAAGCGCCGCCACGAGCGGGATCAGCGTCTGCCACAGAAGACGGCCGTGAGCGCCGGTGAAATGCGCCCTGAATGCCCACACGCACTGCGGCGGGCCGGTTCGGCCGCGCCGCCGACGGATACGGGCGATCGCCGGCCGGTCGTCGGAACCGGGATGCCTTTCGGCATTCCGCAGTGCGCGGGCGATCTGAATGCGCCGCGCTTCGGTTTCGGCCTGGCGCCTGACGTCGACCGTGACAACGTGTGGAGCGACCGCGGCAGGCGCGACGGGATCCGGCAGCGGCGCAGCATCGAACACTGAGGAGGCCACGTGTTGTTCATCGGGGAGACGGGCGAGAAGGCCCATCGACCCGCGAAGGCGGCTGATCCGGCTGACGAGACGCGCCAGCACCGAGTGCTCGCACGTGCCGGCTGCGACGAGATGAATGACGTGAACGCGCCGCCTCTGCCCGAGCCGATCGACCCGCCCCGCGCGCTGCTCCAGCCGAAGCGGAGTCCACGGAAGCTCCAGATTGATCACCAGCCGGCAGCGGTGGTGCAGGTTCAGCCCCTCGCTGCCGGCGTCGGTCGCCAGCAGCAGCCGCGCCCGGCCGTCGTTGAACCGGCGCAGCGCGTCAGCCCGCTCTCGCGCCGTCAGCCCGCCGTGGAGCTCGACCGCATCCATGCCGCCGAGCGCCTGCGCCAGCCGGTTCAGCGTGTCGCGGTATTCGGTGAACACGATGGCGGGCTCGCGCGTTCGGCGCAGGAACCGCCGGAGCGCCGCAATCTTGCTTTCCGCGGCGGCCGCCGCCTGGGCCAGGTGGAGCAGACGTTCGAGAAGGCGCCGTTCGTCGGCGACGTGCGTCAGGCCAGGCGTTCCCAGCACCGCAGACGGTTCCTCGTCGCCAGTGTCCGGGGGACCAAAAGGCAGCGCCGGCTGCGCGGCGACGCTCTCTGTTGTCGCAAGCATCGCCAGCCGCCTGGTAATCGATCGGGCGAGCGAGTCGGGGCTGCTGCATGCGCGCCGGGCCAGCAGCGACGCCACGAGCCGTGCTCCGGGGCGCGCTCCGCTTGAACCGGCCCAGACCTGCCGGGTGTAGGCAAGCAGCGCCTCGTGCATGGCGGCCTCGGCCGCCGTCGTGCGCACGCGGAGCAGTCGGCCACGAACCGGGCGCGCCACCCCGGCGTCCGACCTCGTCCGACGGAACGCCACGAGCGGTTCGCTGGCCGTCAGGCGGCCCAGATCGCACAGGCGATCGAATGCGCGGTCGTCGCCTGAATGAGGCGTCGCGGTCAGCATGACCACGACGCGTGCGCGCCGGCCGAGCATCCCCGCGGCCGCCGCACGGTCCGACCGGCCAGCGAGGTTGTGCGCTTCGTCGAGCACGACGATGTCCCAGGTGAGCCGTTCGAGCGCGCGGACGACCTCGGGGCGCTTGACGAAGTCGATCGACGTGATCACGAGCGGCTGGAGCGCCCACGGGTTGACGTCGGGAGGCAGCCGGGCGGCGGCGTGGGCGACGCCGTACGCGTCGAAGACGACCGGGCCCAGTCCAAAGCGGTGGATGAGCTCGCCGCACCACTGTTCCCGCAGTCCGGCCGGACAGATCACGAGCGCTCTGGCGGCCGCGTTGCGCGACAGGGTTTCGGCAATCATGAGCCCTGCTTCAACGGTCTTGCCGAGCCCCACGGCATCGGCAATCAGGAAGCGGCAGCCGTGGCCGTTCAGAAGGGCGAGCGTCGGCTCGAGCTGAAACGGAATGAGATCCAGATCCGCGCGAGTGGCCGCGGTGAGGGACGCCCAGGAGGGCTGTGCGTCGGCCAGCAGCCGGCGCGCCGAGTGCCGCCATCGTGCCGTGCGGACGAGGCGCGGTCGTGGCGCCGCGCTGAAGCGGCGAACGGGTTCGAACGGCAAGAGAAATCGGGCCGTCGCCGTGCGGTTGGCCGCGCTGCAGCCGACCGCATCGACGGTGGTGATGCCGCCGTCGATGCGATGCCGGACGACCCGCCATCGCTCGTCACGCACGCCAAGCACGTCGCCGCGCCGGAGGTTCACGTCCGGCGCGAGTGCAGGACGGATTCCCGCGCAGTCCGCCCGGCAAATCGCGGAGACAGAGGCAAAGGTGTGCGGAAACTGCCAACGGGCCTCGGGCGGGTGTGGTCCTTTTTTGCGACGTTCGTCAGCTCGTCTGATCGTAGAGGCCGGGCTTCAGCCCGGCCTCTACGATGAACCTGCCGACCGCAGGCGGGCGACGGTCGCTCCGAGATGGGACTCCGAGGCATCCCAGAACTCCTCGACCAGGGGATGCCGCTCGAGCGCCTGGTGGACGATTCCGCGCTGAATCCCTTTTCCTCGCCCGTGAATCAGGCGCACCTCGCGGAGGCCGGCGGCATGTGCGGCGCTGACGTACTCCTCGACGACGGACCTGGTGTCGGAAGGAAGGAAAGCGTGAAGATCCAGGGTCCCGTCAATCGGGACGCGGTGGGGGCTATCAAATCCCAAATCCCAAACCCCAAATCCCAAAGAACTACTGCTCGTATTTGGCCGTCACCACCGTTTTGATGCCGCCGCGGACCGAAAAATCCCCCACCACGGTCATCCGCCGCGGCTGGCAGGCGGCAACCAGATCGTCCAGGATCTCGTTGGTAACCGCCTCATAGAAGATGCCGCGGTTGCGGAACTCGATGATGTAGTACTTCAACGATTTCAACTCGATACAGCGATCGCCCGGGACGTACGTGATGCGGATCTCGCCGAAGTCGGGAAGCCCGGTCTTGGGACACACCGAGGTGAACTCGGGGCACGCGATCGCGATTTCGAACTCCCGTCCGGGGCGCGGATTGGGAAACGTCTCGAGGACCTTCGTGCTTGACACGCCGCGAAATTCTAGCACTTTGGGCCGAAATCGACGGGTTGAGGCACGCGTTTCGTTGACACCCACCATCGCGCGAGATAGCATTACCGCGGTTTTGCCACAAGTTTCCGCCGCAGTGTGAGCGCGCGCGCAGCTGCGACCGGCCGAAGAATTGACGCGCATCAGCAAGGGGGACGTGATGGCTGAGGCCCGGAGAATGGGCAAGTCCGAACTCTTTTCACATTTCGCCGATCGCTTCGAGATGAAGCGTACGCAGGCGCGCGAGTACTTCGACGAGCTGACCAGCCTCGCCGAAAAGGAGCTGAAGCGAGCGGGCGAGTTCGTGCTCCCCGGCATGGTGAAGCTCGTCGTGCAGAAGCGGAAGGCACGCATGGGGCGCAACCCGGCAACGGGTGAGGCCATCAAGATCCCGGCGAAGACCGTCGTCAAGGCGCGGATCGCCAAGCAGCTCAAGGACACGGTCCTGCCGAAGAAGTAAGGGCCCGGCAGGGGCCTCTCACAGCCGTGCGCGTTCCCCCAACCCGGCGCCCTGGCGCCGGGTTTATTTTTTTCGTGTAGAGCTAGACGGCTTCGAGCCGCTGGGGGCGGGCCTTCGTGAGCGGGAACCGCAGGGTGAACGTCGTGCCGACGCCCACCTCGCTCTGCACCGAGATCGTTCCGCCGAGCTGCTCCACGATCTTCTTCGAGATGGCCAGACCGAGGCCGAGACCGCGGCGTTTGGTGGTGACAAAGTCCTCGAAGATCGTCTCGAGGCGCTCCTTCGGGATGCCGTACCCCGTATCCGCCACTTCGATCACCGCGTGGCTGCCGTCGCGCGTGCTGCGGACCACGACGCTTCCGCTCGGCGGCGTCGCCTGCAGTGAGTTCGTGATCAGATTGCGGTAGACGCGATTGAGCGCGTACAGGTCGGCGTCGATGTACAGCGGCCCGAGAACGAGCTCCTGCTCGATCCGCAGGCCGGCGGTCTCGGCGGTTGTCTGCATCGACTCGACAAGGTCGGCCAGCCCCTTGTTGGTGTCGATCGGGAACATCTGCAGCGGGATGGGACGCGCGACGTTTCGGAGATCGTCGAGCACCCGCTTGACCTGCGCCAGCTCGCGCTCGATCGTGCGCTTGAACGTCTCGCGGTATTCCACATCGTCGAACATCTTGATGATCAGCTTGCAGCTGTTGCCGATGTTCTGAATCGGATGCGAGAGGTCGTGGACCAGGCCGATCGAGATCCGCCCGAACATCGCCTGCCGCTCCTTCTTCCGGACGTCCTCCTGCAGCTCCACCAGCCGGTCGGCCATGTTGTTGAACGCGACGCCGAGCTGGCCGATCTCGTCCTTCGACTCGACGGCGACCCGCTCATCGAGCCGGCCTTCCGCCAGCGCCCTGGTGCCGCGCGTCAGGGCGAGAATGGGATCGATGAAGCGGTAGCCAAAGACGTAGCCGACGCCGAGCATGACCATCAGCGCGATGGTGATGGCGATCCCGAGCTGCCACTGCAGGTAGATGGGAATCGCAAACGCCTCGGACCGCGGCTGCTCGACGATGACGGTCCAGCCGAGCGAGGGCAGGCGCGCGGCAACGCCCAGCACCGGCCCCCGCTCGTCCGAGTACTGACCGAAGGCGGTTTCCCCGCTCGGTGCCGCGCCGTCGCCTCCGGACATGAGCGAATGTGTGCGCAGGTTGTCGCCGCGCGCGACGCGCGACTTCGCCGCCGGATTGCCGTGGGCGAGCAGCTGCCCGTCGCCCGTGACGACGAGGGCGTAGCCGGCATCGCCAACGCGGATGCGATCGACCATGCGCCAGAGCTCCTCGAGGTTCAACCGGCCCACGAGCCATCCGCCTTCTTCATCCTGCAGCCTGACGGCGACGATCGACGTCGGCAGCAGGTCGTCGTCAACGGAGAAGCGCGACATCAGCACGCCCTCGAAAGCGACACCCTCGGAGCCCGGCACGCTCACCGTCGGCGCGCCGAGACGGCTGGACACCGTCGGGATGCCGTTGTCGTCGACGAGGGTCAGCTCCTTGAACTCTGGAAACTGGAGAACGAAGTTCTTGAGGATGCGGTCTTTCTGCCACTGCTGGAGGCCGGTCTGCTGCAGGTCGGCGCCGACGGCCTTCAGAATCTTGACGCTGCCGGTCACGTAGAGCTCGATCTGCTCGGCCACCTGGCGGGCGACGTTGAGGTTGCCCAGGATCACCGCCTGCTGGGCGCCCGTCCGCAGGGAATAGATCGAGACGGCACCGTAGCCGAGCAGCGGCACGACGGCCGCGGCGGCCAGCAGCAGCGCGAAACGGGTGGAAATGCGGGTCACTGAGTGGAAACGGGCTGTCTATCGGTGTTTTCGGTCCATTGAGGAATTGTGAACAGGGGGTCGCCACCGGATGATGGAATGTTGAATTGACGCCGTACGGCTCGTGCGCGCTCGTTCCAGGCGAGAAAAAGCGCGGGGGGGTCATCGAGGAGCACGCGCTGGAGCCGGCCGACCGCGGATCGCGTGGCCGCTTCATTCGTGGACGAGCCAAGGAGCTCGAAGAGCCGCAGCGCCTCTGCGTTGGCGTACCCGAAAGCGTGAAGCCCTTCGCGGCGCGGCGCGCCCCAGAAGATGTGGGGGCGCGCGAGGGCGGGCCCGCTAATCATGTCGACCAAGACGGCTTCGAAGCGTCCTTCGCTGATCCGCAAGCTGTACTCCTCCGGCGGCAGCGGGTCGAACTGAACATCGACGCCAATGTCGTACAGCTGCTTCTGAACCTCCAATCCTATGCGTTCCAGGAGGCTGAATTCAGCAGGCAACAGGCAGGTGAACCGCAGCCGCGCAGGCGGGCGGTTGGCGTCATCAGATCCGGGCTGAAGCTGATAGCCCTCGGCCTCAAGTGCCGACACCGCGCCGCGCGGATCGAATCCGAACGGTTGCACGGAGGAGTCGTATGCCCAGTGCTGCGGCCAGATCGGTCCGGTCGCCGGATGTCCCTGCCCCTGCAACACGTTCGCGATTAAGGCCTCGCGGTTGATAGCCGCGTTGAGCGCACGTCGCACCGCTGGCGATCGAAAGGACGTTGCGCGCGCGTTGAAAGCGATCAGAAACTGAAAACTTCGCGCGAACGAAATCACCTGAATGTCATCGTTCTGAATGAACTCAACCGCTTCCGGAGGTACATCGGTGACCATGTCAACTTCGCCGCGGAGCAGCCGCGCCCAGGATGTCCTCAGGTTGTCTGACACCAGGACGACGATGCGGTCAATTTTCGGAACACCGAGGTAGTACCGGTCGAAGCGCTCCAGTTCCGCGCCTGAAGAATCCCTTCGCGTAAGCCGAAACGCTCCGGTGCCGACGCCGTCAGGACCGAGGCTGAGCGGCAGATCCAGGTCGTCCGGAAGAAACGCTGATGGCTTAGACAACTCGACCACCAGCTGCAAGGCTCCGTCGGCGCTTATGGAAGTTATGTCGGTCACCGACGGATACAACGCCCGGTTTGCGGGTAACGCAACGGCACGGCTCAGCGCTTCGGCGGCAATTGTCGCAGTCAGAGGTGTTCCATCGTGGAATGAGACGCCCGGCCTCAGATCGACGCGCAGACGACGGCCGTTATTCTCCCAGGTCCATTTCTCAGCCAGGCGTGGGACAGCGCGTCCATCAACGCTCATGTACGATTGCGTCAGCCCCTCGAGCGTCAGCCCGGCGATCAGTTGCCCAAGACCGAGACTAGCACTAGCTACACCTCCTTCGGGAAATCCGATCGTAAGTGCAGACGGTTCACTCTGTCGTTGTGGAGAGGGATTGCAGGCGGAAGAGGCGAGGGAAAAAATGACGCCGCACCAGACCTGCAGGGTGGTGCGGCGTATCGAAGCAAAGAGTTGCCGGGTCGAAGCCCGGACAGGACTTCTTACCTCTTGTCCTGAGGTGAGCCACCTTCCACAATCCACGGGCAAAAGTTCTGCGGCTTCCGAGTCGTCGTCGCCTTCTTGATAACGGTGAGTTTCATCATTCTACTCCGTTTCTGGTGAGTGGCCGATGGTTACGCGATAGCTGCGACGGTGCGTTCCGCCAGGCTGACCACAGCCGACTCGAACGCACCCTTGTGACATGACGGCTGATACATGTCACCAAGCTCGGTGTGTCCCGCAACGGAGCAGCCGCCGCCGCACACGGGGATGAACGAACAGTCTCCGCACTCGTCCTTGCGGGGGCTGAGCCGATCGAAGCGCTCGGCCGCGGCCTCCTGCCAGGACTCCTCATGGCCGTCGATGTGGCCGACCGATTCGGTCTTGGCGCCGGTGAATCCGGGGCAGGCGTAGATCGATCCGTCGGGCCCGAGCGTGTAGGCATGCCGCCGGTGGATCTCGCACGGCCCCATGTGGACGCCGTCGGGTGTCGGAAAGCCGCGCTTCCGCGTCTCGCTCCGCAGGAAGGCCATCTTCTCGTCGGCGAAGTGACAGGAGTCGCAGACGCTCGACCCTTTCAGCGCGCCGGCGCCTGCGGTGGTCATGCAGGTTCCATTCAGCGGCTTGCCACTACTGCCAACCGCCGTGAGCGGAATCACCCCCTTGGGGGCTGCCTCGGCGAACGACTTGATGATCGGCTTGAAGTTGACGCGCGCGATCTTGTCCGCGAACTCCTGCTCGCGGAGGAAATCGAGCAGGGCCGGGTAGCTGTCGACCGACGACTCGTCGAAGTTGCCGCCGATGGTGATCGGCACCAGGTGCGCCACCTGGCGGACGTTCTCGATGATGCGGTCGAACGTCCCCTGCCGGCCGCGCAGCGGACGCATGCGGTTGTGCGTGTCGCGGTCGCCGTCGAGCGTGATCTTCACGCCGTAGAGGCCGCGGGGCACGAGACGGTTGACCACCTCGGGCGCCAGGAGCAGCCCGTTGGTGATGAGGCTGATGCCCGGCTCGACTCCGCGCGCGGTGCACAGCGCGTGGCACTGCTCGGCCAGGTAGTAGGCCACCGGCAGGTTCAACAGCGGCTCGCCGCCGAACAGCGTCAGCACGAACTTCTCGGGACGGATCTCGTCCAGCCGCTTCTCAATCCAGCCGACGACGTCGCGGGCCGTCTCGAGCGACATCTTCTCGGCGAACTTGTTGTGGTCCCCGTGGTCGCCCTGGAAACAGTAGTCGCACGCGAAGTTGCACTGGAGCGTCGTCAGGACGGTCACGCGGAGCTGCTCGGTGTCCTCGCGGAGATCCTGGAAGTACTTGCTGAGGGCGGCGCTCTCGTCCTCGCGGCTCCCGACGACGAATCCGTTCTCCACGAGCGTCTCGATCGTGCCCAGCTCCTCCTGGTTGAAGGCGGAGTCGCCGCGCGCGATGCGGGCCAGCAGCCCGCTCACCTCGTTCGACGCGACGAGCTGCGCGTCAGAGAAGGTGTTCATCAGGAACACCTCGTTCCGGTCCGCCAGCGGCACGTGCACGTTGAATCGCGAGAGCTGCATGTGGTCTCCGGGCTGCTGCAGGCGGGCACCCGGACGACGGGCGTTCCCTGCGGCTGTTCGTTCAGCTAGGCAACGGATGTGCCGCGGCGGGTGTGCACGGATTCGGAAGCGGACATCGAGAATTTGCGAAGGGATACGCGCGATCGGCAGGCGGCTCGCCAATACGGGCGCTCGGCGCGCCCGGCCAAGGGGTTGCCGGGACCCTCACTTACAGCGGTTGTGTGTAGCTGTTACCCCTTGTTCCGGAAGATGTTGCGAGGCAAGACAGGCCTATCGGGTGGCGGCCAACTTCTTGGCCCGTGCTGCAACTCCTTGACTGACGGCAAGCGACTCCACAACCGGTTTCATACCCGACCACGGGCACCGATTTCGTACGTAGTGCCGGGCTTCAGCCCGGCTAAAGCCGGGCACTACGTCGGTTATGAAACCGCTTCTGTTCCTAATTTCCGCGGATCTTGCGGGCGAGCTCCCGGATCTCGAGCCGATCCATCTTGAACTTCAGGGTGCTCAGCGGGATGCCGAGCGCACGGGCGGTTGCAGTCACGTTCCATGCCGACTTCTCGAGTGCGCGGATGACGAAGTTGCGCTCGAAGGTCGAGACCGCCTGCTCCAGCAGGTTCTCGGAGCCGCCGGACGGCTGCGCAGCGAGCTGGGCGACGTGCAGCTCGTACGGCAGGTCTTCATCCGAGATCCAGTCGCGGTCGGACACGGCCACGAGCCGCTCGATCAGGTTCTCCAGCTCGCGGATGTTGCCGGGCCACCAGTAGCTGCTCAGAATCTGCAGCGTGGAGTCGGCGATGCCCTGGATATTCTTGCGGAACTTGACGCTGTAGCGCCCGACGAAGAACCGCGCCAGCTCGGGTACATCGTCGATGCGGTCGCGGAGCGCCGGCATCCGGAGCGGGATCACGTTCAGGCGGTAGTACAGATCTTCGCGGAAGGTGCCGTCCTTGACCGCCTTGTCCAAGTCAGTGTTGGTGGCCGCAATCAGGCGGAAGTCGGTCTTGATCGGATGCGTGCCGCCGACCCGTTCGATCTCGCCCTCCTGAATGGCGCGCAGCAGCTTCGCCTGCAGCTCGTAGCGGAGGTCCCCGACCTCATCGAGAAACAACGTGCCGCCGGCGGCCAGCTCGAACTTCCCGAGCTGCTGGCGGATGGCGCCGGTGAACGAGCCCTTCTCGTGCCCGAACAGCGTGCTCTCCACCAGATCCCTGGGAATGGCGGCCAGGTTGACGGCGACAAACGGCGCGTCGGCCGCGCCCGACTCGCGGTGGATGAGGCGCGCGAGCAGCTCCTTGCCGGTGCCGCTCTCGCCGAGGATCAGGACGGTGGCCGACAGCCCGGCGACCTTCCGGGCCATCTCGATGACATCGCGGGTCGCGCGGCTCGGTCCGACGACGAACTCGCGGTCGACCTGTTCGGCCACCTCGGCACGGAGCCGCATCACATGGCGGTTGAGATCCTGCCGCTCGCTGGCGTTCGCGACGAGCGTCCGAAGCCCTTCGAGGTCGAAGTCCTTGGAGATGTAGTGATACGCGCCATGCCGCATGGCCTCGATCGCCGCATCCAGCTCCTTGATGACCGAGATCACGATCACCTCGACGTACGGATAGTTCTCCTTCGCGATCTTGAGGACCTCGAATCCGCTGATGCCCGGCAGGCGGACGTCGAGCAGCATCAGGTCGACATCTTCCTTTTCCATCATCTGCAGGGCCGCTTCGCCGGTCGCGGCGCGCAGAATCCGGTACTGCGCTTTGAGCAGAACGGTCAGCGTGTCCCGCATCCCCTCGTCATCGTCGACGATGAGGACGGTCTTTTTTCGTTCGGACATGGAGCGGCCGCGAGTATACCGCCTCCTTGACACTTGCGAATTGCGTCCGATAAGGTCGGGTGGTGACCGTCAGGAGGGCCCGTTGTCCAACTCCTACGATGTCGTCATAGTCGGCGCCGGCACGGGCGGGTACGTGGCTGCCATTCGCGCGGCGCAGCTCGGCCGGCGGGTCGCCGTTGTCGAACGGCAGACGTCGCTCGGCGGCACCTGCCTCATCTGGGGGTGCATCCCCACCAAGGCGCTGCTCGAACACGCGCACGCGTTCAAGGTCGTTCAGAACGCGAAGGAGTGGGGCGTGGTGGTGCCTCAGGGCACGCCGGCGATCGACATGCGCCAGGTGCACGCGCGGAAGGACAAGATCGTGTCCGGCCTGACGCGCGGCGTCGAGTTTCTGTTCAAGAAGAACAAGATCGACTGGATCCGCGGAACCGCGCGGCTGACCCGCGGCGGTGTGGACGTCTTCGAGGGCGACAAGCAGACGCTCCGCGCGGAGCAGATCGTCGTGGCGACCGGCTCTTCGCCGCGGAGCGTGCCCGGCATCGAGCTCGATGGCACGCGCATCATCACGAGCGACGAAGCGATCCATTTGAGCGAGGTGCCGAAATCGCTGGTGATTCTCGGAAGCGGCGCGGTCGGCGTGGAGTTCGCGTCGATCTACCGGCGCTTCGGCAGCGACGTGACCGTCGTCGAGCTGCTGTCGAGGCTCGTGCCCGGGGAAGATGAAGCCGTCTCGACGGAGCTGGAGAAATCGTTCCGGAAGCAGGGCATCAAGACTCTCACGGGGACGCGGGTCACCGGCGCGTCCGTCTCTCCCAGGGGCGTCGATCTGGAGGCCCGGATGCCCGACGGCCGCTCGCAGACGCTGACGGCGGACATCGTGCTGGTGGCCACCGGACGGGAGCCCGTCACGAAGGGGCTCGGGGCCGAGGAGCTCGGGCTGCGGATGGAGAAGGGGTATGTCACGGTGGACGCGGCCTATCGCACGTCGGTCGCCAACGTGGCGGCGATTGGCGATGTGATTGCCCTCGAAGGCCTCGCGCATCCTCAGCTCGCCCACGTGTCGTCAGCCGAAGGGATCCTCGTGGCGGAGCGGCTGGCGGGGCAGGAGATTCGACCGTTGAACTACGATCACGTGCCGCGCTGTACGTATTGCGACCCGGAGATCGGCAGCGTCGGCCTGACCGAAGCCGAGGCGACGCACAAAGGGTACGATGTGCGCGTCGGCACGTTTCCCTTCGGCGTCCTGGGCCGTGCGAAGATGGCAGGGGAGACCGAGGGCTTCGTCAAAATCGTGGCCGACAGGAAGTACGACGAGGTGCTTGGCGTGCACATGATCGGTCCGCGGTCCACCGAGCTCATCGCCGAAGCCGTGCTGGCCCTGCGCCTCGAGTGCACCGTGGAAGAGCTGGTCAGGACGATTCACGCGCATCCCACATTCTCTGAAGCGATCGGCGAAGCGGCCCACGCGACGCACGGCGCTCCCATCCACCTCTGATGGCGACGCCCGTTGTGATGCCCCAGATGGGGGAATCGATTGCCGAGGGCACCATCGTCCGCTGGATCAAGAAGATCGGCGACGAGGTCGAGCGCGACGAGCCGCTGTTCGAGATCACGACCGACAAGGTCGATGCGGAGATTCCGTCTCCCGCCGCCGGCGTGCTCACCGAGATCAAGGTGAAGGAAGGCGAGACCGTGGCGGTCAATACCGTCGTCGGGACCATCGGGCAGGTGGGCGAAGCAGAGCAGCCGGCCCCGGTGAGCGCACCGCCACCTCCAAGTCCCACGCCGCGTGCCGCGGGGCCAGCCCAGTCGTCGCCGCAGGCAGCCGCCTCACCCGACGACCTTCGGCGTCAGAAGTCGTCACCGCTCGTCCGCCGCATCGCGCGCGAGAAGCATGTCGACATCCATCAGATCGCCGGGTCGGGTATCGGCGGACGCGTCACGAAGAAGGACATCCTGGCCTTTCTCGAAAGGCCTCAGGGCCCAGGTCCCACGCCCCGGCCCGAAGCGGTCGTAGGGGCGGACCTTCCGCCTTCGCATGAAGCTTCGGCGGACCGCCGTAGCCTTGGCGAAGGCGGTCAGGTCCGCCCGGAGCGTGAATCCCGCGGCGAGATCCAGCCGCTGTCGCCGATCCGCAAGAAGATCGCCGAGCACATGATCCTGAGCCGGCGCACGTCGGCTCATGTGCACTCGGTGTTCCACGTCGACTTCTCGCACGTGGAGCGGATCCGGCGCGACAAGAAACAGGAGTACGAGCGGCTCGGCGCGCGGCTGACCTATATGGGGTTCATCGGCAAGGCCGTCATCGACGGGCTTCGCCGGCACCCGATCGTCAATGCGTCGATTGACGGCGACAACGTCGTGTACCGGAAGGATGTCAATCTGGGAATCGCCGTCGCGCTCGAGACCGGGCTGATCGTGCCCGTCATCAGGAACGCCGACGAGAAGAACCTGCTGGGGCTGAGCCGGGCGATCGTCGATGTCGCCGAGCGGGCGCGCGCGAAGCAGCTGCGGCCTGATGAAGTGCATGGCGGAACGTTCACGATCACCAACCCGGGCCATTTCGGCGCGCAGTTCGGGATGCCGATCATCAACCAGCCGCAGGTCGCGATCCTCGGCGTGGGCACGATCGAGAAGCGGCCCATCGTGGTGGACGACGCGATTGCCATCCGCACGATGGGGTATCTGACGCTCGGCTTCGACCATCGACTGATCGACGGGGCGGTCGCCGACGAGTTCATGGCCGACGTCAAGGCACAGATTGAGCACTTCGACATCAACCAGGTCTGACCAGGCGACGGAGCGTCTGCTGGAGATCCGTCGGCTCGGCGTCGTGCCGTACGAGCGCGGGCTGGCGCTGCAGCGCGCGCTCGTCGAAGAGCGGCGTGCCGGAGGTGTGTCCGATCTCCTGCTGCTGCTCGAGCACCCTCCGGTGATCACCCTCGGAGTGCGCGGCGACGGCGGCCGATCCCACATCGTGGCCGAGCCGGCGCATCTCGCGGCGCTGGGCGTCGAGGTGTCTGAAACCGGCCGCGGCGGGGACGTGACGTATCACGGCCCCGGCCAGGTCGTGGGCTATCCGATTCTCGACCTGCGTCCGGACCGGTGCGACGTGCACCGCTACGTGCGCGACATTGAAGAGGTGATGATCCGGACGTGCGCCGATTTCGGCGTACGGGCCGGCCGGATTGGCGGGCTCACCGGCGCCTGGGCCGGCGCGGACAAGATCGGCGCAATCGGCGTCCGCATCTCACGGTGGATCACGAGCCACGGGTTCGCCTTCAACGTCAATACCGACCTGCAGTACTTCGATCTGATCGTCCCGTGCGGCATTGCCGAGCGAGGGGTGACGTCGCTTCGGCAGCAGCTCGGACGGGAGGTTCCAATGGCAGACGTGGAGGAATCGCTCGTCCACCACTTCGCGCAGGTCTTCAGCCGGCGCGTCAGCCGAGCGATGGCGACACCCGCGTAATCACCGCATCCGCAACCCCCCGGCCCGCCACCGCCGTCACGTCAATCTTCACGCCATTCCAGGTCACCGAGTCGCCGACCGCGACCGGCCGGCCGACCATGAGCAGCACCAGGCCGCTGACGGTCGTCACCTGGGGGTGTTCGAGGCTGCAGCCGAAGACCTCGCCCACTTCCTCGAGCCGCACGGTCCCGCGCGCGCGGATCCGGCCGGGCGCCTCGCGGATGATCGACGTGCGGCCGGATCCTTCCTCGATGTCGCCCACGACCTCTTCGAAGAGGTCCTCCATCGTCACCAGGCCTGCCGTACCGCCGTGCTGGTCCATCACGACCGCCATCTGAGCGCGGTGCCGGCGCATCGCTCCCAGCACCTCATCGAGAGGCATTGGCCCGGGCACGTATGGCAGCGGCCGGGCGTCGTCGGCGGTCACCGGGCGTCCACCGAGCAAAAGATGGAGCACCTGCTTGATGTGCAGGCTGCCGACGATGTGGTCGAAGTCGCCGTCGTAGACGGGGTAGCGCGTGTGAGGACGGGCCTGGACGATCTTTTCCATCTCCCCGGCGGTGGCACCTACGGGTATGCCGGCAAGCAGCACGCGCGGCACCATGACCTCGCCCGCCGTGAGATCGCCGAACTCGAACAGCTCGCGCATGATGTCACCGGATTCGCCGCGGAGCAGGCCCCCTTCCTGGCTCTCTTCGACGATGTACTGGAGCTCTTCGGTCGTGTGATACCGCTCGGTGGTGACCGCCTGACGATGCACCCCGATCAGACGCAGCATGCCGTTGCCCACGGCGTTGAGACCGACGATGACGGGAAAAAGCACCGCCTGGAGGGCTTCGATCACCGGCGAGACATACAGCACCGTCAGGTCCGCTCGCTGCAGCGCGAGCGCTTTGGGCACCATCTCGCCGATGACGATATGGAGATACGTCAGCAGCCCCACCGCGATGACGCTGGCCGCGGCGTGCGACGCCACCCACCGGGCGGCACCGGCCAGCTCCAGGCGGACGGCGATCCAGTCCGCCATCACGTGCTCGCCGTACATCCCGAGCCCAAGGCTTGCCACCGAGATCCCGACCTGGGTGGTGGCGATGTACCGGTCCTGGCGCCGCGGGTCGCCGAGAATGGCGGCCACCCGGCGGGCCAGCCGCCCGCCCTGCGCCGCCTGGTGGTCGATGCTGGCCCGGGGCGCGCCGACGATGGCGAACTCCGCGGCCACGAACAGCGCGTTGGCGACCACGAGCAGAAGGATGATGCCGAGCGCCAACAGCATCAGTCCTCCGCCTCGGAAGCTTCCGGAACGACACGGCGCGCAAGCACCGACTCGACGGCCCGATCGGCGATCTGCTCGACCTCGAACTCGTAGTCGCCGATCCCGGCCCGGTCGCCCGGCTGCGGCATGTGTCCGAGCGCCGCCGTCACCAGCCCTCCGACCGTGGTCGCCTCGGCCTCCCAGCTGGTTTTCAGCAGCGTGGCTGCGTCATCCACGGACATGCCGCCGGGAATGCGCATGCGCCCGTCCGCCAGCGCTTCGGCCACCGGCTCCGACGGCTTGAACTCGTCGCCGACGTCGCCGAGCAGCTCCGACAGCACGTCTTCCAGCGTGAGCAGACCCGCGGTGCCGCCGAACTCGTCGACGACGAGCGCCAGGTGGGAGCGCCGCTCGCGCAGCTCCCGCAGTATCCGGTCGGCGGTGACGCTCTCATGCACGCTCGCGAGCGGTCGAAGCATGCCGGCCACCGTGGCATCCGGGGGGCCTCCGACGCGCCACCGCACCAGATCCTTGGTGTGCAGCATGCCGATGATGTTGTCGATCGATCCGCGGTAGACCGGCAGCCGCGAAAACGGGCTCTGAGCGACGGCCGTGACGACCTCGTGCAGCGGCGTCTCCACGTCGATCGCCGCAATCTTGCGGCGAGGGACCATCAGCTGTTTCGCCTGGCGCAGGTTGAGCCGCAGCGCACGCTGGAGCCGCCGGTGCTCGTCCGGCTCGAGCAGGCCGCCGTCGCGGCTTTCGGCGATCAGCAGCTCGATTTCCTCCGGCGAGTGGATGTGCCGGTGCGTCCGCGAAGGCGAGCCGAGGAGCCGCAGCACGAGGAGGCCGGTGCCGTTCAGCCATCGGATGAAGGGGCGGTAGATCCAGAGCGACGCCAGCATCGGCGGCAGGGTGTAGAGCGCTGCCTGGGTCGGATACTGGAGCGCGAGCGATTTGGGAATCAGCTCTGCGAAGATGACCTGCGCGATCGTCAGGACGAGGAGCACGACGGCCGCGGCGGTCGACTGCGCGGCGACGTCCTGGAGCCCGCCCACGCCGACGAACAGCGGCGCGAGCCAGACGGCGATGGTCCGCTGAGCGTAGGCACCCAGCACCAGGCTGCTCAGCGTGATGCCGATCTGGCACGCCGCGATGTACCGGTCGAGGGCGGCCGGCGAGTCGATGAGCGGCAGCAGCCACGACGCGAGCGGGTTGCCGTCGGCCGCAAGCTGCCGGATGCGGCTGCGCCGCACGCCGACGGCGGCGAACTCGGCGCCGACGTAGACCGCGTTGATCAGGATCAGCGCGGCGACGATGAAGATGGTCAGCAGGACCACGTCAGCGGGGCGTGCCGCTCACCGTGACGTGAACGGCAGCTTGTCGTCACGCCCGGCCAGTCGGGCGGCCACTTCCAGCGCGAGCGTGGCCACGCGCGCCGTCCCCTCGGCGTCGATGCGATCCCAGTCGTCGCCGGGGTGGTGATACTCATCGTGGAATCCGGTGAAGAAATGCAGTGCCGGCACGCGGTGGTCGACGAACGAGGAATCGTCGCTCCGGCCGGCCCCGGGTCCGCCCGGGCGCACGCTGATGCCCACCTCGCGCGCGGCCGCATCGACCTCGGCGCGAAGCGGGTCCGACGCGTCGAGGCCGCCCACCTCGACCCGGCCGCGAAAACGGCCGATCATGTCGAGATTGAGCATGGCAGCCGTTTCGTCGAGAGGGATGGAGGGATGCGCGGCGTAGTACGAGGAGCCCAGCAGGCCGCGTTCCTCGCCCGCGAACGCCACGAACACCAGCGAGCGGCGGAAGCGGGGCCGATCCCCGGCCGCCGCGCGCGCGATTTCGATGAGGGCCGAGACGCCGGAGGCGTTGTCGTCGGCGCCGTTGTGGATTTCGCCCGTGCGCTCCGGGACGCTCGAGAAGCGTCCGCCGAGGCCGACGTGGTCGTAGTGCCCGCCCAGCACCACCGCCTCCTCGCCGCGTGCGGCGTCGGCGCCGGGAAGGATGCCGATCACGTTCCGGACGGTCTGGCGCCGGGCGCCGAGCTCCTGCGTGTAATCCACCGCGGCACCCCTCAGGGCGCGGGAGCGCGGCACGAGGTCGCGATCGATGGCGGCCGCCGTCGCATCCAGCTGGAGGGCCTGCAGCAGCGGCGCCATCTCGTTGCGCCGTACGCGCAGCACCGGAATACCGTGATCCTCGGCGTCCGACTCGATGGGAAACGCGCGGTAGTTCGCCTCGTCGGTCGAGTGCGACGGGTCCGAGACGACGAGGAGGGCCCGGGCGCCGCGGCTGCGGGCCGCCAGCGCCTTCTGATAGAGCGTCGTCTCGCGCAGGGGCCGTGTGCCGTTGAGGCGGCTGTCACGCTGGTGCTCCTGCGGCTCGTGGGAGAAGATCAGCACGGCCTTGCCCGAGACGTCGATCGTGGCGTAGTCGTCGTACTTGAATCCGGGAGCCGCGATGCCGTATCCCGCAAAGACGAGCGGGACATCCGTGAGGCTGGTGACCGCGTCGCTCGGCGTCGCCGCGAGCGGGTAATACGACTCTCCGAGCGTCAGGCGCACCGTGCGGCCGCCGGCGCGGATCGTGAGGCCGTTGTGACCGCCGATTGCGACGCCGGTGGTGATCTCGAAGGGCTGGAACCAGCTGCCGGCCTCGCCGCCCGATTCGAGGCCCGCCTTCCTGAACTCGCCGGCGATGTAGTCGGCCGCCCGCTCGAGCCCGCTGCTCCCGTTGCCACGGCCCTGCAGCTCATCCGATGCGAGAAACTTGACGTGCGCCAGCAGCGCGTCGGGCGCGATCGCGGGCGTGGACGCTCCGACGGCACAGGAGGCGAGCGCCAGCAGCAGCACCGCCGGGCGGAGCGCGCAAAACATCAGGTTGATCCTACCCCAGCGGCGTCGCTCAGCTCCCGATCGCGGTCTGTAGTGCCGGGCTTCAGCCCGGCTAAAGCCGGGCACTACGCCGGTTATGCAACCGCTTCTAGCCGCCGAGCGCGATCTCGAGCTGCACGCGCTCCCGCGGCGTCAGCGCCGGCGTCCGTGTCTGCGCAATGCCTTGAGGCGCCAGCCAGGCCGGGACGATGCCGACCCGGTTGCGAACGCCGAATTCGCCTCCCAGAGAGGCGAGCACGCTGCACGACCGCCTGGAGGAGAAGAGGATCGCGCGAATGACTCCGGCCGCCGCCGCGCCGAGCGCGTACGCACCGGGAGGCCATAGACGCGCGACCCGCGCCTCGATCCGGCTGAGCTGCGGCGGCGACAGCATCTGCTGCAGCGCGTAGCCGCCGATCGATGCTTCGCTCCACGGAACGACAAATGCCGCGGGCGGGCTGCCGAGCACGGTGAGCGCGACCTCCGATGGCGAGCAGCGCGCTTCGAGCGCCACGATGGCGGCCAGCGCCGACGCGAGCGCTTCCGGTGCGGATCCGAGGATCCGCCTGCGGTGGAGCCCGGCCTCCAGGACGCCGTAGGCCAGGAGGTCGGCCTGCTGAGCGCCGGCCAGGACGATCGGCGCCTCCTGCGCCGACCCGATCACCGTGCGCAGCATCGCGGCGCCTTCGTCGCCGCGCCACTCGCCGCGTCCTCCTGAAGCCCGATCGGCGATGACATACGCGGCGCAGCCGATGGCCCTCCCGAGGTCGTCGGTCCCTTCCAGGCGGACGTGCGTGCCGGTGATCGCGCCCGCCTGCTGGATGTCGAGCGCCTTGCCTGCCGCGATCGAGCCGGCCGGATCGATCAGCAGCACGCGGCGGACGCGGTCCGACGCGGCAAGCGCGTGCGCGGCCGCGCCGCCGATCTCGCCGGCCCCGACGATGGCCACAGTGCTCATGAGCCCATGTCTTCCACCCCACAGCGCCCAAAAGGCGCTGTGGGGACCCCGGGTATTGTATAAAGGCGAGGTGACGTTGACCGGCAAAGTTGCGATCGTGACCGGCGGATCGCGCGGCATCGGCCGCTCGATCGCCCGCGCGCTGCTCGAGCGCGGCGCGCACGTCGCCATTACGGCGACCTCCGACGCGACGCTGGCCACGGCGGCGGCCGATCTGGCGAAGGTCGCGGGCGCAGGCACCCTGCTGCCGATCAGGGCGGACGTGCGCAGGCCGGCGGAGGTGGAGCAGGCGATCGGATCGGTGGCGCAGCGGTTCGGCGGGATCGACATCCTCGTCAACAACGCCGGCGTCGGCCTGTTTCGTCCGGTGGCCGAGATGTCGGTCGACGAGTGGCACCAGATCATCGACACGAATCTGAGCGGGGTGTTCTACTGCTGCCGCTCGGTGCTGCCGCACCTGCGCGCGAGAGGCGGCGGCTGGATCATCAACATCAGCAGCCTCGCCGGCAAGAACGCCTTCCCCGAGGTGGCCGCCTACTGCGCGTCGAAGGCCGGGCTGAATGCGTTCAGCGAGGCGCTGATGCAGGAGGTGCGGCACGACGGCATCCGCGTGGCGTATGTCATGCCAGGGTCCGTCCGGACCGAGTTCACCGGCAGGATCGCCGGCGGCGGCGATGAATGGAAGCTCTCGCCCGACGACGTGGCGCAGGTCGTGAGCGACCTCATTGCTCATCCGTCGCGAAGCCTGCCGAGCCGCGTCGAGCTGCGGCCCTCGCGGCCTCCACGAAAGGGATGACCGAGCCGCTCGGCGCGGTCGCGCACTACAACCTGCTGGAGCGGCTCGAGCCGTCGGGCCCCGGCACTCTCTATCGCGCACGCGACACGCGCCTGGGCCGGACGGTCGCCGTCCGGCTGCTGCCGCCCGAGTTCGGCGGCACGAGGGAAGAGCGCGCCGCGCTCCTCGATCGCGCGCGATCGGTCATTGCGCTGTCGCACCCGAACGTCACGGCGCTCTTCGATGCCGGCGAGCACGAGGAGCAGGTGTTTCTCGTCTTCGAGTTCCTCAAGGGGCAGTCGCTGCGCGCGGAGATGTCGGGCGGCGTGATGAACGTGCGCCGCGCCGTCGAGCTGGCCATTCAGATTGCCGACGCGGTGGCCGACGCCCATGCGGCCGGCTTCATTCATGGCGCCTTGAGCCCCGACACGATCGTGATCACGGCCAAGGGGCACGCCAAGATCCCGGCATTCGATCTGGCGACCCGCAGCGGCTTCGAGGCGTCTTCGGGAGAGCTCCGCGACTACGAGTCGCCGGAGGAGGCGCGGGGCGGCGCGCCGGACGAGCGATCCGACATTTATTCGGTCGGTGCCGTGCTGTACGAGATGCTCGCGGCGCGGCGGCCGCTCCACCGGGGGTCGGCGGCGCCGAGCGCGTCCAACCGGCACGTGACCGGCGAGCTCGACGAGATCGTGCTGAAGGCGGTGGCGCCGAATCCAGGATCGAGGTATCAGAGCGCCGCCACGCTGGCCGCCGAGCTGCGCAGCGCCGCGGCCATCCTCGACGTCCGCGGCGGCGCCGGCGACGAGCCGGATCACATCCACGATCGCGGCGCCAACGTCGGGCGCGCGCTGCTGATTGCCGCGGCTATTCTGCTGGCGCTGGGCCTGCTGGCCTGGTGGGCGGCGTAGTGGGCTGCGCAGCGAGAATCTCGCCGACCCGGTCGGAAAACGCGGACCGTGCCAGGACCTGGTCGATGCCGGCGCTGCGCGCCGCTTCGATGGTGCCTGTGTCGACGTGGGAGACGTACCCGAGGGTCTGGACGCTCCGCAGCGCCGGGTCGCGCTTCAGCGCCGCGATTGTCTCGATCGGACGCATCTTCGCGCTGTTCAGGTCGAAGATGACGAGCGACGGCTGCTTCTCCCGGATCCGCGCCAGCACCAGATCGGGGTTCCGCTCGAAGAGCACGGGCGCGCCGAGCGCCTTGGCGGCGGTCGAGATCTTGATCGAGAAGATCAGGTCGTCCAGGATGCACAGGACCATCGGTATAGGTTATCAGGGGTTAAGGGTTAAGGGTTAAGGGGGCAAGGGGGCAGGGATGATTCTGGACGTGCGGGCGGTCGGTCCGTTCTACAAGAACGGGTTCGTGGCCGCGTGCGAGCGGACGCGCGAGGCGGTCGTCATCGATCCGGGCGACGAGGCGGCGGCGCTGCTCGATGCGGTGCGTGGCCACGAGCTGCGCGTTCGGCACATTCTGCTCACCCACGCGCACGTCGATCACATCACCGGGGTCGGTATCGTCAAAGACGCCTGCGGTGCTCCGGTGTACCTGCATGCCGACGATCTGCCGTTCTACGAGCATGCGGTCGAGCAGGGGCAGATGTTCGGCCTGGCGGTGCGGAAGCTGCCTCCAGTCGACGTGTTCTACGCCAAGGCCCTCATCGCATTCGGCGACTACGAAGTGCGGGTGCATCACACGCCCGGCCACTGCCCCGGAGGGGTGTGCCTCGAAATACAGGGCTCAGGGCCCAGGGCCCAACAGGGCTCAGGGCTCAGGGCCCAGGGCTCACGGGAAAAGCATCTGTTCGTGGGCGACACGCTCTTCGCGGGGTCGATCGGCCGGACGGATCTGCCTGGCGGCGACTATGAGGTGCTGATGCGGTCGATCACCGGGGTGCTGTTTCCGCTTGGCGACGAGGCGATCGTGCATCCTGGCCACGGGCCGGATACCACCCTCGGCCGCGAGCGGACGACGAATCCGTTCGTGCTGGAGTACTTCGCCCTCAAGAGCACGAAGACGGATTAGAACCGGTTCCCTAATTCCCGAGCGTAGGGCGGGTCCTTTCGGACCCGCCGCATGTGTTGGATGTGGCGCCATTTGGCGCTATACTGGACGACAATATGGCAAGCGAATTGCGCGCCGTGGTCGACGAGCTCGGAGGCGAAGCCGTCCTCGGACGCCGCTTGAGGCGGGACAGGGATCTTCAAACCGCGATCCGCGAAGGGTTCCCGCAGAAGGTCATCGCCGAGCTCATGGAAGCCGCCGATCTCAGCATCAAGGATCTCGCGGCGTGCCTCGACCTGTCCCTTCGAAGCCTCCAGCGCCGACGGGGTCAGGGGCGACTGGCCCGGTACGAGTCGGACCGAGTCTACCGGCTGGCTCGGGTCGTTGCGCTTGCGAAGTCATCGCTCGGTAGTCGCGAAGCCGCCACCCGATGGCTCAAGCGTCCGAACCGCGCGCTCGGCGGCAAAGCCCCGCTCGCCGTCATCGACACCGAAATCGGAGCTCGAGCCGTCGAGAATGTCCTCGGTCGCATCGCCTTCGGCGGCGTGAGTTGATCCGGGTCTATCGAATTCTGCGAAAACGCTTCGCGAAGACGCCGTTCGACGGCGAAGGCGCGCACCGCTATGGCGGCCGGTGGTCGAGTCCAGGGGTTCGCCTTGCGTACGCCTCGGAGCATCTGTCGCTGGCAATGGTCGAGTACTTCGTCCATCTCGACCGTGACGACCCGCCGCCGGACCTTGTCGTCGCGGCCGCAGACGTTCCGGACGATGTGTCACGTGTTCATGTCGCAGCTGCCAAGCTGCCGGCGACATGGCGCCAGACACCCGCCCTGGCGGAGCTGGCTGCTATTGGCGATCGCTTCGTTCGGAGAAGGCGCGAGGCGATACTCCTGGTGCCGTCGGCCCTCGCGCCGGACGAATTCAACTGGCTGCTGAACCCTGACCATCCCGACTTCAGACGCGTACGGGTCTATCCTCCGGAGCCGTTCTCGTATGACTCCCGGTTCCTTGCCTAAACTAGCCAAGGGCGCTGCCCTTCCTGGCCTCGCGCATTTAACGGGATATCAAGGGCAGCGCCCGTGGCTAGTTCATCTGAGAGCGGCGCGCGCTCTGAACGCAGCCCTTCTCGATGAGGAACGTTGCACTATCAAGGATCACGTCGTTCCAGTCATCGCTGAAGTTATCCATGTCCATGCCCGCACGGGCGATATTCGCCCACAAATCCTGACACTCCGAGTCCGACGACAGATTCGATGGCACATGAATGGACGCCATCTTCGCGGCCTTCACGCGAGTGTACCCGCTCTCCCAAGTGGTTGTGGCACCGACCCTTGCTGTCATCGGCTCGCGCAATGCCAAGTCCAATAACAGTCACCGGCAGCATTCTGTGTTTATCGGTGTTGTTGAGGTCTTGGAGAACCGACAAAGGATCATTCCTCGGATTGTCCGGCCGTCGCACATACGGCTGCTCTGCTGCGATGAGTTCGACTGCTTGCCGTGATACACCGTCAATCATGCCTGCCGCTTTTGCTTCATATCCTTCGCTTGTATCGAAGATCGGGAACTGAAGCCGTCGGCTGCGCAACTTCGACTCATTCCCGTTCAGTAACACCAACTGATAGACCAAATGATCTAATGCGGAGCGCAGTTGATAAATCGAACAGGAACGAACGGGGGACTACTGGCCAATACTGGCCGTGTCGTATCCCCCACTTCCGCACCAACCTAAACTGCTTCGCAATCAGTCTGTTCGACTGGGAGCCTCATCTTCAGATGCCAGCACGGTAGAATGGGAGCTAACTCAAGGTTCGCTATGCCGAACACCTTCGATCGCATCACGCAGAACCCGGATGTCCTGGCCGGGCGAGCCACCATCCGCGGTCTTCGTATCTCAGTGGCCCACGTTGTCAACCTCGTTGCCAACGGCATGACGACGACCCGGATCATCGAGGAGTTGCCGGACCTCGAAGAGGAAGACATTCGCCAGGCACTCGCCTATGCCGCTGCCCTCGCGCAGGATGAACTTCATCCATTGCGCGCCTGACCGATGCGGTTTCTGGCGGATGGTGGTATCTCGCCCAGGACCGTTGAGTTCCTGCAGCAGCTTGGCCACGATGCGGTTCACGTCCGAACTCTGGGACTCCAGCGCGCCACTGATTCCGATCTCATCGAACGCGCCCGCGCGGATTCCCGAATTGTTCTGACATTCGACCTCGACTTCGGCGAGCTTCTTGCGCGTGGCATAGTGGACAAACCAAGCGTCATCATCTTTCGACTGGCTGATGAACGTGCCGACTCCGTGAACCAACGTCTCTCGGTGGTTCTGCGTCCGGAACGACGGTTACGAGGCATCCCTCGAACGTAACAAGATCTACCGGGTCTTGCCTGATCCGAAGGCTGAGCGCGACGGGATCTTCGAATCATCGACGAGAGCGGTGAGGACTATTTATTTTCGGCGGAGCGCTTCGTCGCTATCGACGTGCCGGCGCCAGTCAAAGCTTCTTTGATGAAGACGGTTCGCTGAATCCCTTTGTGCCCTTCGTGGCCATTCCGTCTTTGTGTTCTTGGGAGCGATCAGTCCGCATCGCGCAGCGCCACCAGCTCCACGCGGCCCACGCCCAGCCGGTCGCCGGAGGAGAGCACGCCCGCCTCGACGCGGTTGCCGTTGATGAACGTCCCGTTCGTGCTGTCGAGATCCTTGACTTCCAGGCCGCCATCGGGACGCGCGGTCAGCCGGCAGTGGACGCGCGAGACGAGCGGCGCGTCGACGATGAAGTCGGCGCCGGTGGCGCGGCCGATCGTCCGCACGCCGCCCGGGAGAATCCGGAAGGTCTTCTCGGGTTGAGCCTCGTCCACCGTTCGCAGTATCCACATAGAGTCGGGTGTCCTCAGTACGCCATCAGCAGGCGCGCGGCACGGTCGATGTCGGCCTCTGACGGCAGAAAGTACTCCTCCAGCGGCGGCGAATACGGGACCGGCGTGTCGAGCGCCGCGACGATGCGCACCGGCGCGTCGAGCGACTCGAACGCCTCTTCCTGAACGATCGCGGCGAGACTCTCGCCGATCCCGCCCGTCCGGGAATCCTCGTGCACGATCAGCACCCGCCCGCAGTGCCGCGCCACCTGCAGCACCGTGCCGCGGTCGAGCGGCGCGAGCGAGCGCAGATCCAGCACGCTCGCGTCGATCCCGTCAGCGGCGAGCCGTTCGGCCGCCGAGAGCGCCACGTGCACGTACGCGCCGTAGGAGATGATAGCGAGATCGTCGCCGGCCCGCCTCAGCGCCGCCCGTCCAATCGCCAGCGGCTCCGGCGGTTCCTCCGTCAGCCGCTGCTTGATGGAAGGGTCGCGGTAGAGCGCGATGTGCTCGTAATAGAGCACCGGGTCGGGGTCGGCAACCGCCGCCGCCATGAGCGCCCGCGCGTCGTGCGGCGTCGAGGGCACGACAATCTTCAGCCCGGGCGTGCGGTAGAACCAGGGCTCGGTGTTCTGGCTGTGATACGGACCGGCGTGCCGCCGGCCGCCCCACGGCATCCGCACGACCATGGGCACCGATGCGCCCCAGCGATAGCGGATCTTTGCGGCGTTGTTGACCAGCTGATTGAACCCGGTGGCCACGAAGTCGTTGAACTGCATCTCGCCGATCGGCCGCAGCCCGGCGAGCGCCGCGCCGACCGAGACGCCAAGCACGCCTGCTTCGGAGAGCGGGGAGTTGACGATCCGGTCGCCGAACTCCGACAGGAGTGGCCGGAGGAGCAGGAACGCATTGCCGTAGCGGCCGCCAACATCTTCGCCGTACACGAACACCCGCGGATCCGACTGCAGCGCATCCCGAATCCCCATGGCAATCGCATCGAGAAACGTGCTGCCGCGGGGGTCGAAGGGCGGCGCCGGCTCCACGTCGGGAAGCCCGGGGGCGAGGTCGATGTGCAGCCGCTCCCCCGGGTCGAGCGGCTCACGTCGCTGGCGCGGCGGCTCGGACGCACACACGCCGGTCGCGGCCGAGGCGGCGTCAGGCCATGGCGTGTCCACGACCGCCCGGGCTTCAGCCTCGACCATCGTCTCGGCATCCTGCTGAAACCGCTCGAGATCGCCCGGGCCGATCAGGCCCTCGTCCTCGAGCGTGCGGGCGTAGGTGGCAATCGGATCCTTCTTCATCCAGAGACCATACTGCTCGCGGTCGGCGTACGCGTGCGCCGGCGCGAGCTCGGGATACGTCCAGGCCTCGGGCGGCTCTTTGCCGAGATACAGCATGTCGTCATGGTGCGCATGCCCGCACATGCGCATGGAGACGACCTCGATGAGTGCCGGGCCGGCGCCGTCGCGCGCGCGGTCGGCCGCCCACGTAAACGCCGCCGCGACAGCCTCCGGATCCGTGCCGTCGATCGTGATACCGGGAATCCCGTATCCGGCCGCCTTGTCCGCAAACACGCGTACGGCCGACTGCTCGCCGAGCGGCGTCGAGAGCGCCGTCTGGTTGTTCTCGAGGCAGAAGACGGCGGGCAGCCGGTGGGCCGCGCAGAGGTTGATCGCCTCGTGCCATTCCCCGAGCGACGATCCTCCTTCGCCGATGAACGAGACGGCCACGCGCGGAGCGCGCTGACGGGCAAACGCCATCGCAAGGCCGGCGATCGTCAGCGTGCTGATCGTGAGCGGGGCGGCCGCCGGCAGAATGCCCCGGTTGAAGTCTCCGAAGTGGAGGTCTTTCCCCTCCATCGGCGGACCCTGCTTCCCCATCTGGGCGTTCAGCACGAGCCGGATGGTCTCGGGCTCCGGTCTCATCGCCAGCGCCACGCCGAGGTCGCGGATGATCGGTCCGACGACGTCTCCTTGCCAGCCGTGCTCGGGGTGCCGGTACCGGACGCCGCGATGCAGGCGCAGGGCAGCCGCGTAGATGGCCTCCTGGCCGAGCGAGCGAAAGCCCTTGCCCTGGAACGGCGTGCCCGCATACTGGATCTCGCCGCTGGTGAAGAACCGCTTCAGCCGGTTGTCGACCGCCCGGGTCAGGATCATGCCGGTCAGCATCTCGCGCCGTTCATCGGGCGTGAACGAGGCGGCAATCGCCTCCCGGGCGAGGAACCCGTCGCACGCGTCGAGCAGCTCCTTCTGCGCCGCTTCCGCCCGGACCCTGCCATCGACACCAGGCGTCGTCTCCTCAACGTCGGTGAGATCCACCGCTTCGAGCGCGCGGCGCAGCTCCCGCCGAAGGCTGACGCGGAGCGACTCGAGCTTGGCGGCATCGCGATCGAGCAGACGGCCGGCGCCGCACGCGTCGAGGACCTCGCGCACGACACTCAATGCGAACGGAAATCGCTCGAGGACGAAGGCGGCCAGGCGGCCGCTGACGCCTGCGCTCGACGCGGCGCCGGCCGATAAAGCCATCAGGCAGACATGGTAATGTAGGCCGCTCTGCCCGGGCAGAAGACGAAGGGAGATGGGCAGCTCGAAAAGGGTTGATCGACGCCGCACCACCCGAAAAGGGGCGAGCAAACCGCCGCGGCGCTCCCTGCTGCCGGAGAGCCTGCTGGCGGATCTGCCCGGGTACGTCTACCGCGTCCGGAACGACCCCGACTACACCCCCACCTTCATCAGCGCAGGCGTGACGGCGATCACGGGCTATGCCGTCGATGAATACCTGGTGACGCGCACGACCTCGTGCGGTAAGGAAATCGTGCCGGAGGACGCCCCGAGGGTGTGGCAGCACGTGCAGGCAGCCTTGGAGGCTCGGCGGTCCTACGAGTGCGAATACCGGATTCGCACGAAGACCGGCGGGACGCGCTGGGGGTGGGAGCGCGGCCGGGGCGTGTATTCCGCGGAGGGCACGTTCCTGTATCTCGAGGGCTTCGTCACCGACGTTACCGCGCGCGTCGAGGCCGAGGCCGCCAGCCGGGCCAACGAGCGGATCTACGAGCGGCTGCTGGAATCAGCACCCGATGCGATGCTGATATTCGATCGTGCCGGTCGGACCCTTCGTGGCAACGCCCAGGCCGTCCGTCTCTTTGGATATACGGGAGACGAGTTGCTCACGCTGGTGATTGAGGACCTGATGCCCCCGCGGTATCACGAGCGCTACCGGCGTTACTCCGTCCTGTATCTCGAGGGCTTCGTCACCGACGTTACCGCGCGCGTCGAGGCCGAGGCCGCCAGCCGGGCCAACGAGCGGATCTACGAGCGGCTGCTGGAATCAGCACCCGATGCGATGCTGATATTCGATCGTGCCGGTCGGACCCTTCGTGGCAACGCCCAGGCCGTCCGTCTCTTTGGATATACGGGAGACGAGTTGCTCACGCTGGTGATTGAGGACCTGATGCCCCCGCGGTATCACGAGCGCTACCGGCGTTACTCCGCGGATTATCTCGAGGACCCGCGCGCGCGGGCGATGAGCGAATGCCTGGAGTTGTGGGCCCGCCGAAAGGACGGCACGGAGTTCCCGTGCGAAATCAGCCTCAATTACGATAGTGCCGGCGACGCCCCGATCGTGCTCGCATCGGTCCGCGACGTGACCGTCCGGCGGAAAGTCGAAACGGACCTGCTGGAAGCGCGGGATCGATTGAAACGGGCCGTGGAGGCCGGCAAGGTCGGCCTGTGGGAGCGCGACCTCCGCACGAATCAGATCGTCGTCTCTCCCGAGTGGAAGCGGCAGAACGGCTACGCCGACCACGAGATTGTCGACGACTTCCATGAGTGGCGCAGCCACGTGCACCCCGACGACGACGCGATCTTACGTCGGGCTCTGGAGGCGTTGCTGAGCGGCGCGGCGTCTGACTGTGAGCTGAAGTACCGGGTTCGTCATAAAGACGGGTCGTATCGACACGTGCTGACGCGCTATACGGCAGTGCGCGACGAGGATGTCACTCCCGTCAAGCTGTGCGGCTCAGACATCGACATCACCGAGTACGTGTCACTGCAGGCACAGTCCCTGCAGGCCCAGAAGATGGAGAGCATCGGCCGGCTCGCCGGGGGCGTCGCCCACGACTTCAACAACCTGCTCACGGTGATCAATGGGACGGCCGATCTCGCGCTGAATCACCTCAGGCCCGAAGACCCGCTGCACGAGGATCTCGTCGAGATCCGCGCGGCCGGGGAGCGGGCGGCCGCCCTGACGCGACAACTCCTGGCGTTCAGCCGCCGCCAGATCCTGACATCCGAGGTCCTGGACCTGAACGCCATCGTGGTCGGCATTTCAGACATGCTCCGCCGGCTGATTGGTGAGCACATCGAGCTCAGGTGCGCGCTCGCCGGCGGGCTGGGCGGCGTCAGAGCCGACCGGACGCAGTTGGAACAGATCGTCATGAATCTGGCGGTCAATGCGAGAGACGCCATGCCCCAGGGAGGCGCTCTCGTCATCGAGACCTGCGACATCGAGATGGACGAGATCGCCGCGGTGTCGCACCCATCCGTCCAGCCCGGCCCGTATGTCATGCTGGCGGTCACCGACACCGGCGTAGGCATGGATGAGGCGACCCGGATGCGGATCTTCGAGCCTTTCTTCACCACCAAGGAATCGGGAGAAGGCACGGGGCTCGGGCTGGCGACGGTCTACGGGATCGTGAAGCAGAGCGGGGGCAGCATCTGGGCGTACAGCGAGCCTGGCCGGGGCACGACGTTCAAGATCTATCTGCCGCGGACCGACGTCGCCCCTGCTCCGCCACGCCCCGTCGTCGATAGAACGGTGGTGGCCGGTCGCGGCGAAACGATCCTCCTGGTCGAAGACGACTCGGCGGTGCGCCGCCTCGCACGGCGGTTTCTCGTCTCGGCCGGCTACACGGTGCTGGAGGCCGGAAACGGGGACGAGGCGCTCCTGATGGCCGGGCGGACCGACGGGGCGATCGACCTGCTGCTGACCGACGTGATCATGCCGGGCATGATCGGGTCCGAGCTGGCGGCGCGCCTGCACGAAGTGAGCCCCGGGCTGAGGGTTCTCTACGCTTCTGGCTACACCGACGACGTGATCCTGCGCCGCGGCGTGTTGGAGAATACTGCGGCGTTTCTTGCCAAGCCCTATACGCGGGATGAGCTGACGCGAAAAGTCCGCAAGATGCTCGACGGGTGAAGGCGCCGGCGGTTCAGGCCGCCAGCAGCCCCGTCACGGCCTTCGTCATCTCCGCCGTGGTCGCCCGGCCGCCCAGATCCGGCGTCCTCACGCGCTCGTCGCCGATGACCCGCTCGATCGTCCGAAGGATGGCGTCGTGCGCGCTCCGCTCGCCGAGGTGATCCAGCATCATCGCGCCGGCCCAGATCGCCGCGATCGGGTTGGCGATGCCCTTGCCGGCAATATCGGGAGCCGACCCGTGGATCGGCTCGAACATCGACGGGGCGGTCCGATCGGGGTTGATGTTGCCGCTAGGGCCGACGCCGAGGCTGCCGGAGATCGCCGAGCCGATGTCGGTGAGGATGTCGCCAAACAGATTCGAGGCGACGATCACGTCGAGCGTCTGCGGATGCGTGATCATCCGCGCGGCCAGCGCGTCGACGTGATACTTGCGGAACGTGACGTCCGGAAACTCCCCGGCCACCTCCGCCACCACCTCGTCCCACAGCACCATCGCATGGTGCAGGGCGTTCGATTTGGTGGCGCTGGCCAGCAGCTTCCGCGGTCGCGACCGCGCGAGCGTGAAGGCGTAGCGCGCGATGCGCTCGATGCCGCGGCGGGTGAACACACCGGTCTGCTCGGCGATTTCGTCGGGCGTGCCGACGTGAAGGCGTCCTCCCATCCCGCAATACTCGCCCTCGGAGTTCTCGCGCACGCACACCATGTCGATATCGGCCGCCGTGCGCCCGGCCAGTGGAGACGCGATCCCCGGCAGGAGCCGCATCGGCCGCAGGTTGACGTACTGCCGCAGGCGCTGTCTGAACGGAAGGATGAGCTCGCGTGCTGAGATGTGGTCCGGCACACGCGGGTCCCCAATCGCGCCCAAGTAGATGGCGTCGAACGCCATGACCTGTTGAAAGGCGTCGTCGTCGAGCATGCGGCCCGTGCGCAGGTAGAACTCCGAGCCCCAGGAGAACTCCGTGAAGTCGCATCCGAAGGCACCGCGCGACGCGGCCACCTTCAGCACCTCGATTCCGGCAGGAATCACCTCCTGGCCGATGCCGTCGCCGGCAATGACTGCTATCCGGTAGGTTTTCATCGCAGTAGACAATGCTATGTCAGGTCGCCGGGTCCGCGTCCGACGGCCACTTGCGGACGCGGAGCCGGCCTACATTTGTCGGCGGCGCAGCGTCATCGTCGCCATGAACGCGACCGCGCCAGAGATGATGCCCGACAGCGTCGGGTCGAGCCATGGGTACACTGCCGACAGCCTGAATCTGACGACCGCAAGGGCGACCACGCCGGCGGCAATCGCCGCAAGCGCTTCCGGCGTCGCCGCCCGCCGGCTGTACAGCCCGCCGAGAATCGGGACGAAGAGTGTGACGACTAGCAGCGAGTAGAAGATCGTCAATGCGCCGATCACCGTCTGCAGGACAATGGCGAGCACGACTCCGACGGCGCCGCCGGCAACCGCTGTGAGCCTGGCGACCCGCAGCAGCTCTGCGTCGGTTGCGGCGGGAACGAGGAACCGCTTGTACAGATCCTGGGCGGCGGAGGTGGAGATCATGAAGAGGATGGCATCGCACGTGTCCACTTCGGTGGAGAAGACCGCCGCCAGCGCCAGCGCGCCGAGCCAGGGCGGCAGCTGCTCGCGGAGCAGGGTCGGCAGCACCGCGTTCGGGTCCTCCAGGCCAGGCAGCGAGGCCCGGGCGATCATCCCGAGCAGGACCGGGGCGAACGCAAAGACCATGAGGACCGCACCGTTCAGCGCGATTCCGGTCCGCAGCGCCCGCTCGCTCCTGGCGCCCCACGACTTCTGAATCAGGCCTGGCGAGACGATAAAGGCGGGCGCCAGCAGAAAGAGCAGTGTCCATCCGGATCCTGGCCCGGCCGACGACGTCAGCTCCATGAAGGACGGTGGAACGCCGGCGTTTGCGATGGCCCCGACACCGCCGACACCGCTCAGGGCGAACGGCAGCGCCAGCGAGAATCCGACGAGCATCACGGCAAGCTGCAGGACGTTGACGCGTGCAGACCCGACCAGGCCGCCGGCGGTGAAGTACACGGTCATGATGCCGGCGCCGATGAGCGCGCCGGCCCAGCGCGGCGCGCCGGTGAGCACGTTGAGGATCGTGGCGCCAGCAATCAACTGACCGGCGAGCAGCGCCAGCGTCCCGAAACCGACGAGCAGCGCCGCGGCTACCCGCACGCTCGCGCCGTATCGGAACTCGAGATAGTCACCGGTCGTGTAGAAGTTGTGCTCGACCGACGCGCGCCAGAGACGCGGCGCCACCCAGAAGGCGAAGATCAGCGACCCGATACCGGCGGAACCGACCCACCACCAGGCGCTCAGCCCATCGCGATAGGCCAGGCCGGCGGCTCCCACTGTCGATCCGGCGCCGATATTGGCCGCAATCATCGACGTGAAGACGAGCCCTGGGCCCAGCCGGCGGCCGGCGACGAAGAAATCGCCGCTGCCGCGCACGAGCCGAGCCGTCCACAGTCCGAGCGCGACGATCGCGATCGAGTAGACAATGAGAAGGAGGAGATGAAGGGACATTTACGGATTTACGAATTTACGAATTGGTTTCGGTCCGAACAATCCGTCAATTCGTAAATCCGTAAATTCGTAAATAGCTATTTGTACCGTGCGGGCACGGTGCCGAGGTCGCGCGCCGAGGGCAGGCCGCCGAGACCGGCCGCCTGCACCGCCGCTCGCACGATTGCTTCCGCGAGCACGTCGGCCGCGAGCGCGCCCACGATGCTGGCATCGGCGGTTCCCGACCAGCGGCCGGTCGCCAGCGCAAACACCGTGTCCCCGTCGCCCACCGTGTGAGCCGGCACGATCGCGCGCGCCAGGCCGTCATCGGCCATCAGGGCGACGCGGCTGACCTCGGGCTTCGAGAGCCGCGCGTTGGTGGCCACCAGCGCCAGCGTGGAGTTCTCGCCGGCCCGCGGCGCCACGGCCCGCATGAGGCTCCCGTCGCGAAGCAGCGTGCGTGCATCGGCCAGTCCGCGGCCGTCGGCCGAGCGGACGCCCGCCACCACCTGCCCCGACGCCGGATCGATGATGTCGCCGATGGCGTTGACGGCCGCCAGCGCGCCGACGACGAGCCCGTTGGGCAGCCGGATGGAGGCCGACCCGATGCCGCCCTTCATCGACCGCTCCCGGCCGGCGACCTTGCCGACCGTGGCGCCCGCACCAGCTCCGACGTTGCCTTCGGCCACGGGGCCATCCGAGGCGGACGAGGCGGCCCTGTAGCCGCAGTCCGCGGTCGGGCGCACGCGTGAGTCCCCGCCGAACGCCAGATCGAACAGGATGGCGGACGGCACGATCGGGACGACGCCCGCGGCGCCGACGGGCCATCCGATCTTCCGCTCCTCGAGGTATCTGACAACGCCTTGTGCCGCGTCGAGGCCGTACGCGCTCCCGCCGGAAAAGACGATCGCGTTCACTTTGTCGACGAGGTTCAGCGGGTTCAGCAGGTCGGTTTCGCGCGTGCCCGGCGCGGCGCCTCGCTGGGAGACGCCGCCGGCGGCGCCGGCGCCGTCAACCAGAATGACGGTGCAACCGGTCGGTCGCTCCGCAAGCGTGTGGTGGCCGACTTTCAGCCCCTCGACGTCGGTCAGCCCTTTGCCGTGCATGACTCCGGTGCCCTGACCGTGCAGTGTGGCATACGCCGCAATGACGCCGACCACCGCAGCCGCAAGGGCTCGCATGCCCTTTACTTTGGCATATTCCTTCAAGGCGGACCTACAGGTCCGCCTCTACGACGGTCGGTCTGGGTCGGGCGTAGAGGCGGGTCTTCAGACCCGCCTGCGGGTCCGGCTGTCTAAAGCCGGGCACTACGTACGAGCCCGGCTGAAGCCGGGCACTACGTACTGTGATGGGCCGGGGGATCGCAGATGACGTTGTCGATCAGGCGGGTCGAGCCGACCCACAGGGCCCCGGCCACCAGCACCCGCCCGGCGATGGTTTCCACAGGCTGGATCTCGACCGGATCCACGATCTCGAGGTACTCGAGGCGCAGCCGCTCGTCCGCCGGAATGCGGGCGGCGGCGGCCGCTTTCACGGCCGCTGGATCCGAAGCGCCGCCGGTGATCCGCTCCCTGGCGTCGCATAGCGCGTCGTACAGCGAGACCGCCAGACGCCGCTCCTCGAGATTGAGCCCTCGATTCCGCGAGCTCAGAGCGAGCCCGTCGGCCTCGCGAACCGTTTCGACGCCTTCGATGTGAACAGGGATGTTGAAGTCGCGCACGAGCCGCCTGATCACGGCGAGCTGCTGGGCGTCCTTCTCGCCGAAGAACGCGGTGTCAGGCTGCACGATCTCGAAGAGCTTCAGCACCACGGTGGCGACGCCGCTGAAATGGCCGGGCCTGAAGCGTCCGCAGAGATGATCGCCCAGCCGGCCGACCTGGACGAGGCACGACGGCTCCCCCGGATACATCTCACCGACCGCCGGCGCAAAGACGATATCCACGCCGAGCGATCGACAGAGATCGAGGTCTGACGCACGCGTCCGCGGGTACCGCTCGAGGTCGTCCGCGCGATCGAACTGGAGAGGGTTGACGAAGATGCTCACCACCACGCACCCGCACTGGCTGCGGGCGCGCTCGATGAGGCGCGCGTGCCCGGCGTGCAGCGCGCCCATCGTGGGAACGAAGCCGATCGCGAGCTCGCTGCGCCGCGCCGGGGCAGCCTGACCCCGCAGCTCCGCAATCGTCTCGATCAGCAGCGCGCTCACCGCACGTCGGATGTCGCCTGTCTGGCGGGCTGTGGCGGGGCGGGGTACCGGCCGGCGCGGACATCGGCGACGTATTCCTGGCCGGCGGTGACAATCGTGTCCGCGAGGTTGGCGTAGGTGCGGACAAACGGCGGCACGAAGCCATCGAACAGCCCGAGCATGTCGTGGCTCACCAGGATCTGGCCGTCGCAGTCCGGACCGGCGCCGATCCCGATCGTCGGAATGGTCACGTGGGCCGTTGCCGCTCTGGCGACTTCCGAAGGAATCGACTCGAGCACGATCGCAAATGCGCCTGCATCCTCGAGCGCGTGCGCGTCCGCGATGAGCGCATCGGCCTGTTCCGGTGTGGTGGCCTGCCGGACGAATCCGCCCATCTGGTGGACCGACTGGGGAAGCAGGCCCAGATGGCCCATCACCGGGATGCCGACGTCGACCAGGCGCTTCACCACATCGAGCATGGGCCGGCCGCCCTCCAGCTTCACCGCCGCGGCCCCGCCTTCCTGAAGGAGCCGGCCCGCATTGCGCACCGCCTCGGCGGTGCTGACCTGGTAGCTGAGGAACGGCATGTCGGCGACGACCAGTGCGCGCTTGGTGCCCCGGACGACCGCACGGGTGTGATGGATCATGTCGGCCATCGTGACCGATACGGTGGTGTCGTAGCCCAGCACCACCATGCCGAGGCTGTCGCCGACGAGGAGCGCGTCGACGCCGGTGCGATCGAGCAGGCGGGCGGTCATCGCGTCGTACGCCGTCAGCATGGCGATCTTCTCGCCGCGCCGCTTGCGCTCCTTGAGATCGGGTACTCGTACCGGCCGCTGTTGCATCACCGTACCACCGCGAATGTGTTCATGAGCCAGCCCGTGATCGCGCTGGCGACATCCGGGCTGATGGTGCGGTCCTTCAGCGTCGGGTATTCGCTGAGGTCGCCCGTCTGGGCCGGGACGAGCAGGTGATTGACGCCCCGGACCGTCACCACCGAGACCGAGCGGGAGCGCCCCTCGGTCCGTACCGCCTCGGCCAGGCGATCGACGTGCGTGACCGGGACCTCGGCGTCGAGCTCACCGTGAAGGAGCAGCAGCGGCTGCCGGACGTCTTCGATGACGCGTACGGGATCGAACGTCAGGAAGCTCTGGAACCAGGGCGTGTCTGCCTGACTTCGCACCTCGGGTGGCAGCGCCTCCCATCCGCGCCCGGTGATGACCGCCTCGTTGATGCGCTGCTGCAGCTCGATCTTGGCCACCCGTTCGGCCGGCGGGAGGCTGAGCCGATCCAGCTCGTGACGCTGGCGCTCGAGCCACCGATCCGCCCCTCCCGCCGACGGCGCCGCCACCGCTGCGACCGCCGCAATGCGGCGCTCGCGGTTGGCGGCCAGGAGCGCCGTCCACGCGCCCTCGTTGTGGCCGAGCACCGCAATGCGACTGCGATCGACGTCGCGCCGGTCCGCCAGCCACCGGACAATCGCCTGGACGTCCTCGGCGTGATCTCCAAGGGTCGTCGACTCGGCGCGTCCGCCGCTCTGGCCCGATCCGCGTTTGTCGAACCGCACCGCGAGATAGCCCGCATCGGCAAGCGCGCCCGCGAGCTGTCCCAGGATCGGCACGCCGGCCACGAGGCCGTCACGTTCGTCGGCCGCCGCGCCGGACAGCAGCACGACAACCGGGACACGCGCGTTCCCGGCCGGCCGGCCGCCCTTCGGCCAGGTCAGCGTGGCGGCCAGGTTGAACCCGGCAGCCGGAATATTGACGGCTTCATCGGTCGGGTTCGAGTACACGACCGTTCGCGCCGTCGCCGATGCCAGGTCGTCGCGCATGTAGTCCACGCGCTGCGACGGGATGCTGACGCGCAGCAGCGATCCGTTCTCGTCGGCGTACACGTTGACGGTCACCACGCCGCGCGGGCCGGTCACCGCCAACCCGTATCGCCGGACGTTGAACACCGAGGTGCCGATCTGGACGCGTTCGGCGGTCGAGCTCGTGAGGCGGAGGATGGCCTGGACTCCCGCGCCGATGAACACCGGAAATTCCTGCTGGAGCGGGACCTGCGACAGCCGCCGCGTGAGCGCTTCATACGAACCGAAGAAGATGCCGGGCAGGATGACGCTGTCGGCCGGCACCGTGTCCATGTGCTCGACAGGCTGCCCCCGATCGATCCCCTTGGTCACCGCCGTCTCGCCGGAAAACGACGTCGAAAGATCCGTGTCACCGCTGTTGACGACGGCCTCGAGCCCGTACGAGATCGGCTGCCAGTCCGGCTGATAGCGGATTTCGACGCGGTTGATGATGATGTCGAGCGTTCCCGCGACGCGGCCGCGTCCGCTGATCGTGAACCCCTCCGCGCTGGTGAGCATCGTGACGTCCTCACGGCCTGCGACCGCGCCGCCCGCGAAGACGGTGTAGCCCCGCACGGCCGGCTCGCCCGCCGGCGAGGCCGCCTGCTCGCCGGCGCCGGCGGGCGCCGCAAGGAAGAGCAGCAGCGCCCAGATAGAATACCGAACAGCCATACGGTGGAATCCTATCAATGACTCCTGACGAAGACTACCGGGCCCTGACCGGACGCGCGGCGCTCGGCGCGGTGGCCGCGCGGGCGGCGATCGGCCTGACTGGAGCCGACCGTGCGAGCTTTCTTCAGGGTCTGCTGACGAACGACATCCGGGCGCTGGCGCCGGGCACAGGCTGCTACGCGGCGTGGCTCACGCCGCAGGGCCGCATGCTCATGGACCTCCATGTCCTCAACGTCGGCGACAGAATGGTCCTCGACGTTCCCGCTGAGCTCATGGCGCCGACCCTCCAACGGCTGGATCAGTCGCTGTTCAGCGAGGACGTGCAGTTCGAGGATCTCTCGGCTGCGCTGACCCCGGTGTGGATTCATGGGCCGTCGGCGGCGCACGCGCTGGAGCAGGCGATCGGCGTGGCCGGCCTCGCCTCCTGGGCCGGGTATCAGAACGCGTACTTCCAGTTCGACCGCTCGCAGGTCCTGGTGACCCGCATTAGTCAGCTCGGGGTCCCGGGCTTCTGCGCATATGCCGACTCGTCGCAGGCAGCCGCACTCGCAGCGGCGCTCGAGAGCGCCGGCGCCGTGAGCGCCGGCCGCGAGGCGATTGACGCGGCGCGGGTGGAGTCGGGGTATCCGGTGTTCGGCGTCGACATGACCGAGGACACGATTCCGCTCGAGGCCGGCATCGAAGACCGCGCCCTGTCGTTCACCAAGGGCTGTTACGTCGGCCAGGAGGTCATCGTCCGCGTGCTGCACCGGGGTCACGGCCGCGTCGCCCGCAGGCTCGTCGGCCTCCGCGCGGCGCAGGACGGCGCAGCCGCGGGCGCGCGCATCGTTACGGCGGGGCGCGACGTCGGGTGGGTGACCAGTGCGGCGCGCTCGCCGCGCGCAGGACCCATCGCCATGGGGTACGTCCAGCGCGACTTCGCCGCGGCCGGCACGCAGGTGGAAATTCAGACGCCCGCGGCCCCCACCGGCGCGGTGGTCAGCGACTTTCCGATCGCGCCAGCCGCGTGATCAGCTCGTTGTCGGCCGGCGGGAACCCGAGCGACGGCAGGTCGGCGCGCGCCACCCATCGCATGTCCTGGCCGAGCTGGGGAACCGGAACGCCGAGCAGCGTGCATCGGTAAAAGTACAGCGCGACCGTCCGGTCGGGGTACGTGTGGGTCGTCTCGTAAGCCAGATCGCCCACCTCGATCCCGACTCCAAGCTCCTCTCGAATTTCCCGCGTGAGCGCCGCCGCGTGGCTTTCGTCCGGATCGATCTTCCCGCCGGGAAATTCCCACAGGCCGGCCAGATGCACGCCGGGCGGACGTCTCGTCACCAGAAAGCGGTGCGCGTCTTCGATGACCGCGGCAACGACGACGACCGTCACGTGCGGCGTGCCGGCAGGTCCAGCACGAACCGGACGCGCTCGGCGAGCTGACTCGGCGAGAACGGCTTCTGGAGCATCGGAGCGCTGGTGGGGAACTGTCCGTGCGCCACCGACAGATCGTCGGTGTATCCGGAGATGAAGAGCACGCGGAGTCCGGGACGCTCCTCCGTCAGTTGCGCGGCCAGTTGCAGTCCGGTCATGCCGGGCATCATCACGTCGGTGACCAGCAGGTCAGGGGGCCTGGACGTCCGCCGCGACCATTCGATGGCTTCGTCGGCGTTCCGGGCCTCCTGCACAGAGTAGCCGCGACGGCGGAGCGTCTGCGCAGTGACCTGCCGGACCGAGTCGTTGTCCTCGACCAGCAGGAGCATCTCCGACCCCGCTCCGTCGAGCGCCGCCGGTGGTTCGGCATGGGCGTCCTTCCCCGCGCGCATCGTGGTCACCGGCAGCAACGCACGGACAGTGGTGCCCCGTCCCGGCTCTGAATCGAGCGTCACGGCTCCGCCGCTCTGGTCGACGATGCCGTAGACGGTGGCCAGGCCGAGCCCGGTGCCCTTCCCTTTGGGCTTGGTCGTGAAGAACGGCTCGAACGCTCGTGCGCGCACGGCCGCGTCCATGCCCACGCCCGTGTCGCTGATCGCGAGCATCACGTACCGTCCCGGCTCAATCGTCAGCCCTTCCGCGGCCACCTGCTCGTCGTCGAGGTCCACGTTGGCGGTCTCGACGGTCAGCCGTCCGCCTGCGGGCATCGCGTCCCGCGCGTTCAGGACCAGATTGACGAGCATCTGATCCATCTGGCTCGGGTCGGCCCGGATTCGGCCCAGGTGAGGCGCCAGCCGCGTGGTCGTTTCGATGTGCTCCCCGATGAGCCGTGGCAGCATGCGGATGAGGCCCGTCACCACCTCGTTGATGTCGAGCACGCGCGGTTCCATGAACTGCCGGCGGCTGAAGGCCAGCAGCTGCCGCGTCAGCGCCGCGGCGCGATCGGCCGCCTTGCGGATCTCGCGTACGTCGTCTGCGACGGCATCCAGGGGATCGAGCCGCTCGATGATGAGATCGGTGAAGCCGATGATGGCGGTGAGCAGGTTGTTGAAGTCGTGGGCCACGCCGCCGGCGAGACGGCCGATGCCCTCCATCTTCTGCGCGTGGCGGAGCCGCTCCTCGCGGTCGCGCAGCGCGCGGTTCGTCTGCCAGTCGCGCAGCGCGTATCGAATGGCGCGCTCGAGATGGGTGCCCAGGAGGTGCTTTTCGACGTAGTCGGCGGCGCCTTCGCGCAGGGCCGCCTCGTCCAGCGCGCCGCTCCCGTGCCCCGTAATCAGGATGAACGGCTTGTCGATCCCCGCTTCCTTCGCTTCGTGGATGAGGCCGATGCCCGTGCCGTCCGGCAGCCGGTGATCGACCACGTACACGTCGTGCGCGTCCGCTTTGATTTTCGGCAGGCCGGCTGCCGCGGTGGGCACGACCTCCACGGTCCGTTCGAAGTGCGCATCGGCCAGCGCCATCTCCACGAGCGGCAGCGCTTGAGGATCGTCGTCGATCACCAGCAGCCGGACGTGGCGGAGGTCGCCTCCCCGCGGCGGCTCGTCCCGATGGATACTGGCGACGCGTCCGTCGCGGGTCCCTGTATATGTCATAAAGGCTGCGCGCCGGCGTGGGGAGCGCGCCAGCGTTCTACGAAGGGGGGCCTCTAAGCTAACACACCGGCGTGCGTTCGAAGCTCAGCCTTGGGAAAGTCCCGACGATCGGCACATGCTGGAGATCGGGCACGCTCCGCACCGAGGCTTGCGCGGGGTACAGACGACGGCTCCGAGGTCCATGATCCCCTGGTTGAACTCGAAGACGTGCTTCCGCGGCACGAGCGTCTCCGACACGCTCCAGAGATGCCGGCGCACCGCGTGGGCCCCGGGATCCCCGGTGGCGACGAAGACGCGAAAGAGCACGCGCGCCACGTTCGTGTCTACGATGGCGGCGCGCTGGCGGAACGCGAAGCTCCGGATGGCGCCTGCGGTATAGGCGCCGATCCCTTTGAACGAGAGCAGCGTCTCGGCGTCGGACGGCAGCTGGCCGCCGTAGCGCGCCACGGCCTCGCGCGCAATGGCGTGCAAGCGGCGCGGGCGGATGTTGTAGCCGAGCGGCCGCCAGGTGGCGGCTGCGGCCCGCACGGGGGCGGCGGCCAGTGTCTCGAGCGAGGGATACTTCTGCAGCCACTCGTGATACTTGGGGATCACGCGATCGACCTGCGTCTGCTGCAGCATGATCTCGGATACGAGGATGTGATACGGGTCGGAGGTGCGGCGCCACGGCAGGTCGCGTCCATGACGGGCGTACCACGACAGCAGGGCGCGCCGGAAGCGGCGGCGGGCGGGGAGAGCGGGCAGCGAAGGCGCGGACATCCGCCCCTATCCTTTCACGCGCGCCGCGCGAGTGCATCGCGCCATATGAGGCTTTCGACGTGAAGATCTATACGAAGACCGGCGACACGGGCGAGACATCGCTCTTCGACAACACCCGGGTGTCGAAGGCGGATCCGCGTGTCGACGCGTACGGGGACGTCGATGAGGTGAACGCCTGCCTTGGCGTGGCGCGCGCGGCCGGCCTGGCGCCGGACATCGCCGCGTCGCTGGAACGCATCCAGCAGGAGCTCTTCGCCGTCGGCGCGCGGCTCGCCGACCCTTCGTCGAGAATCGCCGCGCGGGTGGCGAAGACGGCGGTCACGGCCGCGGACGTCGAATGGCTGGAGGGCGAGATCGACCGGCTCGAAGCGGACACGCCGCCGCTGCGGCGTTTCATCCTGCCCGGCGGCTCGCCGGCCGGCGCGCGGCTGCATCTGGCGCGGACCGTCTGCCGCCGGGCGGAGCGGCGCGTCGTCGCCCTCGGCCCCGAGCAGGTCGATCCCGTCGTGATCGTCTACCTGAACCGGCTCTCCGATCTGCTCTTCGTCATGGCGCGCGCCGTCAATCACCGCGCCGGCGTGCCCGAGACGGAGTGGTGACGATGACCTCGATCGTCGTCCACTATCAGGAGATTGCGCTCAAGGGAAAGAACCGGCCGTGGTTTCTGGGACGGCTCGTACGAAACCTGCGACGGGCGCTGGCCGATCTGGACGTCGCGGCCGTGCGGCCGCTGATGGGGCGGATCGAGATTGTCGTCGGATCGGGCGCTGCGCGTGAGCAGGTGGCAGAGCGCATCCGGCAGACGTTCGGCGTAGCGAATTTTTCATACGCGGCACGAACCGCTCTCGATATCGACGCGCTGTCGACGGCGATCCTCCGCGACCTCGAAGGGCGCGCCTGCGGCAGCTTCCGGGTGTCGGCCCGGCGCGCCGACAAGCGGTTTCCCATGACCTCGCCCGAGATTGAACGGGAGATTGGCGGGCGCATCAAGTCTGCGCGCGGCTGGAAGGTGGATCTCAGCCGGCCCGAGCTCGTCGTGCACGTCGAGCTGCTGACGAGCGAGGCGTTCTACTTCTTCGACAAGGAGCGCGGCCCGGGCGGGCTGCCGGCCGGGACCGCCGGCCGCGTGGCCTGCCTGCTCTCCGGCGGCATCGATTCCCCGGTGGCCGCGTACCGGATGATGAGGCGGGGCTGCTCGGCCACGTTCGTGCACTTTCACAGCTATCCGATCCTGTCGCGCGCCTCCCAGGAGAAGGCGCGGGAGCTCGTGACGCTGCTGACCCGATGGCAGCATCGATCGCGGCTGTATCTGGTGGCGTTCGGAGAGATTCAGCAGCAGGTGCTGCTCGCGGTGCCGGGGCCGATGCGCGTGATCGTCTACCGCCGCCTGATGATGCGGATTGCGGAGCGCATCGCACGCGAGCGAGGGGCGCTCGGGCTCGTCACCGGTGACGTCGTCGGGCAGGTGGCGTCGCAGACGCTCGAAAACCTGGCGGTCATCGGCAGCGTGGTGTCGATGCCGGTCTTCAGGCCGCTGATCGGGATGGACAAGGAGGAGATCACGGCCGAGGCGGAGAAGCTGGGCAGCTATCCGATCTCGATCGTTCCCGACCAGGACTGCTGCACCCTGTTCACGCCGCGCAACCCGCAGACGAGGGCGCGCGCGCCTCATATCGAGGCCGCCGAGGCGCGGCTGCCGATCGAGGCGCTCGTCGACCGCGCGGTCCGCGACGCGGTCGTGGAACAGTTTCAATGGCCGATGGTAGGATCCAAGGTTGTACGGCCGGATGACGAAGCGCTGTCCGGTGTCCGCCGGACCGGAGGAACAGATGGCCACAGTGACTGAGCTCGGGACCGGCGCGTCGGCGCTCGCCCGCATCGAGGCGATCCTCGGCGACGAAGCCGGCCTCCTCACGCATCAGTGCCGGACGATTCCGAGGGAGACGCTGCACCTGCCGGGGCCGGATTTCGTCGACCGGGTGCACGCGCTGTCCGACCGTCCGGTTCGCGTGCTGGGCAGCCTGCAGCGTCTGTTCAACACGGGCCGGCTCGCGGGAACCGGCTATGTCTCCATCCTCCCGGTGGACCAGGGGATCGAGCACTCGGCCGGCGCCTCGTTCGCGCCGAATCCCGACTACTTCGACCCCGAGAACATCGTCAAGCTGGCGATCGAGGGAGGCTGCAACGGCGTGGCGTCCACGCTCGGCGTGCTCGGCGCGGCGGCGCGGCGCTACGCGCACAGGATTCCGTTCATCCTCAAGGTCAATCACAACGAGTTCATCTCCTATCCCAATTCGTACGACCAGATCCGGTTTGCCAGCATCAAGCAGGCGTTCGACCTCGGCGCGGTCGCCGTCGGCGCGACGATCTACTTCGGCTCCCCGGAGTCGAAGCGGCAACTGCAGGAAGCCGGCGAGATGTTCCAGCAGGCCCACGAGCTCGGCATGTGCACGGTGCTCTGGTGCTATCTGCGGAACGCGGAGTTCAAGACGAAGGAGGCCGATTACCACCTGGCAGCCGACCTGACGGGCCAGGCCAACCACCTGGGCGTGACGATCGAGGCGGACATCATCAAGCAGAAGCTGCCGGAAACGAACCGCAGCGGATTCGAGGCGCTCAAGTTCGGCAAGACGCACAAGGCGGTGTACTCGCAGCTCTCCTCGGACCATCCCATCGACATGACGCGCTACCAGCTCGCCAACTGCTACATGGGGCGCGCCGGTCTCATCAACTCGGGCGGCGCGTCGGCGGGGGAGAGCGATCTGAAGGAGGCGGTCAGGACCGCCGTCATCAACAAGCGCGCCGGCGGCACCGGGCTCATCTCGGGACGGAAGGCGTTTCAGCGGCCGATGAAGGAAGGAGCGGCCCTCCTCAACGCCATCCAGGACGTCTATCTGACGAAGGAAGTCACGATCGCCTGAGGCCTACAGACGTAGAGGCGGACCTTCCGCCTCCGCTAAAGCTATGGCGGACCACCGTAGCCTTGGCGAAGGTGGGCAGGTCCGCCTGCCTGGAGGCCACATCTCGCTCGCCGCCGTCGGCTGCACCACTCCGCGAGCCGGCTCAACGCGCCGGAAAGCGCTGCGCGGGCCGGTTTGGACCGCTGGACGCGGGGGTCGCCGCCGGATGGTCGCTGGCCTGTGACCGACCGTGGATGCGATTCGCGCAACCAGTTACGATCCGCACGCGGCTCAACCCCGCTGGTCCCCTGAGCCTGCTCGCGCTTTCAGACCTGACGGTTATCGGCGCGTTTCGACGGCTCGCGGAGCGGCGCAGCCGCGTCGGCAGCACTTCCTGGCGAGCGCTTGGAAGCCTCGGATCCCTTTGCGCGGGTAAGCGATGGTGTTAGCGATCGATCAGCAGAAGATTGATGAGCAACTGGCGGCCAATCCGCCCGTTTATCGCGTTACCCCACTAAATCTCGATGTGACGCCTATTGATTCAATCGAGTTGCCCATCGGGACGTGCGGCACGGTGTCCGTTTTGCCTGCCGACGTTGAGCAGGCTCGCGCTCGTCTGCTGGAATTACGTGAGCGTTTGCTCAAGCGTGGAGTGAATCCACTGGTGCCTGACGATCTCGATCGTTATATTGACGACATCCGCGGGAGTTAGAGTCCGCGCGCAGCGATGGCTGTTCGCACGTACATCGATTCGGGTGTGTTGATCTCAGCGCTGCGGGGCGATAACGCCACTTCAGATATGGCCTTGGCATTTCTATACGATCCACTCCGTGAGTACGTCACAAGCGATTACGTAAGAATCGAACTGTTGCCGAAGGCTGTATACCACAAGAGGGACGAAGAACAACTCTTCTACGCAGAGTTCTTCAGAAGCATCACTACGCACGTTTCAAGCAGCGATGACCTATTGGCCTTGGCATTGGACGAAGGAGCGAAGACAGGAATCTCTGGGATCGACGCGATTCATGTCGCGTGCGCATTGGTCGCTGGCGCGCAAGAATTGATCACTGCGGAAAAGACCACCAAACCCATTCATCGAGCAACAGGCGTCAGGGTGATTTCAATTCATCCCTGAAACAGAATCCCTGATAAGAGAAGTGTGCGTCGGTGACGATGCGGCAAGCCATTTGTAGGGCGACGATCCTGCTATCGTAAGTGCACCGCTGACAGAGTCAGTCGGCGGCCACATGTACGCGCACGGCGAGCCGGCGAGACGTGCCGACACGCGCCAGTCTGAAAGCGCGAGCAGGCTCAGGGGACCAGCGGTCTTGAGCAGCCCGCGCAGCGCTTTCCGGCGCGTTGAGCCGGCTCGCGGTGCGCGTACGTGTGGCCGCGTGCCGGTCCGGCAGATATGGAATGACACTCTGTCAAGCCGGCTTTAGCCGGGCTGAAGCCCGGCACTACGTACGAGATCGAGGAACTCGCGCAGCGCCTCCTGCGTGCTGCGGAACGCCAGCTCGTCCCACGGGATCGCGTGCGGCTCGAAGAAGCGCGCCTCGAGCCCTTCGTCGTCACAGCCAAGGCACCCGCCGAGGAGCGTGGCGGAGTAGACCACGATCACCGGCGTCCGGCCCGTGTACGAATAGATGTTGATCAGCCGATCGAGCCGCACCTCCAGCCCGGTCTCCTCGCGCGCTTCACGGACCGCCGCGGCCTGCACCTCTTCGCCGCGGTCGACGTAGCCGCCCGGGAAGACCCATTTGCCGTAGCCTGGTTCGATCGCCCGTTTGACCAGGACGACGCGGCTGTGTTCGTCGCTGATGATGGTGCCGACCGCCAGCTTCGGGTCGAGGTAGAACACGAAGCCGCACGCCTCACATACCAGACGCGGCGGGTCGCCGTTCTTGAGGAGCCGCGGCGCGAGCGGGCCGCCGCACATGGGGCAGAAGCGGAACGTCTGGTCTTCCGGCATCACCGCCTATAATTTTCATCCATGTCCATACTCAAAGTCGCGCGCATGGGGCACCCGGCGCTCCGTCAGCGCGGCCGGCCGCTCGACAGGGCCGACCTGCAGACCCCGCACGTACAGAAGCTCATCGACGACATGATCGACACGATGAGGGAATACAGCGGCGTGGGCCTCGCGGCCCCACAGGTCCATGAAGGGCTCCGCCTCTTCGTCGCGCTGCTCGACGAGGAGCCGGACGACGAGACGGCGGTGAGCGTCATCGTGAATCCCGAGATCGTGCCCGATACGCCGGCGCGCGAGGAAGGCTGGGAGGGCTGCCTGAGCATCCCGGACATCCGCGGCCTCGTTCCACGTTTCACCGACATCACCGTGCGCGCGCTCGATCGCGGGGGCCGGCCGCTGGAGCTGCACCTCAAGGGCTTCGCGGCCCGCGTCGTGCAGCACGAGGCCGACCACCTCGATGGCGTGCTCTTCTTCGACCGGATGACGTCCATGCAGTCGCTGACCTTCCTCGACGAATACTCGCGGTTCCACTCGAGCGATCGCGACTGATGCGCGTGTCGCTTGTGACCGGCG